>ERZ1673697.255-NODE-255-length-87916-cov-8.240562_pt1 | contig 87916 bp, 79 predicted proteins | sample MGYA00580227_ERZ1673697 | MGnify/ENA primary metagenome ERZ1673697 (study PRJEB41218, sample SAMN15661759) | gut metagenome | host: Homo sapiens | place: Canada: London | collected 2015-08-20/2019-03-30 | study: EMG produced TPA metagenomics assembly of... | reverse complement strand
TACTAACGACCTACTCCCTTTCCAGGGGAGCCCCTTCAACCTCTTGGGTACTTCTCCAAGCATAAGTTGATTCTCAAAAATCTGATATTTAATTGTAAATATCAACGGAGAAGGTGGGATTCGAACCCACGGTCCCTTTCGGAATCACCGGTTTTCAAGACCGGCTCCTTAAACCACTCGGACACCTCTCCAAAGCAGTTAAGTGACTCGTTTATTATAACTCATCGTCTTGCTTTTGTCAAGCACTTTTTTAACTTTTTTTCAGATCTTTTTTTAAGATTTGAGGTTTGTTAAAGCCGTGACTTGGAAGTTTTTGTCGTTTCAAGCGACTTCTATATACTATCACGGCTTTTCCAAAATGTCAACACCTTTTTTCGATTTTTTTCAAGTTTGGGTGTTGTCAATAGTAATGCGAAAGATTTTTCAAAAAAATTTTCTAAGTGTAACATGTAAATTACTCTTAGAATGTATTTAAAATTTTCTGTTGTGTCACTAAGCTAAATTTGCAAGCTCTGCCTCAAACAGTTCCTTCGATGTTTTGAATTTAAAGAGTCTTCGAGGATAATTATTGATCCAGTTTTCAATGTACACAATATCATCAGCCGTTCGATCATCAAAATCAACGCCCTTCGGAATATGTCGTCTGATCAGCTTGTTAATGTTTTCATTTGTTCCACGCTCCCAGCTGGAATACGCGTGGCAGTAATAAAGTGCTGTTCTTTTTTCAGCACGCAGACAAGAACGCTCCAATCCAACAGTATCAGAAAACTCAACACCATTATCGACTGTAATCGACTTAAACACAGTCGAAAATAATTTTCCCCACTTTTCTTCCAACATATCCAAAGACGCGACTACAGAAGCTGCTCCCTGATCTGGCATCTTGATTACAATTTCATTTCTCGTTTTACGTTCTGATAAAACGAGTAAGCAGGACTTTGTGACACCGCGCTTTCCTTTAACAGTGTCCATTTCCCAGTGACCGAATTCTTCTCGCGTCATAATTTCTTCTGGCCTTTTCTCAATACTTACACCTGCGCTCGCCCGTTTCTGAACAGGTTTCTGTTTTTCCTTCTTTTTAGCTTTTCCTTTTACTGGAAGATGTGCATTCGTCAATTTCAAAAAAATTCCATCATCAATATAGCGATACAGAGTTCGCACACTAATACACATTTGTTCTCCCTCTTGCTGTAACGCATTTAATGCGGCTTCTGGGCTATATTTTTCATCCAGTATTTTCTTCTCTAGCTTTTCAATATACTTAATATCATTTTTTATTTTTAATGGACGACCTTTTCCGGTTATATACCAATCATGTGCCTGCTGGCCCAAATCACTACTATAACGTTCCTCTTCTGTATAATCAGAGTTACGGTGCATATATTTACCACGATTATACTCACGATATATCGTTGCTTGATGTACATGCAACTGGTTTGCGATTTCTTTCACACTATGTCCTGCATTTAACAATGCTTCCATTTTAATCCGATCTGAATGAGTAAGTCTTGCCATGATTTCACCGTTCCTTTTTGAAAATTCGTTTCGCTTTCGCAAATTAACGTGTTAACATCATCATAGCAAACTTTCATTCTTTTTTCAAGCCTCTGTTTACTGTTTTCAGCACTAAACAGGGGAATCTGCAATTCCCCTACGCTGCCTTGCAGCTACCCTTTTGCCTACGGGCCGTAAAGCAACATCCTTTCAGGATTTTCCTTTATGACCCGTTTCCATCTCTTTAATCAGACGATCTACCGTCGGGCGACTAATCTCCAGCTGCCTTGCAATTTCAGATTTTGTAACTTTGTGATCCCGATACCTTCCATATAATAGTTCAAAGCTATCTGGCTGCTGAATACGCTTCCTCCCCTGATACCGCTTCTCTCTTTTTGCAATCGCGATTCCTTCCTTTTGTCGCTCCAGCAGAATTGATCGTTCAAATTCATTGATTGCTGCAATCATCGTCAGCATCAATTTTCCGGTTGCTGTTGCCGTGTCAATTTGTTCCTGGCAGCTTATCAACTGTATTTCTTTCTGCTGCATTCGCTGTACAAGCCGTAGCAAATCCTGCGTATTCCTTGCCAACCGTGAAAAATCATGAATATAAATGGTATCTCCGCTTCTGGCAAACTCCAACATTGCCTCCAACTGCGGGCGATTCGTATCTTTTGCTGATCGCTTCTCGCAGAACCATTTTTCTATCCGGTATTGTTTCAACGCTTCGCGTTGCCTCGCTTCATTCTGTTCTTCCGTACTGACACGCACATAAGCAATTCGCATTTCATACCTCCATTCAAAAAAGTGTAAAAATAAAGCCTTGATTTTTCCTGCAAACTGCATTTTTCAAAAAATCAGACTCTATTTTTACACTTATCTTTTACTTTTTAAGTGCAGAATAAGGTATACCCTATTCTGCATTAACTATATATTTTTACCATTCTTTACTTATCAAGCTCATCATCAGCTTCAATATCTTGTGCGTTTTCCTGTTTTTGATTTTTCAGCCAATTCAACGTCTGATTTCGCTTTTGTTTCTTCTTAAAATCAGTTATAATACGCTCTACATTTTCCGAAGTTGTTGCGCCTGGATATTTACCCTCAAAGGAAATCAACAGTTCTTTATTATCCTGTTCTTCCTGACGAATTACTCCATACGTTTTTTGATATTCACCATTTTGCATAATCTGCTGAATAAACAACTGAGAGCTTGCTGATATCTGCTCCCAGCCTCCGTATAGATTCGTAACCGCTTGCGTAATCCGATCCATTGTAATCGGCTCTCCACGCTTTTCATGTTCCGCCAAAATACCTGCGATATCTGAACGATCATTCTTATACAAACGGCCGGAACGCAACTTCATTGCAATTAAATATTCAGCCTGAACAGTTCTCACACTCAGGATACCGCCAAACGTCCGATAATAGGTAGAATACTGATCTAATTTGGGTGAATAGGATGCAGTTCGCATAAAATCCGTATTTAGCCACCCATTTTGCAAGTGGTATTGGTCTCCAACCAAGTTGATTGCGTCCTTCATCACTGATGCTGCATGAATAATTGCATCAATGTCTGTTGTCATTTCACGAAAACCATAATTTGCAATTACTGCTGCTCCACCTATTAAGATAAGCTCAGCTGGCATAGCTTTTCCGCCCATCTTTTTATATTCTTTTGCTACCGCTTTTAAATAATCATTTAAGTTTTCTCCCGTAAAGACAGAACTATCAGATGACATTTCTCACCTCACTCTCAACAATATTATGTCTTAAAAATTCAGGAATCGAATTTTTTACCGCTTCCTCTTTTATTTGATCATTTTTTAATACATTCGCCGTAACAATAACTCCTGCCGGATATACAAGTTTTTGTAACCGTTGCTGTCTCAGATCATCATACTCACTGCAAAGAGGCGCTCCAATCTCCCTGCTAATATAGTCTACCATTGCCAGCAGATAAAAGCACTCCAGATACCACTTTCGGTTATAATATTCCCGTATCATATCCTTTTCTAATGTTTCAATCAAAAAATCAATATCTCCGCTTTCTTTTAAGCGATGACACACATTGCTTTTAAAGAGTTCAAAATTGCAGCGCTTTTCCATATTCTGATCACCTTCCTTTATTGTTAGTATATCGACATCTTGTTATAAAATCAAGCCATTTAGTATGACAAATTTCTTAATTAACAGATTTATAATTTTACCATTCTTCTTCCTCATCAAACTCATCTTCAGAATCTTCCCAGAAGTAATCCTCGAACAGCTCTCTTTTATTTGAGTGCTGCATCTGATCAAAAATATATAAAGTTGCCCGGACATCTTCCAGACTATCATGCGCCCGAAAATGATACCCATAATATGCCGCAGCCGTACCCAGTTTCTGCCATTTGTAATCGCAGAAAAAATCATTCCACTCTCCATATTCACGAGCAAACGCCAGCATGACATCAAACTGCTTCTTTCCTATCGCCTGAATCCCCCATTCTTCCAAGAAATTCAGATCAAACTGATTATTATACGCAACCAGCAGGTCAGCAGCGGCAAAAATTCCCTTTACTTTTGGGATTAACTCATGTGGGTATGGTGCATTGGCAACCCGATCAGGTGTTATTCCATTCACACGCGCCGCTTCTGACCAGCTCTTTTTCCAATACGGATGTACCAATTCATTGATCAATACATTTCCCAATCCGTCAATAATTGAAATCTGAATAATTTCATCTTCTCCGGGATTCAATCCAGTTGTTTCCGTATCAAATATAATGGTTTTTGATGCGGACAACGAATAGGGCTGTGCGGGCAGCTGTGCCGCCTGCGCTAACCGTTCTTTTCCTATTTTGATTGTATAAGCATCTGCATCTTGACTACGTTTCATAGCTCTCTCCTTTTCTCAGAAATCAATGTCTTCATCTGCATCTTCCTCTTTTTCATCCTTTTGACGGCGAAAACGAGAAAATCTTGATTGACGAATTCCTGTTGGTTTTGATATTTTCATAGTAGTTTTTTCATTATCTTCATTTTCCTGTGGCTCTCGTCCGGCATCTACATCAAGTTCCACTGCCAGTTCTTCCAGACGCTTTGTTTTTTCTCTCAGCTCATCTTCCTGCGGAAATGGTGTATTCAACTGTTTCTGCGCATCCTCTCTCTGCTGATACAATGCTTCCAACTTACCTTTCTCCAGAATCATTCGTTCTGGAAGCTTATTCAGCGCGGAATCCAAACGTTTTAAGTTTAGGGCTGGAACATCCGATAATTCAAATGGATGACTCAGCTTTCCTTTCACAGCAATCTGGATCTCTGCCGTGATCACATTGACATATCCTTCCAGCTCAAATCCACGATACGAGCCAATCCGTATTGACCTGGTATCCTTACAGGTTTTTCCTGCTTCTAAAAAAGCCTTTGCTGCTTCTTTCTGATCGGTGTACACTTTCCCCAAAATCTCCAGAAAGATGGTGTTCTCAGCAAATGGTGGATACTGCTCTGTTGTTTTTATGTCCGCATCCAGTTTTTGAATGATTCCTTCTTTTTCCCGGATTTGTTCCGGGAATGTTTTGAGCAGCTGATCTTCTAACCGATACTGCATCGACTGATGCTCCGCTTTCAGCATACGCAATCTTGCAATATCCACTTCCAAATCCATTTTCTCTTTAATGCGATCATCGCCTGCACACAAGGCTTTGACCTCCGCATACGTCAGCACCTGCTCATCCACATCTTCACAGGAACGAACTGGCGATTTACTCGTCATAATCTGCGAAATAAATTTTTGCTTGTTTTCAAGCGTTTGCCATAAGTACGAATCGAATGTTCCCTCAGTAACATAATTATAGACTTGTACAACTGGATTCCTATTTCCCTGGCGGATAATCCTGCCATTTCGTTGTGTCATGTCTGCCGGACGCCATCCAACATCCAAGTGATGTACTGCAATCAGACGTTCCTGCACATTCGTTCCTGCCCCCATCTTCTGGGTGCTGCCCAGCAGAATCCGTACTTGTCCATCATTGACTTTGGAAAAGAGGTTTTTCTTTTTGACTTCCGTATCTGCATCGTGAATATACGCAATTTTCGTCTCCGGTATCCCTGCTGCAATTAGTTTTCCCTTTACATCATCATAGATATTAAACGTATTCGGTTTTGGCACACTGTTGTCGCAAAAGATCAGCTGCGTGAGTCGGTTTTCTTTTCCTTCTTCCCAAATTCGTATCACATTGCCAACACAGAGATTCACTTTGCTGGTTGCATCATCCGGCAAAAGTGAATTCATCAAACGCTGATCCAGTCCAATCTTTCGACCATCTGATGTGATTTTCAGCATATTATCCACAGTGGAGTTTACAGAACCATTATGTACAGCTGCCGCTCTCTCTGATAATTCTGCAACCATCTTCTTCTGCAGCTCAGACGGCTGCGCTACAATCGTCTTTGTCTCGTCTCTTGGTACTGGAAGATTTAACTGATCTTTCGTTTTTATATCTGCTACCTGCTTAAACAAATTCATCAGTTCCGGGAGGTTGAAAAACTTGGAAAAGCGAGTCTTCTGGCGATAGCCAGTTCCCTCCGGAGCCAATTCGCTTGCTGTCACTGTTTCGCCAAACGTGGATGCCCATGCATCAAACTGGGTCAATCCACGTTCCTGAAGCGCAGAATACTGAAGATATCGCATCATCGTATACAGTTCTGTCATGCTGTTCGAGATTGGAGTTCCTGTTGCAAATATAATTCCTTTTTCACCAGTCAACTCGTCCATGTATCGACATTTCATATACATGTCAGTAGACTTTTGCGCTTCACTCGCCGATAGTCCAGCAACGTTACGCATTTTCGTATATAAAAAGAGATTCTTGTAAGCGTGCGCCTCATCAACAAACAATCGATCAACGCCAAGCTGCTCAAAGGTAACAATATCATCCTTGCGTTCCTGAGCCTGCAACTTTTCCAGTCTAATCTTCAATGATTTTCTTGTCTTTTCCATTTGCTTGACTGTAAAAGACTGATCGCGCTCATTCATTGATTCCCGCAGTGCATTTTCAATTTCATCCAGTTGTTTTTGCAGCAACCGTTCCTGACGCTCAATCGAAACTGGAATTCGTTCAAACTGGCTATGTCCAATGATGATCGCATCATAATCACCCGTTGCAATTCGCGCACAAAATTTTTTTCGATTCGCTGTCTCAAAATCTTTTTTACTGGCCACTAACAAATTCGCTGCCGGATACAATTTTAAGAAATCATTTGCCCATTGAAGAGTCAGGTGATTGGGAACTACAAATAAGCTTTTCTGGCATAACCCCAACCGCTTACTTTCCATTGCAGCTGCAACCATCGTATACGTTTTTCCGGCTCCAACCTCATGAGCCAAAAGTGTATTTCCGCCGTACAAAATATGAGCAATAGCATTCTTTTGATGGGTACGCAGCTGAATTGCAGGATTCATCCCATGAAATCGGATATGTTCTCCTGAAAATTCCGCAGGGCGCAAGTTATTAAATCTTTCGTTATATACCTGTTCCAGACGTTGACGTCTTTGCGGATCTTTCCAAATCCATCCAGCAAATGCCTCTTTGATTGCTGCCTGTTTCTGCTGTGCCAGCATGGTTTCCCTCGGATTTACAACACTTCTGGTTGTTCCCTCAGCATCCGTAACCCGATCATATACCGTCACAGTTCTCAGATTTAATGTTTGCTCCAGAATCGCATATGCGCCCATACGCGCTGTTCCATAGCGATTATACACACTAACATCATTTTCAAGCGCAAACGTTTTTCCGCTGATCTGCCATTCACCCGTCACCGCTGCAAATGTTAACTTGATTCTCTGCCGCTGATAATACGGCGTATGGAATGTCTCATACATAAATGCTTCAATATACTCCGCATCAATCCAGGTTGCTCCCAGTCGCACATCAATCTCAGATGCCGTCAGATTTTTTGGCTGTGCTTCCTGTAAAGCCCGTACATTTTCTTCATATCTGACATCACGTTGAGCCGCCAGCTGCGCCATCCGAAGCTTATCCCTGACATTTCCACTTAAATACTCATCTGCCGTTTTCCATGCCCGCTGTTCCTCTTTCTCCTGCGGATCACGAAAAATAACACCGCTCAACTCTCTTGTAATTTGCTCTTGTTCCGCTTCTCCTCCTTTTCCCAGAAGATCAGCCATGTATGGCAAATCCACATGACCTTTTTCACCAATTGAGACAGCCAACGCATCCGCAGGTGTTTCCACAAATGTTATTTCTTGTTGTGCGCGGATCGTTCTCTTTGTAAATATATCTGCCTTTGATCGTAGATTTCCATCTTTGTCCAAATTTTCAAGCGAACATAGTAGGAAATAAGACGAATCGCCATCCATCATTAAGGCATTTTGTCTGGAGTTTATCAGTCCATATCTTTTTGAAAACAGATTATATTCAATACCCAGCTTTCTTTGGGCGCGTTGAATTTCCTCATCTGTAGCATCCTCAACCTGAAGCTGTATCACCTGATTTAATGCATCCCTGATTTTCAGCAATCCCTTCGTCCGGTCTCTTGCTGCATCAGAACGGTCAATTTTTCGCATCGTTGAATTTTCCCGATAATATACTTCACCATCTACTAACGTGTATGAAAAATTGCGCACGGATGGGTCTGCGGGAAGAACTGCATTTTGTTGTCGCCTGTCCGAAACGGACACACTTCTAGGTTCTGGCTGCGCCGTTGGTTCATAAGGCTCATAATGTCCTTGAATCTTCGTGACTGCACTCAAAAGCAACTTTGATAAGTCTTGATTCTGGTCAGCTTTTACGGTATATTCCTTTCCAAATTGGGTACTTTGCTCCTCCAATGTACCCAAGATCATTTCCGGATGATCAAGAAAATAAGTATTGATCGCATATCCTTTATCAGTCTGGCCCAGATAAATCCAATCATCTTCCGTCTCCACAATATGTTCCCGCTTCTGAAGGAAAAGAATGTCTGCTACCACTTCTGCTCCCGCATTGGCCCGAAAAGCATGATCCGGCAAGCGGATCGCCCCCAGAAGTTTTGCACGTTGTGCCAGATACCGTCTGGCGGATGGATTTTTGGAATCCATTGTATAATGGCTGGTTACATATGCAATAATTCCCCCAGGACGTATTTGATCGAGTGATTTTGCGAAGAAATAATTATGGATCGAAAATCCCAGCCGATTGTACGCACGATCATTGACCTTATAATTTCCAAATGGGACATTGCCGACTGCTACATCGTAAAAATCACGCTGATTCGTGGTTTCAAAGCCCGCTACCGTAATATTCGCCATTGGATACAGTTTTTGTGCAATGCGGCCACTAATGGAATCCAATTCAATTCCATACAAACGGCTACCCAACAGAGTCGTTGGCAGCATTCCAAAAAAGTTTCCAACTCCCATTGCCGGTTCCAGAATATTTCCTCCTTGAAAGCCCATCCGTTCCAGCGCCGCATAAATTCCCCGGATAATCGCCGGACTGGTAAAGTGCGCATTCAGTGTGCTTGCTCGTGCCGCTATGTACTCTTCTTCTGTCAGCGTTTCTTTTAATTCCTGATACTCATTTGCCCATTGTGCTCGTTTCTCATCAAACGCCTCCGGAATACCTCCCCAGCCGACATATTTCGACAGAATTTCCTGTTCCTGCCAAGTTGCATTCCGTTCTTCTGTTTCCAGTTTCTTCAACATATGAATGGCATCCATATTAGCGCGAAATTTCTGCTTCGGACTGCCCTCTCCTAAATGTTCATCAGAGATGCGGAAATTGATTCCCGAGATACTATCAAGAATCGGTTTCTCTGGCTCTGAAAAAGCAATCGGCTTTTCATCGGCGTTCTGCCCAGACAAGATCGGTTCCTGTTCGACTGCCCCATTTTGTTTTGTGTCCGATTCGGACACAGGCTCCTTTTCGCTTTGAGGTTCTATCAGAGATTCCTGCATTTCCTCTTCATCCAGATTTTCATCTAGCTCTATCTCATCATTTATTTCTGCATCCTCATCCGCCGTCTCTTCTGCTACAGGCTCAACTTCCACTTTCTCTGACTCTAAAAAGTATTGATCGTTCTCGATAAGCTGTCCGATTCTTTTTTCAACTTGCAGCCAGGACAACTTCACAACAGAATTATCCTCATCGTGAAATTTCTTAATAGAAAGACCTCTCGCATTCCAATCCACCCAGCCAGTAACTCCCTCTTCAAACTGAAATGTCCAGCCTCCAATCCCATATTCCTCTTTCAAAAACGCAGCTCGTTTTGCTGCATCCGATTCTTTTTGATAAAAAGCGGCAATGCGAATTTTTCCACCCTCAAATCCAGATCCTCGCTGAAGAATCCGTACAAGCTCCGATTCCGGGATAACAAAAGCAGCCGGTGTCTCTCCGGCTGCTTGCTCTGTCTGTTCTATTTGTATTTCTTCATGTTCTGCTTTTGGTGTGTCCGAATCGGACACATTCTCCCGATCAGTCGGACGAATCTCAAAATAATCGGATAGCGTTAACTGTACACCAGTTCCGTCAGAATAATTTCCTCCACCTGATGGTGGCAGGATTCCATCAGTCCCACCCATTTGAGCTGATCTTTCTGTTTCAGTTCCTCGGTCACTCCCGCGTCCTTGAGCAGTTGCGGTAATACCTGTTCCTTGATCCGATCCGCTGCTTCGTCCACCTTCACCATCTCCTGAAACAGTGTTCCATTCGCTACCAGACTCTCGTATACCTGAAGGTTGTTCTCCTTCAGATAATTTTTCCGCATCATCCCGTACTTCCGTAACTCCGGCTGATTCTCTTCTTTCTCCGGGAGTCCGATGTTCGGAACCAGGAAATCTCCCTCCTGACGATATGTGATCCGTTTCCGAATATCTTCCATTGTCATTTCTTTCATGTTCATTACCCCTTTCTCTTACTTGTTCTCTCTGAACCGTTCGGACAAGTCGGGCTGTCCAACTCAAAATCGCTGAAGCCGCATTTCCAACTCCACTAAACGTCTCCATGTCCAGCTGATTCATGCATGAGAAGTCCAACGATTCTGCTTCCTGCGAGAATCCATACTTTTCCAAAAGCAAATACATTGCACTCGTTGCAGTTGCAATATAATAAGCAGGTATCTCAGTACTTTCGGACTGTGCTGCTGCCTGATCTGGTGACAGATTATAATATTCCTGTGTCATCGACAACGCAATCTGCGACAGTGTATGTTCCAGGTCACCATCCCAACGGGCAGAATCGGCAGCATATGCCGAATTTTCCCTGCTATATGCCGCATTCAGTTTACGGGCAAGTTCCTCTCTTTGCTCTGGTAAAATGGGTTTTGGACGATATTCAAACTCCTGATCTGGCCCAGTTGCTGTCACATCAAAAATATGACGCAGCTTACCGCGCTTTCCCGTTTCATCCAGCAGGACTATACTATGTTCTCCTTTTCGGACATATCGTCCAATCTTCTTCCACTGATCGAATGTGGCACAAGCGGTTGCTTTTGGATTCTGCACATAAATCAATATCTGATCAAAGAATTGATAATGTGTAAACTGTGTGGCAAATTTTAAAAATCCTTTCCACAGTGTTGTATCTTTTCGCAGCACTTCTTTACTGTCTTCCAACAGCTGATTATATTCTTCTATCCTTTGCATGGCACTCCTTTCCTTCTGAAAGCTTTGCCTTGCAGCCTAATTGTATATTATCTGATACAGGTTGTCAAGTGGCTACTTGCATTTTCTTCCAGATTGAGCAATCATTTTCGTGTCCGATTCGGCCACAAATCAATATTCCATTTCTTCCTGCTGTTCGTTTTCCAATTCCTTTTTCCTATGAAAACATCTCTTCTTCTGTGCTTCTGGTGATCTTTTTTCTTCCTTTGGCGTTAAATCCCCTTGTGCTTTCAGTGGCTCCACAGTCTGTTTTACGTTTTTCGTATTTTCAAGATATGCTCCGTATTGCGCCATTAAAAAATCCGATGCTTTTGCTGCATCTGCACTCGCCTGAAACAGCACATTCGGGTTATCCTTCAGTAGACTCATCCAGTTCTGCAAATACGCCGCATGGTTTGTAAATTGCTTTGAGCCAATCTGAACACCCAAATCAGCCTGTACAAATACCGCCGAAAGCTCTGCGACGAGTTCCTCTTTCGCATACGACGTACTTCCAAAGCCACCGCTTATATCCCGTGCCAGCCGGGACGGATGCCCCGTACTGTGTCCCATTTCATGGATTGCGGTTCCTAAAAATTCTCCTGCGGAATAAAAATAATCCCGTGCAGGAAGATGAATCTCATCCCGCGCAGGACTATAATATGCTTCCGTTTCGTTTGCTCCTTCGATTACCGAACACACCGAAGACTTCACAAACTGATCAGCCAGTGCCAACTGTTCATCTCTCGAAAGCGGCTCTTTCTTTTCCTTTTCCGGTATTCCGTCAACCTGATCGGCATTGAACAGAATAAAATAATTTACTTTCGGATGTTCCAATTCCTCATAAACCGTTTCCTTCTCACCAGTAACGGGATCTTCAATTACCTTTTTCTCTTCAAAAATCCATTTTTCACATAATGTTCCCTTCTCACCGCTTTTTATTTTCCATCCCTTGTCTTTCGCCTGGTTAAATGTCACCCAGCGGTTATCCTGAAACTGTCCAAAATGGGATGCAAGCATTAAGCGCAGTCGGTTATTTCCCTTATAGACCGCTTTTGTCACTGGATTATACGGTCTGGTTCCGGTTGTTTTCCATCCTTTCATCCACGGCAGCTCGCCCTGTTCCATTTCTGCAAGCAGTTGTTTTGTCAGTTCTTTTCTGGTTTCTATTACCCGATTATACGCACTTCCCATCACATATCCTCCGTAACAGGGTCAGATTCCTCCTCAAGCTGTTCTTCTGCGATATCGTTTCCCTGATCTGCATAACGTTCTTTTTGCAGCTTACGGATTTGCGGATCGTACTTTACGTTCTGCTGTTCCATTTGTTTCATCTTCGCTCCCTTCTTTCCATTAGATTACACGCATAATTCCGTTTAAATTCCAGCGTTTCTGAAATTCACGCAATTCATGCTTGTAATAATCCTCTTTTGTAACAATCGGATGATACAGCACCTGTCGCTTCTGCTCCACCGTTTTGTACAAATATTTCATTTCCACCAACCGATTTACATAAATCAGTGTCGTGGATCGGCTCTGCGGAGTTTCTCCATGCGCCCACCGGGTCTGCAATTCTTTCATTTTCAGTGGCTCATCCGCCTCCCAAAAACATTGCATCATTTCAAATTCCCGTTGCGATAATGTCTGTAATGCCTGCATTTCTTTCTCCTTTTTTATTCCGGCCCATTTTCCAGCCAGACGGCTTCATGGACATGCGCCTCTTCCTCTTGTAATTGTTGTTGCTGATTCCATTGTGCCTGACGTTGTGCGCGATCATACGCAGCCAGATTTTTGTAGTGGCGATAGCTATCCTCAAAATAACGTCCCAACCTTCGGATACGAAAATGAGGAATCCGGTATCCTCGTTTCTGGTATTTTAAAGATTGTTCCATCCGATTGGCTTTTCTCTTCTCCTGCTCTGCACTTCGCAGCGTTTGCAACACAGCATTTCCACATCGCTTGTATAAATCCTTTTCCTGATTCATTCGATAGGTTTGCCTTCGTGCATTTTTTCCATATGCGCGCTCCTGTTGCTTTTCCAGTGTGTCCCAAGTTTCCTGAATCGCACTCCAATCCTCTGGATGTACCTGCTGTAGCCAACGATCTGTGATCGCATCAATATCCTTTCGGTATGGTGCCATATCCGAAAGTCCATACTTCCATTTCTGAAAATCAGGCACTTCCTGCTCCAACTTCGCAAACAGCTTCTCCAGATCATCCTGAAGAACCATTTCTTCCCCACCCTGTTCCCGAAGTGACTTTACAATACTTTGCCGAATTAGTTCATTTAGCTGTTTCATTACCTGATCGAGATCCAGCAGTTCATTCACAGCAGCAGATTTTGCAGCGCGTAAAGAACGAATGCCCCATGTTCCTTTGGGTTCCCCAGCATATTTGCCATCTGGCACTCGTTCTCGTTGTCCAACCGGATCTACAATCGCCACGTGAACGTGTATGTTATCGGTATTATAATGTACCGCTGCCGTCCAAGATGCCAGCGTCAGTTGTTCCTTGTCCAGCAGCGTCTTCATAAATACCCGCGTCATTCCCCGTACACGGCTCTCATCCAGTGTCTGCGATGTCGGGTCATAAATTTCCAGTTCTTCCAGCCATTGATTATCAAAGCTGAGAACGGTCTGCCAGAGCAGCGAACCATTTTCCTGTGCCTGTCGGAATTGCTGCTTATAGATCTGTGCAGTGTCCTCCGATAACCGATCATAGTCCATGCTGAAAAGTCCGGTTGTTTTCTCCGGGTTTCCCATGTAGTTCTCCGAATAGGCACTATAATCAGGATGGATTTCGCCGCCATGTACCGCCTCATCCCGATCCATGTAATTGATGTAAGAAGCATATACCGCAGATCCCGGACGTACAAATTTTGTGACTGCTACCAGTCCCGGTGTCTTTTCCATGAGGTTCCATCCTATTTCTGCTTAAAATCTTTTGCCTGTTTGAAACGGGCAATCCGGTCTTTGACGGTCTTTTTGGCCTCTTCTACCGTTGGATGTAACATTTGTTCCGTAGAGCGGTACTCATCAGCCCGAAGCTGCCAACATAATGTATTTAAGACTTCCAGCAAAACCTGTCCATTCTCATCAGCACCATTGCTTGCCAATCGAATACGGGTCATTTGCTTTCGATTTTCTTCCCGCAGCTTTTCATTCTCTTCCTGTAGATGCGGATATTCCCGAATCAGGTAACTGATCGTTTGGGAAAAATTCGACAACCCATATTTCTCCTGAATGTTCTGAATGACAAGCAATTCCTCATCCGACAACCGGACGCCTTTAAATGTCTTTTCCACACTCATACAATCGCTCCTTCCGATTCCTCTGACCAGGATTCCTTTTCAAGAAGTCCATCTTCCAGTCTGCAACAGGATTCTTCAACCTGCTCCATTCCCGCAATCAAAAGACTAAGCTGTTTTTGCTGGCCTTCCAGACACTGAAACAGCTTTTGCAGCTGCTGCTCATATTTGCTTCCCAGCGCCCGGTCATCATAGGCAATCCGCTCCAAGCATTGACGCAGATATTCCTCTCTGCTCAGATCATGTTTTTTTGCACTGGTTTCCAGTGCCTTTACCACATTGCTGTTAATGCCACGAATACAGATATCCACTTTTGTTTCCTTTCTTTGTTGCCTTTTTTTGCGCCACGTGTCCGATTCGGACACGATTCAGGCGAAACCTTTTTTACCGCTTTGCGGTCAAAACTGCGTGTTTTCATCTTCCACCCGATTTCCGTGTGGAAGATGAAAAGAGCATAAGAGGTTTTGATATCACCCTGCGGCTGATAGTAGGCAAAGCCTACAAAACCTTGATATCATTTTTGCCCCTGTTATTTTACGCCTGTTTAACATAAAATCGCTCAAAATCTTGATGTTTCTTATGAAACGCAATTTTTGTTTTACAAATGTTTAACGCAAAAAAGCGGTCATTTTTGCATAGTTCCTGTCTATTTCTTCTTTTGCCAAGCAAACAGTCCACTTTCTTTTTCCTCCGTTGCTGGACTCTTTAACGGGGTTCCATTCACCGACTGCTCGATCTTCTGTAGACGCTCCTGAATTGAGCGCAGCAGTTCATTCTTTTTGTGTTCCGCCTCCAATTCCTCTTCCAACTGGCGGATTCGAGCATTTTTTTCTTCTAATTCTCTGCGAATCATTTCCACCAGTTTTGTTACCTGGTTTTCTTTTTCCACCAATAATTCCTCCAGTTCCTTTATTTTCGGTTCTTTTTCTGGATACTGCCAGCGGATTACCCGCTCTCCTTCTTCCGTAATATACTTTGTATTTCCTTTCATAGTCAGAAACGGAGTTATCCAACTGCGCAGCGGTTCCCTTTGCAGCTGCTTTCTTAATGTTGCGTATGGAACCTCCAGTTCAGTCGCCATTTCCTGTATTGTTTTCAACTTTCTCTCTCACTTTTCCCTGCCATTTTGCCCCATACTTTCTGCAAAATCACATGCGGATTTTGTCCCAACGGCAGTTATTTTTTTGTCCCAATCCTGTTCCTGAAAAAGCGATTGTTTGGGACATATACTGGGACAAAAAACAAGCTCTGTAAGACTACATTTTTTGTCCCAGTCTTTCTTCAAACTTTGTCCCAAACAGAAACAAACTTTCTTTCTATTTCAAGATATTCGGATAGGTTCGATTGTCCCAATTTCAGGCAGAAAACTGTCCCAAAAGAATTTATTTCCCTGCTTGCTTTGGGACATACACTGGGACAAAAAAGCAGGCGAATTTCTCCTGCATTTTTGTCCCAATCACAGTTATTTTTTTGTCTCAATCCCATGCGGTTAATCCGCATGGAAATAAATCGCTGTCATCGTCTCAATATCAGTAATCTGGGCAGCAGTTCCGTCTGTTTCCACGGTTGCCGCCAGCATATAGCTCTGATCATTGGCTTCTCCATTTTCGATTTCCCGAATTGTAAAAATGGCAAATGCATGGTATTGGCTATCCTCATCTTCCAGCTCTGTACAATCGCCCTGGTAATAAAATAATTCTCGTTCTGCCTCGTTATAATCCCGACTGTCCGACAATAATTCTATCGTTCTCCATGCATCTTCCGATACATACTCTTCACAGCCGGACAAAAGCGCCTCCCGGCTGTCCGGCAAAAGAAAATAGGCATTCAGAAATGCTGTTATCAGATCATTGACCTGTGTACGTTCTTCCTGTTCCTGCTCTGCCAACTCCGCTCTGGATATCGCCGCCGAATAATCTGCCCGCAATGCGTTGAGTTCCTCAGTATCCGTCCACGGTCCAGCAGATTCCAGTTTTTCTACTGTTTTCAGTTCCTGGACATATAATCCGGCAAAACACAATGTCGCTGCACAGGATACCGTCAGCAGACCCAACATCCGCTTTCGATCTGTTTTTTGTCTGGATTCTTCTTCCATACCTCATCCTTTCTTTTGTGTCCGAATCGGACACGTTTCTTATCGCTCCCAGTCTTCCTCTTCTTCCGGTTCCTCCCGTTTCTGTTTGACATGATGTTGTGCTGAAGAAAACTGCGTACCAGCCTCCCTCGGATGCTCCTGACGAAACACCTTCAGAATTTCTTCATGCAGCCGACCGTCTGAAAGCTCTGCTGCCAGATTATGCCATTGCTTGTTTTCATTACTTCCGCTTGCCTGTGCTGGATACATACAGGATAATCTTCCATCACTGCCACGGCGTATCCGTATCTGATGGACCTTCAAATCCTGCCCTGCCTGCATATCTGCATATCCAATCACAGTTCCTTCTGCTACTGATTTCGTCTGTACTTGAAATGCAGCACGATCAGCAAGATAGGAAACCCGGCATTGATCTTTTCCCTCATGTTCCATTTGCTGGTAGGCTCGCAATACAGCTGCCTGCAGCTGCTGTCCCACTGTAATCAAATCCATTCGTCCTCCACCCGGAACAAAATAAACTGGCACACTTAAACGGACACCTCCGCGTACCCTGCTTGCTACATATAATCCTTCTACTTTCAGATTGTTTCCCCACGTGATCGTTACATCTGCTTTTCGCGTTTTCAACTCGTGACGTGTGATCTGAATCTGGTAATCTCTGCGCTCCAATGGGCGGTCGGTAATATCTGGCTTCAGCAATTCATCCGATTCCTGATCCAACGAATGCTGTTCCATTTCCTGAGTCACAAGTTTCCTTCCATACTTCATGGTGATCTCCGAAAAAAGCTGAAATAATTCTTCGTTTGTCAGCTCAGCCTTAATTTCTTGCCCATCAATCCCGGTTCCTGTCACTGTGTAACCACTCATCTGCTGATCATTGCATCCAGCCCGAATGATCTTCGCTGCATAGGAAAACCAGGCATATTCCTTTTCTTTTTCCGAAAGTGTCAGCTGCACTCTCGAATATTGCGTAATCATAGCGCTCTCCTTGTCCGTTTATGTGCTGATTTTTTCTTTCTGTTTTCTTTTTTTCGTTTGGTTTCCTCTTCTGGGAACAGTCGGCGATACCCAAGCGCAAGATCTTCTTGATCTCTTGCAAACATATCTGGAATATATCCAGCAAATAATGGCATCTGGAAAAATGCTCCACTGACTGCCTCTACATCGGATATGTCAGCAAACGAAAGAATATACGCCGCATCTTTACACAGTGCATTTGCAAGCACATACTTTGTGTGCGTCCACTCCTGTGGCTTCGTCCCTGCAACAATCACACGCTGCATCCGTTCATCGAAAAATAAAGAAGCAGCAAACTGTTCTCGTTCAATGCTTCCAAAATCCAATACAAAATGCTCATAATTCATCTTCAGCATTTCTTGCATCGTTTTCCCAGTGTACATCGGAATCCCTGCATAGGTAATGCAGTCTCCGCTCTCTGCCGCATACTGATATGTTTCAAATAACTTCTGAGGAAAAAAATCTCCCGTTTCTTCCACGTAACATACTCGTTTCCCACAATCTGCAAGATATCCTGCATACTGAATTGCCTGTGTCGTTGTTCCAATCCTCGTCTGCGCACCAGCAAATGCCGTAAAATGAAGCTCTCGCGGCAACTCTGTATCACTCAATTCCCGATCCAGACGATCTGCATTGCTTTCATAAAAGTTCGTAAGGCACCGGGCAAACTTCTCTTTCTTTGCTCCATATGTCGAATCCAATACGAAATTAACATATCCCGCTTTGCGCAGTGCATCAATCACTGGCGTATTTTTGCCCATTCCAGCCGCAAGAAAAATTATCTTTTTCCCATCTCTTGACTGCTGGATGCTGTCAATCACCTCTACAATTTCAAGTGGATCATCATTTAATGGCAGCAGATCATACACCGCAATCTCTGCCTGAGATTCCAAAACCGGATTGATCGTTTTTTCAATCTGATCATATTCTCCTGCCTGAATTATCTCATATTCTTTTTCCTGAAGCACCTCAACAATATAACCGGAATCTTCCTTCAGGCTTCCGACAAATACACATTTCATTTCGTTTCCTCGCTTTCCTGCTCTTTTGTGTCCGATTCGGACACAGACGCTGGTTCTGATTGGCGTTCAAAGTCCTCCAACTCCGATGATTCCAGCAGTTGCTTTTGTTTCTCCTGTTCATCAACCAACTCGGTAATTTGTTCAGTTGCTGCCTGCTGCTTTTCCTGGCATTCTGCAATCTCTTTTTTCCATGTTTCGATACTGTTCTCTGCATCAGTGCGCTGCTGTCTTGACAAATACGGCATACGTTCTGATGTCTGCGTAATCTGCACCTGATACGCTGCGATCTGCTCATCCAGCTCTTGAATCTGCGCTTTTTCCGCTGCAATTTCCTGTTCCAATACTTCAATATTCCGTTGGATTCTAGCCTGATAATACCCAGTCAGATCTGGATAAAAATGCAGACGGTTCACCTGCTCAACCTGATCTATATTGGTATATAATCGCCGTGTCTGCCCCTCCACCATCACACGAAGCGAAATTGCCTGAAAATCCTCTGGCACGGAAGAAAGCTTCAACACATATGTTCCCGATTGAGCCAGTTTCACTTCAACAGGTATGGGATCTCTTGCCTTATCCACCGCGGAAAATGTAACTTCCGAACGGATACCATCCAAATCAAGCTCAACCAACATTGCTTCCTGCTCCGGTGCATATGCCCAGTACACCACCGATACCATACATGTGGTTTCCCCAATTTCCTGCTGGATTCCAAGTGGGGTGTACTCCATGGATTTTTTCTGCCCTGGAAACCACAGTGCAGAAGACAGAAACAAAACATAACCGATAAAGGCAATGCCGGTTGCTGCCAGATACCGATTTCGCTTTCCGGCATGTGCCAGTCGAACCACCTTATAACTCATATGCATTCTCCTTTGTCCGTTCCTTTTTTGGACGGATGGTTGGTACGCAGTCCTCCATCCGGCAGGTATACACCGGAATATGCAGATTTTTTCCGATCATTTGGTATGGATTTTTTTGCTTCATCAGCTTTTCGGATACCCAGATTTCTTCCGCCGCGGATAAAAACTTCGTAAAATATATCCCCTTCGGCGGTTGGATTCCATCAATTTCCTCCTGCGTAATCACCAGGAATACTCGTTTTTGCTCTCCCTCCATTGCCGCTCCTTTCTTCTTTGGCTTATTCGCCAAAGATCATATAAAAATTTTGCGGACGTTCAATTTCCGCCCATGTAAATTCCCGATTCACCGGATATTTCCCGGCCGGATCATTAACTAAAAACAGTCCATCATCCGTTACGCCGCGCAAAACAATAAAATGTCCCACTGGTGAAAAAAAGCTTCCCGGCTGTTCTCTGGCGATTATGGGATATCCATTTTCCAGTGCTTCTACGACACTGGCCTGATCGTGGACACTCCGGTATCCCACTCCATAATGCGCTGCCGCTGCTGGAAAAAATTCCCATGTGCTTCCGGTTGGTGCAAGGTATGTAGTTCCACACCATGCAATCATATCCGGCGGGGTTATCGTGTCACCCGTAAGATACGACATTACCATTGCCAGACAGGTAGGCCCACATCCTGACTTTGCCAAAGTCGTATCTCCCCATGCGACTGATGCATAATTTCCCTGCAAATATAACGGAATTTCCATTCCGCCAGATGGTTCCTCTGATATAATATCTTCCTCTGATTCACTTTCCTCTTCGTCACGACTGGAATTGCCTCCCATGTCACCGCCTTCCATGTTATCAAGATACATTTGCGCATACGGCAGGCGGCCGTGACCATTGCCACAATCAAACGACACCGATAAACAGCCGGATGCAGATGTATATCCATGATTATTACAGCCATCTGGGTATTCTTCCGGATCTTCAAAACAGCAGAAAAAAGCCATCGTTGCCTCATACAAATCGCCTTCCCAGAAATCCGCCTTTGTGACTCCGTAATACTTTCCCATCCCAGTATCATACCAGCCGGAATAAGGATTTTGGTTGTGCAGCGTGGCATCTATTGCCATGCATTGCAGTTCCAGATCATTCCATTCCATGCCCATCGAATCTGCATACCGAACCAAACTATTTGTCCCACTATAAGTAGTCCATTGCGCGATTCCCATTGCAGTTCCGCCTTTTTTTAACTGGGTAAAAGAGTTGTAATCCAATCGTGATTCCCATTCCAGATTTCCCAAAATTGCCGCAATTTGAATATCTGTATATCCGGCATTTGAAAAAAACTCGCAAACGGCAACTGCCGTTTCTGAAACAGAAACCGTTTCGGAAAAACTGACATCACCAGAAGAAGTGGATGATTTTCCAAACAGTGCGATTACAACGCCGCAAATAATTAAAATAAAAATAACAGGAGCCGTAAACAACGATGACAGCAAAAGCGAACCTGCCCATTTCAGGATTTTTTTTAGCGCTTTTTTATGATTCATTTACCGTCCTCCGGCGAACCTGTGGTCTTCGGTTTCTGTAATGAAAATGCGTACCTCTAAATTTTGGTCGCCTGCCGATACGATAAACGAACCCATATCCAGAGAAGGAATCCGATACAGTTCTGTTTCTGTGTACATGCCAGGAAACTTACCTTCCAAAACTGGAATACAAGTCGCAGTCTGTTTTCCAACAAACCGATATGTCGCCAAGTCAAAAAGATCTTGCACTGCCTTTTCTTCTGAAGATGCCTGATCCCCTTTCAAATTGTCCGTGATGAGTTGCGTTGCAAATACAACTCCTGAAAAATACTTTCTCATTTCGCGCGCCATAATGGTAAGCTGACGAACGCAATCCGCGTATTGTGCATTGAGAATATGATGCGACTCATCGACCACCACCATGCTGTGGATGATATCTCGTTCCGAAATCTGCTGTGCCTCATGCAGCGCCTTCATTCGGCTGCCAACGCGGACACAGTGATCCCAATACAGCATCAGGGCATTGTACAGGATACCGGAGCAGATCGCCGGTTCCAGCTTTAACACAGTCGCAATGTTAAAGCATAACAACTGCACCTGGCTGATATTTCGGATACTGGTATGCCCATCCAGCAGATTGCCATAATTTCGCACCAAATTTTCATATGTACTTCGGATTTCATCTGCCTGAAGCAAAAATTTTTTGCCAAGTTCTCCATGCTCGGCATCTTCAGACGGCTTGTACTCCTGAATCCGCTTGTCCAGATAGTTCAGAAAGTCCGACATGGTTGGATACTGTTCTGGCTGTAATCCGCAGACAGGTGTCTGACTGGTGATCTTCCCATCCGCTGGCACAATACCGAAATCTATATAAAAGTCCAGTAACAGCTTGCTGTATGTATTCAGTTCGTTTTGGTTGCATTGATTCTGCCTCCGAAGTCGATAGATCGCCGTTAATTTGGATACGTGCTGCACCCAGCAGACACCTTCATTTTCGTCTACACGCTGAATCTCAAATTCATTTAAAATTCCATCTGCACCATCCAGAGATAAATATTTGCCGCCTAACTCCTGCACCAGTCCCCGATATTTCCCGGACGGATCAAGGACTCGGACATAATCACCGAACAGGGTTTGTGTTTCTATCAGCTTCTTGAGCAACGTAGATTTTCCACTTCCCATCATGCCGTATACAAGTGCATTGTAGGAAAGACGTTTTTTTGTTTTCGTGAAAATGTTAAAATTAAAGCTGCCCATGGTTGGCGTAGACCCCATGTAGCAGCTATATGGATCGGACAAATAAGAGAAATTAAAGGGATTTCCATCACCCAGCACACTTCCTGGCAGAATTTGTCCATCCCGCGCATTATTTAGTTTTTGTTGTTTCCGGTATGGAAGCAATAATGACTGCCATTCCTGTTTCTGCTCATGGAGCATCACCGTACAATGGTATTCTGCGGTTTCCACCGCTCCCTGAATCCGAATGAGTCGTTCTTCCAGATCATCCAGACGTTTTGCAGAAACATACAGGCGAATGGTTACATAACGCAGCGTTTCTCCCTGATTTGCCACTGCATCACGCAGCTCCTTTAGCTCCTGATAACGTCTGGAAGCATCCATCTGCTCTCCATCTTTATGCTCCGTTTGAAAGCGAATTTTCTGTTCCGTGAATGAACGGTCAATCATTCGTTTCACTTCCCGTGCATTCGCTGCTCCCATGTCCACAGCTACAATTACATTGTCCTGATTGACGATTGGTGACAGCCAATGCATATCCAATTCACTTTTCCAATCATAGATTGTAAGTATCGCTCCAAAACTGCTTCCAGTCCGAACGTAAGCCGGATAAAAATGAATCCCACCTGCTGGCTGGATTGCAGAAATCAGAAACGGATCGTACCCATACTTTTCTATCGTTTTCCGGGAGCCAATCTGATTCCGGTTAAAAAAAGCCTGCTCTGGATTTAAAATCTTTGTCAGAACATCTATTTTTTCCTGACGTGAAATCGTCAGGATTAGTCGGGCATCTTCCAAACGTCCGACTGCCCCACCCCTGGCATCTGCCAGCTGCTCCGGTGATTCTGTATACAAGAAAAAATAATATTCCTTCCGCTGCCTGTTCTTCTCAAGCCATTGCAGTTCCTTTTTTCTGGCTACCAGCTCATTCCTACGAACGGTCTCCTGGCAGGACTCCAACTTGTGAGTGACATACTGAATCTGCTCCGTACACCGTTCCGGCATACTCACGCAAACCAGCTTAAGATCTGCCGGATAGCGGCTATAGAATTGCTGAAGCTTCAGGTTTTCATACTCCAGATCAATATCACGAATCGCTTGAAAATCACTGCAAATCACACGAACAATATCCAGACATCCCCAGCCTTCCAGCTGAAAACAGGTATCCCGTTCTGAATAGCTCAAAATTCCCAGTAACTCGGACATACTGGCGGATTCCTTTTTATTTGATTTTTTCATCTGCTGCCTCCTTCTCTCCTACGGGGCGAATCATATGATATGTCTGTAAATCCTCCGTCAGCAGGAACACACACACCTGCCAGACCTGTTTCCCCGGATTACTGGCGGGACGTTGAAGCAACACCAAAATCACCAACACATTATATATGATATATGGAATTTTCAACGTATCCGCAACGAGTCCTCCGGTAAAAAACCACATGATGGTCGGATATAAGACAAGAATTAAAAGATCTTTCAAAAACAGGCTTCCGCTAACCTTTACTTCTGCTTTTAAATCCTTCGTTACGTGGTATGCCATAATACTATCTTCCTCCTTTCATCACATCTTTCTGGCATTTCCCGGCGGCTCTGGTCGTACCGGACTAGTCGCTGACTTTGTATTGCTGTGTCCGTTTTGGACATGCTCGGACTTCTGCGTGGTTGTTCGCTGTGTAGTCGTTTGCTTTGTGCCTGCGGATGACTTTGATTGACTATCTTGTCCAGATACGTTTCTGACAGCTTGTGTTGATTTTGTTTTTTCTCCTATCGGTGTACCTGTGTGTCCGTTTCGGACACGCTCGGAAACAGAGTCCGGTTCTGACTGATCGGATGATGCCGGGAAATCCTGTGCTGTTGGTTCATTTCCTGACATTCCCCTTTCTGGCATTTCATTTTCTCCACTACTGAAAGGAACTGAATTGTTATCTATTTCTCCAGCACCTCCCCAATTCGTTGGTGGTTCTTGTGACTCCATAGCTTCCTGTCCTTCATCTGTATTAGAAGGGAGTGCATCCTGCGATGGCTGCGCTTGTGTCTGTTCCCCAGCAGTTCCTGCCGCTGATTTTTCTCCAGATTTTCCAGCAGCGGCGGCTTTTCCTGGCGGTTCCTGCTTTGTAGATTCCGCTGCTTTTGCCTGTCCGCTTTTCTCTGTTGTTTTCCTTGGTTCAGACGAGCTTCCATATCCTGATTTCTGCTGCTGTTTATTATTTGCCTGTCCAGTTGCCGTTTTTTCCGGTTGGCTTCCTGCCTTTCCTGGCGGTTCCTGTCCTGCTCCTGCTTGTTGCGGAGTCGCCTGCTTTTTGCTCTGATTATCCGACTTGCCCTCCTGCGCAGTACCATATGGCATTTCTCCACCAGCTACTTTCTCAGCCGTAGACGCACCACCCGGAATTTCCGTTGATGATACTCCATGTTCGGTTCCTTCGGATGCAGGATTTCCAGCTGATTGAGTATCACCTGCCGATGTTCCAGATGCGGCATTTGGTTCCTGCCCACTGGATGCAGTATGCTCCTGTGATGCAGCATTTCCTTGTGATGCAGCTTCTGCTGCTTTCGTTGATTCCGCAGATTCCTGACCAGCATGTTTGCTTCCGCTGCTCTGCCGTTCAGCGCTTCCCGGCGGTTCCTGCCTACGATTTTGCGTTGCTCCTGAACTAGAAGAATTGCCTGCATTTCCTGCACCACCCGGCGGTTCCTTTGCTCCCTTGCTTAACCTCTCCTGCTCTTCTTTTCCACCCGGATTTAGCGATTCTTCTTTCACCTTGCTTGCAGCCTTTGCCGCTGCCTTACCTACTCCCGTTGCCCCCAATCCAGCTTGCAGCAAGTGCATAGCTCCTATTGTCTTCATTAGACCATCTTTCATGCCAACGTCGATGCCTAACACTCTTTCAACAATGTCTGGGCCATCAATCATTGCGATTCCAGCAAATGCAATCAGCAAAATGCGGACAAAATTATTGCTGTATTCCTTCGCCACCCACAGCTCAAACTCGCGCCAGATAGCGAAACCCCAGATCATAATCGAAACGCTCCAGAATAAATTTAATAGATACTGCAACGTTTGTTTTGTTTTTTCTCCCGACATAACATCGCCGGAGAAAATATAAGCCAAAATTTCGCCATAGATCATATCCCAGATCAAACGAAAAAGTCGGTACGATGCAAAAATAAGAACCAATATATTTACGATCAGCTCGCCAATGATTGCCATAAAATTGATGGAATAGCGATAATACAGCGGTGTAAGAAATCCAAAGAATCCCTTTTTAATTTCTTTATATTTTACTTTTCCACTGCTTTCATCAACGATCATATAATATTTGAATACCTTATCCGTTTTTTTCTCTACCTGTTCATTCTGATCGATGTATTTAATGGTTTCTCCAGTAAAGCAATTGGGGGACTCAAAAGTCCACCCGTTTTGTTTCAGATACAGCAAGTCAGTCGTATTACTGATAACGGTTGTGTCTGCCACACTGGTGCCATTCGCCATGAAAACATTCTGCTCGATTCCCAATAATTGAACTCCAAGCTGAACACCACCCGGAAGCAGCATGACAACCGCCATTGTAATGATCAAATTTTTCAAAAACGGGGGTCTGCGCTCAGAGTATAAAAATACGGTTCCAACAGCCAGAATGGTAACCAGAAAAATTGCATTCCAAATGGGATAATAGGTTCCCAACTTCTCACTAATCACTTGTGTAAAACTAAGGACGCGAAATACCGCTTCCCAAACAGATTGACATGCATCACAAATCCCACGAAGCAACAGAATCAATTTCCATCCAACAGTCCGAATTGCCGATTCAACAACATCGCTTTGTTGAAAATATTTTGCATAATTAAGTAGGATTTCTTCATAATTCATTCCTATTTCCTTTCTCTCTTATTCCTCATACTAATCCGATTCTCGGCTTTAATTGGGATAATAACGCACCTTTTTTCTCTAACGGTATCTTTGGGTTTTGAACAACGCGAACAAATACTTCACCTGCTGCACATCCCTGTAACAACAATTCGAGCAGCTGCGAATCATATACCGCCAATTCCCTGCAAAGTGCCGCAAACTGTCTTTCATGGGTTGGTGTATGTTCATGTTCCTGCGGCCTTTTAATTCGGGTATCCCACTGGTAAATCTGTTTCTCCGCCAATTCCTGATAGCGCCATTCCATCTGCATTTTCATCTCTTCTAACGCTTGTGCTTGAGTTGCATCCTGCGCTCGCTTTAACTCTTCCTTCACTTCTTGCAGTTGCTTCGGAATCTGCTGGAAATCAGCGGCTTCAAAGCTGATATCATAATCATACATCAGCTCGTCTTCCTGAACCGCCTTCAATGTTGGCAAATGCAGCGATTCCTCCGATACGGTATCCGCATCAGGAAAATATTCTTGTAAATACTGATAACGATACAAAAATGCACGACCTTCCTTTCGAGAATTAAAGATTGGATGAGGTTTGACCGGATTTCCTTTTAAATCACGACGATACATTGTACGTAAAATCACATTTTCACCTTCCTCCAAATCCATCAGCTCACGCGGATTCAGTAAAGGACGTTCTTCTTGTGTCTCCGTATAACTTTTGTTAAGTGCAAATCTTGTTCCAACACGATTCACATTCGTGATCGTTTTGGAACCAAGAAGTGATGAATAAAGTTTTGCGGTTTCCTCTTCGCTGGTTTGCAAATACACCTGGTTTCCGCAGTTTCCTTTAATGACCTTTGCCGCATCACCGTATTTCAGTGTCAGTTGCGCATCTGTCTGAATAATAAGATTAAATATCATGTTCAATCCCAAACAAATGGCAAGCTTAGAATTCAGATCTTGAATTGGTGGGAACTGTGCAATTTCATCCAGATGAAAAATGATTCTTCGGTCACACTTACCAGAACGACTCTGTATACATGCACGCGCATTAGCTTGATAGAGCTGATCAATCATAGAAATTGCAATCGCATCTTTAGAACGATCATAAAACGGAACCTGGAGAAAAAGTGCAATAGGTTTCTTTCCAAAACCAAGTTCTTCTGGAGAAAATGTACTTTCCCGTGTTAATTGTTCCATACCGCCAAAAGTATATTGACTTAGCTTTGTAAGCATTTGGCTGAAAATACTGCCCTTTGTTCGATCCCCTGAAACTTTGATTCCGCTGTACACAACTTTCGCACGATCAAATCTGCCTCGTGCTTCAAAATAATCGTCCAGCTTAGTTGTGTTTTTTCCAGTTGCTTCTCCTGCCAGGTTCGTAAACAAATTGATTACTGACGCCATGCAGTTTTTCTTCAGATTATTTTCCTGTGGCTCAAACGGAACATCTGGAATTGTCTTTGCTGCCAGAACACAGGTTGAAAATATTTTTTCCTGTCTTAACTGTTGATAGTCCTGATCTGCCTGTTTTTTTGCGTCTTCTGTAAGACGCTCATATGCCTGACGCTTTGCCACAAACAATGCCGCAAGTCTGGCATTTTCTCTCGTATCCTCCCGTATGCAGTCTACCGTATGCGCCATTATGGTTGCTGTAAGCGCACTGGTTGCATTTGACAGGAAGAAATCAGAATTATCATCGCTCTTTCCTCCAGCACTTGCAAAGTGTGGATACGCAAAAGCCTTGCACAGAAGTTCCGCATCTGAATCTCGCCCCTCCTGATAGTAACGTGTAATCAAATAAAGTGGATTATAGCCAACTCCACGCATTGGGTTTTCCAAATTGATGGACATTACTTCGTATCCACGATCCTGAAATGCTTTTGTACACATTTTTCTAAGATCGAATTTCATATCCAGAACGATAAGTGACGGTTGTTTTTCACTTCTGCTGTAGCTATCCAACATACGTAGCGAAAAAACCTCTCCTTTTCCGGCTCTGGTAATCGCCAAAATCAGTGCATTCGTTGCACTTTCGTCAAGGTACATATAGCCGTCCTTACTTGCTACAGGCAAACCACCGTTTCCCGGAATCCGTTTGATGCTTCCATCAGGGTTCTTTTCTGGGATTTCGGCTACAGCCGGATACTGCTCTTTGATTTCTTCCATTGTTGTGAAACGGCTGGTTCCTTTTTGCCCTGCCTCCAAACTACGAAAAGCATTGCGAAACCGATATACGTTCAATATTGCTACTGCAATCGCCACAATAATCAAAAAAATATACACTGGAGCTAAAGCCGGATAAAAAGTCGTTAGACAACTCCAAGAAAAACAGTCTGTTAAATGTCCTTTACAGAATCGAATAAACGTATTAACCAATACATGCAGTACAACAAGCAACAAAAACTCTGCTGCAAGTGTCAGCATAAGTACCCACTGTGGCTTTTCCAGAAGTACATTTCCTTTCAGCATACGATCTGATTCCTTCATCTGGTCTTTCCATTCCTGTCTCTTTCCCTGTTTTTGCTGCTTCTTCTGCTGCATGTTTTCTCCCTCCTTTGCCTGCTCATTTCCAAAACAGCTTTACTACAAACCACATGCTGCATAAAGTACCGATTACCATACCTATTACACCAAATATGTATAGAACTTTCTGCTCTGTTTGTTTTGAAAATGTAATTCGTGTAATGACAGTTGCACCTGCTACTATTCCAAGAGCAAAGCCAATACTAACTGCCATTCCACTCACCATTATTGTAAATATAATCTTAATAAAGTCCATTTTATTCTGAGAAGGTATGCAGGCACTGTCATACCTTCCCTTTCTCCCTTCGCAGTACTCAGAATGTTAACGATGCACCTGCACTTGCTGCAATGTTAAATGCCGACATGATGATTGCCGTTCCAATAATGATATACGGAACCTGTTTTCTTCCTCTCGCTTTGCTTTCATCATCACCGATCAGGAATTTACTGCCCAAAATCAACAATGCAATACAGATTAGTACCCCATTTCCTGCTGTCTGGTATTCATTTGCTAATATAGAAATTGCCGTAAAAAAGTCGGTTAACGATCCTGCTGCTGGTAACATTACATATGTTTCATTCATAGTCATTTTTCTCCTTTTTGTTTGTTTTCTTTTTTGGTGTTAATCCACGCCCTCGGCTTGGGACGGAATTTGGCTAACAGACCAATCATAATCAAGCCCAATGCCACGCTTCCTGTTTCCAAAAACAGCAATACCAGATCCTGCCACGGCATTCCTGCAATCGTTTTATTTGTGTCCGAATCGGACACGCTTTCCACTTGAGCCTGCTCTGATACCGTTTCCGCTTCCGTTTCTGGAGTCTGCGTCACAAGTTCCGCTTCTGTCTCTGCCACCGTACTTTCTGGTTCTGGCAAAATTTCTTCATAGGTTACATTTGCCGTGATTAGATAACCAGTAACATCTGATACATAATGACTGGTATAACGCACCATTGGAAGATCTGCCTCAGCTACTTCACCTGAAAACCATGCTCGTGATCGTTTTATCATTCGATTTCCGGTTGCTTTCACGGATTTCCACCAGCTGCCATCTGCTTCCTGCCAGCCCTCACTATCCCATGCAATTCCAGTAATTTGATTGAATGTTCCATCCAGATTGAGCGATTGCAGAATCTTATTTTCACAACCATCAAACCATGGACTGTCATCGGACGCTGCCGGAAAACTTTCATCACCGACTTCAAACACCCACTGACTTGTTTCCTCATTCCAGCGGTATTTGACCCATTGTTCCAATCCTCCTTCCCACCAATCTGCTCCATCATCCTGCCAATCTGTCCGTGGAATAGTACCGTAGATTGCTTCTCCAGTTACATCATCTGTCGATTCGATGTCAATGGACTCTGGGACTTCCTGCCCATCCAGATAGGTACGCTCAACCGATACAGTCTTGCTTCGTCCGTTTTTTGTCCACTCTTCTTTGGAAGTATCCACAAGTGTATAATGTAGTCCATCTACTTCAATTTCCTGTTCTGGTGTATATTCCGCATATGCCCATAGATCCACACTACTCTTGCTATATTCCTTCGTTAATTCTGTAATCTGATACTGCACATCCTTCAACTGATAGGATGTTCCAGATTTTTCGATCTGTTCAGGAAATGTGTGAGCATCCTGTGTGTCTGCAAGATATGTATAAGTTTCCTGCCAGATTGCTGGAAGTGCAACCTGATCCGTTTCCTGCGCAGATGTTTCTGTTGTGTCCGAATCGGACACACTCTGCATTTCTGTTTCCATATTTGCATCTGATGTCAGCTCTACAACAGAAGCCGTGTCCGAAATGGACACGGCCTCTGTTGCATTCTCTGCATATGTTGGTGATGATACTGCCAACATCAATCCACAAAGCATGATAAGTTTTTTTCTCTGTTTCAAGTGTTTTCTTCTCCCCTTTCTGTGTCCGAATCGGACACAAAATAATTTGCATTCAAGCGTCTGCTTTTTCTTACTGACAGCATACACATAATACTGACTCCCGTAAATGCACCTGCTAAAAAAAACAAGCCACAGCCAATCACTAATGAGCTGATGCTAATTGTCATTAGATTCCTCCTTACTAGTTCTTGCCATCCCCCTAAGAAGATCCGCTTATTTATTCTTTCCACTTGGATCTGGAATTGAATCCCCGTCTATATAAGTTCCACACACGATTGTACGGTCAAAACTGTTCGGAACGCATGTAGAAAATACAACTACATGCCCATATTCCTTCAGCTTTACATCTCCCTGCATACTGTTTCGCAGCTTTAATTCACTTTGCCATTTGGAAAAATCTTCTCCCCAACAGTCAAAAGACCGCTGAAAAACATCTGCTGAGCGGTGACACTGAAAAATTGAGAAAATCTGATAGCGGTAGTTCCCTTTGGGTGTCAGAATCCAGAAATACGGTTCCTCATCATACAATTTCTGATCTTTTAGTAATGCAAGATCAGACAGCATTGACCCGTCCCGAACGTTATGTCCATAAATGATGGAATATGGCGATGAGAAATCAGATGCCATACGGTAATCCATGAAAATACTGCCTGCTTTGGAATCATCACTGGATAAATCATATGTCCGGTTTACATAGTATGCATTATCTTCTGCCTGCAAAATTGGGTAAGATATTTGCGGTAATCCGGTAAAGTATACCCAGCCAATAATATCTTCATTGATTTCCTTTAATGCTGCCCAGTCTACCTCAAACGGAGATTCCTCTTTTTTCTTTTTTGTTTGCTCTCTTTTTGTGTCCGATTCGGACACGGATTCTTCTGTTGATAATTCTGGCTGCTCTGACTCATCCGTTGCCTGCAAAACTGCCTCACGAAGATCTCCATACAATTTCTGATCATCCTGATATTCCTGATAATAGCACCATAAACAATATCCGAAATATCCTGCTGCTCCAAGTGCAAAAATCAAAACAACAATCAAACCGAGTGGGATATGACTCTTTTTCTTTTTTCCTTCCTCTTCACAGATTCTTATGATCTCTTCGTTTGTTGACACAACATTTGTTTTGTTATTTCTTTTCCATTTCACTACTCTGCTGTCTCCATTTCTATGTAAAGGATGCAATGATACATAAAATACCAATGATCAGGCTGATATTTCCAGCTAGTGCTGCCACCTTACGAACTATGGATGCTTTCATTGCCTTCCATGTACTATCATGAATCTCAAAAATACCGGCATATGTTCTTGCCATAATGCCAATTAGTGTAAATACAATTCCGGTAAACAGCATATTTTTGTCCACCTCCATATTTTCTTACAGTCCCGACCTGAAAGCCGGGACTGTAAGTTATTTCCCCAGTAAAATATTTATCACTGGGAAAATGATAAATACGTTTTTTTCAAAACGTCACATCGGTTACTTCTGATTTTTTCTCTTTCTGAGCAGTATAACAACAGCTGCCATTGCTATAAGAACTGCTACTGCCAAGCCAAATACATACGGCATCGGGCTTGAATCATCTCCTGTTACTACTGGTGGAATCACCGGCTGTACCGGTACACTTACCGTCTGGTCCTCATCATTAAGGTCACTGTGAGCAACAATCGGATTACCCTGTGTGTCATACAGTGTCTCAAAGACTACCAGTGTCTTTCCCTGCAGCTGTGTGGTATCAAATGTGAAGGTTACTTCCACACTTCCGTCTGCTGCTTCTGCAGTAAAGGTGGTTTCTGCGGTTACGCCAATCGTCTCTCCGCTTGCCTTATCCATAATGGTTCCCTTTACCACATAGGTCTTTCCTGCGGTCAGACCCTTGTATGTTACGGTATCCACTAAGGTTACGCTGCTTCCCAGGGTCATGGTCTTGCTTCCAGATGCCTGGTCTGCTGCGGTGGTATGAATCTCCGGATAAGAGATCGTCTGGTCCTCATCTGTCAGATCTTCATGGGTTCCAATGGAGATTCCCTCATAGGTGACATCCTCGAAAGCAACAATCTTCTTTCCTGCCAGTGCAGAAGAATCAAAGGTAAACTCTAAGATAATGCTTCCATCTGCTTCTTCGGCAACGAAGGTCTTTTCTGCTGTTACTTCCTTTCCGTCAATCGTTAATGGCTCTCCGGTTTCCTTTACCATCAGCTTGCCGCTTACGGTATACTCCTTGCCCGGGATTAAGTTGGTATAGAATACTTCATCCAGAACGGTAGTTTCCTTTGCGACAACACCATCATGATCTCCTGTTACCTTATCGGTTGCGGTCGTATGAATCTCCGGGATGCGAACGGTCTGGCCCTCATCGGTGATATCGGCATGTACAGCTACTTCCTTTTCCTCTGTATACAGAGTCTCGAAAGCAACCAGGGACTTTCCTGCCAGTGCAGAAGAATCAAAGGTAAAGATAATGTCGATGCCTCCCTCTTCGGTTTCTGCGGTAAAGGTTTCGCTTGCGGTTACTTCCTCTCCGTTTACAAGGATCGGTTCTCCGGTTTCCTTGTCCATCAGCTTACCAGCTACGGTGTACTCTCTTCCGATTTCCAGTCCCTCATAGGAAACGGTATCAACGATCACAGCCTCTTCCTTGGCCTTTTCGATATGATCCTGTGTATCCTCTCCTACTGCGGTGGTGTGAATCTTCGGGATGTATACAGTCTGATCCTCATCGTCGATGTCTGCGTGTACGGCAATCTCGATTCCCTCATACTCCATGTACTCAAAGGCAACAACGGTCTTTGGTGCAAGAATGGAAGCATCAAAGGTAAAGATGACATCGACACTTCCCTCAGACTTCTCAGCGGTGAAGGTAGTGCTTGCAGTGATTTCCTTATCATCAATTAAGATCGGCTCACCAGTCTTCTTATCCATCAGCTTTCCGTGTACGGTATATTCCTTTCCTGGAAGCAGGTGGGAATAATATACGGTATCAACGATTGTTGCCTTATCATTTGCCTCGGTATGGTTAATCTTTGTTGTCTGATCCTTTGCAGTTGTATGAATCTCTGGGATGTATACCGTCTGGCCTTCATCATCAATCTCATGATGTCTTCCGACTTCCTTACCCTCGGTGTAAAGAGTTTCGAATACAACTGTTGTGGTTCCTGCCAGAGTGGTAGCATCCAGTGTATAGGTTAACGTGATGATCATGTCTGCTGCATCTGCGGTGAAGGTTTCCTCAGCGGTAATGCTTTCGTCATTTACCTTCAGCTCTTCTCCGGTAGACTTATCCATCAGAACACCCTTTACGGTGTACTCGTTTCCAATCTTCAGACCGGTCAGAACCACCTCATCGGTGATGATCAGATCCTCATTGGCTCCGGTTACATGATCATGTGTGGTGTTTGCTGCGGTTGCAGTGGTATGAACATCCGGGATGTATACGGTCTGGTCCTCATCCTCGATATCGGCATGAACCGCTACCTCTACGCCCTCATACTCCATAGACTCAAATGCCACTACGGTTGTTCCGGCGATTGCGGATGCGTCAAACTCGAATACGACTTCTACACTTCCCTCAGACTTCTCAGCGGTGAAGGTGGTGCTTGCAGTTACCTTCTCACCATCAATCAGGACTGGCTCTTTAGTCTCCTTATTCATCAAGGTTCCAGTAACCGTATACTCTTTTCCTGGCAACAATGAAGAATACGAAACAGTATCAATGATCTTTGCCTTTGGCAGTGCCTCGGTATGATCAATCTCTGTTACCGCATCTTTTGCCTCTGTCTGAATCTTTGGAAGGTATACGGTCTGGGCATCATCTTCGATTTCTGCATGAACGCCTACTTCCTTTTCCTCAGTATACAGAGTCTCAAACGCTACCAGTAAGGTATCTTCCAGTCCGGTTCCGTCGAAAGTAAAGGTTACATCAACGGTTCCGTCTGTCGTTTCCGGTACGAAGGTGGTTTCTGCAGTAACTTCCTCTCCGTTTACAAGCAGGGTCTTTTCAGCAGACTTATCCATCAGTACACCCTTTACGGTATACTCTCTTCCAACTTCAAGACTCTTGAAAGAAACGGTATCGACAATAGTTACATCCTTCTTTGCCTCGGTTACATGATCTTTTGTGTCCTCGCCTACTGCCGTGGTGTGAATCTCCGGGATGTAAACGGTCTGATCCTTGTCCTCAATGTCTGCATGAACGGCTACTTCTACGCCCTTATAGGTCAGGCTCTCAAAGGCAACAACGGTCGTTCCGGCAAGTACGGATGCATCAAAGAGAAAGACAATCTTAACGCTGCCTTCCGGTTTTTCTGCCATAAAGGCAACTTGGGAGGTAACAGGATTGCCATCAATCAGGATTGGCTCGCCGGTTTTCTTATTCATTAAGGTACCAGTCATGGTGTATTCCTTTCCTGGTAACAGAGATGAATAGGAAACGGTATCGACAATCTTTGCCTTCGGTAATGCCTCGGTATGATTGATTTCGGTAGTGGCATCTTCTGCCTTGGTATGGATTTCCGGTACGTAGACACTCTGCTCCTCATCGGTGATGTCGGCATGAACGGCTACTTCCTTCTTTTCCGTGTACAGGGTTTCAAATACAACGATTACGGTATCTTCCAGTCCGGTTCCATCAAATGTAAAGGTTACATCTACGGTTCCGTCTGTGGTCTCCGGTACGAAGGTAGTCTGGGCAGTTACTTCTTTTCCATCAACAAGGATTGGCTTGTTTGCTGCGCGATCCATCAGCTTACCGGTTACGGTATACTCTCTTCCAACCTCAAGGCTGGTAAAAGCTACGGTATCAATTAAGGTGATCTTCTCATCTGCCTTGGTTACATGATCGTTTGTATCATCGCTGATTGCGGTGGTACGAATCTTCGGAATGTAGATCGTCTGACCCTTATCATTGATATCGGTATGGGCTGCTACCTCTTTGTTTTCGGTATACAGAGTTTCAAATACAACAGTGGTTGTTCCTTCAAGAGCAGTTGCATCAAAAGTAAAGACAACTTCTACGCTTCCTTCCTTTTCTTCTGCTGTAAAGGTTGTTGACGCCGTTACTGGCTTTCCATTTACAAGAATCTTCGCTCCGGTTCTCTGATTCATCAGCGTTCCGCTTACGGTATACTCTCTTCCGACCTCCAGTCCCTTATAGGTTACGGTATCGGTAATGGTCACTTCCTTGTCTGCTTCGGTATGATTGATTCCAGTTACATTATCCTTTGCGCTGGTACGGATGGTTGGGATGTAAACCGTCTGGTCTTTATCCTCAATATCAGCATGAACTGCGATCTGGATCTTCTTATATGTAAGGGTTTCAAATGCAACAACTGTCTTAGGTGCTACAATACTTGCATCGAAGGTAAAGATTACATCAACACTTCCCTCGGACTTTTCAGGAGTGAATGTGGTGCTTGCCGTAATCTCTTTGCCATCAGCCAGAACAGCCTTTCCTGTTTCCTTATCCATAAGTGTTCCGCTTACTGTATACTCTCTGCCAGGAAGCAGGTTTGTATAGGAAACTGTATCAACGATAGTGGCTGTCTTATTTGCTTCGGTGTGGTTAATCTTTGTTGTCTGATCCTTTGCAGTTGTATGAATCTCCGGGATATATACTGTCTGCTCTTCATCCTCAAGGTCAGCATGTGCTGCCAGAAGTGCGCCGTCAGAATACAGATTTTCAAATACAACTGTTGTGGTTCCTGCAAGCTCTGATGCGTTCAGAGTGTAGGTTAACGGTATGGTCATTTCATGTGCATCGGCTGTAAAAGTTCTTCTTGCGGTAATTGTATTTCCATTTACCATGATTGGCTTTCCTGTCTTTGCATTCATTAAAGTTCCGCTTAAAGTATACTCTGTGCCAAGCTTCAATGCCTTAAGTGCTACCTGATCGGTGATTGTAACCTTCTCGTTAGCACCGACAACATGATCCTCTGTATCGTTACTTGTTGCTGTTGTATGTACTGACGGGAAGTACTCGGTCTGTCCTTCATCTCTGAGATCTGCATGGACTGCCACCTTCTTTCCCTCGGAATACATATCCTCAAAAGCAACAGTTGTCTTTCCTGCAAGGCATTTGCCTGAGAACTTAAAGGTCACGTCAATTGTTCCGTTTGTCTTTTCAGCGACAAACTCATTTGACGCAGTAATCTTATTTCCTGCATCATCAAGAAGTGCATTGCCGGTTTCCTTATCAACAAGGGTACCGACTACTGTGTATTTGCGTCCGATTTCAACACCATTGTAACGCACGGTATCGATCAGAATGATATCTTCGTCTGCCGCGCTGTTATGGCTTCCATTTTCAGAATCAAAGATGGTTGTTCTGAGTTTTGGAACATATACGGTCTGGTCAGTATCAGAAATATCTGTATGAGAAGCAACGGTATTGCCGTCTAACTCAAGGTATTCATAGAATACTAACTTGCGGCCGCCGATTTCGGAAGCATCAAAATTGAAAGTAACATCAACTGTTCCGTCAGGTGTTGTCGGAACAAACTCAGTACTTGCAGTAATGGTTTTTCCGTTAACCATCAGGGCATTTCCTGCGGATGTCATCAGAACACCCTTCATTACATATGTTTTTCCAGGAAGCAGATGTGTATAGGTTACGGTATCCACAACAGTTGCATTGCTATCTGCAAGTACCTGATTTAATCCGGTATTTGCATCCAGAGCCTTGGTGTGGATCTTTGGAATGTAAACAGTCTGATTCTTATCATTGATATCCGCATGAACGGCATATCTTCTTCCCTCATAGGAAATATCCTCAAATGCAACGAGTGTCTTTCCTGCTAAGGAAACGCCTGCAAATGTAAAGGTGATATCAATGTTTCCATCAGCAGTCGGTGCCGTAAACTCCTTAGATGCGGTAATTGCATTGCCGTCATCATCAAGAGCAGCCTCACCTGTCTCGGCATCCATCAGTGTTCCCGTGATTTCATAAGTCTCGCCTGCCTTTAATCCCGTATAAGTTACTGTATCAATGATAGTAACGGAATCAGCTGCATTTGATACATGATCTTCAGTAACATTATCACGCGCAGTTGTCTGAATATCCGGGAAGGTAACAGTCTGATTTTCATCATCCTTATCCTTATGCTCTGCACAGAACTCTCCGTTTACGGAAAGCTCCTCAAATGCGACAACAGACTTACCTTTCAATGCAGATGCATCAAATGTAAAGGTAACATCCTGAATGCCATTCTTTTCTGCCGGAGTAAAGTCAACAGTTTCCGTCATCAGCTCGGTGAGTGCATCGCCTTCCTTAACATAAAGGGTTCCGGTTAAGGTATATGTCTTATCTGTATCAAGGTTCTTATAGGCAACATGATCGGTTAAGGTAATGGAGGATACAGGTTCTGTGAAATGTTCTTCATTTACATCAACCAGTGTTGTTTTAATTCCCATCGGAACGTTATTGACTGTTCCAAGATCAAGAACCTTTCCGTCAGTGTCGATTGTGAATGTACTTGTGTACATCTTCATGTTTCTTGTTGCTTCGGTCTTTAACTCGGTAATGGTGTAGGTTCCATATACAAATGAACCGTAAGAATCATTTGCAGCTGTCATGGTTCCTTCACTTCCCATACCAAACCAAAGTCCGGCATCCTTTGCCAGTGAATCCACAACGCTCTGTGGAATGACATCCTTATCACCATACTGTGAAAGAACTGCATCATTGGCATTGGTATTTGTTGTCTTTCCAACTGCAGAAGTAAATGTACCGTCTGCACTGGTTAAAATGTAATGTGTTTCACCTGTTGTATTATTTGTAATCCTGAACGGAATATAAGCAAGTGTTTCTTCTGTATCTGCATTTTTCTTTACGAATGACAGATCTCCACGAACAACACGGTCTGTAAAGGTAACTGCATTCATGTTTGTTTCGTACTGAATGAAAGCGCCACCCTGATACTCAACAACATTGAAATAATGGATTTGACCATCATTCGTGTAATAATTGTTTGCTGATTTTTCTCTAACAGCATAATGACCAATCGGATACTGAGTAGTCATGGTCACATTTCCCTCAGCATCTGAGGTTACTGTCTCAATTGTCTCACCCTTTTTATAAGTTGTATTTCCAATGATAACAGAATCGTCTAAACAATAAACCTCAAAGGTGATTCCGGCAAAGTTCGTTCCACCCATAGCAGCTTTCTTATTAAGCTCAAGATCATGCTTTTCCATCTTCGGAGTGCCGTTGATCTGGCGCTCAGCATACTGGAGAGTGATTGCTGTTTCATCCGTTGCTGCAGTATCTAATGCATTGCCACTCTTTAAGTAAATAGCAGAATCTTTGTCAACTAAGTTGAAAAGATAAACATTATTAGTTCCAGTCAGTGTAGCACCTGTTGCAGCACTACTAACAACTGCGCCATCTTTGGTAAATCCAGTCGGAGCCTTTGTTTCCTCAACAGTAAGAGTTCCTAGTGGAATAATATAAGTTCCCATAGTATTTTTACCAAACTTCGCACCATCCGAAACACCAGAAACAATATGCGCATCATCTAAAAATGCTTCATAATTTCCACTTGCATCCTTAATAGTTTTAATAACCCAAGTAGTTGCCTTAGCTTCTGGATCTGCTTGAATTTCAGCTACAGTATTATACTGCTTTGGATAATACTTAATCGTATACTCTGCACCAGATAAGTCGGCTGTAGTAGTTCCATCTGCATTGATCTTATTGATTACAATACCAAACGGGTCATTCAACGGTACATCTGTTGTCTCACACATTACCGGAGCTGTTGCTGTCGTTCCTGCTGTTACCTCAATTGTATAAACGGTACTGTTTGTCTGATAGCCTGATCCTGGTTTTGCTTCTGCCTCTCTTACATAGTAAGTTCCTGCTGTCAGTTCATAAGGCTGGCTGTAGCCGTTTGCATCCAGTGTAACAACAGTTACCGGATTTCTGCACTCAGCATCAGTGAAGATACCATACGGAATGCCTTCAAAGTTATAGCAGCTGTTTCCATTGGTGATTGCCGGATCTGCTGAAGATTTATGAATCTGCAAGAATCCGGTCTTTGGAAGTTTTGGCGTGATGGAAAAGGAACCACCTGTCCACTGTCCTCTTGGAGAAGTGCAGTAGAAGAAGAAATACGCTGTACCATCTGGATCTTTGCTGGTGCAAATGATCTTTCCACCTGTAAATGATGGACACTGACCTCCAACCTCATCATTTGCACATGTACCAAATACCCAACCAAGACCGGCAGACAGCGGTTCATCATCCTTCGTGCTTCCAGAGTTATTTACATCAACATGAATGACTCCATTTCCCTTACCGCCAACGGTATTAAACCATCCAGATACATCCGAACCGTCTGAATCTCTTGTCACGGTATTAAAATGGCTTAAAAATGTCTGAGTAGTCGCTGATCCTGCCGGTGTAAGATTCGCCAAAGCAGTCGGACCGAACATGCTGGCAATTTCTCCTCTGGTAGTGTATATTCCCGGATACTCCTCAACGCTGGCTATATAGCCACTCTGAATTGTAAACCAATCTCCGACGTTAATGCCATCAGTTGCATAATTGACATAGGAATGATTCATTGAATTTGATGTATGAGTAAAGCCCTTTGCATATGTTCCTGCTACATACTGTTGTGCCATTTCTGTAGTCAAGCCATTCACTCCATTATAAGCCGCCTTAAATTTCTCAGGTGTATTGGAAATCATGTACTTTGCATCTACATCATAGCCGTATGAATAAGAAGCATTCGGCATAAACCATCTTACAGTTAGATTTGCATTCTTGTACGATGCTGGAATTTTAACTGTCATTTTTTCAAGATCCACAATACATTCATCTGTAATTGAATGCTCATTGTCAATGCTCATAAAATCGACATATACGTTAAGCTTGCTGACTAAATCAGCATCTTCCGCAAAACCTATATAAGTAGTGATATAGTCATCCTCTAAGACGGTCTTCATCGTTTTCTGACTTACCCATACCAGATCTTCAGAGCTTCCTTCATAGTTGTAATAAGAAATCTGATGATTGATAATCGGCCCGTTAAAGTCAATGTTAACTTCTGGCTTACTGTAATCAGTTGGAAATACAAGTTTCTCGTCTGCTACTGCTCCATTTACAGTATAGTAACCAGAAAATTTTGCAGCTGCTTCTGATGTGGAATCAGCATGCACATTGAAATCAACAGTTGAACCATAGTTAGAACTTGTGATTCTTGCACCATCTTCATCAGCTGCACCAATGATATAAGCACTTTCGATATTACCCGGCACGAAAAATCTTACATCCATGCCTTTGTTTCCGGCTGCACCAACCACTGCAATTCCTGCGGCTGTTGCCTCGTCAATGATCGAGGTTAATGCTGCATTCTCTGCTGTTGCGACTGCCGACATGGAAAGGTTAATGACAGATGCCTTTTTGTCAATCGCATAACGGATTGCCGCATAGACAGCGGAGATGTCTCCGGTACCGTCAGCACCTAATGCCTTGATGGAAAGAATGGATACATCTGGGTTCTGCTCTGCAACAAGCTGTGCCATCCTGGTTCCGTGTCCGTTCTCATCAGCTGTATTGTCACCGATCATGGATACGGACTCGGTTACATTTGCAACGTCGTTGACACCGGTATCAATGACTGCTACTGCTCCTGCTGCATTCACCGGATTCTCGGCTACAGCTGCCTGAAGTTCTGCAATCGGGTTTTCCTCTGCTGCCATCGGGACTGCTGCATTTGCACTGCCGTCTCCGTCTGCTACGGAAATGACGGTATCCACATCTACAAACTCAGACTTGTTGTAATAGTAAGCATAAGCGTACTTTGCCTGCGTCTCGGTGTCATACTGCATTAAGTACACACCTGCATAGTCGGAAAGTACATGCTCAGGATCAATGATCACTGATTCGTCGGCTGCAACTAAAAGTCGCTTGCTTGAAAAATCAATTGCACCCAGTTGTTCTTCGGTCAGTCCACTTGTCGGATCTAAGCTTGCAAACGGATCAGCCTGAGTACTTTCTTCTGTTGTTTCAGATTCTGATTCAGTCTCAACCTCTGCGCTTGTCTCCTCCTCTGCTGCCTGTGTGGTAGTTTCTATTGTTTCGTCCGGACCGCGAGTCTCATTAGCTTTTGACTCTTCGATATCTTCTCCGGACGGATCGACCTCAGAAGAAAGAGTGGTTTTCTCTTCCTCGTAGGTCACTTCTGCAGTTGTTTCAGCAACAGTTGCCTGCACTTCGTCTGATACCTGTGTTGCATCGTTAGTTGCCTCAGTAGTGCCAGAAGTTTCTTCAATCACTGAATTGGTCTGTTCTGCATTAGTCTGTGCAGTTGTTTCTGATTGAACAGAAACAGACTCTTCGCTTGTTCCTTCCTCGATCTGACTCTCAACCGCTACAGACGATTCTATTTCAGAAGCCATCGAAATAATTGGCATCTGGAAAGTCGTCGTTACCGTCATGGCAAGCGCCATGATTGTTGACGTCAGCTTCTTTCCTTTTTTATTTTTTGGACTCATCGTCATATCCTTTCTTTGGTCACCAGACTCTTTTTTCGTCTGGCTTTAGGTTGCATTCTTTCTTCCTTCTTTTCGGTGGTGATCTCAGACGATCCATCTTTTCCTCCTGTCATTTTACTTATTATTTTCTCTTAGCACTTCAAGCTTAAAAATGGGTACAAAAAAAGCACCTACAAAAACGTATACACGTCTTTCGCAAAGTGCTTTTTCTTCTGTATCTTACTATCTTTTTTCTTGATTTTACTTATTTGGTTGCTCCGCAACCTGAGCACGTATATCCTGTAACTACTGTCTCATCCCATGCAGCCTGCGTTACCACTGTCTCATAATGCCCTGTTGCATCATGGTGTACAACTGTTGTCTCTGCATCATGATGAACCGTCTGATAAACGGCATCGTGATGAACCGTCTGGTAAACTGCATCATGATGAATAACTTCACCTGTTGGTCGCCATTCATCATGCCAGCTTGACCAACAACCAGCAGCCATATGAACTCCAACATCATCTCCCGGTTGAAATACATAACCACATGCATTGCATATTCCAACCCAACCATAAACCGGTTCATCATACGCATCTGAAATCATCACATTTTCGTCATATGCGTCCTGCACTAATCGCTGCTCATCCCACGCTGCTTTCGTCACAACTGTTTCATCCCACGCTGCTGAGTCCTCTTTCCATACTTGACTTGTGACAGCATCATGATGAACTGTTGTTGTCACAGCTACCCAGTTATGCGTATGTGCCGTTGTCGTTGGTGCTGCTGTTTCCGGTGCCTTTGTTTCTGAAGCTTTTGTACTCGGAGCAGCCGTCGATGGTGTTGTAGTCGGTGCAGTCGTTGAAGGAGTAGGCTTGCTCTTATTTGGTTTTGTCTCCGGGGCTTTGGTAGATGTTGGCTTTGTCTCTGGCGCTTTAGCGGAAGGTTCTTTGCTTTCTGGTACCTTTGCAATTTCCTGTGATGATTCTGTTGGGTCAGTTTCCTTTTCGTCCTCTACCTTTCCCTCAAGTGATTCTGCGGCACTTTCTATTTCTCTTGCTGCATCTTCCGTGTCCAAATCGGACACACCCGTGCTTGCTCCTAAATACAGCACCAGCCAGTGATTTGTTTCGGACTGGTAGCTGACTAACGGCAGACGATTATACTCGTCCTCTGTATACATTGCATCCAGCGTACTTTTTTGAAGCTGTCCGTCTACGCCCTGATACAATGTGATATCTGCATTCTCTGGAATTTGTAAGCTAAAGTCATACGGCTCATCAGCTGTCTGCTGATGAGAAACAAGATCATACAAGGCAATGGTGTCATAGTCCTGATAGTCTGCTGTCTGTGCTAGCAGCTGTGCAATGATTGGCTCATTCGCACTGATTCCAGTTATACTATATTCTTCTTTATCCAAACCCTCCTGAAGAGAAAACAACACAACATCAGGATCAGATTCTACTTCAACCGTTTCTTCTGTTGACAGCTCCGTTTCTGACACACTCTCTGCTGTGTCCGATTCGGACACAGAAACAGGCTCCAGCTCAACAATGATATATTGATCTACTATTTTGCTATTTTCTTCCGCCGTAATTGTACAAGTTGGTATAACTGCAAGTGATACAGTCAATAATCCAGATAGCCAATTTTTTCTATTTGTAAATCCGCTCATAATATCAATGTTCCTCCTCTCAATTTACCTCTGTCTCCGATTCGGACATTACTTCTGTTCCCTGCTCTAATAACGTATCCAGAATCAGCCAGCGCCCACAACCTGTTGACTGATAGGACACAGTTCCATCCGTTACTTCCAATGTTTCGGATACCAGTTCACCATCCTCATTTAACCTATACAGCGTAACATTCGTTTCCGGCTCAACCGTCATTGTAAAAGTAATTTCTCCTGCTGGTACAATTTCCTCTCCATTCTGATATGCCTGGGCATTTGTAATGTCAAAGTCCTGTACCTTCACATCTGGAAGCACATTGGCAAGCAATAAACTAATAATCGGGTCACTTGAGCTGATCTGTGTATAGCTCAATTCTACACCATCCGAAAATCCGATGATTTCCGGCACAGCAACTGTCAACATTTCTTGTGCATCAGTCATTGTTTCTGCGTCCGCTTCCGACGCACTTTCTTCTGCTTCTATTTCCCCTTCTACAGCTGTATTATTTTCATGCATATCTGTTGGGTCTGCAAGTTCTATGATGATTGTCTGTGCGCCCTCTGGCTTTTCCTGGCATCCTGCCAGCCATGTGCAGCCAACCAATCCGATTAAACTATAGATCAGTTTTCTTCTCATTCTGCATTTCCTCCATCTCTTCATATTCGCTATCACAAATCGGTACAATATCTAATCGGTACCCCATGGTAACAAGCAACTGATTCACAGCCTGAACTGACGGCATAATCTTACCATTTTCATATCGGTTGATCGAAATCCGCGATACTCCGGTTATCCGTTCCAGTTCCGACTGGCTTAACTTATGCTGCTTTCTTAATTTTATATAATATTCCAATAAGCGCTTTGTCTGTTCTTCGGCAAGCTCTTTCAACCAAACATCATTCATAGAATCCCTCCTAACAATATTGTATCTTATAATATACAGTTTGTCAAGGGGATCTACTGGTTTATAAAGAAAAAGCACTGCCGACTGTGACCAGTTTCCGGCAATGCTCTCTCTTTATCCACTTGGTTCGATTATAGAATATCACACATTGCAAATGTCTGCAACTGTCACGAACTGTCATGAACTGTCACCGACTGTCACCAACTGTCACCAACTGTCACCAACTGTCACCCAACTTGACAAACCGGAATCTTAGAAATTTCATTTGCCAACTGAATTTTTAAATTTCGTATATCAATATCATTTTGGAGATCCAAAAAGTAGCGATCAGATACTCCAAAAAATTTTGCCAGTCGAAGCGAAGTATCTGCCGTAATTTTCCTTCGATCATGCAGGATATCCTGCACCCGAGACAGCGGAACATTGATTGCCTGTGCCAAACGGTATGCTGAAATACCCAGCGGCTCCATGAACTCTTCTCTTAATATTTCACTTACTGTAGGAGTTGTAATATATTCCATAGATAAACCTTCCTTTCTGATTTAATTTCAGTATACACACTTTTACGAATGATAGTCCACAATCTCAACGTTAAAGAAATCATTTCCATCAACGTTGAAGCAAATGCGGTATTGAATATTGATACGAATGCTATATTGTCCCTCACGATCACCATGCAGCAATTCCAAGTGATTCGCTGGCGGAACTCTCAGATCCTCCAAACATCTTGCATTGTCGATCATCATCAATTTCCGCAATGCAATACGCTGTATTGTCTGCGGTAACTTCTTCGAAAAAATTTGGTTATATACTTTTTCTGTTTCTTTGTCTACAAAACTCTTTATCATACATCTATATTATACCTGTTTTACGTGCGCATGTCAAGCAGGTGTATGATTTATTTTTCTTGATGTTGTTTTTTGTCCGCTTGCGGACACCTTCTTATAAATAAGCGCTTCTCTTATGGTTTTCCAATTTCTTTCCGAAGCCACAGGAAGCTAAAACGGAAGAAGATATGCTGTTATGCAGCTTTTATTCTGCAATAGATTATCATTCATAAGTCAGGAAGGGTATAAAAGAAAGAAGGAGATATTCACCAGAAACTAAAGTACCTAAAAGCCTTGTTTTTACTCAATTTTTCTTCTCGCCTGCTGGAACAAAATTGGAATAAAGTTATCCACAATTATCCCACTTTTTAGAATGACCTCCCATTTTCGAGCCTCAAAATTAGAATGACTTCTGGAAACAGACCTCAAAATTGGAATGACTTTGATGTAAAAAAGCAGCTGACATGCCTGGTAATCTCCATGTCAGCTAGCTTCCCTATTTTATTGAGCGCGACCTTTCATTAATCTCTTCTCTCAAACAGTTATCTTTTGTTTTACTGTACGCAAAAAAGACTGCCTTCGTTCAGCCAGCCATTTTTACCGATTATCCATTATTTTGGGATTTTACATCATGCTCCATTGTGCTAATACTTTTTCCATGTAGTTGTTGTTTGTACGCCCTGTGAAATTCTGGAATGCCTGCGTGCCACTGGCAACTGCCATTTTCTTCGCACGTTGGAAGTTTGCAATTTCATTTCTCAGTACCTTATGTATGTACTTAGGATTCAGTTTTCCGGCTAATCCATCTCTTGCCTTTCCAATCAGGTATCCGAAAATATCTTCCGGCAGCACACCTGCTTTCTGCATTTCTGCAATGTCCTGACGGTACTGTTTCGCCAGTTCAGCAGTATCCCTTTTGGCAGCATCGGATTCATTGATCTTATTTCGGTTGCAAGCTGCATGTACTTTATGCCCAAGCTCTAATTCTGTATCTGTAGGCGCTCTCCACACTCGATCTGCTACGCCACGACGAATTGTGATCAAATACATTTTATCTTTAATTCCAATGTAAAACAGTTCTTTTAGCGCTGTCAAATATTTTTTTACTGCGCGAAGTCCGCATCCAAGCATCTTTTTCATTTTGTCTAAGAAACTTGCTTTTGCTTCCTTATATGTGCGTTGTCCAGAGCGACAGTATACCAATAATCGCATTGCCATAACTTTTTCATTTGCCTTCAACTTTCTAAATTTCTCCGAGGCAAACAGGCCATCTGCAACGGACAGATAGCCTTCCTTCTTTACTGACTCAATATCAGTACAGTCATTTCCTATAATCTGGATATCCCAGTCAATTTTGTCTGCCTTCCACAGATTTATTAATCCACAGTCACGCAACCGATACAAACTGGAATAGAAGCTTTGATTCGATATTTTCAATGCATTGCAGATATCCTTATAATAGATACCGGATACTGTTCCCGCATCTGTCTGGTACTGACAGATATGCAGAAAAACTGTAAGCTCTTTATTTGTCAGTCTGGACTCCTCCACTTTTCTCAGTACGCTTGCACGGATTTTTCTCATCTTCTGTCACTCCCTTCTTTCCAGTTTGTATCCTTACCAATCTTCTGAACTGATCATTTTTGTTCTTCAAACCGCCCCGCATTATACCAGTCCTGTATGTTTTTTAATGCTTGTCTCCGCAGGCGATGAATGGTTGTTTCCGAAAGTCCTGGGCCTTCCAATTCCTTATACATCTTCTTTTTGATGTACAGCCCCTCTAAGACAGCTTTCTGTTTTTGTGGCAGATGCAAATAGCACAAATGCACCTTCTGTACCCGATTATACGCTGCTAGTACACGCTGCATTTCTTCATACACGGCTTCACGGTATGCTTTCCTTTGTTGTTCAACTGCCTGACAAATCTGATCTAATCCCTTCTGGTTACTTCCTCCTCCGGTAACACCCAACCGAGGACTGCGCAGCTGGGTCAACTCAATTAGCTCATCATCTGCATCGTATTCTTTCGTCAGTTCTTTTAGTTGGCTGCGATATAGTTCCAGTAACTCTTCTTGCCGCAACAGAATCTCTACAATCTCTTCATATGTCAGTCCTGATTCCATAGATTCCCCTTTCCCCAACTCTATTACCTAATTTGCTGAAAATAATCAGCCAATCTTCGATGCATTTTTTCCCATTCTTCCAGCGCTGCATCTGTCTTTTGATACAATGCCAGGTATTCGTTTGCAAGATTCGTGGGAGACTCTTCTTTCTTTTCTTCCTTTTTTACTTCTTGCTCGGCATTTTGTTCTTCGTCCTCAATCAGCTCAAACGCATTTGCTGGTTCTGGCATTGGAATATATTCTTCCATATTCATTTGCCCTGGCAACTGCTCTTCCGTGTCCAAAACGGACACTACCTTTGGCTCCTGATTGGGACTCTTTGTCGTCTCTGTAATTTTCTTTTTAGGCAGCTGAACTTTCTCGCCTTTTTTAATCTGTTTCGCTGCCTCCTGTTGTTCTTCTGGCGCCATCCTTGCCAGCTCATCGGCTGCTGAAATTCCGATTTTACCTTCCTCCAGCACTTCCTTTAACTCCGGCTGCAAACTCGAATTGATATGCTTTAGTCGCGCGACATTTGTCTCTGACAGACCAGCTGTCTTTGCCACCAACTTACGCAATACGCGAGCTGTTATATTTTCGCTTTCAAGTTTGATTCCAGTAATCCGCGAAAACTTTGCACGTTCATCTGCTGATCCAGCAGCCAGCTCCTGAAGCAGCTGCTCCAACTCAACCACTTCCTGCATCTTTACATATGCAGATTTTTCTCTTTGTGAGTTTGTTATGATCAGGTTGATTCTCGCAATCAAATCATTGCCATCCTGCACATGACAAGGGAGCATTGCAAACTTTTCTTTTCCCTGATCAACCAGATATTTTGCCGCTGTCCAGCGGCGATGACCAGCGATGATTTCGTAGCGTTGTCCTGGTGCCTTCCGGCGCACAAGGAGCGGTTGCAGGATGCCTCCTGCAAGCTCGATTGCATCTGCCAACTCCTCAATTTCGGACATCGGATAAAAATTATAAGCAGATTCTTCTAAGTAACTATAGTTGATATACTGCACCTGATATCGCTGGTTTACAACTGGGGTTGTTTGTGTATTTTTATTCTTCATGCTTGCGAGTGCATCAGTTAACGAAGCCATATCCACATACCTCCTCTGTCAGATCTGCCATATCCGCAGTTACCCAATGGAACTTAGCTTTTTTCGCCATCGGTTTCTTGCGAAAGTTAGCGGCATCTACCATTGTGGAATATCTTACTAATGTCTCACACAATGGATAATTGTATGTCTGTACCAGTTTTGCCAAAAAATCTCTGGAAGCTCTGGACGTTGAAAACTCATTAATTACAACGTGTGCTGTTGATGGATCTGCCAGCTTTGACAATACGGTATCGATTCCTTCAATCGAGAAATTATCAAGCTTGATCGGAATCATAACCTGATCAGACGTCTGCAAAGCTGCTTTGGTCAGCTTTGAGAAAGCCGGTGCGCAATCCACTATACACCAATCATATTTCTCTTTGTACTGCTGGAGTACGCTTTCCATATTTTCTGGTTGCGGTGTCAATGACTCGCTATAAATGTTTCCTGGCAAAATATCTAATCTCTTATATGCGGTACGATACACGCAACGCTCCTGTCCATCTAATGCCTGTGCCAAACTTTTTTTCGTCAAATCGTAACGATCAAAGAATGATGACAAATTTCCCTGCGGATCACAGTCCACCATCAGCACACGATAGTTCATTGCTGATAAGTTATATCCTACATTTGCTGCCAGCGTCGTTTTTCCCACGCCACCTTTATTGTTGTAAAATGCGATTGTTTTCATTTTCGTCTGCTCCTTTTATTTTTCAATTCATTTTACAGTTACTTGTTGATATCTTTCTTTTTTATTTCTATATAAGACCTATAATTGTCGCTTGCTTCTTTGCTTATATATAGCTTTGACATATCTAAGACCTCAATCTGAAGGTGATTCCTCACAAGATTCTGGAACCATGCAATTTCGTTCTTCGTTCCGATTACCCTTATTTTCAGCACTCAATCTGCTCCTCCTAACAAATCGTACAACTCGTGATCATAGGAAACATACTCTGGGTAACGAATTTTGACCGCTTCCCAGAAGAATGGTGCATACATACAGCAAAATAATTCTTCTACTGCATATTGCTTACATTCATACAGCTGCTTTTCTACGGACTCATTTTCATCTACGCTAGGTGTCCCGCCGCAAAAAAGATTGAATGCCATTCTGACTACTTTTTTGCTTCCACTTGTCTGCCAGCCTTCTTTCAGACATTCCGGCTTAATACAGTCTGTTTGCCAATCATAGATATTTTCAAAATTTCGTCTCGTATCACAGTTAATACCCAGGCAGTAAAAAAGTGCTTTATGATATTCATCTGGAGATTTATGGTATCTCTCTTTAAATTCCACTACCTTCCCACAAAAGAAACTATCGTGGGGGCTGCTAATAAAACAAATTTGGCTCTCATTATTCATCCGATTACTCTCCTGTTAATCTACGCTGTGCCTCATCAGCACTATAAGGTGTTCCGCCTCTTATGATTTCACGGTAAATTGTGGAAAAATGTACACCAATTTTTTCTGCAATTTCTGTTTTGGTACACCCTTCTTCAATCAGTCGCTGAATCTCTATTCTATCGACATACTTTAGTCTTGTGTGCTTTGTCTTTTTCTCTTTATTTTCCATTCAGTCTCCATTCTTTCAGCAGTTGCAACTCACCCAAAAGTGGCAGCGCTGCCTGATTTTCTTTCGCATAAGAAGCGTATATTTCCTGTATCAATGACCAGCTTGTTTCCAACTGCTCCACAGTTTTAGCTGCTTCTTTTTCTTTCCTTTTTGCATATGCAGCTGAAATGTTTGCCTGATAAACAATTACTTTCTGGAACAAAGATGCTACAAAATCGAGCTTTTCTTTTTGCGCCAAATAGGAAAGAAAATTTTTCCTTTGATGTTGTTTTAACCAGCCATCCAATGCACTATTTCCTGGTAACTCTTCTGCAAATGCCTGTATTACATCTGCTACTGGCATTCCTGCATTTGCTGTCATTCGGCACAATGTTTCATATTGCTTTTCTGTTAATTCTACCGTCACATGTCTAAGTACCATCTTTACGCACCTACATTCTTCTGTGCCTCATCGGCACTATAAGGCGTTCCACCTCGTTTTAACTCAACATAGATCGCTGCTCGTGTGACGCCAATCTCTTCTGCTATCTGCGATATTGGTAAATCAATTTTTACCAACTGTTCGATTTTCTGTCTTTCCTTCCAAGTGATTGTCTTCCCTTTTTTTCTCATTAGAATCAATCCTCCTTCCTTTTGGGGTAAAAGAAAAAGCGCTAAGGCTTTTTATCCTTAACGCTTTATATTTCTATAATTTCTATGAGAATGCGTCAGGATTTTTTCCTTTCGCATTCATTTTACAACTTACCGATTTTTTTCAAGTTTTTTTATTGTTGCTTTATTTCCATCTTTTGATACTATTACAGTTCACGCGTCCTGGCAGATAAAATCCCATGCGCCGCTGTCATATCCTCTGGCGTAGTCAGCTTGATATTCTCATAGCTGCCCTCTGACAGATAGACCTTCTGATTAGTAAATGTTTCCACTACCATGGCATCATCTGTAATGGAGCCTGCTGCTTTTATGCCTTTTGTTTCTATTATATGGTTAAGATGATCATAGGCCGCACAGATAATATCATGCTTAAATGTCTGTGGTGTCTGAATAATGCGAAGTGTACTTCTGTCAGGTGTTGACAATACCATTCCATTTTGATCTGCCACCTTCACCGTATCTTTTAACGGCACTGCTGCAACACCGCTTCCATGTATTCTTGCTGAAGCAATTGATCTTTCAATAACTTCCATATCAACACATGCACGTGCTGCATCATGTATCATAATTAAATCGCAGTCTGAGGCTGCCCTTACTCCTTCCATAGATGAAAGGAAACGTTCGCTTTTTCCCGCGATCACAATAACCTCTGCGCAAAGTTCTTCCTTTTCCAGAAGATTCTGGCAATACTCGACTGCATCTGGTGAAGTCACAAGTACAATTTTATCAGCTATCTTGTCAAACAGACGCACACTATGCAAAAATACCGGAATGCCCATCAAATCAAGAAACTGCTTGGCAACTGGCGTATTCATGCGTCTTCCGCTTCCTGCTGCCAGAATTACAGCAGCTTTTTTCTCCTTATGCTCCTGTTTTCCCACATCATTCATTTTATCGTTCTCCCAGCTTTAATGACGCTGCTGCATTTAAATCCCAGCCGCTTCTTCTTCCTTTTTTATATTCGTAGTAGCCTGCTGCACCAATCATTGCTGCATTATCTGTGCAAAAAATAGGGGACGGATAATACAGAGTAATTCCATTCTTTTCGCATGCCTCCTTTAAGCTTGCTCGAAGTGCAGAGTTTGATGCAACACCTCCTGCAAGAGCTAACTTACGAAAACCATGTTCCTTAGTTCCTCGAATAGCATGCTCTACTAATACCTGCACAACTGCCTTTTGAAAGGATGCTGCCAGATCATTTGGATTAACCTCTTCGCCTGTCATCTTCGCATGATTTAAATAATTAAGCACAGCTGATTTTAAACCACTGAAACTAAAGTCATACGGATTATCAGACATCTTCGCCTTTGGAAATGTAATGGCATCCGGATTTCCAAGCTTTGCTGCCTTGTCGATCTTTGGACCTCCCGGATAGCCAAGACCGATACTTCTGGCTACCTTATCGAAAGCTTCACCTGCTGCATCATCTCTTGTGCGTCCAATGATATTAAATTTATCATAATCTTCAACTACAACAAGATGTGTATGACCACCTGAAACAATCAGACACATAAATGGCGGCTCTAAATCTTGGTTTTCAATGTAATTGGCTGCAATATGACCCTCAATATGATGAACACCAACAAGCGGCTTTCCTGCTGCATATGCAATCGCCTTTGCCTCTGCCGTTCCAACAAGAAGTGCTCCAACAAGACCTGGTCCATAGGTAACAGCAACTGCGTCGATTTCCTCTAATGTCACAGATGCCTGTTTCAATGCTTCCTTTACCACCTGATTAATACGCTCGAGATGCTTTCTTGAGGCAATTTCTGGAACAACACCGCCATAAAGAGTATGGATATCAATCTGTGTAGAGATTACATTTGACAATACCTTACGTCCATTTTCTACTACTGCAGCAGCCGTCTCGTCACAGCTGCTCTCAATTGCAAGTATTTTTATATTCTTTTCTTCCATCTTACTTCGTACCTTCTTCCTGCTCAAAATCCAGTGAAATACTTCTTCCGTCCTTTGCTGCAATTGTTCTTGAAAAGATCTTTCTCGTCTCCTCAATGTACTCCTCCGGATGTGCAAGCGACGGACTATAATGAGTCAGCCACATTTCCTTAGGCTGTGCCTCTTTTGCAAGTGACGCCGCCTCACTAAATGTCATATGCTTGTATTCCTTTGCCTTGGCAAGCTTATCTGGCTCTCCATACATGCCCTCACATATAAAAAGATCAGCATCCTTTGCCTGCTCAGCAATAATTGGAAGCGGTCTGGTATCTGTGACATACGTAACTTTGATTCCTTTTCTTTTTTCGCCCATAACCATATCAGGCGTATAAACCTTATCGCCATCTGTCATTGTCTCTCCCTTTTGCAAATGACTCCAGAAGGTAAGCGGAATGCCAAGCTCTTTTGCCTTTTCAGCATGAAAACGGCCTGCACGCGGAATCTGAATCGTGTAACCGTAGCAGGTTACATTGTGCTGAACGCGAAAGGCATGAATATGATAGCCCTTCACCTCGAAATCCTGCTCGTTTTGCGTAATCTCTTTAAATATAATAGGAAATGGCAGCTCTGGCGCAATAACGCGAAGCGCATTCACCACGCGCTCAAGGCCTTTTGGTCCAATAAGTGTAAGCGGCTCTGTACGGTCTGCATTTCCCATTGTCAAAAGGAGTCCCGGAAGGCCGCTTATATGATCTCCATGGTAATGTGTAAAACAGATCACATCGATTGGATTACAGCTCCAGCCTTTTTCTCTCACTGCGATCTGTGTTCCCTCTCCACAGTCAATCATTAATGTGCTTCCGTTAAATCTTGTCATTAACGACGTCAGCCAACGATAAGGAAGGGGCATCATACCGCCTGTTCCCAATAAACATAAATCTAACATCTGTCCTCTCATTCCAAATGAGCGCCCGCCCAAAGCGCACTTTTATAAGGTTATAAATATTCCCGTGTTTTTTTCTGATACACAGGCAGGCGAAACCTTTTTGTAAGCTCTTGGGTACAGTTCTCACACAAGTCAAATGCAATTTTCTCGCCATCGCGCTCTGAAAAATAGCCCCATGCTTTATCCACATGAATATAATCCTCTAGCACAATGCCATTTTCAACTGGAAGCGGCCGTCTGCAGCAATTGCACACGACCTGAAGAATTCTGTCCCTATTATTTTCTTTTACTGTTATTCTCATTGCTTTCCTCCCTGATTCATTGATTCATTTTGCATGTATATTTTAATAAATTTCGGGAAGAATAACAATGGAAATGCCTGTCACTACTGGAAGTATTTCCACATAATTAAGGCATCTTCCTTTGGTTTGCTGTAAAATCCTTTGCGAATACCAGATTTTTCATAACCATTTTTTTCATATAATGCAATTGCTGCATTATTTGACACACGCACCTCGAGCGTAATTCCATATAAATTCTTTTCCTGTGCAAATGCATCAAGCGCTTTCATCAGCTGATTGGCTGCGCCGCACCGTCTGTATGATGAAAATACAGCGACATTTGTGATAGAAAGCTCATCTGCTGCCAGATATGCACCGACGTATCCTGCAATTTCTTCTGTATCTTTTTCATCTGCCATGCAAGACGGCTTCGATACCACTGCGACAAAAAATACATAATTTGCTTCTGCAAGACTTTCTGCCAACGCATTTTCTGACCATGCCTCTGCAAAACATTCCTTCTCAAGCTGTGCTACAGCCAGAAGATCTGCTTTGCACATACGACGCACTGACAGTTTTACGGCATCACTGCCGTTTTTCGTCAGCAAATCTTTGCCTGCGTTCCGCTCTCTCCCGGACGCAGAGAACCTTTTGTGTAAATGCCAGCCTCTCGTTCCTGCTCTGCCTGTGATTTTTTAAGGTAGATCGGACGGTGATCATCTGCATTGATTGCCTTTCCTTCACGCCATTTCTTAGCGCCAAGCTCTGCTACTGCTGCTGCGCGCGGCGTGCTGCAGACTGCTGGTGCCATTTTACTTTTTGATACATTTTCCTTTAACCATGCACCATGCACATGCATGCCGTCTCCTGTAAATAACACATTCTCATCGTCTGACTTTAATTCTTTTAAGTTCTGTGCAAGCTCTTCCACTAATAAAAGCTTTGGTTCCATCACACATACCATATTCAATTCTTCATCAAAACGATACAGCGCTGTGTAAACCTGTCTTCGTCTCGCATCGATCATCGGGCAGATCAGACCATTATATGGGCCGCATCCAAACGCCATAGCTTCAAGCGTAGACACCTCAACAAGCGGCTTATCAAGCGCCAGACATAACCCCTTCGCTGTTGCACTGCCGATTCTAAGTCCTGTAAATGAACCAGGACCTGCTGAAATGGCTATTGCATCAAGCTCCTTTAAATTGGTTTCTGTCATCTTTACAACCTCATCGATCATAGGAAGCAATGTCTGCGAGTGTGTCTTTTTAAATGAAACTGAATACTCTGCCAGCACAACATCATCCTTTATAATTGCTGCACCTGCTGTCAAAGATGAGCTTTCTATTGCTAATATCTGCATACTGTTACCTTATTGCCTTTCTTTTCACTTACCGCGCACTGTTATTTTTCGATAATCGAATCCCTTGTCCAGATCTTTCTCAATCGTGATCCACACAGCTTCTGGCGGAATAATCTCTTCTACAAGTGATGCCCACTCAACAAGACACACACCCTGTCCATAAAAATATTCCTCGTAGCCAATTTCTTCCATCTCTTCCGGCTCTTCGATTCGATATACATCAAAATGATACAATGGCAGACGTCCTTCTTCATATTCACATACGATTGTAAAAGTTGGACTGTTTACTGCCTCTTTTATGCCAAGACCTGCGGCAAAGCCCTGGGAAAAAACAGTTTTTCCTGTTCCTAAATCACCGTCAAGACAATAAATGTCACCGGCTTTTGCCTCTTTTGCAAGGCGCATTCCCACCTCAAAGGTTTCCTCTGCACCATTTGTCTCATAAATTTTTTCTGGTATTGCCATTGATTCCTCCAAATATTGTTTCATTTTTATCAGAGTAAAATGTCGTAGAATAAAAACAAATATCCGCAGCCTTGCGACTGCGGATACACACAAACTGCGATTTACACTTACTGCAAACACAGCTTATTTTGTGCATCGTATTGATTTTACAACGAATGCACAAGAAAAACAACTCTATTTTTACACCTGATGCAGAATACGGCTGATTGGCTTGTAGATCAGCATAACGATAACTGATACCAGTGCACCCTTTAACAGATTTAATGGTGCTACACATAAGGCAACAAATGTCAAAATGTTAAACTCTTCAAAACCAGAAAAGATTGCATGACCCATCTCTAAAATGCTTTCAAGCGGCATTCCGTACAGCTTGGAGAATGCCGGAAGCAGATAAAATGCGTTGAATAAGCTTCCAAAAATTGCAATAATGATTGTTCCTGCTACACAGCCTATTATCGCTGTTTTCTTTGTCTTGTGCTTGAAATAAAGGATTGCTGCCGGAATAATGAAGCTGCAGCCAATCACAAAGTTTGCATAATCGCCGACAAATGCTGTTGTTGTACCTCTAAAAAGCACCTTTAATACGTTTTTAAGCAACTCTGATGCTACACCTGCCACCGGTCCCATTGCAAAGGAGCAGATTAAAACTGGCACCTCTGAAAAATCAAGCTTGTAGAATGGCGGTGCAAATGGTACTGGAAAATCAAAGATCTGCAGAATAAATGCAAGCGCTGACATCATACCTATAGTGACAATTTTTTTCGTGCGCATTTGCTGCGATGAAGTCACTCCTGCCCACATTTCTCCAAGCTTTGCCACTGCAAAAAGGACTGCTGCCGTGATCGCAATGACGACAATAAAGCCGACATTTTCAGTTACTGTCTTCCATAAGTTTTCCATTTCTCTTTCCTCTTTTCTGCGCATTTATGCGCGTAATATTGAAAATTGAAAGTGGACGTCTTTGATTAAATTGTGAAATAAGAATCTGGTGCACCATTTTAAAAAAAGCCCCCTGAATCGACAGGGGGCCTATAAAACGATACACTCTTTCTTTTCCCATCCAGACTTTGGACACAGCTTTTGCTAATAATGCTGCATCACTTTACTGTTGGTTTCGGAGTTGTGAAGAATTGTTCATCACTATCTTTGCACTCACCGAATCAGCCGCAAAAATGCGGGTCGCGGACTTTACCGCCAGTGGGGATTTACACCCCGCCCCAAAGAATATTCCATTTTCCGACAGATAGTTTAACACAGCAGAGTGATAATTGCAAGCGTTTTTTATTTTGTTTTCATAGTAAGGGCAATTCGTTTTTTCTTTAAATCTACGCTAAGCACTCTGACGTTTACAATATCTCCTACGCTTACAACCTCTGACGGATGCTTAACGTAGCGGTTACAAAGCTGTGAGAGATGAACTAGTCCGTCTTCATGCACACCTATATCGACAAATGCTCCAAAATCAACAACATTTCTAACTGTTCCCTTTAATTCCATATCTGGCTTTAAGTCTTCCATGGACAGGACATCACTTCTAAGGATTGGCTTTGGCATTTCATCACGTGGATCTCTTGATGGCTTTTCTAATTCTTTTACAATATCAGCAAGTGTAAGTTCACCAATTCCAAGCTGCTTTGCAAGCTTGGCTGTCTGAAGTTTATTTGCAATGCCTGCAGCCTTTCCCTCTAAAATATCCTGCGGCTTTAGTTCACATGATGCTAAAACTGCACGTGCTGCCTCGTAACTTTCCGGGTGAACGGCTGTAGCATCAAGCGGCTCATCTCCACCGCGAATACGAAGAAAACCTGCACACTGCTCATATGCCTTTGGTCCAAGCTTTGCAACCTTTAACAACTGTTTTCTATTTGTAAACTGACCATTTTCCTCGCGGTAAGTAACGATATTTTTTGCAATTGTTTTCGTGATGCCTGACACATATTCGAGAAGCGCTGCTGAAGCTGTATTTAAATCCACGCCTACCTGATTTACACAGTCTTCTACTGTTCCATGAAGCATCTCATCGAGCTTTTTCTGATTCATATCATGCTGATACTGGCCGACACCGATAGCCTTTGGATCAATCTTGACAAGCTCTGCAAGCGGGTCCTGCACACGTCTGGCGATAGAAACAGCACTTCTCTGCCCAACATCAAAGTTTGGAAACTCCTCTGTTGCCTGTTTGCTTGCAGAATATACTGAAGCACCAGCCTCGTTTGTGATGACATAGCGCACAGGCGCATTGATTTCCTTAATCAAATCTGCAATGATTTGCTCAGACTCTCGCGATGCTGTTCCGTTTCCAACTGAAATCAATGTAATATGGTACTTTGCAATAAGTGCTTTTAAGATATCTTTTGATTCTTTTACTTTGTTATGCGGCGCTGTCGGATAAATGACCTTTGTGTCAATTACCTTTCCAAATGGATCAATTACAGCAAGCTTGCAGCCTGTACGAAAGGCCGGATCCCAGCCAAGAACAGTCTGACCTGCAATTGGCGGCTGCATCAGAAGCTGCTTTAGATTCTGTCCGAACACCTTCATTGCGCCCTCTTCTGCTGTCTCTGTCAGATTAGTGCGAAGCTCACGCTCTATTGCCGGAGCGATCAGACGCTTATATGCATCCTCTGTAGCCTCACGAAGAATAGCTGCACAAGTTTCGTTCTTTCCCTTTGTCATTACATTATATAACCAGGTAAGAATCTCTTCCTGCGGTGCCTCAATTTTAACACTCAGCACCTTTTGGTTTTCTCCGCGGTTTACAGCAAGCACCTGATGACCATTAATCTTTGTAAGCTGTGCCTGAAACTCATAATATGTTTCAAATACAGACTCTGTACCTTCTTCGCGAACTGTGGAGGTGAGCATACCTTTTTCCCATGTCATTTTACGAATCTGGGCACGAAATGAAGCATCATCTGAAATGTGCTCAGCTAAAATATCCATGGCACCTAAAAGTGCATCTTCTGTGCTTTCCACACCTTTTTCCGGTGATACAAAAGCTTTTGCCAGCTCTTCTTTTGTTCCTTTTGCCTGTCCTAATAATATTTCATTTGCAAGCGGCTCTAAGCCTTTTTCTTTTGCAATTGTCGCTCTTGTACGGCGCTTTGGACGATATGGACGATAAAGATCTTCTATGACGGCTAATGTCTGTGCCTGCTCCATTTTCTTTTTCAGATCATCTGTGAGGACGCCAAGCTCTTCCATGGAAGCAAGAACACTTGACTTTTTCTCTTCAAGATTGCGAAGATATGTCAGCCTTTCATCGAGATTTCTAAGTATCTCATCATTTAATGCACCGTGTGCTTCCTTGCGGTAGCGCGCAATAAAAGGGATGGTATTGCCATCATCAATCAAATTTACAACTGCCTGAACCTGATCAGGGCGAATTTGCAGTTCTTCTGCTATCTTTTTAATAATATCCATTTTGATGCCTTTCTGCACTATATATACTGATGGTGCAAATATTGGTTGTGACTTTTATTTTTGTGTGGTATGATAGTACTATTGTTTATAATATCATTGCGCAGGGTTTTTGACAACCCGTCAGCTTTACGAAAGGATTTTATTTATGGACGAAAATAAAAAATATCACAATCCAGATGATGGCATCAATAATGAAAGCGATAACGACACCTATGATCCGTATGAGGAATATGTAAAGGATAAGGTTCATGAGGAGCAAAAGGAGGAGTATGGTGATTCTTATGCGCGCTATACTGATCCGCAGATGGGTCCTGAGGATGATAGAGGCCGTTCCTACAAACCACATCACAGACGTGCTACTAATCTTGAGAAGATTGGCTTCGCAATGAGTATTGCTGCTTTGATCTGCTGTTGCTGTGCTAATATTTATGTGACGCTTGGTGTTTCTATTATGTCTCTTGCTGTTTTAATCTGTTCTCGCTTTTTTGCAAATGAGGATCATCACTTTCACCCTATTGCAATTACTGGCATTATCATCAGCAGCATCTCTATTGTGATTGTTGCGTTTATCCTCTTCTTCTATCTTGTTCTTTATCCACAGCTGTTAGAGGATCCTACTTACCGCGATATGCTCAAGCAGATGCAGGATCTTTTAAATGATAAGGCAAATTCTCTGCTTCCTTCTGAGTCTGGCGCAGTAGAGGTACCAAACACTGTTCCGATGCCAACAGGCAACGGGGATACAATTTAAAATTTAAAAATACGGCACAGCCTATGGTTTATCCCATTAGGTGTGCCGCATTTTTTATGATAAAATTAAGAAAAAACAATAATACTGTTATCCATAAATGCCAGTTTCGATATTTGAAGCCTCTAATACGTCCTTTTGACAGATAGTGAAGGCTTTGCCAGCACAAAAATATAATTGTCCATGCGGCAAGATATGGTACTGCCGGATGATAATAAATACTGTCAAACAGCCTGCCGCAAAGAAGCGCCTTTACTGCTCGTGTGCCGCCGCAGCCTGGGCAATACCAGCCAGTGAGGCTATAAATAAAGCATGGTGCTCCCTGTGCGATCCATTCAAGATCAAACACATGCAAAACGCCAAGGCCGCCAACAAAGATAATTATACCAGCCACAATAATGCAAAAGAGGACATCTTCTGTCCTCTCTGCACGATCTTTATTTTTATGATCCATTATCATTCTTACTTTGCCAGACGAATCACACTTACAACTGGATAGTTTTCGCACAGCGCATCAAACTCATTTTCAGTCCACTCTGCTGTAATAAGTCCAAACTCATCTGCAATACCAGCATCTACGATCTGCTTTGCCTTAAAGCTTTCTGCAACTGCATTTGCATCTGTTCCCTTTACACGCACAAAGTAGCTGTGTGTTGATTTTAAATGATCTGAAACAGCCATCTTTCCTGGCTCATATGGTGCAATCTCGGTGATCTTTGGATTTCTTGCTGCATTTACAACATCTGACACTACAGCGGAAGCGGTTGGAAGCTTTCCTGCTCCTGCACCATAAAACATCAAATCACCCATGCACTCACCGCGAACAAGGATTGCGTTCATTACGTCATTAACTGCAAAAAGCGGATGCTCGTTTGTGATCATAACAGGGCATACCATTGCACTGATACTGCCATCCTCTTTCTTTTTGCTTGTTCCAAACAGCTTGATACGACTGCCAAGAACCTTTGCATATGCAAAATCAGCTGATGTGATCTTTGTAATACCCTCAGTATATACATCCTCGTAATCTACATATTTACCAAATGCAAGTGAGGACAAAATTGCAATCTTTCTGCGTGCATCATGACCCTCAACATCTGCTGCTGGGTTTCTCTCTGCATAGCCTCTCTCCTGTGCATCCTCAAGGACTGCATCATAGTCAAGACCATCTTCACTCATCTTGGTTAGCATATAGTTTGTGGTGCCGTTTAGAATACCGGTAATCTCGGTTACTGCATCGGAAGTGATACTTGAAACAAGAGGACGAATAATCGGAATGCCGCCGCCTACACTTGCCTCAAATAAAAAGCTTACATGATGTGCCTTTGCAATCTCAAGAAGCTCTGGTCCATGCGCAGCAACAAGCTCCTTATTGGAGGTTGCAACATGCTTTCCTGCCTCAAGACAAGCCTTTACGAAGGCATATGCCGGCTTTGTTCCACCCATAGTCTCAACAACAATTGAAATTTCTGGGTTCTGTGTAATCAGATTAATATCCTTTACTACCTTATCTTCCATCACGTCGCCTGGGAAATCGCGAAGATCAAGTACGCATGCCGGCACGATCTCATCTCCTGCCTTCTTTGCGATTGTTTCCTTATTCTTCAGCAATACCTGCACAACTCCTGAACCGATATTTCCATATCCTAACACTGCTACCTTAATCATACTTATGTCCAACCTTTCCAGTTATGTGATTTTTGAGCTTTGAGGGTCTTTTACTCTCCTGTGTCCTCAGATACCTTCTCTCCTGTAGACAGCCATCTTAAATAAGCGCTAATAAACAGATCGATGTCTCCATCAAGCACAGCGCCTGCATTTCCGCTGCTGGCACCAGTACGATGATCCTTTACCATCGTGTATGGCTGAAGTACGTAAGAGCGAATCTGATTTCCCCACGCGATGTCTTTTACCTCACCGCGGATACCGGAAATCTTTTCTTCATTTTCCTGCTGCTTTAACATATACAGCTTTGCCTTTAACATCTGCATTGCCTTGTCCTTGTTCTGGAACTGGGAACGCTCATTCTGACAGGTAACAACGATACCAGTCGGAAGATGCGTAATACGAATTGCAGATGAGGTCTTATTGATATGCTGTCCACCGGCTCCACTAGAACGGTAGGTATCGATACGAAGATCATCATCATTGATCTCAACATCAAGATCTTCCTCGATCTCCGGCATAACATCACAGGAAACGAAAGAAGTCTGACGCTTTCCTGCTGCGTTAAACGGTGAAATACGAACCAGTCTGTGAACACCCTTCTCAGACTTTAAATAACCGTATGCGTTCTCACCATTTACCTGGAAGGTAACTGACTTAATTCCAGCCTCATCACCATCAAGCATATCAAGAACTTCTACTGAGAAGCCATTTCTGTCAGCGTAACGTGTATACATACGATACAGCATACTAGACCAGTCGCATGCCTCAGTACCGCCGGCACCTGCATTCAAACGAATGATAGCATTATTTTTATCATACTCACCATTTAACAGTGTGCTAAGTCTGAGTGCTTCAAGGTTTGTCGTGAACTCATCAAGAGACTCCTGAATGACAGGAATAACCTCTGGATCATTCTCCTCGTAACCCATCTCAATAAGCTCACTAATATCGTCATACTGAGTAGACAATGTTGTGTAGCTCTTTACGGTATCTTCCAGACTCTTTAACTCTTTTGTCATCTTCTGAGAACGCTCTGGGTCATCCCAGAAATCAGGAGCTTCCATATAACGTGAAAGCTCTGCAATTCTCTCTTTTTTGGCATCCAGATTTAAAGAAGCACCAAGCTCCTTTAACATCGGGACATAAGTAGACAGTGTGTACTTAAACTGATCTAACTCTACCACTTTTCTTCCTCTACTTTCTTTAATTCAAATTCAATATGTCAAGTTCAATATATCTTGGCGTCATTTACTCAGCAAATCTTCCGCAGCACTGCTTATATTTCTTGCCAGAACCGCATGGACACGGATCGTTTGGCTGAATCTTCGGTGCATTTCTGCGAACCGGTGCCTTCACGCCGCTGTCATCCTTGTTTGTTCCTGTTACCTTTGCTACCTGCTCACGCTCCTCTGGCTTTTCAACCTTTACGCGGAACATCATCTTGACAGTATCCTCACGGATGCTTGCCATCATCTCATTGAACATGTCGTAGCCTGCCATCTTATACTCATTGAGCGGATCGCGCTGTGCATATGCCTGAAGACCGATACCCTGACGCAGCTGATCCATATCGTCGATGTGATCCATCCACTTGCGGTCGATAGTCTTTAACAGAACAACACGCTCTGCTTCTCTCATGCTCTCTGGATCCGGGAACTCGCTTTCCTTGTCTGCATAAGCCTGCAGTGCCATCTCTGTAAGAGTCTCCTTCAATGCTGCCTTCTTCATGTTCTTTGTTTCATCTGCTGACGGCATATACTCGGTAAGCGGAATGATGGAACGAAGCTCGATATTTAACTGAGCGAAATCCCAATCCTCCGGTGCCTGCTCATCTGAGATTGTGCGGTCTACAACCTGGCTGACGATATCTTTAATCATCTTTAAGATAACATCCTTCATGCTCTCTCCATCGAGAACCTGACGGCGCTCCTTATAGATGATCTCACGCTGCTCGTTCATGACCTCATCATACTTTAAGACATTCTCACGAATACCGTAGTTGTTGCCCTCGATCTTCTTTTGTGCCTTCTCAATTGCAGATGTTAACATCTTGTGCTCAATCTGCTCGCCGTCCTGAACACCAAGTGCATTGAACATGCTCATGATCTTTTCTGAACCAAACAGACGCATCAGATCATCCTCAAGTGAAATATAAAATCTAGATTCACCAGGATCACCCTGACGTCCGGAACGACCTCTTAACTGGTTATCAATACGTCTTGACTCATGGCGCTCTGTACCAATGATCTTTAATCCGCCAAGCTTTCTTGATTCCTCATCAAGCTTGATATCTGTACCACGTCCTGCCATATTAGTTGCAATTGTAACAGAACCATGCACACCTGCGCCTGCAACGATCTGAGCCTCTAACTCATGATACTTTGCATTCAATACGTTATGTGGAATACCGCGTCTTTTTAACATGCCGCTTAAAAGCTCAGAAGTATCAATATTTACTGTACCAACAAGTACCGGCTGTCCCTTCTTGTAGGTCTCCTCAACCTCATCGCATACTGCCTTATATTTTTCTTTCTTTGTCTTATAAACAGCATCCTGATGATCAATACGTGCAATCGGCTTGTTTGTCGGAATCTCAACTACGTCCATGCCGTAGATGTTACGAAACTCTCGCTCCTCCGTAAGTGCTGTACCAGTCATACCGCACTTTTTATCAAATTTATTAAAGAAGTTCTGGAAGGTGATAGTTGCAAGTGTTTTGCTCTCTCTCTTTACCTTTACATGCTCCTTTGCCTCAATTGCCTGATGCAGACCATCGGAGTAGCGTCTGCCTGGCATGATACGTCCTGTAAACTCATCGACAATAAGAATCTCATCGTCCTTTACAACGTAATCCTGATCACGGAACATCATATAGTTTGCTTTGAGTGCCATGATCATATTATGCTGAATTTCAAGGTTCTCTGCATCTGCAAGGTTATCAATATGGAAGAACTGCTCTACCTTTTGAACACCCTGCTCAGTTAAGTTGATTGTCTTATCCTTCTCGCTTACAACAAAATCACCAGTCTCAGTGATCTCTTCGCCCATAAGAGCATTCATCTTAGAAAATTCTGCACTTGCCTCGCCCTTTTCAAGACGCTTTGCCAAGATATCGCAGACCTCATACAGCTTTGTGGATTTTCCACTCTGACCTGAAATAATAAGAGGTGTTCTAGCCTCATCGATCAAAATGGAATCAACCTCATCGATGATCGCAAAGTGAAGGCCTCTCATTACAAGCTGCTCCTTATATACGACCATGTTGTCACGAAGATAGTCAAAACCTAACTCATTATTTGTTACATATGTGATATCGCAATTATATGCTGCTCTTCGCTCATCATTGTTCATGCTGTTTAATACACAGCCAACCGTAAGACCAAGGAATCTGTGAACCTTTCCTTCGTTCTCGGCATCACGCTGTGCCAGATAGTCGTTAACAGTAACGACATGAACACCCTCGCCTGCCAGTGCGTTTAAATAAGAAGGAAGTGCTGCCACGTTGGTCTTTCCTTCACCAGTCCTCATCTCTGCGATACGTCCCTGATGCAGTACGATACCGCCCGTCAGCTGAACCGGATAATGCTCCTCGCCCAACACTCTTCTGGAGGCCTCACGAACTGTAGCGAAGGCTTCCGGAAGGATATCATCCAGTGTCTCGCCCTTTGCAAGGCGCTCTTTAAATTCTACTGTCTTATGCTGAAGTTCTTCATCTGACAGTGCGACCCACTGCTCGCGCATGCCGAGGATTTTATCCACGATTGGCTTGATACGCTTAAGCTCATGCTGGCTGTGAGTACCAAATATCTTATTTATGAATCCCATATCTGCCTCCTAAATACATACCGATAGTACAACAGACTAATTCTATCATTTTTCCTATAAAAATTCAAGACATTTTTATTCCTACTTCAGTTTAGGGTTTTTCAGGAAAAATGTAAAAAAGATGTATAAAAATTCTCTAAATTACGTCAAAATTATATTTACAAAATCATTGTTTCGTGGTATACTCTTGGTAAATAAATAAAGACACATTTTATTTATTTCTATGATTCTATCGGAAGGAGCTGATTGTATGAAGTATATCATTACAGGAAGAAATATCGAGGTCACTGAGGGCCTGAAATCAGCAATTTATGAAAAGATCGGAAAACTTGAGCGCTATTTCACACCAGATGCAACAGTTTATGTTACGTTAAGCGTTCAGAAGGATCGTCAGAAAATCGAGGTTACGATCCCAGTTAAAGGAAGCCTGGTTCGTGCAGAACAGGAAAGTTCGGATATGTATGTTTCGATCGATTTAGTAGAAGAAATCATTGAGCGTCAGCTGAGACGTTATAAAACGAAACTGATTGCCAGAGAGCAGGATGGCGGAGACTTCTCAAGTGCCTTTATTGAGGAAGAGGATGAGTTCTCCGAAGAGAATGAGGGCATCAATATTGCACGTGTTAAGCGTTTCCCATTAAAGCCAATGAATCCTGAGGAGGCTTGCCTTCAGATGGAGCTTTTGGGACATAACTTCTTTGTATTCTACAACTGCGATGAGGATCGCGTAAATGTTGTTTACAAGAGAAAGAATGGTACTTATGGTCTGATCGGACCTGAGTTCTAATAATTAAATTGGTACTTACAGGGGCATCTCAAACAGAGATGCCCTTTTTTTCGACACTTTTTTCCATTTTTTTACCACTGCCAGATAGAATTTTGTCTGATTATAGCTGTTTTTGTTGCTGTCAGCAAGTTATGTTTCCTATCTATTAGATATATTCTTATACTAGGAGGTAGGATTTATGGACTTTGAACAAATTGGAAAGCGCATTAAAACATGCAGAAAGCAAAAGCACCTGACGCAGGAGAAGCTGGCAGAATGCCTTGACGTTTCTTCTCATTATATCTATGAGTTAGAACGTGGTGTGAAAACGATGAGCTTATACACACTCAATGATCTTTCGGAGTGTCTTGAGGTTTCGAGTGACTATTTGCTCTATGGCAAGGACAATACTGATTCAAACCCGATTCCAGAAGACGCCCTGTCCGTGATGATTAAGGATCTTCCATCGCAGCAGAGAAACAGACTCGCTGATCTGCTTAAGGTGATGATGCCGTACATCTCTCTTGATGAGTCAAGCCAGACATCAGGCAATGATGCCGACAGAAAAAAAGTAAATAAGTAAGCACAAAAATCCGAGGCAGTCATAAGGCAGCCTCGGATTTTTGTGTTTTTATCAGTTACTTTTATTTGACATTAAATGCCTTGATGCCCGGATATACAGCACTTGCTCCAAGCTGCTCTTCGATTCGAAGAAGCTGATTGTACTTTGCAACACGCTCTGATCTTGAAGGTGCACCTGTCTTTATCTGGCATGTATTTAGTGCCACTGCAAGATCTGCGATAGTTGTGTCAGCAGTCTCACCGGAACGATGGGAGGAAATTGCGGTGTAGCCTGCCTTATGTGCCATCTTGATCGCCTCAAGTGTCTCAGATACAGAACCAATCTGATTTAGCTTAATTAAGATTGCATTTCCTGCACCAAGACTGATACCCTTGGAAAGTCTCTCGGTGTTGGTAACAAACAGGTCATCACCAACCAGCTGAACCTTGTCGCCAAGTCTCTTTGTGAGCTTCTGCCAGCCTTCCCAGTCTTCCTCATCAAGACCATCCTCGATCGAGATGATCGGGTACTTCTCGCACAGTAAAGCCCAATGCTCGATCAGCTGCTCAGCAGTATACTCAGTACCAGCCTTTGGAAGCTTGTAGTAGCCCTTGCCTTTCTCACTCTTCCACTCAGAAGAAGCTGCATCCATAGCAATTCTGAAATCTCTTCCAGGCTCATAGCCTGCCTTCTTTACAGCTTCAAGAATAGTCTCAATTGCTTCTTCATCAGACTTTAAAGCTGGTGCAAAGCCACCCTCATCTCCTACTGAAGTAGCCAGTCCTCTTGACTTTAAAATAGAAGCCAGCGCATGGAATACCTCTGCACACCATCTTAAGCACTCCTTAAATGATGGTGCTCCAACTGGCATGATCATAAACTCCTGTACATCAAGTCCTGAGGAAAGTGCATGGCAGCCTCCATTTATGATATTCATCATAGGAACAGGGAGACGATTTCCTGAAACGCCGCCAAGGAAACGATACAGCGGGATATCAAGAGATGCTGCCGCTGCACGGCAAACAGCGATGGACACAGCTAAAATAGCATTTGCGCCAAGCTTTGACTTATCCTTTGTTCCATCTGCTTCAATCATTGCCTTATCAACTGCATAAATATCAGAAGCGTCCATACCAGTGATGGTATCGTTAATAATTGTATTGATATTCTCAACTGCCTTTGTAACGCCCTTTCCAAGATAACGGCTCTTATCGCCGTCGCGAAGCTCAAGTGCCTCGAACTCACCAGTAGAAGCGCCGCTCGGTGCAGTTCCTCTTGCTACAGTTCCATCAGCCAGAGTAACCTCTGCCTCTACGGTTGGGTTTCCTCTGGAATCAAGAATTTCTCTTCCTACAACCTTTTCAATCTCTAAATAATCCATTATTGTACCAAACCTTTCTTTTTCTTTCCACTGGTCCTAAACGGGAGCAGCAAATGAATGCGAACAGTAATAGTCTGTCCGAAAAAGATTTATTCTATCCGTCTTTTTTTCTCTTGACAGATTTAACTTGAGATAGTATAATCTCATTTGTGTTAGATATTTCTAACTAGTATTATATATAACTAATTTCATGTTTTATTAGGAGACGTTTATGGATCATTATCTAATTGAACACTGTGCGCCGACGTTAGCATCTATAAAAACAGCGAATCTTTTCCGTGTCAGCTTTGATACTCAGAAAAATTTGTTTGATGCAGTACGCCGCTGGAATAATACACTTCGCGACAAGGGCGTTTTATGTTTTTGCCTGTGCCTTCATGAGCATACGGCTTTAATCTATGTGGTTCGTATGAGTCGTCTGCAAAATGATCTGTCTGACCCGGCTGTCGGTGCGTTTCTTTCCTCCTTTGGCTATACAAGCCAAAATGCAATCGACGCACTCCTCGTTCTCAGACAACATTTAATGCAGTCTGACACGTTTCCTCATGAAATTGGAATTTTCCTTGGATACCCACTTGCTGATGTAAAGGGTTTTATTATAAACCATGGTCACAACTGCCTTTGCTGCGGTGACTGGAAGGTATACAGTGACCCTGAAAATGCAGTCAAAACCTTTAGGCGCTACTGCAAATGCAAGCAGATTTACCGCAGAATGTGGGAACAGGGAAAAGATCTTCGCCAGTTGACAGTCAGCGCATAAGTGCCTGACTGATCTGACAAATAAATTTTATTTTAAAGGAGAATGATTATGAGCAAGGTAGCTGTTGTTTACTGGAGTGGAACTGGAAATACAGAGCAAATGGCAGAAAGCGTAGCAGATGGAGCTAGAAATGCCGGCGCTGACGTAACTACTTTTACTGCTGCTGAATTTGATGCTGACAAGATGGATGAGTTTGATGCAATTGCATTTGGATGCCCTTCTATGGGTGCTGAGCAGCTTGAAGAAGATGAGTTTGAGCCGATGTTTACAGCTTGCGAGGCAAAGCTGTCCGGCAAGAAGATAGCTCTGTTTGGCTCCTATGGATGGGGAGATGGTGAGTGGATGCGCAACTGGGATGAGACCTGCCGCAATGACGGTGCTGTAATGGCGTGTGATTTCGTTATCTGTAATGATGCTCCTGATGAGGATGCTAAAGCAGCATGCGAGGAACTTGGAAAGGCTCTTGCATAATTAGAGAAAAAAAGCTCGAAAGCAAATGATAAAATGCTTCCGAGCTTTTTTTATTATACTGTAAAATCTAAGCAGGAACGGATTGCAGTGTGTGGTCTTACCTTTCCGTTTGCAACTGCAACGTGAGCCGGATGTACGGAGTAGCCCTTTAATGCTGCCTCGTCAGTAAATGTAGAATCAAGCATCAAATCAGCATTTGAGCTTTCCAGTCCATTTATGTTAACATGAATCTCTAACAGTCCTGGAATCTGACCTGCAAGTCCCTCAAGACCAGCTTTGATTTCTGCCTTGATTGCTTCTTTTTCTTCTTTTGAATATTCATTCTTTAATGTCCATAAAATTACATGCTTTACCATATGTTTTTTCTCCATTCTTCTGTTTTTAATTTATTTCTCAACCTATATTCACGCTCTTACAAGGCGAATACGATCTAACTCAAACAGTTCTTCTTCTTTTTCTGCAAAGAACTGAAGCGCTAGTTCATAGCGTCCGCTTCTTAAGGTACCGATTGAACTCTTCCAAATGTGCTGCCCGTCAACACCTTCTGCATTGACAACACCAACTGACTCTCCATTTGCCAAGATGCTTATTCCACATTCAGAAAGAAGCGTTCCCTCGATCTCAATTGACCACTCTCCATCTTCTGCAAGCTCTGCATAGCGCCATTTTACGCTGCAGCCATCGGTGATATGTACAAGTGGGAAGCGTCCTTCTTTCTCGGTAAGATATGCTCCGCCAGTCAGACCGCACTGCCAGCCTGCCTCAATACCTGCCGTGGCATCTAGTCCATGTGAAAATCCCTGTGAGGTCATCTCTACCTGCTCGATAATTCCTCTCTCTTCATCTACCTCAATACGCTCAACACGTGCACGGCGCGCATATTTTGTGTTGTTGGAGGAACCATGATAGAATACATACCACTGATTTTCTATCTTCACGATTGAGCCATGATTATTCCAGCTTTGCGGATCAATTCCTGTATTGTCGATTATACGACCTTTTCTTACATACGGACCAGCAACAGATTTGCTTACTGCATAGTCAAGATTTGTCGGATGACCGCCATTACGGTGTGTTTCATCAATAAATTCACTTGCGTACACGATAACATAATGATCACCTACCTTGCGAAGTGATGATGCCTCATGGAAACCATGACCATCATAATCCTTATTGATCAATGCTTCCTCATATGTATCTGGATTCAGTGTACACATATCATCATTTAATTCTGCCATATGGCAGTGGCCCTGACCCCAGGTGTAATAATATTTTCCGTTGTCCTCCAAAACAGACGGATCAATGCCTTCGATTGGCTTTCCTCCCATTGTTATCTGCACAGCATCCTCAAATGGTCCGTATGGGTTCTTGCTTTTTGCAACACCCTCTGTTCCATCTGAAAGGCAGAAATAGAAATAATACAACTCGCCTTTCTTTGTAACATCTGGCGCCCATAAAAGCCCATTTGACCACGGCACGCCTTTTTTGATGCCCTCTTTTTCGTACTCATCGGTTGATGCCAGCACTGGGCCGTGATCGGTCCACTCGGTCAAATCTGATACAGGTGCTGAATATACATGAAACTTGTGGCAGCAATACTCGCCGTCAAACTCATCCTTTGAGCCATACAGATAAACTCTTCCATCAAATACCTTTGGCTCTCCATCAGGGATATAAATATTCAGCGGCAGAAATGGATTTTTTGCACCGCTTTGATAGACAGCGTTTGCAGGCTCTTTAAAATATTCCACGTTTAATCCTCCAATCTATTGGGCTTTTGTCTTAAACAAATCCTTTGACCCCAACTAGAAAGTATGATACCATGGATAACGATTGTTGGCAAATACAATCCACTCTTATTTTTATTATTATGAAAGGATTTTTTTATGAAACGCTCTCAATTAAAAAACTCATTTTTGCTGCTTTTGACTGCGGCTATCTGGGGATCTGCTTTTGTCGCACAAAGCGTAGGCATGGACTATGTTAAGCCATTTACGTTTAATGGAATACGATCTGCGATTGGTGCACTTTTTTTGATCCCTTGCATATTTTTCTTTCAAAACCGCACAAATTCTTCTGAAGTATCACCTGCAGACCAATTGAATCAATCAGCCAAAACTCTCGCATCATCGCCAATTGCTCGAAAAACATTATTCTTCGGCGGGCTATGCTGTGGTATTGTGCTGGCGGCTGCTTCTTCCCTTCAGCAGATTGGAATTTCCTACACAAGTGTTGGAAAGGCTGGCTTTCTGACTGCCATCTATATTGTTCTTGTGCCGATTCTTAGTCTATTTTTAAAGAAACGCTGCAGCCCGCTTGTATGGCTTAGTGTCGCACTGGCAGTTGGCGGTTTGTATCTGTTAAGCGTTCCTGATGGTTTTGGCTCTATTGGAAAGGGTGATCTTCTTTTGATTGCCGGCTCTTTCTTATTTGCCGTGCATATCTTAGTAATAGACTATTTTTCACCGCGCTGCAATGGTGTGGCTTTATCGTGTATACAGTTTTTTGTATGCGCAGTCGTATGTCTTATTCCGGCATTTATTTTTGAGCAGCCATCACTTTCTTCTATCCTTGCAGCATGGGCTCCTATTTTGTACGCTGGTGTTCTCTCCTGCGGTGTCGGCTATACTCTTCAAATTATAGGACAAAAGGGTATGAATCCAACTATCGCATCTCTTATTTTGAGTCTGGAATCTGCTATATCTGTTCTTGCCGGATGGCTGATTCTTGGTCAAACCTTATCGGCACGTGAGCTTACAGGATGTGCTATTGTTTTTCTGGCAATTGTGCTTGCTCAGCTTCCATGGCCGCCCACAAAAAAATCTTAAAGAAAGGCATTTTATGGACCGAACACTTACTTATACCGTCTCGATTGAAGAAAGTGACCTGCGCGCAGATCAGTTTTTATCGCGCCGCGGCTTTTCCTCTCACCTTTTGACGCGGCTTCGCAAAAACATGGAACATCTTCTTATAAATGGCACGCCAAGCCGCACAAACACACCTCTTCATGAAGGCGACATTCTGACAGTACATATTGTTGAGGAGCATTCCTCCTACCATGTGCCTCCTGTAAAGCTTCCTCTTTCAATTGTCTATGAGGATGAGGATATTCTTGTTGCAAATAAGCCGGCTAAAATGCCTATTCATCCTTCTATGGACAATTATTATAATTCATTGGCAAATGCTCTTGCCTGGTACTACCGTGACAGCGGCAATTTTATCTTTCGATGCACAAACCGCTTAGACCGAGATACCTCAGGGCTTACAGTAATTGCAAAAAATATGCTCTCCTCTGCCGTTCTTTCTGATATGGCTGTTCGTCATGCAATTACGCGTGAATATCTGGCGATTGTGCGCGGTGTCGTTACTCCTGCGTCCGGCACAATCACTGCACCGCTCTCAAGAAAGCCTGGCTCTATAATTGAGCGCTGTGTAGATTTTGAACACGGAGAACGCGCCGTAACTCATTACAAAACATTAGAAACAAAAAATGGGCACAGCCTTGTCTCTTTACAGCTTGAGACAGGCCGCACCCATCAGATACGGATTCATATGAAATATTTAGGCTTTCCGCTTGTCGGTGATTACCTCTACAATCCAGATATGGAATTTATCACACGTCAGGCGCTCCACTCATGCCGTCTTTCCTTTGAGCATCCGATCACTCATGTGCCTCTTTGCTTTGAGGCGCCACTGCCTGAGGATATGAAACGCGTGCTACTCGACGTTTTTTAAGGCATCTGTCATCGGAATTGCCTTGATTTTTTTGATCTGGAAGAATGAGATCACGGCATAAGTGATCAGTCCGGCTGCAAGAACTTTTAACAGATCTAGCGGTTCCATATAAAATTCCAGATAACCAGAATACTCTGCAAATGCAATCTCGCAAATAACCTTCAGCAGCACAATACATAACCCGATTGTCACTATCAGTGAAACAACTGATACGATTGTTGTGGTACGAATATATAAGCGGTTGATTTCCTTGTCACTGTAACCTAAAATCTTTGCCATGGAAATTGACTGCGCATTTTTCTCGATTACTACCTTTGAGAGCAAATATAAAAGCAGTGCAAACATGATCACGCCAAAGCCCTGAAAGAGAACAGCCATTCCACCCATTGACAATCGAAGCTGTCTGGAGGTCTTTGTCAAATCTTCCTTTGATATAGTCATTGCAATGTTTTTCTGCGTCAAATCAGTCAGTTCTTCATTTGAAAAATATCCTGGATAATAGCTTCCCTTCTCAAATGTTTTCTCAAACGCATCACAATTCATAAATACAGACAATGCTGCCGGATATGTATAGATACCCGTAACAGTAAAGGAATACGTTTTCTCCCCATACTCTTCCTGCAATGTAATCGTATCACCTGTTTTAATATGCTGCTTATTTGCATAGGCATTTGAAATCAATACCTCATCATCTGCAATGCTGCTCTTTATGTAGGCGCTGTTTTCCTGTACGCCATACACCATCACTTCCTCGCTCTTGTAGCGTCCCTCCTGTGTCTTTAATACCGTCACATCATAGCTTTCCGCCTCTTTATTTTCTGTCTTTTCTTCGCTTACAAGCACATACTGATGCTCTGCAAGAAGATGAGTTGTAATCTCCTGTTCGAAATGATCAAGCAGCGGTCCAAACATAAATCCAAACAATAAAATCAGGTTTGCGAACAAAATTCCGATAAACAAAATGACATAGTTTGGAATGTTCTGAAACAGAATTCTCATACGGAACCTCTTCATAATAGGAATCGTAGTCTTTAAGCGAAATGCCTTTTTCTTTTGTCTGCGGCTCAAATCACGACGAAGGAAACGAAGCGGTGAAAGACTCATCTTTTCTGCCAGCATAATAAAATTAATGGCAAACATCAAAAGCACTGGAATTACTGTTGTCTTGACAAATGCATCGGCGTTCCAGATCGTGACATAAGTCGGAAGGCTATAGCTTGCATAGTACAGTGCTGCCATATAACCTTTAAATACAGTGTATCCTAAAATATTTCCAATCACTGCTGCAATCAAGACAATGAGCATCGGCATTGCCATATAATGACGAATCAACTCGCCCTTTGAGTAGCCAGACGCGCGAAGTGTACCGATTACTGCTGATTCCTTGTTGATCGTGTTGCTGGTAGTCACGGCAAATACAAACGCAATAATAGCAATGACGATATAAAGAAATACGGTAAACATAGCATTATCGCCCTTTATATCATCTCCGGTAAAGATAATCGCCTGATTTACATACTCTGGTATAAAGCCTTCGACACCGTTCAGATTCAAAAGCGCATTTATATACAAAGTTTTCAAGAAAGATTCGCTGAGTGTCTTCGCCTCTTTCTCATCTGCCGGACGCTCGCTGTAACGCCATGAATAATTGTAGTGAAGATGATCATCGTTGATTTTATTAAATCCATCCTCTGTCACAATAGCCACACCAAATCTCACAGCGTCAAACATCATATCTGACGTGGATGAAAACAATGCACTGTAATCAGAAAGTGCCACTAAACCGCATATTGTGTAGGACACATCTCCAAGTTCCATCACATCACCAACAGAAATTTTATTATTTACGGCATACATACGGTCAATTGCAATCTCATTTTCATCTTCTGGAAAGCTTCCTTCCATCAGGCATTCCAGATCAATTTCTGTACGCTTCTTAAAAATACGAAGCGTACTCTCCACATTCTTTGTCTGCTCTTCTTTATAGAAGTTTGGATAAATCTTTGTTCCATCCTTTTGCAAGGCGTCTAACAGACCGCTTGATGCCTCTCTTTTAACCTCAAAATTTCCATCTTCAATATTATATTTTTCAAAACTCTCATCATAGGCCTGTGACATACTGCCGCTCGCAACCAAAAATCCAGATACAAGCGCGATCACACCTGCTATAAATACAAACAGAACAATATATTTTCCAGCCTCGCTCTTTAATTCCCTAAGAAAACGTTTATTCAATGGATTTGTTTTTTTCTTTACCATTCCAGATCCTCCGCTGCCATACGCGTCTCATTGCGGCAATTCTCACGAATACGGCCATCATGAAGCTTTACGACGCGATCTGCCATCTTCTCGATTGCGTTATTATGTGTTACCATAACAACAGTATTTCCATATTTGCGGTTGACCTGCTCGATTAGTTTTAAAATCTCCTTTGATGTTGCATAATCAAGTGCACCTGTTGGCTCATCGCACAGCAAAATATCTGGATTCTTTACAATGGCTCTTCCTATAGCTGTTCGCTGCTGCTGTCCTCCTGATAACTGATTCGGCAGCTTATGACGATGCTCATACAAGCCAAGTGTCTTTAACAAATCATCTACATCAAGTGGGTTGTCACTTAAATAAGCACCAACCTCTACATTTTCCTTGATATTTAAATTTGGAATCAAATTATACATCTGAAAGACATAACCTAGATGCTTTCTTCTGTACAATGTCAGCGTCTTTTCGTCCATATCGGCTGTCTTTTCGCCATTAATTGCAATATAGCCGCTGTCTGAGCTGTCAATTCCCCCAATAATATTTAACAGTGTTGATTTCCCAGAACCTGAAGGTCCCAAAAGCACGCATAATTCTCCTTTTTCAATCTCCATGTCAATTCCCTTTAACACTTCAATACGGCTGTCACCTTCACCGAAATGTTTTTTGATTCCTTTAATCTCCAGAAACATGACGTTCCCCCTCTCTTTATATTGATGAGACTGTGTTCTGGTTAATTTTATGGCGCCAGAAGTTAGTATTATCTAACTTCATATTATACGAGCTTTTATAAAGAAAAACAACCAGCATTGTTGATACTTTTTCTCAACAATGCTGGTTGTTTGATATAGTTACCCGATAGTTTGACGAATGAGTAAAACCACTGTCATATATTGTTTTACTTTTCTGGTACTACAATTATGTCTTTGGTAAAATGATTAAGGACCTTGCATCCATCCTCTGTTACGAGAACGAGATCCTCAACACGCACACCAAAATTTCCTGTTAAGTAGATACCCGGCTCTATGGAGAAGGTCATGCCCGGCTTTAATATATCTGTATTTGCCGATGAGACATCCCCTGCCTCATGAACCTCCTGACCGATATTATGACCGGTACGATGTACAAAGTATGGGCCATATCCCTGCTCTGTTATATAATCTCTTGCGGCTGCATCTACATCACAGAAGCGAACACCTGGCTTTACTGCTGCGATTGCGCGCTCGTTAGCTGTCTTTACGATGTTATATACCTTCTTCTGTTCTTCGCTTACATTACCCAAGAATACAGTTCTTGTCATATCTGAGCAATATCCGTTCCACAAGCATCCAATATCAAGAATTACGCTGTCGCCAGATTTTCCTGTGGAATCGTCGTTACTGTGATGCGGGTCAGCAGCATTTGCACCGTAGCAGCAAATCGGATAGAAGGAAAATCCTTCTGAACCAAGATCATGATAAATATCAAGCAGCTTATCGGCAAGTTCCTTCTCTGTATAACCTTTGTTGACCTCTTTGATCAGACGCTCAACTGCCAGATCGTTTAATCTGGAGGCTTCGATCATAAACTCCTGCTCTTCATTTGTCTTAATCTGTCGAATCTTATCAATGATGTAAGAACCGTTCTTGTAAGTCAGATTTGGACGGAGTTCCATAAGACGAAGCAAAAACTTTGCTGCCCAGTTTTTATCAATGCCAATTACGCCAGTTTCTGCAATCTTCTCAGAAAGAATTGCAACGCAGTCATCAACGTCATCAACATACGTAACCGGCCAAATCGGATTATCTCCCTGTGGGTACAGCTTGCTGATTACAAGCTCAGCCTTGCCAGCTGCTGCATCAAATACAAGAACCATCAGACGCTCGCCCGGGTTCATGAGTCTTCCCATCAAATAATTGATGGAGGCAGGATCGCTTACAATAAGCTGATCCATGCCATTTTCCTTCATTGATGCAAAAACCTTTTGTGCTCTTTCTTTAAATACCGTCTCTTTTACCATCTCTTTTATCTGCCTTTCTGTCTTTGTCTTTATGTCCATATAATGCCAAACTTCTCGTTTTTACTTTGTTACCGGCGTTGGTCTGGACCAGTCAAATACTAATCTTGAATCAATCAATGCTGACAGACGATCCTTTGCACCTGATGACGGATCTACATAGGAGCTGATTGCTTCCCACATACGCTGTCCGTCTACATTAGCGCGTCCCATACGGAAATATTCATTTCCAAGCTGTGTCCAGCCAAGGTTTGAGTCAACGCTGCAGAAGTAGCTAAATCCTAACTCCTTTAACAGCTGATACTTTTGATTTGCAGGATCATAGCCTCTCCAGGAGCCCTCGTACAAATCTTCGCCCTGCGGATAAATGATTATATCAACATCACCAAGAAGCGGCTTTACCTCGCGATCCCACAAATGGGAATCAGACTCAAAACGCTCATATGATCCAGAATCACCGACCTTGTTGTGACCCCATGTATGACTTGCAAACAGCCATCCATCATCACGGCATGCCTGTGCTACCTGCTTTGCACTCTCCTTATCCTGCTCGATATTAGGATTTGGCTGATACATAGTCTGCTTCTTCTTTAAGTTGTTCTCCAGATTCCATGAGAAATACTGATCAAAGTAATCGCAGTTGCTGTTGTACCAGAAATCACTTGTACGATATCCAAAAATACCCTCATATCCAGTCAAAGCAATGATACCCTTAGCGCCGCGATATGAAAAGTCTGGATGAGTCTCAACAAAATCATCAAGAATCGGAACAACATCATATGAACCATAGCTTAGGCTGCCATCTGGATTCGTATATTCACTTGTCGGAGTTCCATCCTCACCAACAACGAGCTTGCTTGCAAAACCGTGACCTGTCATGTATTCGTAGTAGCTTACATCATCAACAGACAAAACAAATGGCTTCTTGCCTTCCGGAAGATAAATCGGCTGATGCTTCATAACCTGCGTGCCGTCTGCCTGTGTCTCATATGATGCTACATCATAGATGCTTACAAGCACATATCCTCTTGTATACATTTCTTCAAGAATACGGCAAAACTCATCCACTGTAGTCATTACATAGTTGTAATCCTTTACCTTGTTCATACCATCCTGCTTGCTGATTGCGATGTTATCATCAAAAGCTCTGCTTGTATCAACAACAAGCGTATGGAAGAAAATATGAGGAATTGTGCTGTTATCTGCGTAGACAACAGCCTCGCTCTTTCTCTGCTCATAATCTGCAATGGCTGCTGTATAAGCTGCGTTGCTCTCATATCCTGATACTGACTGGATCTTTGCGATTGCACCATCATAATCATACATCGCTGCTAAATAATTAGCATCATCAAGTACACTATCTCCAGTCTTTTCCAGTACATATTCCCATGCTGGCTCTGTTTCCATAGAACCTGACTGACGCTCTGGAACAATCATATTTCCATTCGCATCATTCTCATATGTCTGCGGCTCCATCATAGTTGCCTGTCCTGCTGCCTGTGTCTGACCAGCTGCAGACTCAGCCTGTGCAGCTTCTGTCTGCGCCTGCGTCTGAACTTCCTCAGCATTTGCCTCGCTTCCTGATGAACTTGTCAGCGCAGCTTCCTGCGTCACAGAAGGCGTATTTTGTGATACTGCCTGCGTATTGCCTGTTTTTCCACCAAAACCGACAGTCTCTCCGTTTCCTACACGGCTGATCTGCCAAATCAAAATGATTAGTACAGCAAATAAAAGAATCAGCAGTGTCACACAAACTACAATCAGGCCTGTGCCTTTTTTCTTTTTTCGTTTGTTTTTTTCTGTATCTTTCTGACTCATGTTTCTCCAATCTGTCGGGGACTTCCCCGGCGTATTTCTTATTTTTTCAACTCACAGTCGGTATTTTCACGAAGTCTGACGTGTTGAAAATAGTTCGGCTGTGACTTGCATCATGGCAGTGGGGAATACCGATTTCTCTCCGCCCACCGCTGCCGTTATGTTTCCTTTAGCAATTCATCTCACTGCCTTAGAAACGGGGTTCTTTTCCAGCCGATTACATCAAAAATGATTGTACCTCATTTTCATGCATAATGCTATAACTTTTTTCTTACAGACTTCTTACGTCACTCCGCCGCAATCTGCTCTTTCACATTTTCTATTGCTTTTTGCAGCTGATTATCCTCACTTTTTTCGATTGTCAGTTTTGTCTTAAGTTCTTCGTTTAGCTCTACCTCTACATCTGGAGTGATTCCTTCTCCGTGTATACATGTGCCGCGCGGTGTAAAATAACGTGATACTGTAATTTTAATTGCGCTTCCATCGTTAAATGGCAAAATGCTTTGCACGATTCCTTTTCCAAAGGTCTGTGTTCCGATGATTGTTCCTGTCTCATAATCTTGAATGGCACCCGAAAAAATCTCAGATGCTGACGCACTGTTTCCATTTACGAGCACAGCAAGCGGAAGATCGAAATAATGCTCTGCATCAGACGTATAGGTATCTCCTTCTCCATTTTTATCCTCTGTGTAGACAATGGTGCCTTCCGGAAGCATATAATCAAGCATATCTACAACGCAGCTTAACAGACCTCCAGGATTGTCACGAATATCTACAATCAGACCTTCCATGCCCTGTGCCTTTAAATCATCAACTGCTGCTATATATTGGTCTGACGTAACCTCATCAAACTCTGTCACCTGAACATAGCCAATATTGTCCTCTAACATCTCATATGCAACTGTCGGGACTTCAATTTTTCTTCGCTCAACAGTAAAATCATAATACTTATCTTCTGACTCACGATATACGCGTATATCAACTGTAGTACCGCCCTCTCCTTTGATCCAGGAAACAACAGTGCTTACGTCGATGCCGCTTACATCATTCCCGGCAACCTCTATTAAAATATCGCCCGGAAGCATACCGGCCTCGGCACCAGGACAGCCCTCAAACGGCCGCACAACAGTAATGATCTTTGTCTGAACATTCTGTGATACAACAACACCTATTCCCTCATAGCTTCCGCTTGTTGATTCCATCAGTGTCTGATATTCATCTGCCGTGTAATAGCATGAATATGGATCATCAAGCGCATTCATAAAACCTTTATAAATGTTATCCTGATAATCCTTAGCATCTGCCGTATCAAATAAAAAGTAATCATCGGCACACTGCTCGAGAAGCTTTAATTTTGTCATCAGCTCATCTGTGATGGCCTCCTGATTCTGTGACTCGACTGTAGATGATGTTGCTGTCTTCGTTCCTCTCGATGAATATGCTGTTGCGAGCGAACTGTAACGATAATGACGGCTGAAATATATACCTGCCAGCGAACAGCCCATGATTGCTGCTGCCGCACCTACTGCCATACCTGCTGCAAAATTATTTTTTCTGTGTTTCTTTTTGCCTGTTTGAAGCTCATTTTTTTCCTCTATTGTTTCAGCATCTTCATTTAACTGTCTGTTTTTTTCTTCCACTTGCATCCACCTTTCCTCTGAACAGTCAGATCTATCAATGCTATTAGCATGACCAAAATCTGTCCGTCAATACTTTTGTATGCAAAACCAAAAGGGGGAAACAGACTCTTACGTCCGTTTCCCCCGGTTTTTCTACGCTGGAGCCTTAGTTTTTCTCCATATAATTCATATACTTCACAACCATAAGCGCAATCTTAAAGGTAATCGCATCCTCAAATACACGCAGGTCTAATCCAGTGCTCTTCTGAAGCTTGTCCAGACGATATACAAGTGTATTTCTGTGAATATACAGCTGTCTGGATGTCTCAGATACATTCAGGCTGTTCTCAAAGAACTTGTTGATTGTGGTCAATGTCTCATCGTCAAACTCATCTGGAGACTTGCCATCAAAAATCTCCTTGATAAACATACGACACAGCGGAATCGGAAGCTGATAAATTAGACGGCCAATGCCAAGCTTAGCATAAGCAACAACGTTCTTGTTGCTAAAGAAGATCTTTCCAACATCAAGTGCCATCTTTGCCTCTTTGTAGGATCTGGAAACTTCCTTTAACTCATTTACAACAGTTCCATATGCAACATGCACCTGACTCATTGCCTCGGTATTAAGCATATCAACCATAACCTGAGCTGTCTTCTCAAGATCATCCTGTGTCTCGCCCGGCTTTACCTCGCGAACAACGATGATATTCTTCTCATCAACTGCAGTGATGAAATCCTTTACTCTTCCGGTAAACAGGCTGCGTACCGTCTCAAGTGCATTGACATCCTTCTCATTCTTTGTCTCTATTACATAGACAACTCTCTTCGCAGATACTTCAATATGAAGCTTCTTTGCGCGATTATAGATATCTACCAACAGCAGGTTATCAAGAAGCAGGTTCTTAACGAAGTTATCCTTGTCAAAACGCTCTTTGTATGCAACTAACAGGTTCTGTACCTGGAATGCTGCAATCTTTCCTACCATGTAAACATCGTCACTGCCTCCCTTTGCCAGCATTACATATTCAAGCTGGTGCTCATCAAATACCTTAAAGAACTGGAATCCAGCAACTACCTGGCTGTCTGCCGGCGACAACGTAAAATTCACGATGGTCTCCGTGGTAATCTCCGGATCACCAAACGTAGATGCCAGCATGTTTCCGTCGGTATCGCATACACACAAATCAATTCGTGCGATATTTTTCAGCCCTTCAATTGTACTTTGCAAAATCTGGTTCGAAATCATACTTTCCTCACATTCCGCCGCCGTAGCAGCTTATAGTTTTCACAGCTTACCGCCATTCCTTCTTATATTGTATAACATTTTTCGAGAAAAAAAAAGGGGAAATGTAAATTTTTTACATTTCCCCTAAAAAATCTTAATTTAATTCAATTAGTTTAATACAACCAACTCGCTATCCTTATCGAAGATATGGATTCTGCTCAGGTCAAGACCCAGAGTCAGAGTATCGCCCGGTCTAGCAGTTGTTCTTGGGCTTACACGAGCGGTGAAGCTTGTCTCGTTGATATCGAAGTACAGGAATACCTCAGCACCCAGAAGCTCGTACACACGGATTGTAGCAGTCAGAGTAGCACCCGGATAGTTGCTCATATCGCCATCATGGATATCCTCTGGACGAATACCGAAGCAAACTTCCTTACCAACATAACCCTTCTGAACTAATACCTTACCCTTCTCATCTGGAAGAGTGATATCAGCGTTACCAAACTGAACATGTACCTGGTTGCCTACCTGAACAACCTTAGCATCGATCAGGTTCATCTGCGGAGAACCGATGAATCCAGCAACGAACTTGTTAGCCGGCTTATCGTACAGGTTCTGCGGAGTATCTACCTGCTGGATAACACCATCCTTAAGAACAACGATTCTGGTACCCAGAGTCATAGCCTCGGTCTGGTCATGTGTTACGTAGATGATGGTTGTACCTAATCTCTGATGCAGCTTGGAGATCTCGATTCTCATCTGTACACGAAGCTTTGCATCCAAGTTGGACAGAGGCTCATCCATCAGGAATACCTTTGGCTCACGCACGATTGCACGACCCATAGCAACACGCTGTCTCTGACCACCGGAAAGAGCCTTCGGCTTACGATCAAGCAGATGCTCGATATCAAGGATCTTAGCTGCCTCATGAACCAGCTTATCAATCTCAGCCTTCGGAACTTTTCTTAACTTAAGACCGAATGCCATGTTATCATATACAGACATATGCGGATACAGAGCGTAGTTCTGGAATACCATTGCGATATCTCTATCCTTTGGCTCTACGTCGTTAACGACCTTATCACCAATCTTTAACTCACCAGAAGAAATTTCCTCCAGACCTGCGATCATACGAAGAGTAGTAGACTTACCACAACCAGACGGTCCTACGAAGATGATGAATTCCTTATCTGCGATCTCAAGGCTGAAATCCTTAACGCCGACAAAGCCGTTAGGATAAACCTTAGTTACATTCTTTAAAGACAAACTTGCCATTTTGAATTTCCTCCCTAATTTTCGAAACTGTTGACAGTCAGTTTTCTGATATGGTTATAATACATGATTTCGTAATTTTTTACCATACTGTTTTTCACCAAAAAAACAACGACATTTTTATATATGTTGTACACCTAATTTTCACATTTTATTAGTGGGTTGAAAACGACATTTTTATTATATTTCCACAAAACCTTCACCCAATACTTCTCTTGAGTCATTTACTATCACAAAAGCTCTGCTGTCTGCTTCTAAAACGACATCTTTTATACGAGCAATTTCACGAGGAGATATAACGCAAATGAGAATTGTTTTGTCTTGATTTGTGTACATGCCTCTTCCCTGCAGTCCAGTGACACCTCTGCCAAGCTTCTCTATAATTTTCTCAGCAATCAACGCTGACTGATCCGAAATGATATAAAGCATTTTGGCTGAAGTACTTCCCTCCATGATTCGATCTGAAATTTTCGCCGTCAGATAAACTACTATAATAGAGTAAAGCGCAATGCGAATGCCAAAAACCATAATTCCTACCGATGTAATAACTACATCAAGCAGCTGCATAAGCTTTGGCAATGAAATATAAGGAAAGAAATGATGTAAAATTGCACCGCACATATCAGTACCGCCTGTAGTTCCCTTTCCTAAAAAGACAAGACCAACACCGATACCCATGCTGACACCGCCAAAAACAGATGTCAAAAACAGATCAGGTTCCTCCATCAGCTGCACATACGGTATCACTGCAAGCCAAAAAGAAAGGAGAAGTGATCCCACCACTGTGCGCTTTGCAAAGTCCCATCCATTGATCTTTAATACAATAGGAACCATCGGCACATTTAAGATCAGGTTCGTTACCCACAGCGGAACACCATCTGGAACAATTCCCTTTGTCAGTTCCTTTACTATAATTGCAATTCCGGTAAAACCACCCGGGACCATTCCATCTGGATCTAAGAAAAACTGAAGTGATACTGCAATAACTGCCGTACCTGCCACAATCAGCAGATATTCGGCAAGCTTTTTTTGTCGAATTGTAAGTTTTTGTAGCATATTTTCTCCTTAAACAACAAAGAAAGCAAAATCCTGCGAGTGATTTTCCTTTCTTTTCTCTTCTTATTATCCTATAATTCTTCTCAAAGTACCTTTTATTATACAGAAACGGAGTTTTTTTATGATTTCTTATGAATCCTCATACTCAATACTGATCGGCCACCGTATCCGTAATGAACGAATTGCACTAGGTATGACACAATCTGAGTTTGCCAAACTGCTTGGCATCTCACCCAGCTATCTCGGTGCACTTGAGCGCGGCACACGCCCTGTCTCGCGAAGCATTATGAACCGCCTTCACGAAAAAACACATATTTCCTACGATTACCTGCTTGAAGGACTCGAAAAGCCAGATGATACTATACCCATCATGCAAAATATCGTTGCAGAGCCAGAACATTATCGTGTTCGCCGCGATATTGGGCTTCTTCTTGCCTCCTGCTCTGTGCGGGAGGCAAAAGACTGCTACCAGCTGATTCATACTTATTTAGATCATCTACGAAGCTCTGACAGCTCTAAATCAAAAGACGGCTAACCATAAATAAAATACATATTGCTGCTGCACCAATAAAAAATGGATCAATCAGTCTGCTAGTACCTCTTTTTTGAAGTGCTTTTTTCTCTCCGCCATTAAGAACCCACGCAAAGTAGTCCTCTCTGTCACACAGCTTTGCTAAAAGCTTCACTAATACAACAACAAGCGCTGTAGTCACAATAGCTACAATACCTACAACAATTACTGTTGTAACAAGATAGGTCTGTTTAAAAGCTCCTGAAATTTCAAGCATTCCTTCCTCTTCCACACCTGATGCAGTAAGCGATGTCAGTGCATTTATTGCCTGTGCTGACTGAAAATTAATCAGAAAATGAATTGCCATGGATGCATAAATACTGCCTGACGCTTCTACGACAGCTGCAAAAATAACACCAAGCACAAAGCCATATGAGAACTGGTTAAAATTTAGATGCATTAATCCAAAAATCAATCCGCTCATAAGTGCTGCCTTCCAAAAGCCATGGCTTCTGTATCCATGGAAAAAGACGCCTCTGAAAACAAATTCTTCGCTAAATGCAGGAATAACAGCCAGAAATAAAATATTCATCCATCCAGGACCGCCGGTCATCTGTTCTGCAAGCCCTGCAGCTGCATTCGGCACAAAAAGTGAGCTAAACAGATTCAAGAACGATAAAAGCGGCATTGATAAAAGCGTGATGCCAACCAGACAAAGAAGTGCGCCAAAATGCAGACGGCGATGACGAATTTCTTTATAAAGGTTGATGTGCTCTTTTTTTGTATATCCCCATGCAGGCAGAAGGATCAGAAGCTGTGCCACTAAAAGATCTGCGTAAATTGGAAGCTCCATGCCATTTGTCAAGAGCACATAGGCATATGAGCCTCCAATTGAAAAGATCGCAAGAATCAGAAACGTCAAATTTAATTTTGCTGTTTTCGTCATACTCACTTCTCTTTTCTGTATTCAATACGATTCTCGCCGATCTCAATCTTTCCTTCCTTGAGCAGATGACCAAGTGCACGCTTAAACGCATTCTTGCTCATCTTCAGTTCTCTTTTAATCTTATCCGGCTCTGCCTTCTCGCCAAATGGCAGATATCCGCCAAAAGACTCCATTGCATTTAAAATCGTCTCGCTGTCTGTATCCATCTGCAGATATGCCTTATCACGAACTGCCAGATTCAGCTTTCCATCAGAACGCACCTCTGTGACACGTGCATTAACCTGATCTCCGGTACGGTAATTATCGTAAATTTCTTTCTTTGGGATCAAACCAAAGTAACGGTTATCTACCGCAACAAACACACCAATCTCAGGATTTACGCGGTAAACAGTACCTGTTACCTGATCTCCCTTCTGATATGGGCTATCACTGTGAAGACGCTCATACACCTTCATTGTTGCACAAAGACGCTTACTCTTATCAAGGTACAGCGCCACCAGACAATGCTCTCCTCTTCTTACTGGAACTGTCTGCTCTTTAAATGGAAGAAGAAGATCCTTCTCAAGTCCCCAATCTAAGAATGCACCGATTCTTGTCTTTTCCTTAACAGTCAGCACTGCCATCTCGTCCATTACAAGAAGTGGTCTTCTTGTTGTAGAAATGATACGATCCATGGAATCCTTGTATACGAATACCTCGATCTCATCTCCTTCCTTTGTTCCCTGTGGAACCTGCTTTCTTGGAAGCAGCACGCTCTCTTTTTCTCCTTCATGTCCCAGATAGACGCCAAAATCCTTAATACGAAGCACAGTAAGCGTCTGCATCTTTCCTAATTCGATCATATTTCCTCTCATTCTGCCGTTTGCGCGGCTCTCTGTATGATTCAGCCGACATCCAAAGTTTTTGTCGGTGATCTTCTTTTACTGAAAAGCAACTACTGCATATGCAGTCTGCTCATCCTTTTTTAACTGGACAATAATCTGTCCATCTTCTTCTTTTGTGACAACAGGAATCATCGTATCACCTAAAAGTGCCTGATAACGGTATTCGGCACGCACCTGATGCAGTGAAAAATCAGACGGCAGGTAACGGCTTGCCATCAATACATACTGCGTGTTATTCACATGATGATTGCTGTCTAAATGTTCGGTGCGCACAGTTATAGGTTCCATGACGATGCCTTCCTTTGGCGCTGCAATCTTTCGATCTGCATATGGCATGTCAAGTGGTGTTCCAAGCTCGTAAGGGCTGCTGTCCTCCTCCGTGATGCGCACCGGACGCATCTGCGATTTTTGAACTAACACCCAGTTTGAGTTTGCTACAACACACTGTGTCCCATCTTGTCTTTGGATGCAGAAGTTTCGCTTGCCAAGCGTTCCCTTAAACTGGTACGCCTGTGTCCCGATTTCAATGTATTCACAGCATCTTGGACGCTCTTTTATAATGATCTGCCAGGAATTTAAAAGCCACACCCGATCACGCTTTTTAAGCACATCCGTTCCATTACCTACATCTTCTGAGTGAAAGACACTGCAGTCCTGAAGATAATTCATAATGCCTGCGAGTGACAGCTTTCCATTTTCGTCCGTCTCACTGAAACGAACCCTGCTGGTAAATGTATACATATTCGTTCCTCCATCCAGAGCATAAAATAGCTCCTTTTGATTATATCATTTCCTTTTGGGAAAAGAAAGCAAAATTTTATATATTTTTCAAAAAAATGCTTGACATTTGGACAATCCTGTATTATCATAAACATGTTGCTTAAAGCGCTATCGCCAAACGGTAAGGCACTGGACTCTGACTCCAGCATTTTCCAGGTTCGAATCCTGGTAGCGCTGCTAATTAAAATGACGCTGTGGTGAGATTTCATCGCAGCGTTTTTTTGCGAATGGCGTCCTGTGAAGTCATTCATCAAAGACCTCTCGTAACCCCTCCTAGTAACATAAAGGCACCGCCTCATCTTGAAGCGATGCCTTTTATTCTGTCAATTTTTAAAGGGAAGTATTATTATTTTCTTTAATTTGCAGCTGCTTCAAAAGCATCATACTGCTCTGTGGTGTATGGTTCTTTGGATGTCTCGAAGTTTACAAAAGTCGGGCGGGAAAGCCAAGAAACTTTTTGCAATTATCGGACAATGA
>ERZ1673697.244-NODE-244-length-90286-cov-19.062961_pt1 | contig 90286 bp, 83 predicted proteins | sample MGYA00580227_ERZ1673697 | MGnify/ENA primary metagenome ERZ1673697 (study PRJEB41218, sample SAMN15661759) | gut metagenome | host: Homo sapiens | place: Canada: London | collected 2015-08-20/2019-03-30 | study: EMG produced TPA metagenomics assembly of... | reverse complement strand
GCAGGCAATGGCCTTCCTTCCATCCTCTTCTTTGTTCGGTTTTGAAGGTGTAAGCTTTCATAGTTGGTGCTGATTAGGGCGAGGGTCCACCCGTTCCCATCCCGAACACGGAAGTTAAGCTCGCTTCTGCCCACAATACTTGGCTGGAGACGGCCCGGAAAGATAGGTAGCGCCAACATAAGAGGAGATATCCGAATGGATATCTCCTCTTTCTATATTTGCGAAGGCGTAGGGCTTCGAGGTAAGCAACATAATGCGGTTTTCGGAGGGAGTGTGCCGGATACGTCCCTTTCTTGCACATATCCGGTAAAAGTAGAGGGATGGATTTATCAATGATGACGAAACTTGACGAATGGTACTTGCGTTTTGGTGGAAACGGTGCTATGATACAACTATCCAGTGTGCGGCCAAAAGCTCATGAGCTTTTTATCGTTTCTAAGAAACGATAAGGGGTGTTCAAAGGGCGTGCCATTCTGAGGAGGGGCGCAGCCCCGACGTGAGGATCCGTACTCCCCGCATCCCCCACAAAGCCGTCGGCCACCGACGCACACACAAAAAAATAGGAGGAAGATACTATGACAAACCACAAGAGTACCAAACGGGCCTTGCTGGGCAGCATCATGGCCATGGTTCTGTGCCTGGCTATGCTAGTAGGCGCTACCTTCGCATGGTTCACCGACACCGCATCCACCGGCGTCAACAAGATTCAGGCCGGCAAGCTGGATGTTGCTCTGGAAATGAAGGATGCCGCTGGCCAGTGGGTCTCCGCCGAGGGCAAGACACTGAACTGGGTCAAGGCTGCTGCGGGCGAGCAGGTTCTGTGGGAGCCGGGCTGTACCTACGAGCTGCCGCAGCTCCGTGTTGTCAACAAGGGCAACCTTGCTCTGAAGTACAAGATTCAGATCACCGGTATTCAGGGCGATGCTAAACTCAATGAGGTTATTAATTGGACCATCAACGATGCCGCTATCGATCTGACCGAGGGACATCTGACTGCCGGTCAGCAGGGCGATGCTTTCACCATCAAGGGTCATATGAAGGAAACCGCCGGCAATGATTATCAGAATCTTACTATTGACGGCATCGGCATCACCGTCTACGCCACGCAGGACACCGTGGAGAGCGACAGCTTCGGAACCCAGTACGATAAGGATGCTACTTATCTGACCTATCCTGCTGGCGTGACTGACGAAATCTTTGATTCCAAGACCGATGCAGATTACAGCATCCCCGGCGGTTCTACCGGTAAAGCACAGGCTGTTGCCGCCTATGTTGACAGCAATGGTGAAGTTCAGTATACTGCAGACATCAAGACGGCTCTTGATAATGGCGCTTCTACCATTTATCTGAAGAAAAATACCAAGGGAAGATTGATGGCTTTGACCGATTTCCTCGCTCAGCCGAACAGAAGCTCAGATGTCACCAAGGATATCACCATCTATGCCAACGGCGCTGACTTTGAATATGGCGAGCTTGCTATCAATACGAGCGACGCAGGTAAGAACGCTAACTTTACTATTAAGGTCTATGATGCAAAGAACCTCAGAGTTTGGGGTAATACTCCGAATGCCGGTGTGACGCAGAATATTATTCTCGAAAACTGCACCTATGAGGGTACAGGCATTGGTACTAACGCAGCTGGTGGCATCTTCTTTGCTTATGGCAAAACCGGTACGATCAATCTGACCATGAACAACTGCAAGGTCAGCGGAAGCGATCAGGGCGTTTACTTTGGATGTGACGGCAGCCTGACAGTTAAGGATTCCTCCTTCACCGAGTGCGTTACCGGTATCAAGGTCAGCTACAAGGGCACCGGTACTCGCACCGACAGAATTGAAAACTGCGTTTTCACTAAGTGCGGCTGCACCACCGAAATGGCGGGAAGCACCACCTACCTTGCGGACGATAGTGCTGCTATCAAATACAAGAAGAGCGGCACCGGTACAATAACCCTGACCCTTAAGAGCAACACCATCACCGGAACTCTTGGCGATAAGGGCGATACTCAGTTTATTGGTGTTACTCCCGTAAACGAGTAAAATTATTCTATAAGTCCCCTCCGCCCTCGGGCGGAGGGGGCAATCAAAGGGCATATCGTCGACACAAGCTTTGTATCTTTCCGCCCGCCGTAAGCGGCAGGCGTCAATCACGGTGCTGGACCGGAACGGAAATGATAAGGTCATCACGGCCATGGTCTGGAAGACCACCACCGGCGAAACCTTTGAGATGAAGACCATCGACTGATCTGGTGGGGAGCAAAGAATAGCAAAGGGGGAGAGCCGCCGTAAGGCGGTTCTCCCCCTTTGACGTAGTTCCTGCCGCTCTTTGCGTAGACAGTTGTATCCGAAAATGGATACGGAAGCGGGAGACGGAAGTGTCGATGAAGCGGCACGTCATTTGGCAGGAAAGATGACCGACGGCCATGGAAAATGATACCGGCGGAAGTCAGAGCTTTTTTCATGTGCGGATATTTCTGCGAATTTTTGTTGCTTCTGCCGAAATTTTTCTCCGGGAATCTGCTATTTACCACATAATCCGGGGCGGAGGTACAAATTCTGCAAAATGACAAAAAAGTTGATGTTTGTGTTGAAATGCGAGCGGAACTGTGGTAGAATCATAGAAACATCGGTGTTCACAGAAAGGCAATAAATGTGCGCCTGCTGTGTGTACCCTGATCTCAGCGGCTGCCGAAAGCGGCCCTCGGAAGGAGCAGGCATGGCTGACAAGAAGAAAAAACAGGCTGGCCGCCGTGCCTATCTCAACGATTTTCATCGGGATCTTACCGGGGCCTACATCTATGACGGCAGCCATTTCCACTTTGCCGGGGACGGCTGGAAGCAGGCGCTCCTGCGGCTGTGGGCGCTGGGGATCGTGCTGGTGGTGCTGGTGCTGGCGGGAGGCTTCTCCGGCGAGACCATGGCCCACTGTGTGTTCCAGATTTTGCCCTATCTCGTGGAGGTGGGAGCCGTGGGCAGCGTCGTCTGGGCGCTGGTGCGGCTGACGTCCGGCGGCGAGACGCTGCGGGCCTACGTCTACAAGGCCACCGTTCAGGCGCTGCCGGGACGGGCCGTGCTGGTGATGTGCGCCGCCGGGGCCGGAATGCTGGGGACGGCGCTGTGCATGATCGTCCACGGAACGGCGGGACGGCTGGCAGGGCTGCTGCTGTGCCTTTTGCTGAAGGCAGCGCTTCTGGCCGGGGCATGGCTGCTGCGGCGCTATGTGCAGACCCTGCCGTGGGAAGGGCCGCCGAAGGAAACGGCGGACTGATGCTTCATGTGTGAACGTCGGATAGCGATATCCGTTTTGTTCAAATATATTTAAGGAGGATCCCAATGAAAAAAGTAACTCGTATCCTTGCTCTTGCGCTTTCCGTTGTGATGTGCCTGAGCTTGGTCGTCGGATGCGGCAAGAAAGATGGCGGCAATTCCGGCGCAAAAGACACGCTGGTCGTGGGTTATTCCCCGTTCAGCAGCAAGTTCTCCCCCTTCTTCTCAGAGACTGCTTACGATCAGGATGTTTACACCATGACCGCACTCGGCCTGCTCACTAGCGACCGTACTGGCGCTATCGTCGAGAAGGGCATCAAGGGCGAGACCCGCAGCTACAATGGCACCGACTATACTTACTATGGTCCTGCCGACATGACCGTCACCGAGAACCCCGACGGCACCGTGTACTATGATTTCACCCTGCGTGACGATCTGAAGTTCTCCGATGGCGAGCCCATCACCATCGACGACGTCATCTTCTCCATGTACGTTCTGTGCGACCCCACCTATGACGGTGCCAGCACCCTGTACGCTCAGCCCATTCAGGGTATGGCCGAGTACCGTTCCGGTATGTCCACCATGTCCAAGTATCTGGGCAAGCTGGGTGAGGGCAGCACCGATTTCTCCGTGGTTGACGAGGCCACTCAGAAGGCTTTCTGGGATGCCGTCAACGACGGCGGTGTGAAGTTCGCTCAGGAGATCGTGGACTACATGGTCGCGAACTCCGGCGTTGCCGAGGGCGATGTCAAGTCCGCTGCTGCCGGCTGGGGCTTCGATGGCCTGGCTGACGATGCTACCGCTAAGGATCTCTTCCTGGCCATTGCTGCCAAGTATGACTGGAACTTCTCCGCCATGGAGGCTGAGACTGCCGGTTCCGCTCTGTCCGATCTGCTGCCTGCGGATGTGTACGCCACCTCCACCAAGGCTGTCACCTTCGGTGAGTCCGCTGCCAGCATCACCGGTATCCAGAAGACCGGCGATTACAGCATGCGTGTTGTGCTCAGCGAGGTCTCCGCTACCGCCGTGTATCAGCTGGGCGTTGTGATCGCTCCTATGCACTACTATGGTGAGAAGGACAAGTACGATTACGCCAACAACAAGTTCGGCTTCGACAAGGGCGATCTGTCCCATGTCCGTTCCGTCACCACCCAGCCCATGGGCGCCGGCCCCTACAAGTTCGTTAAGTTCGAGAACGGTACTGTGAACTTCGAGGCCAACGATTCCTACTATCTGGGCGCTCCCAAGATCAAGCACGTCAACTTCCTGGAGTCTCAGGAGACCGATAAGCTCAACGGCGTCGTCACCGGCACCATTGATATCACCGATCCTTCCTTCAGCGCCGACACCGTGAACGCTATCCAGCAGCAGAACAGCAACGGCGAGCTGAACGGCGACAAGATCACCGTCAATACCGTGGATAACCTGGGCTACGGCTACATGGGTATCTCCTCTGTGGCCGTGAACGTGGGCGGCGATCCCGGTTCCGACGCCTCCAAGAACCTGCGTAAGGGTCTGGCCACCGTGTTTGCCGCTTACCGTGAGCTGAGCGTCGAGTCCTACTATGGCGAGCGTGCCAGCGTGATCAACTACCCCATCTCCAACACCTCCTGGGCTGCTCCTCAGGCAACTGACGCCGGCTATCAGGTGGCTTTCTCCGTGGATGTCGATGGCAAGCCCATCTACACCTCCGGCATGAGCGCCGATGACAAGTATGCCGCCGCCAAGACCGCTGCTCTGGGCTTCTTCCAGGCCGCCGGCTATACCGTCGAGAACGGCAAGATCACTGCCGCTCCTGAGGGTGCCAAGATGCAGTATGAGGTTCAGATCCCCGCCGACGGTACCGGCAACCACCCCTCCTTCATGATGGTCACCGAGGCTAAGAAGGCCCTGGCTGAGATCGGTATGGATATCGTGGTCACCGACCTGTCCGATGCTACCGCTCTGTGGGATGGCATCCGGGCCCGTCAGGTAGATATGTGGTGTGCCGCTTGGAGCGCCACTGTGGATCCTGATATGTATCAGATCTACTACGCCGACGTTGCCGACTTCAACGGCGACATGGGCAATGGCTACAACCCCATGGGTGGTCCCGATCAGGGTAACTCCAGCTACATGTACTGCGTCGCTGACGAGGAGCTGGATAACATGATCCTGGAGGCTCGTAAGTCTCTGGATCAGTCCTATCGTAAGACCCTGTACAAGGCTTGCCTGGACACCATCGTTGACTGGGCTACCGAGGTGCCTGTCTATCAGCGTCAGAACGCCATCATCTTCAGCACCGAGCGTGTGAAGATGGAGACCGTGCTGCCCGATATCACCACCTTCTACGGCTGGCTGAACGGCATCCAGAACATGGAGCTGAACTAAGCTCTGTGCTTATAACGGTATCCGGTCAGTCCTGCTGACTGACTGAGCAGACCCGGCGAACCGGTGGCCACTGCGGTCACCGGTTCGCCCCGGCTGCATATCGGGAAGCGACTTTCAAAAATTGCAGGTCGCTGCCTGATGTGCAGTGGGCTTTGCGGCATGGCGTCTGAGCGGCGCCGGCCCGTTGTATCATCAGAACGGAGGTTGAATTTGTGCGAAAATATGTTTTAAAAAGAATACTGATTTCCATTGTGATCCTGTTCTTTGTTTCGTTCATCATCTATGGCTTGATGCGCTGTCTCCCGACGTCCTATATCGAGAGAATGGCACAGCAGAAGGCCATGGCGCCCGGCTCCAAGAGCTATGAGGAGTGGCTGGCCCAGCTGGAAGAGATGTATCATATGAACGGCGGGATCATTTCCGGCTTTTTTGCGTGGATGGGCGAGATGTTCACTGGCAACTTCGGTGACAGCTGGCTGTACACGGTGCCGGTGCTCCAGAAGTTTAACGACACGGTGTGGCTGTCCTTCATCATGGGCGGTATCGCCTTCATTCTGGAGATCATCATTGCCATCCCCCTGGGCGTGCTGGCTGCCACCAAGCAGTACAGCAGGACGGACTATGCCATCTCTGTTTTTGCGTTGGCCGGTATCTCCCTGCCTACGTTCTTCTTTGCGTCCCTGCTGAAGCTGGTCTTTTCCGTGAAGCTGGGCTGGTTCGACCTGTACGGTCTCATCGGCCGTGACTATCAGCAGCTGTCTGCGGCCGGTCAGTTTTGGGACAAGGCGCATCATTTGGTGCTGCCCATCGTGACGCTGGTGGTCATCAGCGTCGGTTCCCTGATGCGCTACACCCGCACCAATATGCTGGAGGTGCTGAACGCCGACTACATCCGTACCGCACGGGCCAAGGGCCTGTCCGAGCGGAAAGTCATCTATCACCACGCCTTCCGCAACACGCTGATCCCGCTGGTCACCATCATCGGCGGCAGTCTGCCGGGCCTGTTCTCCGGTGCTCTGATCACCGAGACCCTGTTCGGCATCCCCGGCATCGGCTTGACCTCGTATAATGCCATGGTGGGCGGCGATATCCCGTTCTCCATGTTCTATATGACGTTTTTGGCGATTCTGACCCTGCTGGGCAACCTGATCTCCGACGTCCTGTATGCGGTGGTCGATCCCCGTGTACGTATCGCTTAAGAAAGGAGGAAATAAACGATGGCAGATCATAACGAGAATCTGAAGGATACTTTGAATGAAGAGATCGAGCACGCCGACCAGAAGCCGGCGGAGGAGCACTATTCTCTGAACGATGACCGCCGTGTGAAGGTGCTGTCCCCCGGTATGCTGGTGGCCAAGCGCTTCTTCCGGAACCGTCTGGCGGTGACCGGTATGGCGATCCTCGTGTTCATGTTTGTTTTCTCCTTTATCGGCGGACTGATCTCCCCCTATGAGCAGGATAAGTTCTTCTACGCCGATAAGACCATCCGCCGGGAGTTTGCGGCGGTCATCAAGAATACGGAGTTCCGCTATTCTTCGGCGGACGATTCCGTGTTCGGCCTGCCTGCTCAGGCGCAGGCTATGCTGGCCATCCAACAGCAGAAGGACGGCTTTACCTACCGTGACAACAGATTCACCCTGACCAAGGAGGCGGAGGACTTTTACAGCGTCTCCGTAAATGGTCAGGTGGTGGGTCTTGCCTACAAGAGCGTGGTGAGCCCCTCCGCTTCGGACGCCACCCTGTCCTTTGAGTTCACCTATCAGGCCCTGAAGGCCTATCTCACCGACGGTGCGGATACCTTCACGGCGGACGGCAAGACCTACACCGTGGATGAAAGCGGCAGCGTCATGGACGGCACCACCGAGGTGGCCTATGTCAGCCCCTACGTGGTGCAGGCTCTGATGCCAGACGTGTTCCTGTCCCGTGACTTCAAGGATAAGCTCATCGACACCATCAACGCCGGCGGCGAAAAGTTCACCTACACCGACGAGTCCCTCATCGTGGATGAGGAGCCCGCCACCGATGAGGAGAACGGTACCAGCAGCGCCATCACCCCCGACGACAGTCAGATGCCTGATGACACGCCCCAGAGCGCTACGGCGGAGTATGATATCTCCTTCGACGCTGCCACCAACAGCTGGTCCGTTCTGCAGGAGCAGACCAGCCGCCAGTACGATAAGTATTCCGCTCCCAGCAAGGAGCACCTGATGGGTACCGACGGCTACGGCATGGATATGCTGACCCGACTGATGTACGGCGGCCGTGTGTCCCTGATGATCGGCTTCATCGTAATCGTCATTGAGACGGTCATCGGCGTTATCTTCGGCGGCATTGCCGGTTATTTCGGCGGCTGGGTGGATAACCTCATCATGCGTGTGGTGGATATCTTCTACTGCATCCCCTCCATGCCCATCATCATCATTCTGGGCGCCGCCATGGACGCTCAGCGTGTGGATGGCTGGCTGCGAATGATATACCTGATGCTGATTCTGGGCTTCCTGGGCTGGGCCGGTATTGCCCGTCTGGTCCGTGGCCAGATCCTGTCCCTGCGTGAGCAGGAGTTCATGACGGCCACCGAGGCCTGCGGTATCAGCGTCTCCTGCCGGATCTTCAAGCACCTGATCCCCAACGTCATTCCTCAGCTGATCGTCAACTGCACCATGGGCTTGGGTTCCGTGATCATCACCGAGGCCACCCTGTCCTTCCTTGGTCTGGGCGTGAAGTTCCCCTTCGCTTCCTGGGGCAACATCATCAGCGACGTGAACAACACCCACGTGCTGACCAACTACTGGTGGGTGTGGATCCCCGCCGGTCTGCTGCTTCTGCTGACGGTTCTGGCCTTCAATCTGGCCGGCGACGGTCTGCGGGATGCGTTCGACCCGAAGATGAAGCGCTGAGAAAGGAGGAGCCTGTATGTCTAAGAAGAATGAGACCGGCTATCTGTCCGCTAAGGAATCCCGGCGTATCTCCCGTGAGAACCGCCGCATCACAGATCAGCTGGAAAAGCGCCATAAGCGCAAGAATGTGCCGGAGTCCGAGTATCTGACTCAGATGAAGGATCCCAACAACGCACTGGAGATCGAGAATCTGCATACCTACTTCTTCTCGGATGTGGGTACCGTCCGTGCTGTGGACGGCGTCTCCTTCGACGTCCCCATCGGCAAGACCGTGGGCGTGGTGGGCGAGTCCGGCTGCGGTAAGTCCGTTACCAGCCTCTCCATCATGCAGCTGCTGCAGCGGCCGCAGGGCCAGATCGTGGACGGCGAAATTCGTCTGAACCTCGGCAACGGCAAGTGCTACGACATCACCAAGACCCCCACGGAGCGGATGCAGAATCTGCGGGGCAACTATATGTCCATGATCTTTCAGGAGCCCATGACCAGCCTGAACCCGGTGTTCCGCATCGGCGCTCAGCTGGACGAGGTCATTGCCCTCCACGACGGCGAGGGTAAGAGCAAGGAGGAGATCAAGGAACGCTCCATCCACCTGCTGGAGATGGCCGGTATCGCCAACTGCGAGGGCGTGTACAATATGTTCCCCCACGAGCTGTCCGGCGGTATGCGCCAGCGTGTCATGATCGCCATGGCCCTGTCCTGCAACCCCAAGCTGATCATCGCTGATGAGCCGACCACGGCTCTGGACGTGACCATTCAGGCCCAGATCCTGGATCTGCTGCGGAACCTGAAGAACAAGATCAATTCCTCCATCATGCTCATCACCCACGACTTGGGTGTTATCGCAGAGATGGCGGACTACGTGGTGGTCATGTACGCCGGTCGTGTGGTGGAGAAGGGTACGGTGGAGGAGATCTTCGCCAATCCCGCCCACCCCTACACCATCGGCCTGATGGCCTCCAAGCCCGTGGTGGGCAAGAAGGTGGATAAGCTGTACTCCATCCCCGGCAAGGTGCCTAACCCCATCAATATGCCGGACTACTGCTACTTCAAGGATCGCTGCGAGATGCAGGTGGAGAAGTGCAGCGGCGAGTATCCCCACATGATCCAGCTCTCCCCCACGCATATGGTCAGCTGCTATCGTTACTTTGACGGAAAGGTGGGTGAATAACCATGGCAAACGAGAAGAAAACCGTTGAAACGCCGGTGGAGTATGATCCCCAGTACATTCTGCAGGTCAAGGACCTGAAGAAGTACTTCCCCATCAAGGGCGGTATGATCAGCAAGACTGTGGGCCATGTGAAGGCCGTGGACGGTGTCACCTTTAACCTCAAGCGTGGTACTACCATGGGTCTGGTGGGCGAGTCCGGCTGCGGCAAGACCACCACCGGCCGTACCATCCTGCGTCTGGCCGGTGAAAAGACCGGCGGTCAGGTGCTGTTCAACGGCAAGGATGTGTACGCCCTCTCCGACAAGGAAATGCGGGATATGCGCACGAAGATGCAGATCATCTTCCAGGATCCCTTCTCCTCTCTGCAGCCCCGTATGCCCGTGGGCGAGATCATCGGTGAGGCGGTGCGTGAGCACGGTCTGGTGAGCAAGGAGGAATTCGATGATTACATCGATCAGGTCATGGACAACTGCGGCCTGCAGCCCTTCCACAAGGATCGCTATCCCCACGAGTTTTCCGGCGGCCAGCGGCAGCGTATCTGTATCGCCCGTGCGCTGGCTCTGAACCCGGAGTTCATCGTCTGCGACGAGCCTGTGTCGGCTCTGGACGTGTCCATTCAGGCACAGATCATCAATCTGCTGAAAAATTTGCAGAAGAAGTACAACCTGACGTATCTCTTCATCTCCCACGATTTGTCCGTGGTGGAATACATCTCCGACACGGTGGGCGTCATGTATCTGGGCAATCTGGTGGAGTACGGCGCTACGGAGGACATCTTCCGCAATCCGCTGCACCCCTACACCAAGGCCCTGTTCTCTGCCATCCCGGTGCCGGATCCCACGGTGAAGATGGATCGTATCGTGCTGGAGGGCTCCATTCCCTCCCCGGCGAATCCGCCGGCTGGCTGCAAGTTCCATACCCGCTGCGCCAACTGCATGGAGAAGTGCAAGACCGAGGTGCCTCAGCAGCGTGAGATCGAGCCGGGCCACTATGTGGTCTGCCATCTGTACGACGAGGCATGAGCGACCAGCACAAGGAGTGGGAGGACGACGGCCGGACGGTAGCGGATATGTCCGGTCTGGACCGGCCGCCCCTGTTCGGTCATAAAGAGGGAGCCTCCCAGAAGAAGCGGCAGGAGCCGTCCGACGGCGACTATGTGCCGCCCTTGTCCCGAGGTGACCGATGGGCGTTCCTGCTGGGTACCATGAAGGCGTCCCTGCTGATCGCACTGGCGTTTCTGGGCGGTCTTGGCCTGTGTATCTGGCTGTTGACGCTGCTTCTGCACTGAACCGAAAGGGTGTGCTGCTTCCGGCAGCGCACCCTTTTTCATGCCATACGCTGCGGCTGCTCTCCGGGAGAGCAGCCACCCATGATGAGAAAGGAAGAATAAGATGATCTCTGCAATGCTGCAATACATCCAGCGCAGCCCCGACTGCTTCCACGCCGTGGAGGAGCTGCGCCAGCGTCTGCTGCGGGAGGGCTACACGGAGCTGCGGCCCGGCCGGTGGCAGCTGACGGCAGGGGGGAAGTACTTTACCACCAAGAACGGCTCCTCTATGATGGCCTTCCGCCTCCCGCAGGAGGCCCCTGCCGGCTTCCTGCTGACCGCCAGCCATTCCGACTCCCCCTGCTTCCGTCTGCGGGATCATGCGGAGCTGACGGGGGAGTATATCCGCCTGTCCGCCGAGCGCTACGGCGGCATGATCAATGACAGCTGGCTGGATCGGCCCCTCAGCGTGGCGGGCCGGGTACTGGTCCGCCGGGAGGGCGGACTGGAGGCCCGTCTGGTGGATCTGAAGCGGGATGTGGCCCTGATCCCCCGTGTGGCCATCCACCTGAACCGGGAGACCAACAGCGGGGTCAAGTACGACCCGGCCCGTGATCTGGTGGCCCTGTACGCCGCCGGAACCGGCAGCGGCAGCTTCTATCGGGAGGTGGCCAGAACGGCGGACTGCGCCCCGGAGGACGTGGTAGCCGGGGATCTGGTGCTGTATAACAACCAGCCGGGGACCGTCTGGGGGGCGGAGGGCGAGTTCGTGTCGGCCCCCCGGCTGGACGACCTGGCCTGTGTGTTTGCCTGCACCGAGGGCTTTCTGACGGCGCAGGAGCGGGACATGGTGCCGGTGCTGTGCGTGTTTGACAACGAGGAGATCGGCTCCGAGACCAAGCAGGGGGCGGCCTCCGTATTCCTGCCGGAGACGCTGGCGGCCATCTCGGAGGCGCTGGGCCTCTCCGCCGCCGACCACCGGGCGCTGCTGGCGGACAGCATGATGCTCTCCTGTGACAACGGCCATGCCCGCCATCCCAACCACCCGGAGCTGGCGGACACCAACGAGGCCCCGGTGCTCAACGGCGGCGTGGTGGTGAAGCACTCCCCCCGCTACGCCACGGACGGCGTGTCCGCCGCCGTGTTTACGGAGCTCTGCCGCCGGGCAGAGGTGCCGGTGCAGCACTACGCCAACCGTCCCGATCAGATGGGCGGGTCCACGCTGGGGAACATCGCCGACACCAAGCTGCCCATCCCCACGGTGGACATCGGCATGGCCCAGCTGGCCATGCACTCCTGCTTCGAGACCATGGGCAGCCGGGACGTGGAGGCCTTTGTCCGGGCCGTGCGGGCCTGCTATGAGAGCAGCCTGCGCTTCACGCCGGAGGGTGTGGCGCTGCGGTAACGGGGCAGGGAAGCCCACACACCCCATGAGAAAACCATAAAACCCACAGGGCGGCGTAGAAAAACTCTGCGCCGCCCTGCCACATATAAAAACAGGGGCTTGTATCTCCGGAGCTTTCATGGTAAAATACTCACATCAATAGAATACGGATATTGCTACCGAGTAGTAGATGGGAAAGCATTCGTTTGCACATCGTCAGGTCTCAGAAGATGTGTATGCGGGTGCTGTTTTTTTGGAGGTGGATCTTATGCGGAGAAAGCTGCTTCAATACTTTTCCGGAGCCGAGAGGCTCCTGTGGGGCCTGTCGGTGGTGTTCATCGTCGGATCCTTCTGCGCCTTTGACCGGGAGAATTATCTGACGCTGGCCGCCTCGCTGATAGGCGTCACGTCGCTTATCTTCAACGCCAAGGGAAACCCCATCGGACAGGTGCTGATGGTGCTCTTTAGCCTGCTGTATGGCATCATCTCCTATACCTTTGCCTACTACGGCGAGATGATCACCTATCTGGGCATGACCATGCCGATGGCGGTGTTTGCCCTGATCTCATGGCTGAAAAACCCCTACAACGGGAGGAGGTCGGAGGTCAAGGTGAATACCATCGGCAAAAAAGAGATCGTGCTCATGTGCCTTGCGGCGGTGGTGGCCACGGGGGTGTTCTACTGGATATTGAAGATGTTCCACACGGCCAACCTCCTTCCCAGTATCCTCTCCGTTACCACCAGCTTTCTGGCGGTGTATCTGACCTTCCGCAGAAGTGCCTATTTTGCGCTGGCCTATGCCAGCAACGATATCGTGCTGATCGCACTGTGGGTGCTGGCCAGCCTTGCCGACACCCGGTATCTCTCGGTGGTCGTTTGCTTCGTGGCTTTTTTGGTGAACGACCTGTACGGCTTCATCAACTGGAGACGAATGAAGGAGCGCCAGCGAGCATAAGGCCCCATGACACGGTGCAGCCAACAAAAACAGGCAGACGCCATGCGTCTGCCTGTTTTTTCCTAAAGCTATATCCTGAAAAAGCTGCCCATCAGGGCGTGACGGCGCAGGTGTGTCCCAGCGCCTCATAGCTGTCGCCGCAGACCTGCCACCAGCCGTCCGCCTGCCGCCGGAGGGTCAGGGTATGATCCACGGAGGTCCGTGTGGCGGCGATGACGCCCTGCCGTAGGTGATCCACCCGTAGGATCTCCCGAAGGGTCACCTGCACCGTCTCGCCGCTCTGCTGCATGGGGGCAAAGTAGGCGGGGCGGCACTGTACATCGTATATGACGGCGTACTCGTCCACGGCGGCCTCCGCCAGAGCCTGTGCATCCTCCCGCAGGGGAGCGGTGCAGCGATCCGGGGCAGCGGGGGTTCGCCCGGCCATGACGGCGGCCCGCAGGTCCAGATAATTCTGGATGCCGGCGAGGATGTCCTCCGACGGGAGGGAGGCGGTGCCGCAGCCACTGAGATAGCCGCACAGATCGGACTCCTCGCAGTCGTCGCCCACCACCTGCCAGCCTTGGGCGGTACGGTTCAGGGTCAGATGGTGCAGAGAGCCGTAGCCGAAGGTATCGCCGGTGGTCTGGGTGAGGTCGCTGGAATAATTGGCCTCCACCCGGAGAGAGGCCCACACCTCCACCGCATCCTCGCTGCGGTAAATAGGGTTCATGGGATACACCTGTACCCGCTGCTCCCCCCAGATATAGCTGGACCACAGGAAACCACGGGTCAGTGCCTCCTGACGCAGGGTGTCCGTGGTATAGGGCTCCTCCGGCAGAGGATCATCGGGCCGGGCCAGAGCGGTACAAAGCATGGTGGTATAGGAGAGGATGGCCTGCTGCTGTTCCTCCGTCAGGGTCTCCGCCTCCCCGGCCATTTCACAGGTGATGACCGGCTGGAAGGCCCCACGGCGCAGGGCCTCGTCCTCCGCCGTGGGAGTCTGGGGCGTGGAGGGGCCGGAGGGAGCGGCAGGGGATGTACCGCAGCCGCTGAGAGCCGTTATCAGCAGCAGCAGGACGCACAGAAGAAGTGATAGGCGGCGGAACAAACGGTTCATGGGATACCTCCTTCTTTACACCAGATGACGACAAATTGTGACTATAATGTATAATATAGACTGCAATATGTCAAGAAAAAATGGAGAATTTCACAAAAAGTGGGCGCTGCTATGCAGCGCCCATCGGCAGGAAAATTTTCGGCAGCCTCACGCCTCCCGGCGAAAGACATGGATATCGAAGCTGATGGTGACCGCCAGCTCCTCCAGCGCCGCCAGCCGCTGACAGCCGGACTTGGGAGTTTTCCAGTAGTAGGGGGTCATCTGGAACAGGGCGTGGATGTCCTCCTGCCCCAGCACCCGGATGCGGTCCTCCACATGGCGGATCTCGGCGTAGGAGAAGCCCTCGTAGGGAGTCTCCTTCACCTCGTTGGGATAGGGGTGGTCATAGAGCACCTGCTTCAGCTCCCACAGGTGCTTTTCCGACGGCACCACATAGAGAAACGTGCCGCCGGGCCGGAGCGCCCGCCGAAATTCCTCCAGCGCCAGCGGGGAGAAGCAGTTGAGCAGCAGGTCGATGGACCGGTCCGCCACCGGCAGGTGATAGGAGGAGGCCACGGCGAACTCCACGTCCTTTTCCCGCTTGGCGGCCCGGCGGAGGATGGCCTTGGAGATGTCCGTCCCCGCCATGCAGGGGGCCTTCCCGGCGTCCCGCAGCGCCCGGTAGACGGCGCTGGTGTAGTATCCCTCGCCGCAGCCGGTGTCCAGCACCGCCGGATGCTCCGGGGCATAGTCCAGTGCCAGACGGCACAGGGCATCCCGCAGGGCGGCGTAGTAGTCCTTGCTGAGAAAGACACTGCGGGCGGCGGCCATGCCCTTGTCGTCGCCGGGCATTTTGGAATGCTTGCGGTTGGCGGGCAGCAGATGGGTGTAGCCCTCACGGGCCACGTCATAGCTGTGGCCCGCCGGACAGCGGTAGCGCCCCGGCTCCCGCTCCAGCGCCGCCCCGCAGATGGGGCAGACGAACAGGCTCATTGCCCACGCTCCTTTCGGACGGTGACGTCGTGGATCCACTGTCCCGTGCGGATACGCAGGGCGCACAGCGGCACCTTCAGCAGGCTCTCCGACTGGATGGCGGCGGCGATCCACCAGTAGTCCGCCTTCAGCACCAGCGCCAGCAGCGCCGTCAGGGGCAGGGCCATGCACCACTGGGGCCCCACGTCCAGCAGGGTGGACCAGAACACGTCGCCGCCCGCCCGCAGCACGCCGGTGACGGCGGAGATAGAGTAGGCATGGAGGGGGATGGAGAGAAAGCCCGTCACCGCCAGCGCCGTGGCGATGGCGGCGGACTCGCCGTAGAGCTTGAACAGCGGGAACACCACCGGCACGAACAGCGTCGGCACCAGCAGCAGAGACAGGACCGTCAGCCCCGCACCCACCAGCGCCGTGAACACCAACAGCGTCCGGCTCAGGTCCATGACCTCCTGATGGCTGCGGCCCTCACCGATGGATTTGCCGATTATCACGGCGGTGGCGGCACCCAGACCGAAGCACACCACCAGGAACAGGCGGTTGAGGTTGCCCATCACGGCGTTGGCCGCCAGCATCTCCACGGAGTTGTCGGTGTAGCCCAGGATCACCGTCAGCATACTGTTGCCGAGGCCCCATGCCGTCTCATTGAGGATCACGGGGGAGGAGTACTTCACGAACCGCCGGAGCATCTCCCAGCCGGGGCGGAAGAAGGCCCGCCACTGGATGGGCAGGAGCCTGCTGCGGACGGCACAGAAGCTGCACACGGCGAACTCTGTGATGCGGGCCAGCAGGGTAGCCACGGCGGCACCCTGAATGCCCAGCGCCGGCAGGCCGCACTTACCGAAGATCAGCAGGTAGTTCAGCCCCGTGTTCAGCACCGTGGACATGGCGAACAGCTTCATGCCGAAGCCGGCGTCCTCGGCGCTGCGCCGGGCGCTGACATACAGGGACGAGAGCATATTGAACACATAGGAGATGCCGATGAGCTTCAGATACGGCGCACCCAGCACCGACAGCTCATGGTTGTTGGACAGCAGATCCATGATCTCCACCGGCCACAGGTACAGCACCGCCGCCAGCACCACCGTCAGGCCGGTACCCAGCATGGCCGCCACGCCGATGGAACGGCTGATGTGTTCCATATCCCGCTTGCCCCAGTACTGGCTCACCAAAATGCTCAGGCCGCTCTGCACGCCGAACACGATGGAGATCAGCAGGAACACCGGCACGTTGGCGGTGGTGACGGCAGCCATCTGGGTGTTGCCCAGCCAGCTGACCATCAGCGTGTCCATCAGGCCCAGTGTAAAGGTGATAAGGTTTTGCAGGGCGATGGGGCCGGTCAGACCCCACAGATACCGGTAAAAGCCCGGTTCACGTTTCAGACATTGCAGCATGGTATCCCTCACAGCATGGAAAATCTCGTATTTTTGTGGCGCAGCAGCGCCTCGTACAGGGCGTCGATGTCGCCCTCCGTGGTTTCCGGCCCGAAGCTGAGCCGCAGCACCCCGGCGGCGGTCCTTTTATCCAGCCCCAGAGCGGCATAGCCCCGGCTGGCCTTGCCCCGGTGACAGGCGGAGCCTGCGGACAGGCAGATGCCCTGACTGCCCAGATCGTTGATGACGTTGGCACTGGGATAGCCCACCAGAGACACCGCCAGAATGTGGGGGGCCTCGCCGCTGCCCACCGGCACCACGCCGGGGATGCTCAGCAGCCGCTCCCGGCAGTAGGCCTTGATGCGGGCCATGTGGGCAAGCTTTTCCTCCAGCCCCTCCTGCCGCAGCACCACGGCCTTGGCAAAGCCCGCTATCTGGGCGGTGGCCTCCGTGCCGGAGCGCAGCCCCTCCTCCTGCCCGCCGCCGGCCAGCAGGGGCCGCAGGTTCCGCAGGTCCGGACGGACGTACAGAGCACCGATGCCCTTGGGGCCGCCAATCTTGTGGGCGGACAGGCTCATCAGATCCACGCCCCACCCCACCGGGTTGCAGGGAACCTTCAGAAAGCCCTGCACGGCGTCGCAGTGGAGGAGCGCACGGCTCCCCCGCTCCTTCAGCAGCCGGGCGATATCCGCCACGGGGAAGAGACACCCCGTCTCGTTGTTCACCAGCATCACGGACACCAGTACCGTGTCCTCCCGTAGGGCCTCCGCCACCTGTCCGGCGGAGATATGCCCCGTGCGGTCGGGCTTGAGGTAGGTGACCTCATACCCCTCCTGTTCCAGCTGGCGGCAGGGCTCCAGCACGGCGCTGTGCTCCACGGCGGTGGTGATGATGTGCCGCCCCGCGTGGCGGCCCTGCCATGCGGCGGCCCGGATGGCCCAGTTGTCCGACTCCGTGCCGCAGGAGGTGAAGTGCAGGGCCGATGGCTGGCACCCCAGTGCCCCGGCGATGGTGCGGCGTGCCTCCTCCACCAGCTCCTTGGCCTCCCGGCCCAGAGGATACTGGGCGGAGGGATTGCCGAACTGATGGCGCAGCACATCGTACATGGTATCCGCCACAGCCTCCGGCAGGGGCGTGGTGGCGGCGTGGTCCAGATAGATCATAGCGCAGACCTCCCGTTTTTTCAGAAAAATCGGCGCCGGACAGGGGGGAGGGGCAAAGACCCTCTTGCCACCGGCGGCCGGATACCGTATAATGTAGACAAATTCTTATTATATCGGAGAAAACCGCAAAGTGCAAGGAGAATCCCTATGCGAGTTGCTATTTACACCCTCGGCTGCAAGGTCAACCAATACGAGACGCAGGCCATGGAGCAGGAGCTTCAGCGGCGTGGACACACGCTGGTGGACTTTGAGTCCCCGGCGGACGCCTACATCATCAACACCTGCTCCGTCACCGCCGTCAGCGATAAAAAATCCCGGCAGATGATCCGCCGGGCCAAGAGCCGCAATCCCCAGGCCGTGGTGGCTGCCTGCGGCTGCTATGTGCAGACCCACACCCCGGAGGCTCAGGAGCTGGGCATCGACCTCATCGGCGGCACCGGCGACCGGATGGAGTTTCTGACCCTGCTGGAGCAGGCGGCGGAGGATCACCGCAGCCGTGTGGCGGTGGATGAGGCCCTGCGCCGCCGCACCTTCGAGGTGCTGCCCGCCGGGGGCATGGCGGCCCGGACACGGGCCATGCTGAAGGTGGAGGACGGCTGCGTCAACTTCTGCACCTACTGCATCATCCCCTATGCACGGGGGCCGGTGCGGTCCCTGCCGCTGGAGGAGGCGGTGCGCCAGACGGAGCAGCTGCGGCGGGAGGGCTACCGGGAGGTGGTCTTTACCGGCATCGAGATCTCCTCTTGGGGACAGGATTTCAAGGACGGCCGCAGCCTCATCGATCTGCTGGAGGCGGTGTCGCAGGCGGCGGGAGAGATGCGCCTGCGGCTGGGCAGTCTGGAGCCCCGCACCGTGACGGAGGATTTCTGCCGCCGGGCCGCCCGGCTCCCCAACCTCTGCCCCCAGTTCCACCTGTCCATGCAATCCGGCTGCGACGCCACCCTGCGGCGCATGAATCGCCGGTATGACACCGCCCGGTTCCTCCGGTCCGTGACTCTGCTGCGGCAGTACTTCCCCCGGCCCGCCATCACCACGGATCTGATCTGCGGCTTCCCCGGCGAGACGGAGGAGGAATTTTCCCAGACGCTGGCCTTCCTGCGCCGCTGCGGCTTTGCCCAGATGCACATCTTCCCCTACTCCATCCGCCCCGGCACCAGGGCGGCGGAGATGGAGCAGGTCCCCGGCCCGGTGAAGGAGGAGCGTGCCGCCCGTGCGTCGGCGGTGGCGGCGGAGCTGCACCGTGCCTATCTGCAGGGCTGCGTAGGCCAGACTTATCCCGTGCTCTTCGAGCAGCGCAAGGACGGCTGCGCCGCCGGTCATGCCCCCAACTATATGCCGGTGGAGGTGCAGACACAGGAGGATTACCATAACACCGTTCGTCATGTGAAGATCACAGGCGTAGTAAACGATATCCTGATGGGAGAGGTGACATAACATGGAACACTTTTTTGCCTATACGTCCCGGATGCGGTTCATCTCCCGCTGGGCGCTGATGCGTAACAGCCAGCCGGAGAACATTCAGGAGCACAGCCATCAGGTGGCAGTGCTGGCCCATGCGCTGGCGGTGATCCGCAACCGCTGCTTCGGCGGTCAGGTGGACCCCGGTACGGTGGCGGTGGCGGCCCTGTACCACGACGCCAGCGAGATCCTCACCGGGGATCTGCCTACCCCCATCAAGTACTATAATCCCGCCATCCGGGATGCCTACAAGCAGGTGGAGCACATCGCCTGCGGCAAGCTGGTGGGGATGCTGCCGCCGGAGCTGCAGCCGGACTTTGCCGAGGCCCTGACCCCCACAGACCCGGAGGTGGAGGAGTTGGTGAAGGCGGCGGACAAGCTGTCTGCCCACATCAAATGTCTGGAGGAGCTGAAGGCCGGGAATCTGGAGTTCCGCCGGGCGGCGGAGCAGACAGAGCAGGCGTTGGACGATTTCCATCTGCCGGAGCTGACCTATTTCCGGGAGCATTTCCTCCCCAGCTTCCGGCTGACGCTGGATGAGATGGAGTAAAATCAAGCGCGGGAGAGACGGCTCGTCTCCCCTGCGCTTGATTCGTTATGAAGCTCGCGCCTTGCGCTTTGCGCATGGCGGCAGGCTTTTCGCAGCTGTGTCCTCCCACCACCCCGCAGCGATTTTCTGCTGTGGCATGGCATCACCCATGCTGCGGCACCGACCATGATATCCCGCCGAAGCAGGCACCATACAGACAGACCTTCCCTGCAAAAAGAAAAGCAGGCGGAAAGCCACGCTTCCCGCCTGTCAAGGACACACGATCATTATTTGCCAGCGGCCACGGACTTGACCTGCTTGACCTCACGGCCATTGTAGGTACCGCACTCCGGGCACATTCTGTGAGGCAGATGCAGCGCACCGCACTTGGTGCAAGCCACCAGACCGGGAGTCGCCAGCTTCCACACGGAGCTGCGTCTCTTGTTGCGTCTTTGCTTGGATACTTTTCCCTTGGGTACTGCCATGTTGACACCTCCTTGGTCTTAACTGCCTGAGCAGTAATTGATAGTATAGAGAAGCGCTTTACTCCTTCTCCTGCAGGAGACTGGCCAGCTTGGCAAGCCTCGGATCCACCTGCTTTTTGCAGCGGCAGGGCTCCCGGTTGAGGTTCACGCCGCAGCCGGGGCAAAGACCCTTACAGTCCTCGGAGCAAAGAGTTTTCGTGTCCATGTCGAGAATGAACGCATCTCTGGCCAGTTCCGCCAGATCCACCTCGTCGTGCTCCAGCAGGATGATCTCGTCGCTGTCCTCCTCCTGCTTCTCCTCGGCCAGAACGCACGAGTAAGAAACGGACTTGGGCGCATCGAATTCCTCCATGCACCGGTCACACACGCAGTGCAGCGTCGTATGCATCTCCAGCTGGCACAGCAGAACCCCGGCCTGATTCCGAAGACGGCCTTCCACAGTGACCGGACGGATAATGGGCGCAGCGCCGCCGAAATCCAGCTGAGACAGATCCATCTCGAACCGGACCTCCTGACTGGCGTCGGGGGTATGCAGCAGTCGGTTTACATTCAATCGCATAGTACACCTCTTAATGACACGAATAGTATTATAGAGGATTGCACCCTGCTTGTCAAACATTTTCTGCGAAATATTTTGACAATTTCCGAAAATCAGGTACAATAGCCTTAAACAGCATCCATCAAAGGAGGAAACACGCCATGCGGGAGCTGACCATCGGGAAAAATGACGCCGGACAGCGGGTGGATCGCTTCGTCTCCAAGGCTCTGCCGCTGCTGCCGCCGGCCCTGCTGCAAAAGTATATCCGCCTCAAGCGCATCAAGGTCAACGGAGGCCGGGCCCAGCGGGATCAGCGTCTGCGGGAGGGGGACGTGCTGCAATTATACATCAACGACGAGTTCTTCGACAAGCCCAGGGAGGATAATCTGTTCCTCACCCTGTTCCGCCCCAGCCTGGATATCGTCTACGAGGACGAGAATCTGATGCTGCTGAACAAGCGCCCCGGTCTGGTGGTCCACGCCGACGAGACGGAGAAGGTCAACACCCTCATCAACCACATTCAGGCATACCTCTACCAGAAGCGGGAGTGGAACCCCCGGTGGGAGAACGCCTTCACCCCGGCGCTGTGCAACCGCATCGACCGCAACACCGGCGGCATCGTCATCGCCGCCAAAAACGCCGAGACCCTGCGGATCATCAACCAGAAGATCCGGGATCGTGAGATCGACAAGCGCTACCTCTGCATCACCGTGGGGACGCCCCGGCCGCCGCAGGGGGAGGTATCCTGCTTCCTGCTGAAGGACGAGAAGAAAAAGCAGGTGGCCGTGTACCACAGGCCCGTCCCCGGCGGCAAGACCGCTGTCACCCGCTACCGGACGCTGGAGACCCGTGGGGAGCTGTCCCTGCTGGAGGTGGAGCTGTTGACGGGCCGCACCCACCAGATCAGGGCCACCATGGCGGACTTGGGCTGCCCCCTGCTGGGGGACGGCAAGTACGGCGACGGGCAGGTGAACCGCCGCTACGGCGAGACCCGGCAGGCCCTGTACTCCTACCGCCTGACCTTCGACTTCCCCACGGACGCCGGCCTGCTGAATTATCTCCGGGGCCGCAGCTTTCAGGTGGAGAGCGTCCCCTTCCGGGAGAAATACTTCGGCTGACCGCCGCCCCGGCTGCCCGGTGCAGCCGGGGCTTTTTTCTGCCATTCCCCGGAAATCTCCGGCAAAAACGAGTAAAATTCTCCACCGTGCAGAATTTTCCTTAAACAGGGGAAAATATTCATTGACATTTCTTCGCTTTTTATATATATTGAATCTGCCAAATTTCAACGAGAGATATCAGGCCTGTCCGCAAGGCCTCCCTTTGAACAGAGAAAAGAGGTAGATATTATTTAACGAACGGGGGAGGATAAATGTCCAAAGAGTTGATTCGCCTGCGGGATCTCTGCATGGCGTTTGACGACGAGCTGGTTCTCGATCACATCAATCTGTATATCAACGATTCCGAATTCCTCACACTGCTTGGCCCCAGCGGCTGTGGCAAAACCACGACGCTGCGGATCATTGGCGGCTTCACGACGCCCACGTCGGGAGACGTCACCTTTGACGGTGTGAGGATCAATGATGTTCCGCCGCATAAGCGGCAGATCAACACCGTCTTTCAGAAGTACGCCCTGTTTCCCCATCTGGATGTCTTTGAAAACATCGCCTTTGGCTTGCGGATCGCCAAGGTGCCTGCCGACGAGATCGAGCAGCGGGTGACAGAGATGCTGGGCGTGGTGAGCCTGAAGGGCTTTGAGCACCGGAAGATCCATCAGCTCTCCGGCGGTCAGCAGCAGCGTGTGGCCATTGCCCGTGCGCTGGTGAACCGGCCCAAGGTGCTGCTGCTGGACGAGCCGCTGGGCGCCTTGGACCTGCGCCTGCGGAAGGATATGCAGATCGAGCTGAAACGGATCCAGCAGCAGATGGGCATTACCTTTGTCTACGTTACTCACGATCAGGAGGAGGCCCTGACCATGTCCGACACCGTGGTGGTGATGGACAAGGGCCGTATCCAGCAGATCGGCACCCCGGAGGATATCTACAACGAGCCGAAGAACGCCTTCGTGGCGGATTTTATCGGTGAGAGCAATATTTTGAACGGCGTCATGGTCCGGGACAATGTGGTGAAGATGTACGGCCGGGAGTTCCCCTGCGTGGACGGCGGCTTCGCACCCAACGAGCCGGTGGACGTGGTCATCCGCCCGGAGGACATCGACATCGTCCCCGTGGAGCAGGGGCAGCTGGTAGGCACCGTCACCAGCGTCACCTTCAAGGGGATGCAGTACGATATCATTGTGGACTTCCGGGGCTTCAAGTGGCTCATTCAGACCACGGATCACTCCCCGGAGGGCGCCCGCATCGGCGTGAAGATCGATCCCGACGGCTTCCACATCATGAAAAAGAGCGAATACTCCGGCCAGTTCGGAGATTACAGCTCCTACTCCGAGGAGTATGAGGAGCTGGCGGACGCCTCTCTGGAGACGGACGAGGAGGAGAGCGGGGATGAAGAATAAGCTCTCCCGGTTCGCCGTACCCTACGAGGTGTGGATGGCGATCTTCGTGGTGGCCCCCATCGTCATTATGGTGGCCTATGCCTTTTCCTCCGCCGACGGCGGCTTTACGCTGGATAACTTCGTGCAGATGGGGGGCTATACGGAGGTGTTCCTCCGGTCCTTCAAGCTGGCCATCATCGCCACGGTGATCTGTCTGCTGATCGGCTACCCGGTGTCCTATCTCATGAGCCGGGAGGGCGCCTCCTTTCAGCGGACGGCCATGGTGCTCATTATGCTGCCCATGTGGATGAACTTCCTGCTGCGGACCTATTCGTGGATGACCATTCTGGAAAACAACGGCCTTTTGAACCAGCTGTTCCAGAAGATCGGCCTCATCAGCCTCTATAATCACATCTTCGGCACCAACTTGGAGTATTTCTCCATGATGAATACCCAGGGGGCTGTGGTGCTGGGCATGGTGTATAACTATCTGCCCTTCATGATCCTGCCCATCTATTCCGTCATCATCAAGCTGGATCACTCCCTGCTGGAGGCCGCCCGTGATCTGGGGGCCGGCAGCCTGACGGTGTTCCGCCGGGTGATCCTGCCCCTGTCCCTGCCGGGCGTGGTGTCGGGCATCACCATGGTGTTCGTGCCGTCGGTGTCCACCTTCGCCATCAGCCGGATGCTGGGCGGCGGCACGGAGCTGCTGCTGGGCGACCTCATTGAGCGGCAGTTTCTGGGGGGTGCCTACAACCCCCAGCTGGGCGCCGCCATTTCGCTGGTGATGATGATCATTGTGCTGGTGTGTATGCTGGTGATGAATCGCTTCGGTGAGGGCGAGGAACAGGCGGTGAAGCTATGAGCCGCACCCAGAATCGCTTTGGCGACCGGCTGCTGATGGCGCTGGTGTTCCTGTTTCTCTATGCCCCCATCATCATCCTGATCGTCTTTTCCTTCAACGCCGGCACCAGCTCCAGCGTGTGGAAGGGCTTCTCCCTGAAGTGGTACGAGTCCCTTCTCTCCAACCGGCTCATTATGAACAGCGTCTATACCACGCTGCTGGTGTCGCTGCTGTCCACCATCGTGGCGTCCATCGCCGGCACCTTCGCCGCCATCGGCCTGTACGCCATGAGCCGCCGCCGTCGTGCGGCGGTGAACGCCGTCAACAACATCCCCATGATGAATGCGGATATCGTCACCGGCGTCAGCCTGTGCCTGCTGTTCGTGGTGTTCTTCAACGGCTGGGGCGCCTTCGCCGGGTGGATGAATTCGTGGCAGTCGCTGGTGGTGCTGCCGGAGCGCCTGACCATGGGCTTCGGCACACTGCTGCTGGCCCATATCTGCTTCAATATCCCCTATGTGATCCTGTCCGTGGGACCCAAGCTGCGCCAGATGGACCGCAACCTCATCGATGCGGCGCAGGACTTGGGCTGCACGTGGATGCAGGCCTTCTGGCGTGTGGTGATCCCGGAGATCAGGCCCGGCATCGTCTCCGGCGCTCTGACGGCCTTCACCATGTCTGTGGATGACTTCATCATCAGCTACTTCACCGCCGGTACCAGCTCCTCCACGCTGGCCATGACCATCTATGGCATGACCAAAAAGCGGGTCAGCCCGGAGATCAACGCCATCTCCACCCTGCTGTTCGTGACGGTGCTGGTGCTGCTGGCCGTCGTGAACCTGCGGGAGAGCCGCGCCGACCACCGCCTGAAGGCGGAGCACCACACCGCCCCGGCGGCCCCCCACCCCAACCGCAGCAAGCTCCATAAGACCCTGCGCCGTGTGGGAGCGGGGCTGGCGGCCTGCGTGCTGGTGGTGACGCTGATCGTCACCGGCCGCTCCGCCCGGTCCGACCGGGTGGTGAACGTGTGCTCCTGGGGCGAGTATATCGACGAGAGCCTCATCACCCAGTTTGAGGAGGAGACCGGCATCCGGGTCAACTACCAGACGGCGGAGAGCAACGAGGCCCTGTACTCCCTCATCAAAATGGGAGGCGCCGACTTCGATGTCATCGTCCCCTCGGACTATATGATCGCCCGGCTCATTGACGAGGATATGCTGGCGGAGCTGGATTACAGCCACATCCCCAACTTTGACCTCATTGCCGATACCTATAAGAACCTCAGCTACGACCCGGAGAACCGGTACACCGTCCCCTACACCTGGGGTACGCTGGGCATCATCTATAACACCACCATGGTCTCTCAGCCCATCACCAGCTGGAGCGCCATGTTCGACCCCCAGTACGCCGGACAGGTGCTGATGATCAACAACTCCCGTGACGCTCTGGCGGCGGCCCTGCTGTATCTGGGATACAGCATCAATACCACCGACGAGAGCCAGCTGGAGGAGGCCTTTGCCCTGCTGAAGCAGGCCAAGGACAGCGGCGTGTATCAGGCCTTCGTCATGGACGAGGTGTTCCAGAAGATGGAGGGCGGCAATGCCGCCGTGGCTATGTATTACGCCGGCGACTACCTGACCATGCTGGAGAATAACGAGGACCTGGCCTTCGTCATCCCGGAGGAGGGCAGCAACTGGTTCGTGGATGCCATGTGCGTCCTGAAGAGCAGCCAGCATATGTCCGAGGCGGAGGAGTGGATCAACTTCATCGCCTCTACAAAGGCCAATCTGGCCAACATGGACTACATCTGGTATGCCTCCCCCAACGGCGAGGCGCTGGAGGAGTACCCGGCCTACTATGAGGAGGTCAACGAGGAGCCGCTGGACCCGGAGATCTACGAGGTCATGGCCCCCTCGGAGGAGGTGCTCCACCGCTGCGAGATCTATGAGAATCTCCCCACGGAGACTCTGCGTCTGTATGACCGACTCTGGACCCGGCTGGGTGTGTAGGAGGAATGGAAGCTGCCGATGTAAAATATCGGTTCAGGCGTATTGACGTAAAATCGAATCAGCCCCCCGGCCGGATGTCCATCCGGCCGGGGGGCTTTACCGGTCGTGACGGAGAGCATCCAATTTGGGAAAAACGCTTGTCAGTCCGGGAAAAATCCGGTATAATAATGCGTCAGGAAAGCGTCAGATATCTGTCCACTGGACAGAGAAATGTCAAGCTGACGGAAGAATTACAGAACGGAGTGGAAAAATATGAAAGCCATCGTGACCGTGGTAGGAAAAGATCAGGTGGGCATCATTGCCGGTGTGTGCGGCACACTGGCCCAGCATGGGGTCAACGTGCTGGAGATCAGCCAGACCATCATGGAGGGGTGCTTTACCATGATGATGGTGGTGGATCTGGCAGGGTGCCAGGGCTCCTTCGAGCAGCTGCGGACCGACATCACCGCCTACGGCGAGACCCGTGATCTGTCTCTGCGTATCCAGCGGGAGGACATCTTCGACGCAATGCACAAGCTGTAAGAGGGGGAGCCATGCTGAGTATACATCACATTTTTGATACCATCGACATGATCGATAAGCGCCATCTGGATATCCGCACCATCACCATGGGTATCTCCCTGCTGGACTGCGTCAGTGAGGATCCCAAGCGCTGCTGCGAGAAAATCTATGACAAGATCTGCCGCCGGGCGCAGCATCTGGTGCGGACGGGCGAGGAGATCCAGGGGGAGTTCGGTATTCCCATCGTCAACAAGCGCATCTCCGTGACCCCCATGGCACTGGTGGCCGGCGGCTGCGACACGGAGGACTACGTTCCCTTTGCCCACGCGATGGACCGGGCCGCCAAGACCTGCGGCGTGGACTTCATCGGCGGCTACTCGGCGCTGGTGCAGAAGGGCTTTGCCCACGGCGACGAGCTGCTGCTGCGGGCCATTCCACAGGCGCTGGCGGAGACGGATATCGTCTGCTCCAGTATCAATGTGGGCTCCACCAAGGCGGGCATCAACATGGACGCCGTGGCCCGCATGGGTCGCATCATCAAGGAGACGGCCCATCTGACCCGTGACACCGATGGGCTGGGCTGCGCCAAGCTGGTGGTGTTCTGCAACGCCGTGGAGGATAACCCCTTTATGGCCGGGGCCTTCCATGGGGTGGGTGAGGCCGACAGCGTCATCAATGTGGGCGTCTCCGGCCCCGGCGTGGTACACCACGCCTTGCAGTCCTGCAAGGACCAGCCCTTTGACGTGGTGGCGGAGACCATCAAAAAGACGGCTTTCCAGATCACCCGTGTGGGCCAGATGGTGGCCACCGAGGCCTCCCGGCGGCTGGATACTCCCTTCGGCATCGTAGACCTGTCGCTGGCGCCCACCCCCGCCATCGGAGACAGCGTGGCCCGGATCCTGGAGGAGATGGGGCTGTCCGTCTGCGGCACCCACGGCACCACGGCGGCGCTGGCGCTGCTGAACGACGCCGTGAAGAAGGGCGGCGTCATGGCGTCCTCTCATGTGGGCGGACTGTCCGGCGCCTTTATCCCGGTGTCGGAGGACGAGGGCATGATCGCCGCCGCTCTGGACGGTACCCTGACGCTGGATAAGCTGGAGGCCATGACCTGCGTATGCTCCGTGGGGCTGGATATGATCGCCGTGCCCGGCAGCACCACCGCCGAAACCATCTCCGCCATCATCGCTGACGAGGCGGCGGTGGGCATGGTCAACAGCAAGACCACCGCTGTCCGTATCATCCCCGTGGAGGGGAAGGATGTGGGTGACATGGTGGAACTGGGCGGCCTGTTGGGTTCTGCGCCGGTGATGCCGGTCCATGAAGCCGCCAGCACGGATTTCATCGCCCGTGGCGGCCGCATCCCCGCTCCGCTGCAGAGCCTGAAGAACTGAGAAGCGGCAGATTGCCGTGAAAAAGGAGCCTTGCGTGCGCCACCATGTGGCGGCTGTCGGCAATCGAAATCATAAGAAAATGTAAAAAAGCCAGTCAGCGATTTGTGACGGGCGGATAACGAAGTTTTTATGCAGGATACGGTGCAGCCTATGAAAAGGGGCTGCACCGTGTTCTGCTCTATGCAGAAAATTTGAACTGCTGCGGGTTTTGACGGATCTCCTCTACACGGTCAAACAGTTCCTCGGAGATGATCGGCTCCTGCATATTCAAAATGATTTGCTGCTCCTCTACGGGGTTGTAGATCTTCTTGCGAACTTTGAAGCTGACCGTTGTACTTTTGAAGTTTACAGCGCACCCGGTGTACGGCCTATTTTCAAGAATGTGCTTTACAGCTGCCCATAGATACGGATTTACCGGGATTGGGTTGCGGGTGGCCCTGCCTGCGCTGGCATAATATGCCGTAGGGGTGAGAATTTACAAGCCGTTCATAGGTGGACAACCACCCGTGAACGGCTTGTATGGAAACTAAACCCATAAGGGATCCAAGCAAATTCATCTTGCCCTGCGAAGTTCTGTCAAATGCAGATGATCTGACAATACGATCATGGCTCACACGCAGTTTTCGACTCCGAATATCAGCCCGTATCTATATGAGGACGGAAATTGCAGCGGCTTTTGAAAAGAAGATTGCTTTTTTCTGCCCAAAGCGCTATGATCGGTATATACCGAAAACGAGGGGGCGTATCCATGCCAAGACCGCCACGATGCCGCCGGATTTGCGGCGCACCGCAAGTTGATACCTTCTGCCCTAACGGGTGCGAGGATGCCGAGCCGATCCTGCTGACGCTGGACGAGTACGAGGCCATTCGGCTGGTTGACTTGGAGCAGAAAACCCACGAGCAGTGTGCCGCACAAATGGACATTTCCCGCTCCACCGTGCAGGAGATTTACGAAAGCGCACGGCGCAAGATCGCAGCGTGCCTTGTCCACGGGAAACCGCTGCACATCACCGGGGGAAACTACCGTATCTGCGGAGGACAGGAGGCAGCCCACTGCGGCCGCTGCTGCCGGATGCAGAGAGCCAACACAGAAAAATTCAACAAAAAATGCGAAGGAGATTCTATTATGAAAATTGCAGTTACCTATGAAAACGGTCAAATCTTTCAGCATTTCGGTCACACCGAGCAGTTCAAGCTTTATGAAGCTGTGAACGGCAAAATCACTCATGCGGAAGTTGTTGATACCAACGGCAGCGGTCACGGCGCACTGGCAGGCTTCCTGATGCAGAACGGCGTGGACACTTTGATTTGCGGAGGCATCGGCGGCGGTGCGCAGGCAGCACTCGCCGAAGCGGGCATCAAGCTCTACGGCGGTGTCAGCGGGGAGGCTGACGCGGCGGTGAACGCATTGCTCAGCGGAAATCTGGGCTACGATCCCAATGTTCACTGTGACCACCATGACCACGGGCACGGCGAAGCTGGTCACACCTGCGGTGACCACGGCTGCGGTAAGCATAGCTGCCACTGATATGGAACGCACACTGGCTTTGAAGCGTAATCAGGTCATCTTGGACGAGAGCTTCATTCGATCCGGCAACGTGCAGCGGCTCTGCGCCAAGCTGCAAAGGCGCAAAACTGATGGACGGCAAGGTCTTCAAGGGCAGTGACAGGCATCAGGAGCTTGCGGCGTGGGTTGATGGACTTGGACTTTGAGGGGCAGACAAATCGGAATTTTTGGAGGAGAACTTTTGACATGCATATTATTCAAATAGCAAATGATGAGGATAAAAAGAGAATAACCAGAAATATATTGGAAGAACTGTCTGAATGGTTTGGAATCCCTGAGGCACGAGAAGAATATATCCGCGACAGCGCAGGGAAAGTCTTCTTTTGTGCCATGGAAAACGAAAAAGACTTGGGATTTTTGTATCTCAAAGAAACGGGAAAAGATACAGTTGAGCTTGCGGTTATGGGTGTCTTAGAAGAATATCACCGTAAGGGAATCGGAAAAGAACTTTTTAACCGTGCGAAAAAGGCTGCAAAAGAAATGGGTTATTCATTTATACAGGTCAAAACTGTTCAAATGGGGAAATATAAATCCTATGACGATACAAATCGGTTTTACCTTTCTATCGGTTTTAAGGAGTTTGAAGTATTTCCTACATTATGGGATGAATGGAATCCCTGCCAAATCTATGTGATGGGAATATGACAAGTTCCAGTTTAACGAACAGAAGCTGATGATCGCATAAAGATCCTATATGAACTTTCTTGGCTATGGGAAACGCTGGGCATTGCGCTTTTGACTGCAGACGAATGACCTTCTTCAACGCCGCCTGCCGGGATGCTTCCGGTATCGGAGTGTGTTTCCTCAGTCCAGGATTCTTCCGTCGGTGGAGATGGTCACCACCTGCCACGGAATAAATTTTCCGCTCTGCTGCAATGCTGTCTTTGCGGCGTGTTCCAGCCCGCCGCAGCAGGGGACCTCCATCCGCACGATGGTCACGCTCTGGATGTCGTTGCTGCGGATGATCTCCGTCAGCTTCTCGGAGTAATCCACGCCGTCCAGCTTCGGGCAGCCCACCAGCGTGATATGCCCCTTGATGAACCGCTCATGGAAGGCGGCGTAGGCGTAGGCCGTGCAGTCGGCGGCAATGAGCAGCTTGGCTCCGTCAAAATACGGCGCCCGCACCGGGACCAGCTTGATCTGCACCGGCCACTGGGACAGCCGGCTGACCGGTTCGGCGCAGACGGTCTCCGCCTGCCGGGTCTCCGTGTGCCGGATGCTTCTGGACTGGCTCCCCGGACATCCGCAGGGCAGGGGAGTGCCCTCCTTCCGCATCTTTTCCTGCATCTTCTTCTGCTTATTGGCCAGCACCGCCTGCTCGTCATAGGCGGCTGCCTCCCGCTCCACAAAGGAGATGGCCCCGGTGGGACAGGCAGGCAGACAGTCCCCCAGCCCGTCGCAGTAGTCGTCCCGCATCAGTTGGGCCTTGCCCTCTACCATGGCGATGGCCCCCTCATGACAGGCCTCGGCGCAGGCGCCGCAGCCGTTGCATTTCTCCCGGTCGATTTCAATGATCCTTCTTTTCATGATCGTGCCTCCTTGTTTTTTTGACCTGATTATAGTAGAATAAAATCAACAAGTCGGTTGAATTTTCAACGAAAGAGGATTTTTTATGAAAGAATTTTTCCCGGTGCTCCGTTCTTCTCAGCTTTTCTCCGGTGTCTCGGAGGAGGAACTCACCGCCATGCTCACCTGTCTGGGAGCAGAAAAGCGGAGCTTTCCCAAGGAGGCCTTTCTGCTGCGCTCCGGAGACACGGCGGAGTCCATCGGTCTGGTGCTGTCCGGCAGCGTGCTGGTCATTCAGGAGGATATCTGGGGCAACCGCAATATCCTCTCCAAGGCGGGGCCGGGCCAGACCTTCGCTGCCGCCTATGCCTGCGCTCCCGGCTCGGTGCTGAACGTCAGCGTGGTGGCGGAGACGCCCGTCACGGTGCTGCTCATGAACGTCAAGCGCATCCTGAACGTCTGCCCCTCCGCCTGCACCCACCACAGCCGGATCATCCGCAACCTGTTGGGGGAGCTGGCGGAAAAGAACCTGCGCTTTGGCGAAAAGCTCACCCACATGGGCCAGCGCACCACACGGGCCAAGCTCATGTCCTACTTCTCCGCCGAGGCCCAGCGGCTGGGAACGTATGAGTTTGACGTCCCCTTCTCCCGTCAGCAGCTGGCGGATTATCTGGCGGTGGAGCGCAGCGGACTGTCGCTGGAACTGGGGAAAATGAAAAAGGACGGCCTTCTGGATTTCCATAAAAGCCATTTCGTCCTGAAGGTATAGTTTTTTACCGGGGCTTCCCCGCAAGCGTATGTCTCTTTTCCTACATGGATATGCTGAAGACCCCCAGCGGAGGCAGAGCCTCCGCTGGGGGTCACATTTTTCTATTGCAGCAGCCCATCATGGGGAGCTTACGCATCCAGCTCCTCCAGTGCAGCACGAATGCGGGCGTACTCCTGCCGGACGGGGATCAGCAGCTCACGGGCCTGCTGGGGAATGGTGTCTGCGCCCCGCAGCGCCTCCGTCAGCTGGGAACAGGCAGCAGCCAATTTGGTCAGACTCAGATTCAGGGCAATGCCCTTCAGGGTGTGTGCGGCCCGGAAGGCATCGTTGGCCCGCCCGTCGGCCATGGCCTTCTCCAGCAGCATCATGCTGCCGTCACGGGGCAGCATCCGCAGGAATTTTCCCACGAACATCTCATTCTGCAGGCGCTCCATGGCGTCCTCATAGTTGCCGTCCACGGCCATGTAAAACTCATTCAGCTTCATTGGCATCCTCCTCATAGACCACCACGCAGTCCTTTTTGATTTTGGCTTCATAAAGGGCGGTATCCGCCTGTAAGATCAGGTCCCGCACCCGCCCCTGCCCGTGGACGCCGCCCACGCTGATGGTCAGGTGCAGCTCGGGGAATTCCGGCAGCTTCAGCTCCCGCACGGCGCAGCACAGAACCTCCAGCTTCTGGTGCAGCACGGCACGGGGCAGACTCTGAAACAGCAGAAAAAATTCGTCGCCGCCGTAGCGCACCAGTGCATCGCTGCTCCGCAGCAGGGAGCGCATCGTCTGGGCCATGCGATACAGGGCGGCATCTCCGGCGGCGTGGCCGAAGCGGTCATTGACCTGCTTGAAGTTGTCCACGTCGATCATAGCCACAGCATATTCGCCGCTGAGCTCCCGCAGCTGCTCGTCATAGTAGCGCCGATTAAAGACTTGGGTGGCCGAGTCCATGTATACCTGCCGGTTCCGCATCAGCAGTTGGTTCAGCAGGTGCTCCTCCTGTCCGCCGGGGCTACTGTCCAGCCGGATGGGATTCATGCACTCCAGTGAATACGGGGTCCCGTCCACCTCGATGCAGACGGCGATGATGTAGTACATATCCTTGCCGATGGACTCCACCTTGTTTTGTATCTGCCGGGTACGCACGGCATCCTGCGAGATACACCGCTCACAGCGTTGCTTTTTGCACCACAGGGCATAGCAGTGGTCGTTCTCCCGGACGCTGGGTCCGTCCGGCCCCGGTGTCACCTGCATACAGATGCCGGGATCCACCAGCCGCACCGTCTCGAACAGTGGCTGATAGGTGTGGAACAGATGGGACAGCTGATGGTGAGTGATGCGGATCACGCCGTTGCTGGCCGATATCGGCAGGGGAGGCTGCGACAGGGTCTGAGGCGTTTCGGCGTGCTGTATCTCCGCCTGCAGCTGCTCGATGCACTGGCTGCGGTTCTCAATGTCGGTGACTTTCCCCAGCAGAGCGGCGCAGCGCTTCTGCTTCCGGGCAGACCACGTGATCTGCACCGATAGCTGACACCGGCGCAGTCGCCCCCGCAGCCGCAATTTCGTGGTCAGATCCAGCCGTGTCTCCTCCAGCGTCAGGCCCTCCAACTGCCGTTCAAGGCCCTCTGTCAGCTCCTTGCCCAGATACATCTGTAACGTCGGGCTTTGCAGCGGCTCCAGTATCACCGACGGCAAACCCGTCTGCTCCGCCAGCCCACGGGACAGGTGCAGGGAGGAGGGCTGGGCAGTATAGTCGAACCACAGCTCATCGCTGAGGGAGGTAAAGAAGTCCTGCTTGGCGTAGGCATCCTCCAGCTGCTGGGTCATCCGTGCAGCGGCCAGATCCTGTCCTTTATACAGCTCCTCCACCACCCGCCGCAGGGGCGCCACCGTCTGCCCGGCGTCCTTCATGCCCTGCTTGGCAGTGTCGGACACGTCGTCCAGACAGCGCAGCAGCAGGGGATTGTAGCTGCCGCACTCGCCGTTGTGGATCATTTCAATGGCCTTCTTGTGGGAAAGAGCCTGCTTGTAGCTGCGCTTGCTGGTCAGGGCATCATAGGCGTCCGCCAGCGACACCACCTGTGCGGCGATGGGGATGTGATCCCCGGACAGTCCGTCGGGATACCCCTCGCCGTTCCAGCGCTCATGGTGCCACCGGCAGATCTCAATGGCGTACTTCACCAGCTTCTCGTTGCGGTGCATGGGCAGCTCCGACAGGATCTGCGCCCCCAGCTTGGTGTGGGTCTTGATGATGGCGAACTCCTCGTCCGTCAGCTTGCCGGGCTTTTGCAGGATATCCTCCGGCACCAGCAGCTTCCCGATATCGTGCAGACCCGACGCCGTGCAGATGAGGTCCACATCCTCCGGGGCCAGGGAGTACTGCTCCGTCACCGCCAGCAGCCGCCGCAGCAGAAGACCCGTCAGGTACTCCACACCGGACATATGGCTGCCGCCCTCGCCGTTGCGGTATTCCACGGCGAAGTTCAGGATGGACAGCATCACCTCGCTGCTCTTCTCCTGCCGGTAGACCCGGCTGGTGAGGATGTCCATCATCTCCTGCCTCCGGGTGTGGAGCAGGATGGTGTTGATGATGCGCCGCCGTACCACCGTGGCGGAGAAGGGGCGGTTGATGTAGTCCGCCGCTCCCAGCTCAAAGGCCTGGTCGATGTAGCTGCTGCTCGTCTCGGCGGAGATCATCACCGTCGGCACATCCTCCAGCCACTGGCGCTGCTTCATCTCCTCCAGCACCTGAAAACCGTCCATCCCCGGCATAACGACGTCCAGCAGCAGAGCCGACAGGTCCTTGCGATAGATCTGCAATGCGGCGAGAGCCTCCTTGCCGTCGGAGACCTCCATGATTTCGTAATCCTGTTCCAGCATATTGGCCAGAATGGCCCGGTTCATCTCCGAATCGTCTGCGATCAGCAGCTTTTTTCGTTCCATAGTATCCTCCTGCGGGCCCGTCGGGGTATCCGTAAAACATTCAGTCCATTATACACCGCAATGTCTGGAAAAGGCAATGGTTTCTTCCAGAAAATAACAGGAAAAACGAAAAAGGACAAAAGCTTCCGGTTTCCCGCCTGAGGAAAACGCCAAGGGGAAGCCGACGGTCAGAAAGAGGGCCGCCGTCCCGCTGGACGGCGGCCCGCTTTCTGACCGTTTATCTGACGAAAAGGGCTTGCGCGGCAGATGCTTTTACTTACCCCACCAGCTTGAACAGCATCACCACGGCTCCCAGCACCACCAGCACCACGCCGGTGGCCCGGTTCAGGGTCTTGGGCTCGGCCTTGTTGGCGAACACGGCGGCGATGCGGGCCCACAGCAGGGTGAATACGACGCACAGCGCAAATACCGTCCAGTCCGGCGCTCCGCCGATGGCGAAGTGGGACACAGCACCGGTGAGTGCGGTGAAGGCCATGATGAATACGCTGGTGCCAACGGCAGTCTTCAGCTCATACCCCAGCACGGAGGTGAGGATCAGCAGCATCATCATGCCGCCGCCGGCTCCGACGAAGCCGCAGATGAAGCCGACGATCACGCCGCACACCACCGACTGCACCGCCCGCTTCTTGGCGCTGATGCTCTGCATGGCCTCCTTGGTGGTCATCACCGGCCGGAGGATGAACTTCACACCCAGCAGGAAGGTCATTACCACGGAAAAACTCCCCATGGTGGCCGAGGGGACGATACTGGCGATGTAGCTGCCCACCACGGTAAAGGCCAGCACACTGGCCATCATAATAAGCCCATTGCGAATGTCCAAATTTTTGTTCTTCCCGTAGGTATAGGCAGATACGGCGCTGGCCAGCACGTCCGAGGACAGGGCGATGCCCACCGCCAGATACGGGTCCATGCCCAGAAAGGTGATGAGCATGGGACTGATGACGGCGGCGGCGCTCATCCCGGCGAAGCCGGTGCCAAGACCGGCCCCCATCCCGGCGAAAAAGCAGACGAGTACAGTGATCAAAATATGCATGGAAACCTCCCGAATTGCGAAACATACAAGCGATACGCCCCATTGTAAAGCACTCCCCGGCAAAGTCAACGGGGAAGATTTTCCGGCGTATTAGAAAATAGACAAAACCTGTTTTTGTGAAGAATTACTCCCCGGCGGTTCCGCCGGGGAGTAGCACGTCAAACCTTGTAAATGGTGTCCTGCTTGCCGAAGGCGTTCAGAGCCTGCACCACGGTGCTCTCGGACTCCTGTGTGTAGGGCAGCAGCACCAGCATGGGCTGGTGGAAGGTCAGTACGATGACCTCCCGGCTGATGATGCAGCAGTCCCACTGCTCCCAAGTGAACCGCTCCGTGTGGTCGGAGGCGTTCCACTCCCGGATACCGGAGGCGGTGAAGGTGACGGTGCCGTCGGGACGGTTGCCCTCCCGGAACTGCGTCCAGGACTTGCGATAGCCCATGCGGCCTGCCTGATAGGTCCAGAAGGTCACCAGTGACATCACCAGACACAGGAAGAACAGCACCTTCAGCTTGGCGTGCAAGGCCCAGACCAGCACAGCGGTCAGCGCCGTCAGCACCGCAAAGGCGATGCACTGGAACAGCAGGCGGCGGCAGGTCTCCGTGAAGGGCTTGACCTTGACGGTCCCGCCCCGCTTCAGGATGTTGCGGCGGCCCGCCAGCCCCTGGGCCACGTCGAACAGCCTTGCCGGATCCTCCGGCAGGTGATAGTGCAGCTCAAAAAACTGGGACATGGCGCTTAACCCTGCTGCAATGCCTGCTCCAGCGCTGTGGCCAACTGATCGGGACAGGAGGTGGGCTTGAAGCCGCACTGGATGCCCCTCATCCGGCGGATGGCCTCCTGAGCGTCCATGCCCACCACCAGACGGCTGATGCCCTGCAGGTTGCCGTTGCAGCCGCCCTCTACCCGGACGGCCTGAATGGTGTGGTCGTCGTTCAGCTCCACCGTCATCTTCCGGGAACAGACGCCCTTGGGGATATACGTATAGGTCATGATGAAAAACTCCTTTGTGAATTGGTATCTGAACATCCTATTTTAGCAGAATTCGCAGAAAACTGCAAGCCCTCTCAGCTGTTGTGGGAACATTTTTCGGCGTCGATGGCCAGCACTACCATCAGGGCGCACAGCCCATCCCGCCCGTCGGCCACGTCGATGACGTAGGTATCCGTCCAGTGGAGCAGCTCCTTGGAGATGGCGGCCACCTGCCGCTGCCCGTCCGTGATCTCGTACTCCCAGCCCATGAAGTCCCCCTGCACCTGCCAGCCGTTGCAGTTCAGCGTAAACAGTGGGCGCACGATGGTGAACTCCTTGCAGATGGTGCCGATGCAGGCGTCTCCCAGATACAGGTCGAACTTCGGCAGGAACGTCAGTACCCGCTGCTTCACCGTGGCGATGTGCCGCCCGCCTGCGTCCAGAATGTGCAGACAGTGACCCCAGGCCAGCTGCCCCTCCACCGTATACACCACATCGCCGGTGTCGTAGTCATAGATATCGTAGCTGTCAAACCACGAGAAAAAGCGCTGCTTGAAATAGAGCTTCATGTGTCGCACCTCCTTATATGACCTCAGTATACTGCAGTACCACCTGAAACACAAGAGTGTATAGCCCGCTCTCCACCGGCGCAGACTAAGGCGGAAGAAAAGGAGGCGCAGCCATGAACACAGAACCCACCAAGCCCGCACAAGAGGAAGAGGAGGACAGCCGGGTCCGCCAGATCGTGGACCTTGGCTCCTCCGTGGTGACCAACGACCACGGCACCGTCCACTGCCTTACCGTCATCGGCCAGATCGAGGGCCACGGGCAGGCCCCCTCTGGAACAAAGACCACCAAATATGAACACGTCCTGCCTCTGCTGGCCTCCATCGAGGAGTCTCAGGAGGTGGACGGCCTGTTGGTGCTGCTGCACACCATGGGCGGCGACGTGGAGGCGGGGCTGGCCATCGCAGAGATGATCGCCGGCATGACCAAGCCCACGGTGACGCTGGTATTGGGCGGCGGCCACTCCATCGGCATCCCGCTGGCGGTGGCCGGCAAGGTGACGCTGATGGCCCCCTCGGCCTCCATGACCATCCACCCCATCCGGATGTCCGGTTTGATGATCGCCGCTCCTCAGACCTACCACTATTTCGAGCGCTTGCAGGACCGTATCACCCGCTTTGTGGCGGCTCACTCCCATATCACCGAGGAGCGCTTCCGCCAGCTGATGCTCTCCAGCGGCGATATGGCCAACGACGTGGGCAGCATCGTCTACGGGGAGGAGGCCGTGGCCGAGGGCCTTATGGACCGGGTGGGGACTCTCTCCGATGCGCTGAACGCCCTGTACCGGCAGATGGAGCAGTGACCCCGCAAGCGCTGCACCATGCAGCTGCCCGCAGCCCCAGCCGCCGCAGCGCCTGCGACCTTTGACACCTGCACGCCGTTTCGCCCCAACACAAAAAAGGCGGGGCCGGACAACTTGTCCGGCCCCGCCTTTTGCTGCGTATTCGTGTGCGCTTATTTCTTCTCGCCGTGCCGCACGGCGTGGGCGCAGATGGCGGCAAAGGTCTCGTCGCTGATGTCGTGCTCGATTTTGCAGGCGTCCTCCTCTGCCACCTTGGGGTCCACCCCCAGAGTGATGAGGAAGCGGGTCAGAGTGTGGTGCCGGTCCAGCATACTGGCGGCAATGGCCATGCCGGAGTCCGTCAGGGTGATGAACCCCTCCCGGTCCATGGTGATGTATCCGTTCTCCCGCAGCCGCTTGGTGGCGTAGCTGACACTGGGCTTGGTGACACCCAAATGCTCCGCCACGTCGATGGAACGGATATAGCCGCGCTCCTGCTGCATCATCAGCATGGACTCCAGATAGTCCTGAGAGGATTTCTGTATCTTCATGGCAAACTGCACCAACCTTTTTCGGATATTTCTTATAGGTTAACACAGACTAACCAAAAATGCAAGGAGAGAAAAAAATTTTCCAAATCCCCTTGACAAAGTAGGTTAGAGCGGTTAAACTTAGGCGATGGTTAGGGCAACTTAACCTTAATTTTGGCACAGAGGTTAGCAGGTGCTAACCGTTTGGTTGGGAGGAATGATGTGATGATGCCTTTGGCACTGGCCAACCCCGGCGAGGAGAATCTCATTCGGAAGGTGGGCGGAAGCCCGGAAGTAAAGAAGCATCTGGAGGATCTGGGCTTTGTAGCCGGCGGTACGGCTACGGTGGTGGCTACGCTGGGCGGCAATATCATCGTGAAGATCAAGGAATCCCGTATCGCCATCAGTGAAGAGATGGCACGGAAGATCATGATTTGACAAAAAAGGAGAGAAAAGTATGAAAACACTGCGTGAGGTCAAGATCGGCGAGACCGTCAAGGTGGTAAAGCTCCACGGCGAGGGCCCTGTCAAGCGCCGCATCATGGACATGGGCATCACCCGCGGCACCGAGGTATTCGTCCGCAAGGTAGCCCCTCTGGGCGATCCCATGGAGGTCACCGTCCGTGGCTATGAGCTGAGCCTGCGAAAGGCCGACACCGAAATGATCGAGGTCGAGTAAGCTTCCCCAATTTGTTAGTGATAAGTTAGAGAAATCAAACCAAAAGGAGCAAGCATCAATGGATAAGCAGATCAAAATTGCCCTGGCGGGCAACCCGAACTGCGGTAAGACTACGCTGTTCAATGCGTTGACGGGTTCTAACCAGTTTGTTGGTAACTGGCCCGGTGTTACCGTGGAGAAGAAGGAAGGCAAGCTGAAGAAGCACGAGGATGTGGTCATCATGGACCTGCCCGGCATCTACTCCCTGTCTCCTTACACGCTGGAGGAGGTGGTGGCTCGTAACTACCTGATCGGTGAGCGGCCCGACGCCATCCTCAACATCATCGACGGCACCAATCTGGAGCGTAACCTCTACCTGACCACCCAGCTTACCGAGCTTGGCATCCCCGTGGTCATCGCCATCAACATGATGGATGTGGTCCGCAAGAACGGCGACCAGATCAACACCGGGGAGCTGTCCCGTGAGCTGGGCTGCCAGGTGGTGGAGATCTCCGCCCTGAAGGGTACCGGTGTCATGGAGGCCGCCGAGGCCGCCGTGGAGGCTGCCAAGAACGGCAAGACCATCCCCATGCATACCTTCTCCGGCCCCGTGGAGCATACCATTGCCCACATCGAGGAGGCCGCCGTACATACCATGCCCGAGGAACAGCAGCGCTGGTACGCCATCAAGATCTTCGAGCGTGACGACAAGGTGCTGGAAAAGCTCAGCATCCCCGCCGACGTGATGCAGCACATCGAGACGGACATTCAGGCCGCCGAGAAGGAGCTGGATGACGATGCCGAGAGCATCATCACCAACGAGCGCTATGTCTACATCGCCGAGATCATCAAGGGCTGCTACAAGCAGAAGCGCAAGGGTCAGCTCTCCGCCTCCGATAAGATCGACCAGATCGTCACCAACCGCTGGCTGGGCCTGCCCATCTTCGCTCTGGTGATGTTCCTTGTGTACTGGATCGCCATGGTGGCCGTGGGCGCCCCCGCTACCGACTGGGCCAACGACGGCCTGTTCGGCGATGGCTGGCACCTGCTGGGTATCGGCTCCAAGGCCTATAACGAGGTCAACGACGAGTACACCGCATCCCTGCAGGCTGTGGAGGCCTTTCTGGGCATCGAGATCGACCCCGAGGCCGATGACTTTGATCCCTCTGCCGTCATTGCTCAGATGAACGGCTTCACCGCCAACAGCAACGCCACCGCTACCGTGGATGTGGAGGATGAGGAGACGCTGGCCATCAACACCATGACCGCCTACTACGACGCCATCCCTGAGGGTGCCGACAAGGACAGCACCGTGGGTGTCACCTATGTGGACGCCGTGGCCTACCTCAACAAGAACGGCTTTGACGCCCCCGATCCCGCCGACTACGGCGTGTGGGTCCCCGGCGTGCCTGTTCTGGTGGAGAGCGGTCTGGAGTCTGCCGGCGCAGCCGATTGGCTCAGCGGCCTGATCCTTGACGGTATCGTGGCCGGTGTCGGCGCCGTGCTGGGCTTCGTGCCTCAGATGCTGGTGCTGTTCCTGATGCTGGCCTTCCTGGAGGCCTGCGGCTATATGGCCCGTATCGCCTTCGTTCTGGACCGTGTGTTCCGCAAGTTCGGCCTGTCCGGTAAGTCCTTCATCCCCATGCTCATCGGCGTGGGCTGCGGCGTACCCGGCGTCATGGCCTCCCGTACCATCGAGAATGAGCGTGACCGCCGCATGACCATCATGACCACCACATTCATCCCCTGCGGCGCCAAGGTCCCCTTCATCGCCATGATCGCCGGCGCCATCTTCGGCGGCAGCGCATGGGTTTCCACCTCCGCTTACTTCATCGGCATGGCCGCCATCATCATCTCCGGTATCATGCTGAAAAAGACCAAGATGTTCGCCGGCGACCCCGCTCCCTTCGTCATGGAGCTGCCCGCCTACCACTGGCCCACTCTGGGCAACGTCCTGCGCTCCATGTGGGAGCGTGGCTGGTCCTTCATCAAGAAGGCCGGTACCATCATCCTGCTGTCCACCATTTTCGTGTGGTTCACCACCTACTTCGGTTGGGTGGACGGCACCTTCCGTATGCTGGATGAGTCCGAGATCGACTCCTCCATTCTGGCTGCCATCGGCGGCGCCATCTGCTGGATCTTCAAGCCTCTGGGCTGGGGCAACTGGCAGGCGACCGTGGCCTCCATCACCGGTCTGGTGGCTAAGGAGAACATCGTGGGTACGCTGGGTATCCTGTATGGCGGCGGCGACGGCACCGTGTACCAGAACATCGCTCAGGCCTTCACCGGCATCACCGGTTACAGCTTCCTGGTGTTCAACCTCCTGTGCGCCCCCTGCTTCGCCGCCATCGGCGCCATCAAGCGTGAGATGAACAACCACAAGTGGACTTGGTTCGCCATCGGCTATCAGTGCGGCTTCGCCTATCTCGTCGGCCTGATGATCAACCAGTTCGGCAACGCCTTCACCGGCAGCCTGAACATCATCGGCCTCATCGCCGCTCTGGCTGCGCTGGCCATGATCGTCTATATGCTGGTCCGCCCCTACAAGGAGGCCACCAAGCTCAGCGCCAAGGTGTAAGCACCTTATCCCAGCCTTTCCCATGGATACGGAGGGCTCCGGCGTCGGCTACCCCCCCTTCGGGAGATGGGACCCGCGCCGCCCCTTCGACCCCATGTCTGAAGATGCTGCAAGCATCTTGAATTTTCCAAGTATGTCAGAAAAGGAGTGAGTTTCCATGCTGCAATGGATCAGCGAGAATGTAGGCACCATTTTGATTTGTATAGGACTCATCGTCATCGTAGCGTTGATCGTCCGGAGCCTGATCCGGCAGAAGAAACAGGGGAAGTCCTCCTGCGGGGCCGGGTGCGCCCACTGTGCCATGCACGGCCAGTGCCATAAGGGCTGCTGACAGACAAAAAACGGCACATCGAGAAGGGACACGGAAGCACCCCGTGTCCCTTCTCTTATGCTCTCTCCTGTATGCTGCGGGCGTCCCTCTCGGCGCAAGACAGTGGAGTGGGGCAGGAGAGGGCCTTTCCCACGGGAGAGACCCTCTGCTGATTCTAACAAGGGCGGATCACAGCCTGCAAGCGGCAAATAAAAGGCGGGACCCTCACGGGTCCCGCCTTTTCGCTTATGCGGTCATGCCTTGCGGCAGGTGGTCATGTGTCGGAAGGCTTTCCCTTATCCCCGGCGCTTCTTGCCCACCAGCAGAGCCGCACCGGCCATGGCCGTGATCCCCATCAGGGAGACCCACAGCACCAGACGGCTCTCGTCGCCGGTGGCGGGCTTGGTGGGATCGGTGGGCTGGTCGGGTTTGCCGGGCTGATCGGGCTTGCCGGGATCCACGGGATTCAGCTCAGCGCCGCAGGTATCACACTTGCCGTCCTTGTCCGCATCCGTATGACCGGTGGCGGGGAGCACACGGGTCTCCGTCTCGCCGCAGGGGCAGGTACGGGTCTCCACGCCGTCCCCGGTGCAGGTGGCGGGAGTGGTGACCTCCCATTCACCGAACTGGTGGGTGTGGGCGGTGCAGATGATGTCGGCACGGTTGCTGATGCGGATACGGGGCGCCATAGCGGTGCCGTCGGCCAGCACGAAGGTGTTGTCGTAGGAGGCCAGACCCGTGGCGGAGATCTCGCAGCCCGGCTCCAGGTTCTTCACCTCGTCGTTGGGGCAGATGTAACCGTCGATGAACACACGGGACACCACACCGGCGCTGTCACGGACCAGAATGGTCTGCACCAGACCGTTGGCCATCTCGATGCCCACCACATAGCCCTTCAGGGTGATGAGCTGGCCCAGCACGGAGCCGTCGTTGACCTGGGTGGAGGTGACCTCTCTGGGGGTCACGGCCTCACCCTCGCCCAGCTTGACGATGCCGGTGACGGCCAGCTGGTGCTCACCCTGATAGGAGCTGGTGGTGCCGGACACACGCACCCGGTCGCCGATCTTGAAGTCGCCGGCCACGGGGAAGCAGTTGATGCCGCCAGTCTCGTCCTGCACGTAGATGCAGTCGAAGAAGGCCGTCTCCTTGTCGTAGCCGGAGGCGTTGGAGGTGACCACGCCCTCGATGGTGTACTTGTAGCCGTCCTCGGTCTGGGCCTGCACCTCGGCGATGGGCGTGATCTGCACGGGGTTGATGAGCCGCAGCAGATTCTCGCAGATCTTGTAGTTGGAGTAGTTCTTCTCGGAGCCGTTGTCGCTGATGCTGGCCTGCACCTCAAAGTTGGACATGAAGGCCGCACCGGAGACCACCACCATGCCACGGCCCTCCAGCTGCTCGGTGGCCATGACCATCAGGCGGCTGTCGTTTTCGGCAAAGGCATACTTGGGCGTACCGGCGCCGCCCAGACCGTCCTGATCCACGTCCACGGAGTAGGTGGTGGCATGGCCATACACCACGGGGGACACGGCAGCGGGCAGCGTGGAGGTGGCATTACTGCTTGCGTCCACGGCATAGATGGAGGCGCCGCCGTAGTGGCTGAAGCGCTCGGTGTAGAGCTTGTCATAGGGATGGTCGGGATCGACCTCCACGCCCTCCATCAGGGGGTTGTCCATGTTGTAGGAGCTGAAGTACAGCCGCCACTTATCCACGCCGTCGGCGGCGCTGCGAACGTCGTCATAGGTGGCGTCGTCGCTGATTCGGAGGCTGGAGCCCAGGGCTGCCAGCACCTCATTCTGGGTGGCTGCCATGTGCTTGATGGCGGGGTTGCTCTGAATGACGTCGTAGTTCTCGTAGTTGTCGGACCAGCCCGCCAGAATGACGGTGCCTCCGGCTGCGTTGAAGGTGTCGATGGCCGCCAGCTCGTCAGCGCTGTACGTCTTGGGATCGGCCTGAGCGGCCTCCAGACGGCGGCTGGGAGCGGTGAGGATCAGAGCCTTGAACTTGGGATTGCCGCAGGCGGCGATGAGCTCCTCGCTGGAGTTCAGCTGCACGGTCCGGACGCTGTATTCAGCGGCCAGATTGCTGAAGTTGCCCATGGAATCCTTATAGTTGCCCGCCACATACTCGTTGTAGTGGGAGGCGTCGATGCCAATATACACCAGTGCATCCGCATTGAGCACATCCAGATCGATGGTCTTGGTGAAGGTGTACTCCTTGCCGTTCTGCTCCACCACGGCGGTGACCTGAACGGTGAACACACGGGCGGCGGTGGGGGTGTAGCGGAAGGAGACATCCAGCGTGCTGCTCTTGCCCAGCGTGTAGCCCTTGTCGCCCTCACCCTTATCCACGCCGATGACGGTGCCGCCGATGGTGTAGGTCAGGGACTTGATGGTGGCATCGGTGTCCTCGCTGTTGAAGAGGGTGGTGGTCAGGGTCAGCTCCTCGTCGGTGACGGGGGTGGCGGTGCCGCAGACCATGTTGGAGATGCCCAGCTTCAGGCTCTCACCCACCCACACGGGGGAGGTGACCGCCAGATCGCCGTCACCCTCGGTGACACGGATGAAATAGTAGCTGTAATCCGGATCCAGCGTCACGGACAGGCTGCCCTGATTCAGCTCGGCGGGGTCGGACCAGGTGTGGACCACCTTGCCGGAGTTGACCACCACCTCCACCTTGGAGATGGAGTCGCTCTTGTCGGGATCGTTGACGGTGACCTCCAGATCCAGCTTCTCGGGGACCTCGGTGATACTGGAGCCCATCATCTGACCGTTGACGGTGTAGCCCAGCTCCAGGTTCTTATCCTCGGTGGCGTACATCCGCAGGGCCCGGATGGCCTCGTAGATGCCCTCCTCGGTGAAGTTGTCGGTGAGGATAACGTCACGGGCGTCGTTGGCATTGCCCCAGCGGCCCTTGTGGTTGTCCTGGTTGTTGGTGGGGGCCAGATGCCAGCCCTTATCCAGCGCCATGATGTACTGCTCATAGCTGGGATAGTAGCCGCCGGCGCCGATCTGGCCCTCGCCGTTACCCACCTCCACCATATACATACGGCTGTCAATGACGGGATCCCAGTAGGAGAAGTCACTGAAGTTGCCGAAGGTGGTGCCGGGATGGTTGAACTGGCTGATGGAGTCCACGCCCTCGGCCTGACTCAGCAGAGCGTAGTAGGCCTTCATACCGGCGTCATCGGTCTTGCTGTTGAGGGTGGTGTTGTTGCGGGAGACCACGCCGGGGGTGTTGAAGGTGTTGATGTGGCCGGGGCCGCCGGACCACGTCATCTCGAAGCCGCCCAGCGCCACCATGGAACCGGCGTTCTCGGCGTTGAAGGCATCGATGGTGCTCTTATAGGTGCTCCAGCTATGGTTGGCGTCGGAATCCTTCACCAGAGAGGTGTCATACAGAGCGCCCTCCACGTTAGCATTGGTCTTGGAGTCGAAGTAGTTGGAGTGGTCGGTGAAGGCTACGAACTGCACGTTGGCGCTGGCGGGGATGCTCTTGATGTAGTCCAGCGCAGAGGTCAGCGTACCGGAACCGTCGGAATACTGGGTGTGGCTGTGGAGCTGACCGAAGTACAGCTGATACTGGGTCTTGCCTACGGTGAAGAACCAGTTGAAGCTGGCCTCCTTGCCGTCGGCACGCTTGGCGGTGACCACCACCTCCGTGCGGCCGTCGGTGAGGTCGGCAGCGGGCGTGTAAGTGACACGGCCGCCTTCATACACGGCGTCCACGGCCTTCCCGTTCACCGTCATGGTGATGGTGGGCTCCGTCCCGGCATTGGCCAGCGCCACGGAGATGGCGGGCCGCTTGTCGCTGCCGGTCTGAGCGCCCCGCATGGGCGTGGGATCGGAGAACACCGGCTCGTCCTTCACGGGGATCTCCACCGTGCGGGTGATGGCCTTGCCCTGATTGTCCACGCCGCTGATGGTTACGGTGAGTTTGTCGCCCGTCACCTTCTCCACGGGGATGGTGACGGTGTAAACACCCTCCTCCTCGGTGACAGTCAGGGCCTCGCCCGCCAGCGTGGCGGTCATGTCGCCCTTGACACCGAAGGGAGCATCCACGGTGAAGCTAAAGGTGTAGGCCTGCCCCACATAGGCGTCATACAGGTGGTCGATGACCACGGCGGGCATATTCACGATGCCGCCGGTCAGCTCCGTCCCCTCCGCCACGGGATAGAAGGAGAAGGAGTAGATGGTGTAGTCCAGATCACCGGTGGAGCTGTACATGCTGTACACCTTGAAGCTGTCGCTGAAGTACTCCAGCCACTGGCTGTATTTGCCGTTATACTTGGCGGTGCGGCTCTCCATTTCGTAGCCGCCCACGTTGCCGGAGCACTCCCGGACCAGCCAGTCGGCGTCCTCACTGGCGGTGAGGGAATAGAAGGCGTTGTTGCCGGTGCCGTTGGCACACAGATAGCCGTAGGTTTGGTTGTAGAAGCGATAGTACTCGCCGCTGCGCTCCACGGTAAAGACCACGGCGCCGTTGGAGCAGACAGCCTTGCCGTTGGCAATGGTGGCGGCCGCCTTGTTGATGGCGGGGCTGTCGGTGTTGTCATTTTGCTCCGCCAGAACCGCCTCAGCGTTCTGGTTGTAGATGACCACCTCATCGCCGGCCTGAGGCAGCTGGCCGGGGGTGGGAGGCGTCACGTTGGTGACGTAGTCGGTGCTGGCGCCGTTGCGGAGCTGATAGGTGCCGTTGTAGGCGGAGCAGCAGGCGTGCAGGGCCGTGACGTCGGCCTCAGTAGTATTGGCGGGCAGCGGCACACCCTTGAAGAGCTTGGTGCTGCCGGTGGCGTCGGTGACGGGGGTGCTGCCGGAAGCGTTGTAGGTACCCAGTGTCACGTCCTTGATGTAGACGTACTCACTGAGATAGTCGGCGCCCATCTGGGAGACGGTGATTTCCTGTGCGGGGATGGCCTCCACACCGGCCTTTACCACCTCCATGGCAGGGGACTGCATCTGGGGCACGCCGCCGTAGAGGCTAACGGTGCCGGTGACCTTCACCACGTCGCCTACCTTATAGCTGGCGTGGTTGGCGTAATCATAGATCTGGAAGCCGTAGATCTCACCGCCGATGACGTCCTCCAGAATGATGGAACTGATGCTGGCAGCGCCGTTATAGGCGTTGCCGTAGTGATACACCACCTGACCCACCACGGAGACATTTTCGGTCTTGGTGGTGATGGCCCCGGCCTCCTTGACGGTGAGCGCCCCGTCGGGGATCATGCCGTCCGTGATGGGGTCATTGACGGAACCGGCGGCCCGGATCTCGTCGGCAACGGTATTCCGCAGCTGCAGGGTGCCGTTGTTGGTGCCTACGGCGGCGGTAACATCTACCTTGTTGCCCACGGCAAAGGCCCAGCTGTCGCCGTTCTTGGGCAGAACTGCCTTATAGAGCTGGATGGTCTTACCGTCGGCATCCTTGAAGGTGACATTGGGGTTGGCGTACTGACCGTTGTTGTCATAGATCTCGGTGATCTCCAGCCCCTTCAGCTGCACATAGGTACACACATCGTCGGCGGTCAGGGCGGCGATGGTGGTGGGCTTGGCGTCCAGGGTCAGGCCGCTGGACTTGACGAAGGTGCCGCTGCCCAGCTGCGCCATGCCCCTGAACTCGGCCCGCTTGCCGGTACCGATGATGGTGTCGCCCAAGGCGATCTCATCGGTCTTGGCAGCCAGACGCAGACAGATAGCGCCGGTAGCGTCCTGCAGATAGTAGTTCTGCCCGTCCACCAGCGTCACGACGCCCTTGACGGTGAACTCGGTGTCGGTGGCGCCCTCCAGCGCCGTGCGGATGGGTACGGCGGCGGGCTCCTCCGGATCAGGCTCCGGAGTGGCGTCCACGTACTGCTTCTCCTGCGTCAGCTTGTAGAAGGTCATGCCGAAGTCCGCTTCCTTCAGCCGGTCAGTGCTGGTGCAGTAGGCGGAGAACTCGGTGAACTTGGCGAAGTATTCCAGGTAGACCTTGCCGTACTGGCCGGTGACGCCGCTGCCGGAGAGGTAGTAGGAGGCGTTCTCGGCATTGCAGGTCTCCACATCCCAGCGGGTGGTGCCGTTGGCGGCCACGTTGAGATTGTACTTGCCGCTGTTTTCACCCAGCGTCAGGGTCTTGTCACCCTGCGTAAAGGTGTAGGTGCCGTCGTCGTTGGCGGTGACATCCCAGACCAGCGCATCCATGGTGCCGGCAGTCAGCACGTTATTTTTCACCGTGGCGGCCACGGGGGTCAGGTAGTAATTGCCCATCACGGTGGAGCTGACGGCAAAGCCGTTACCGGCGTTGAAAATGGCCACCTTGTCGCCGCCGGTGAGGGCAGCGGTCTTAACATACTTGTCCACCAGATGATAGGCCTTGTAGGTGAACACGACCTCCTGACTGTCGGTCATGCCGTCCTTCACAGCCTTGACGGTGATGGTGCAGGAGGCGGTGATGGTCACAGGGCCGGTGTAGTCCTGATAGGCGCCGTCATCCACCTTGTACCGCAGGGTGGCATCCGCCGTCTTGCAGGCAAAGGCCACGGTGTCGCCCACCTTCACATCGCCGGAGGCGGTGCCGGTGGGGGCAGCTACCTGCTCCAGCCCGCCGCCCAGCTTATAGAGGGTGAAGTGGCAGGGGTAGCCGCCGGGAGACTTGGTAATGGTTTCATTTTTGTAAGCACGGAACTTGTTCTGGGAGGCGGCGTTGCTGGCCAGCTTGACCGTGTCATCGCCCTGTCCGGCGAAGGTAAAGGTCTCGTCGGTGGCATCGAAATCCACGGCCCACCGGTAGCTGCCGCTTTTAATGCCATTGTTGTTGCCGCCCTTGGGAGCAATGGCCTTGCCGTTGGCGTCGCTGAGAATGGTACCATTCTTGTCCACGGTCAGCGTCCAGACGCCGCCCGTGGGATCAATGACCTGATCGTTGGCAGCTGTCACGGCCACTGCCGTGACCCATGTGCCGTCCAGCACACCGGGGGCGTAACCGTTGTTGGCTACCATCACATACTCGCCGCTGACCAGTTCATCGGCGGACGTGACCTTGGTGTAGGTCTTTGTCGCTGATTCGTCTGCCAGAACTGCTGTGGGCAGCAGCGAGAGCAGCATCATCAGCGACAGCAGCACGGACATGATCCGACTGCTGAGTCCTCGCTTCTTCAATGAGATCCCTCCTGTTCAATATTACACGTTTACACGGCGGCCTGCTTCTGTCCTTCCGTCCCCCCGGAGATAGTACAAAGCCGCCTGACCCGCATCCAGCGGGCAGAAGACCTTCCACAAGCTATCCTGTTTTTGGCACGGAGGCAGCGTCAAGGGCTCCGATCAGCTGAAACAGGCAGACTGTGGGGGATACCGTTGAGCAAAGACAAACCTTTCGTGTATAGTGCCGCCGGTCAAAACCGTGTACGCCGCTTTTGGCCGTACATACCGCCTTTGACCGATGGTAACAGTCTATCATAAAGCTACCCAAATGGCTAGCCCTTTTTCAATGATTTTGTAAGAAATGTGCAATAAGTTTGTATAATATTTGCAAAGTATATTGACAGTTGTAGCTGACTAGTGAACACTATTGACATCAGGGGCGGAAGTTGCTATGCTGTAACCAAATATCATTGACGGAGGAAACGCCCATGAAGCGGAAGAAGGGGAATGCGGACCGGCTGACAGCCGGGGTCTGGTGGAGCAGGAACCGGTGGAGCTGCGTCATTCTGGCGGCGGCGCTGGTGCTGTTCATCGTCGTGCGGATGGCGGCTGTGACCCTTGAGCAGCCCCAGCCCCGAGGGGATGAATATGCCGAGTACGAGACCGGCGTCGTTACGGATATCCTGTCGGACAGCACCGAGGCGGATACCGTGGCCGACGGCGGCTATCGGGGGGAGCAGCTGCTGCTGGCACAGGTGCGCTCCGGTCAGTACAAGGGCGAGACCATGCAGGTGTATAACTATGTGGGCCCGTTGTACGGCCAGCCCCTGAAGGTGGGGCAGCGGGCGGTGCTGCTGATCTCCACTTATAGCGACGGCAGCCACACCGCCACGGTGTACGAGTATGACCGGGCGGTGCCTCTGGCGGTGATCGTGGGCCTGTTCCTGCTGGCAACGGTGCTGGTGGGCGGCAAGGTGGGAGCCAAGTCTCTGGTGGCGCTGGCGGTGACGCTGGTGTGCCTGTTCTGGATCCTGATCCCCCTGCTGATGAAGGGAGCGCCCACTCTGCTGACGGTGTTTCTGGTGTGCGCCTACATCACCGTGGTGACGATGGTGATCTTGGGCGGCGTGTGCCGCAAGACGGTGTGTGCTGCGCTGGGTACGGTGGCCGGTATGGCGCTGGCGCTGCTGTTCGGCCTGCTGTCTCAGAGCCTTCTGCGAATCGACGGTCTGCGGCTGACGGATGTGGAACCGCTGCTGCAGCTGCGGCAGACGGGTACGCCCTTGAGCCTGCGGGGCCTGCTGGTGGCGGGGGTAGTCATCAGTGCGCTGGGCGCCGTGATGGACGTGGCCATGAGCATCTCCTCTGCGCTGACGGAGGTACATACCGTGGCCCCGGACCGGGACGGCCGGGCTCTGTTCCGCTCCGGTATGAATATCGGCCGGGATATGGTGGGTACCATGACCAACACCCTGATCCTGGCATTTTTGGGCAGCGGCCTGTCCTTCATCATCTATCTGTATTCGCTGGGGCTGGATCCCCGGCAGCTCATCAGCTCCCCCTATATGGCCACGGAGGTCATCAGCGGCATCGCCAGCAGCATCGGCGTCATTCTGGCGGTCCCCCTGACGGCGCTCATCACCTCGTTCATTTTGGTGAAGGATAAAAAACCGAAGACCCCCTGCGGATCGAAACCGGAGGATAAGAAGCTTCCCAAAGAGGTTCAATAAGGGAGGCACCACCGGCGGCTGGACAAAAAGGCGTCCAATGCTGGACAAAAGCTGGACAAAACCGGGACGCTCCAAGGTCAGAAAATGGGGCAGTAACTGGACAAAACCGGCGGATGCAGACTGAAAAAACGACAGCGCAAAAATCCAAAGGGATAAAAGCAGCCCTCTCTGAGATCCAAAAACGGAACACCGGCAGAGAAAAAACTTTCAGGCGCCGGACTGCTATCGATTCCGGAAAAGAGAAAATACCGGCATATGATCGGCACCGAAAAGAAGCAGGAGCCGAGATGATAGCAGCGCCGGGAAAAGGCGGGATCCATGCCGATGACAGAGTCGGAAACGGGGGAATATCGGGCCGATCAAAGAAACCGGAGAAGTGCAAAAGCCGGTTCGGCAGCAGTGCCGAACGCGCAGGCACCGGAACGATAGCAGAGCCGGGAGAGCGAAAATACGGAGCAATGGCAACGCTGAAAATACGAATACCGGCAGAATAGAAAAACAGCAAAAAAGCAGGCGGGGAAGGCAAAATTGCCTTCCCCGCCTGCTTGCCGCCGGATGCGGCTATACAGGAGGAGAACTCACCTGCTTGCGGCGCAGGGAGGAATGATCTATACACCTCCCAGTATATACGAAATCCGGAGAAATGGCAATGTTTTTCCGGAAAAATTTTCTCGATGGGAGCATGAATTTTTTGAATATTTCGCATGGAGAAAATACTGAGGCGCAGAAGGGCCACAGAGCCGCTCCGGATTTTTCGATTCTGGCAGCGTGGCGGCATCAGCGTGGCGGCATCAGCGTGGCGGCATCAAAAATCGAATCGTATCAGAAGATGAAACGGTATCGAGAAAATCAGGAAGCAGCGGCGAAAGCGGCTGGTGGAGCGGCTTTGCGGAGTTTTGGGGTGCCGCCCGTAAAAGATGATTCATTATATAAGGAGGAATGAAATACGCAAGCGATTTTTCGGAAAAATTTCACGACAAGGGCATTTAAAGGTTTTATGCTTCCCAAAAAGAAAATTACGGAAATGCGGCATACAAAAAATGCAGAGAATATCCGGGGAAAATACAGGTACGGGAGGGACCCCGAAGGACCCCTCCCGTACCCAGGCAGGAAGGAGAGATGTGGGTTTATTTATGCCGGAACCTCTTGCCGAGAACCAGAACGGCTCCGGCCAGAGCTGCCACGGTCATCAGGCTCAGCCACAGGCCCATAGCGGCTTCGTCAGCGGTGTTGGGGCTGTCGGTGCCGTTATTGCCGGTATTGCCGCCGCTGTTGGCGTTGGGATCGGCGGCGCCGCAGACGGTACACTTGCCGTCCTTGTAGCTGTGGCCGGCGGCGGGGATGACCTCGCCGGTCTTGACGGTCTCGCCGCAGACGGTGCAGACCTTATCGCCGGTGTAGCCGGGCTCGGTGCAGGTGGCGCCCTTGGCGTTTTTCACCACGGTGCTGTGACCGGTGGCGGGCAGCGTCTCGGTGGACAGTACCTCACCGCAGTCATCGCAGATGACGGTGACAGAGCCGTCCTCGGTGCAGGTGGCGGGGGTCTCGGTGCGGGTGGTGTGGTCGTGATCGCAGGTGACCTCCACGGCGATGAGGGCGTAGTCACCGGTGTTCAGCAGCGCCCGCACCATGCCGGTGCCGGTGTGCAGAGCGGTGACGTGGCCGGACTCATCCACGGAGAGAATGCTCTCGTCGAGGCTGGTGTAGTTGACGGGATTCAACTCCGGGATCACCACGCCGGACTCGTCCAGCAGAGTCAGGTACTGCGTGAGGTCCGCGCCCTGACCCAGCTTCAGATGAATGGTATCCTGGGTGGCCTGAATGCCGTCGTACCGTTTGGGTACCACAGTGACGAAGCACTGGACGGTATCCTGGGTGGTGCTGGTGGCGGTGGCGGTGATGACGGCATTGCCGGGATTTCTGGCGTCCACAAAGGCGCACTCATCGGGCAGATCACGGTTGGAGGTGGCGCGGATCACGGGATTGGTCAGGTCCACCACATTGGGATCGCTGTTGGTAAAGGTGATGATCTGATCGTCGCTGGTGGCGGCGGTATCCGTGGCGTGGATGCCGTCACGGCCGGCACCCACGATGCCCTGCTTGCCCTGCAGGAAGATGCGGTTGCTGCGGGCCTGGATCCAGACGTGGTACAGCTCCACAGAGCCTGAGTACGGGCCCACATGGACGGTGAAGGAGGCGGTCATGCCCTGATACTCGGCGGTGACGGTGACGTCGCCGGACTTGCCGTCCTTATTGGCCACCAGTGTGGTCTTGCTGTACTCATCCAAGTCGGCAATGGTGGGATCGGAGACGCTCCAGGTGAGGCCTTCGGTGCCGTAGATGTTGTGCTTGCCGGAGAGGGCAAAGCCGTAGGGCTCCAGATACACGCCGGGCAGGTCGATGGTGGAATCAAAGTACATGGTGGTGGTCATCTCGTCGAAGTCCAGACGCAGACCGGTGTAGGTCAGCTGATCGCTGACGCCCACCACGCAGGAGACGGAGGCACCGTTGGCGGTAGTGGCGGTGACAGTGGTGACGCCGGGGGCCTTGGCAGTGACCAGACCGCTGTCGTCCACGGAGGCCACGTCGGCATTGCTGCTGGTCCAAGTGAGAGCGGTATCGGTATCGGTGTCGAAGGCCAACAGCTGCTGCTGTTCACCGGTGAACAGGAAGGCGGTGGTATCGGACAGGGACAGGGTGGTGCCCTCGAAGGTGTCGGGCAGCTGCACCAGATAGGCGGCGTAGTTGTAGCCCCAGTCGGACAGCTGGACATACAGGAGCTTGCCGGCGTAGTCGGTGACATCCACGGACATGGCGTCAGAGGTGACATCGGGCATATCCGCCAGACCCACGTTCTTGTGCAGGAGCTTCTCGGAACTGGTGCTGATGGTGCCGTCGTCATTGGCCACGAAGATCTCGGTATCCAGATACAGATGCTCGTCGGAGACCTGCATCCCCAAGGTGGTGCGGCCGTCGGCGCCAGTGCTCAGGGTCACGCAGCCCTGATCCAGCTGGGGAGCCTGAGTATCGATGTACACAGGGAAGGTCAGGGTATCCCGGACATTGCGGCTCTCGTGATCGGTGACGGGATCGGCGGTGATGGTGTAGTAGTACTGGCCGTCAGGCAGGGCGTTGCCGTTGCTGTCCGTGCCGTACCAGGCGTCAGGAGCCATATCCTGATACATGGTGGCGGGAATGGGGCCGCCCTGAGAGGACGCATAGATGGTCTTGGGGACGTTGGTAACGGCGTCGCTCCAGACCTCCTGCCCGTCGGCGTTGGTGACGGTGAAGTGCAGGGCGGAGGCGTTGCGCATCTGGCTGACGTTGACAAGCTCCACGCCGTCCATATAGGTATCGCCGTTGGGGGAGATGGTGATATGCTCGGCCTTCAGGGAGGTTTTCTCTGCCCCGTCCATGGTCACGAACAGATTGGCGCCCAGACGATAGGCAAAGCTGCTGGTGAAGTATGCACCCAGCTCGGTAGCGAGCTGGCTGTAAGGCACGGTATCCTCATTGAGCATAGTGGCGTAGTCCAGCATACCGGGGGCGGACCAGTCGCCGTAGTAGGCCAGGAAGGGGATGGACAGATCTGCGCTGCCATCCTTGGCGGTGAGCACCACGAAACCCTCCACATAGATGCCGTTTTCATAGGCGGCGTCCAGCTTGGCCTTCTGGCTCTGGGAGAGGGAGACGCTGACCTTCACGTCGCCGGTGGCCCCGGCAGCCAGCGTCACGGTCTTGTCGCCGGAAACGGTGACATCCAGCGCCTCGTCGTGGCTGCTCATGTAGGTCTTGCCGTCCTGCTCCAGCACGGCGGGGGACATGGCGATAACGGACACGTCATACTGGGCGGCGTCCGTGCCCATGTTCCGGGCGTGGAAGGTCAGGTCATAGCTGCCGTTCTTGGCAATATCGTCCCCCAGATTCAGCACGGGCTTGGTGTCGCCGTACTGGTCGGCATCGGTGTAGAGCACCACGGCGTCAGAGGTGACACCGGGCATCAGGGCCTCGGCGTTGAGGTCGGCCGCCTGCAGAATACCGCTGACGTAGTCCTTGGTGAATTTGGCGTCTGCCGGGGCGTTGGCAAAGGCGGGATGGGCGGTATCCAGACCGGTATCCAGCACGGCGATGGTCATGCCCTTACCGGTGAACTGATTGGTGGCCAGCGCCACCTGCAGGGCCTGCGTATCGGCCTGCTCCACGGTGGGCAGGGTGTAGGAGCCTGCCACGAAGGCACGGCTGACGCCCTTGGCGCTCTGGATGGTCTCCAGATTCTTCCGGGCGGTCCGCAGGGCGAAGCCGTTGAAGAGCATGGTATAGGAATAGGTATAATCCACCTGCTCCTGCCGCAGAGAGCGGCCCAGACGGGACTGCACCGTGGCCTGACGGCGCAGCAGGGTCTGCTGGACCTTGGCGGCGGTCTTTTCGGATGGAGTTGTGCGTCCTTTGGCTACAAAAGAAGGCGGCGGATATCGTCCACCATGGACTCGATGGCCTCCGGGGCCAGACTGCACCGCAGGCGGCTGCCGTCCTTGGCGATACGGATGAATTCGTCCCGCACCAGCACGTTCAGGTGGTGGGAAACGGTGCCTTGGGAGATGCCCAGCTCCTTGGCCAGCTCCTGCCCGCTGCGGTCCTGCTCCTTCAGCAGCTTCAGGATATCCAGACGGCTCTTGTCCCCCAGCGTTTTCAGGCAGGCCAGCAGATGCTCGTCGTTGGCGGCGTATTTCTCCGTCAGGCGCAGGATGGGCCAGTACAGCACCCCGGCGATGACGGTGATGTGGTCGTCGCCGGTGAGGAAGCGCATGGAGTTGAAGGACATGACGCAGGGCAGAAAGGTGATGCTCTGGTCGGACAGCGTCTGGGACTGGGCAAAGGCGCTCATAAGACGGGGGGTGTTCTCCCGTGTCTGTTCCAGACACTGCCGCAGCAGACGGTCCGTCTCCGGCGTCTGCATCACTTGTGCCAGCAGGGCGGCGGACTGCTCCACGATGCGGCAGGCGGTGCGCTCGTACTCCTCCAGATGGGCGTACAGCGTCAGCAGTCGCCACCGGTCGGCAGGGGGCAGGCGGGTGAGGTCCATGTAGTCGATGAGGTCGCAGATGGTGTCCAGCTGCTGCGGCGGGGGGAGGGGGTCTTCCTGATACTGGCCCACGGCGGAGATGATGTCCCGCAGCCGCTGCTGGGGTGTGTGACCTGTATATTTATAAGCTTTTTCGCCGCCGGGGCGAACATAATCCCAGACCAGAAACCATGCCAGACAGGTGTTGCTGCCGGAGAGAGGAGTGAACAGGAATTGCAGCGTCTCCTCGTCCTCTGACAGGTGCTCCAGCAGGTACTCCTCTGCGGCGGCGATATGGCGCACCTGCGGCACCAGCTCCCGCTCCGGGATGCCGTAGGTGTCGCAGATGCGGACGGCCTCTGTGACGGCGGTGCAGTATTTTTCCTCCGTGGGGGTGTAGTGGCGCTCCAAGGCCACCAAGGCCTCTACGCCGTATGCATTGGCCTCCTGATAGATGAAACCCATATGATCCTCCAGAAAATTTGATGGAGATAGAAACGCTTTAATTATTCTGCAATGTATTGCACCCCACTTCTGGCGCTGCGTCAAGCATAGGGACTTCCTCTGAGGGCATAGGCTGGCAGAAGAGGAGGGATCTGTATGCTGTCTGCGGCGTTGCTGCTGCTGTCCAACAGTCTGTTTTTGTCTCTGCGTCTGACGGGGAATCCCGGTTCGTTCCCCCGGCCGCTGCCGCCGGAGGAGGAGCGGGCGTGTCTGGAGCGGTGGGCGCAGGGGGATCTGGAGGCCCGGAACCGGCTGGTGGAGCACAATCTCCGGCTGGTGGCCCACATCATCAAGAAATACTATACACAGGCGGACAATCAGGAGGATCTGATCTCCATCGGCACCATTGGACTCATCAAGGCCGTCAACACCTTCCGGGCAGACCGGGGCATCAAGCTGGCTACTTATGCGTCGAGGTGCATTGAAAATGAGATCCTCATGTACTTCCGCTCCCAGCGGAAGCTGCAGGGGGAGGTGTCCCTGTCCGACGCCATCGACACGGATAAGGAGGGGGGCTCGCTGTATCTGCTGGACGTGGTGGGGACCGATGACACCATGCTGTCGGATCTGCAGGATCGGGAGGAGCAGCTGCTGCTGCGGCGTCTGGTGCGGGACTGCCTGACGGAGCGGGAGGCGGACATCATCCGGAGGCGGTACGGGCTGGAGGGGCATCCGCCCCAAACCCAGCGGCAGGTGGCAGCGATATACGGCATCAGCCGCAGCTATGTATCCCGCATCGAGAAGCGGGCGCTGGAGAAGCTGGAAAAGGAGCTGCGAAAAGGGTAGGAGGATAGCGAAAGGGCTTGTCTTTGGGGCGGGAACATGGTAAGATGATAAAAAACACCTATGCGGCAGCCTGTGGAAATGAGCGGAGACAACATGAGAAAGTTTTTCAGAGGAATATGCGGCGTACTGGCGACGCTTTTGACCCTGTGCATCCTATTGATGGCGGCGGGGCTCATGGGGGTGCGGGCCTTCGGCATCACGCCTTATGTGGTACCGGCGGACATGGAGGGGCTTCCGTGGTCCGCCGGGGCGCTGCTGTACGTGCGGCAGGAGCAGCCGGAGACGCTGCAGCCGGGGGACACCATCGCCTACGTCACGGACAGTGACCTGTCGCTGGAGGGGGGCGTCATCGGTTCCGTGGACACAGAGCGGCGCTTCTTCTATGTGGAGGGAGCCCCGGTCTACTGGGACAATGTACTGGGGCAGCCCCTGTGGGGCATCGATGGGCTGGGCTATGTGTCCGGCTATATCAGCCGGCCGCCGGGACTGTATCTGGTGCTGGGGGCTGCTGTGGTGCTGGCGTTGCTGTGCATCTTCCCCCTGCGGCGCAGAAAGGGAGAGAAAACGGAAGAATCCCCCACCGGGAGATGTATGGCAACGAATGCGGGAGAGAAAGCTCCCACCGAATCGGTGCAGGCTGCGGCCATGGAGGAGGAAGTCCCCACCTTGACGGAAAAGCCTGCGTCTGCGGAGGTATCTGAGCCTGTGGCTGTGAAGGTGCCTAAGCCTGCGGCGGAGGTACAGCGGCCTGCAGAGACCGGGCGGCGGCAGACCTCTGGCAAGCGGGACGAGGCGGTGGCCCGTCACGGCGGCAAGCGCCTTCAGCGCTGATGGAATCGAGCAAAAAGAAGGACCGAAGGGAGAGGCTTCGTAAGGAAGTTGTCTCCCTTTGGTTTTGTCGTCAGCCGGAATTTGGATTTATAGGAAAAACAATCATATGGAAGGATTACGGTAGGAGCAAAAAATAGTAAATAATGATTTTATTTTCTGTATAATAAGAAATATAATTTTACCAAGAATAATTTTTGTAAGGCAAATAATTCTTTGAAAGGATGAAAGGCTATGCCAAAACATGAATTTATTACAAAGCAACTAATAGATAAAGGTTGGTCAGAAGATAGAAAATATTGTGTTACCGACGAGCAAGGAAATAAATTTTTGCTTCGTGTTTCTCCGATCGAACAGTATGACAGGAAGAAAAGCGAATATGAACTTATGGGTCAGGTAGCAGCTCTCGGTGTACCAATGTGCCGCCCCTTAGAGTTCGGCACATTTGATGAAGGAGTTTATTCTATTCAAACTTGGATAGATGGCATTGATGCAGAAGAAAATATACATAATTTAACAAACCAAGAACAGTATTCTTATGGTTTTGAAGCGGGAAAAATACTAAAAGAAATTCATAAAATCCCCGCTCCGAAAGAAATAGAAGATTGGGAAATCTATTTTAATCGTAAAGCAGACCACAAAATCAAGATGTATGAAGAATGTCCTGTCAAGTACGAAAATGGGCAAGCCTTCATTGATTACATTAACGCTCACAGATATTTGCTCAGCGGTCGCCCTCGAACCTATCAGCACGGAGATTACCATATCGGCAATATGATGATAGGGAATGATAAGCGACTCTACATCATTGATTTTAATAGAAATGACTTTGGAGATCCGTGGGAAGAATTTAACCGCATTGTGTGGTGCGCTCAAGCTGCCCCTTTGTTTGCAACCGGAATGGTAAACGGATACTTCAGCAATGACGTACCAATTCCGTTTTGGGAGTTGCTTGCACTTTATATTAGCAGTAATACTTTATCTTCTGTGCCTTGGGCAATTCCTTTTGGGCAGAGCCAAATTCAAGTAATGATAAATCAAGCAAAAGATGTACTAAGCTGGTATGAGAATATGACGAAATCCATTCCGACTTGGTACAAAGGAGTTATTATAAATAAATAATACGAAGCATTTGCCGTCGTGTCCACAGGGATAGCAAGCATCGGATCATGACACCACGATCCGCGAAAAAAGCTAAATACAAATCATTGGAGTCCCTTCCTTACGGAGGGTGCCCCAAAGGCAGAGCCTTTGGGGCCTTCTTTTTAGAATGGAGCGTTATGAAAGTGTATCGGGCTGGGTCTCGCCGGGGCGGTCAGTCAGCACCAGCTGCACCTGACGCCGCCGCAGGAATACCGTCAGCCAGCAAACCGCCATGGTGCTCAAGCCGCAGATGGTCATGCAGAGCCGATAGTCCAGCACCTCGCCCAAGGCACCGATGGCCAGCGACAGCACCGCTCCCGCCGCCGTGCAGAGCATGGACTCATAGGCATTGAGCCGAGCCCGCAGCCGGTCGGGGATGTAGCGCTGCACCGCCGCCTGCCGGATGGTGGCACTCTGGATGCCCAGAAAGCCGCAGACGGCTCGGTTCACCAGCATCAGGGGATACGGCAGCCACAGAAGGCAGGCGTCCATCAGTTCGTAGGTCTGATACACCCCGAACAGGAAGCCGAATCGCTTTCGCTCCGGCAGGGAGTAGCGGTAGCGGACGGCGCCGCCGATGGTGCGCCCGGCGAACTCCGCCACGGAGAAGAAGGAGTACATGGCGGTGGTGAAGCCCGGCGCTGTGCGAAAGAAGGCGATGAGCAGGGGAGAATAGCCCATGGCCATGCCGTTGGTGACGGCCATGTACTCATAGAGGCCGTGGAGGCCGTGCTCCTGCCGAAGATAGGCGGCGGCCTCCCGGATGTCCCGCCACCAGGTTTTCAGGGACAGCAGCGGCTCTTGATCCCGGCGGCTCTCCTGCACATGGATGCGGTTTTCGATGAGGGCGGCCAGCACCGACAGTGCGCCTTGGATCAGCAGCAGCCGTCCCACGCCTAAGATGTCGTACAGCAGCGCCGCCAGCGGCATCATGAGGACCTTCAGAATGGGATAGAGCATGGCGGAGACGGTGTAGGCCCGCTCCTCCTGTCCCTCCGGCAGCAGCAGGGGGTAGAAGCTGTTGTAGGCCAGCTCATCGAAGGCTGCAAGGCATGATACCAGCAGGGAAAAGGCCAGATAGGCGGTGTAGGAGAAGGCACTGTGCAGCAGGAACAGTCCCGCCCCGGCGTAGCACAAGCCGTTGAGCAGGTCGCCCCATACCAGAAAGGGCTTGCGGGGCAGGCGGTCCATCATGGGGGCGACGACCAGCGGCAGCAGTACCATGGGGATCAGCTGAATGGCCACCACCAGCGCCGAGGCCAGAGTGCTGCCTGTCTCGTCAAAGACCAGAAAGGACAGGGCGAATTGACTGATGATGCCGCCGGCAGCGCCCAGCGTCGTGGCGGCGGTGATGCGGGTAAAATTCCGTGTCCAGAGAGTTTGTTTCATAGCGTTCACCTCACTGCTATGATTATCCCACAGCTGCTTACAAAAGAAAAGGGGGTCATCGTGGGAAAGTTATTCCCATGATGACCCTCTTAATAGGGCAAAAATGCTATTTTACAGGAAACTCCTCCAACAGGCGGCAGGCTTGACGGTACTGACGGTTGGCCTTGTACCACGCCAGCACCCACGGCAGGTGGAAGCGGGTGAAGCCCATAGGATATGTGTCTCGCAGACGCTGGAAGCAATCCAGAAGTTGGGTGCCGTAGGTATCGTCGTGGAGGTAGTCCGGGTGCTCCAGCCGATAGCGCACCAGCGCCAGCATCCGCTGCTCCATTTCGCCGGAGGCCATAGGCTCCGCCTGCTGGACGGCGGCCAGCGCCTGCTCCCGATGGCCCAACTGCTCGTGGCAGATGGCCAGCTTGTGCAGGTCCAGAAAGCCGGGGCGGGGGAGGGAGGCAAAGTAGGGCAGGGCCTTTTCCGGTTGACCCAGCTCCAGTTGAGTGGAGGCAACATTGTAGCGGAGGGCAGACAAGCTGCCGGTATCCCTCAAGGCTTCTGCCAGACGCTCCGCTACAGAGTAGTGGGTCAGCATCTCCTCCATGCGGCCCAGATCCGAGTAGCAGTTGCCCATCCACAGGCGGCAGGACAGCATCAGGTAGGGGTAGCCGGCGTCCGATGCCGAGCGGTAGGCGTCCCGCAGCACCTCGATGGCGGCGGTGTATTCGCCCTCGGCGTAGAGGAACTCTCCGTAGTGGGCAGCCAGCAGCGGCAGCGGCTCCAGCCGTACCGCCTCCTCCCACCGGCCCTGAAGGCTCCGATGCAGGGCCAGCTGCCGGGTGGAGAGAAAAGGCTCCCACTCCACCGGCAGAGGGCGCATCTCGTCGGCGTAAAAGGCATCCAGCAGCAGGGCGTCCGCTGCCAGCGGACTGAATGCAAGAATCTCCCGCCGGGGCTGCACCAGCTGTTCATAGAGGGAATTGAAATTCGGGCTGCCGGAGAGCAGGGCCTTCCAGCAGGGCGCTAAGCCCTCCGGCTCCGGAGTCCAGACAAGACCCAGCCGGTGCAGCAGCAGCTCCGTCACCTCCGGGGAGGGGGCGGCCTTGCCCTGCTCGATCTTGGACAGATAGGAGGGGGCGCAGATGCCACGGCACAGACCTTCCTGACTCCAGTCCCGCTGAAGGCGGGCCTGCCGGATCAGCAGTCCGGCGATGTCGCCGCCCCTCATCCGATGAGGTCCCGCACAATGGTGCCGGCCAGCAGGATACCGGCGGTGGAGGGGACCCATGGCACACTGGCAGGGACGCTGCGGCGGCCGGGGGAGGGGGCCTCCAGCTGGGCAGTGGCGGCGGGCTGCTCTGGGCTGAACACCACCTTCAGGTGGCGGATGCCACGGCTGCGCAGTTCCTTCCGCATGACACGGGCCAGCGGGCAGCCGCTGGTCTGAGAGATATCCGCTACCCGCAGCAGGGTGGGGTCCAGCTTGTTGCCGGTCCCCAGCGCCGACAGGATGGGGATACTTCGGTCCATGGCCTGCTGGATCAGGTCCAGCTTGCAGGTCACCAGATCGATGCAGTCGGCAATGTAGTCATATCGGGCGGAGAAGAAATCCTCCCGATGGGCGGCGTCGTAGGTGGCGCAGATGGGGTGGATGACGGCGCAGGGGGAGATGTCCCGGCAACGGCGGGCGGTGACCTCCGCCTTGGACTGGCCCACGGTGGAGTGGAGGGCGCAGAGCTGGCGGTTGATGTTGGTGACACTGACGGTGTCCTGATCCACCAGCGTCAGCTCGCCTACGCCGGAGCGGGCCAGGATCTCGGCGGCATAGCTGCCCACGCCGCCCAGACCGAACACGGCCACATGGGCGCTTTGCAGGCGCTCCAGCGCCGGCTGGCCCAGCACCATCTCGGTGCGTAGAAACTGTTCGTGCATAAATAGGCTCCTTTGCTTCCAGACGGTATCAAAAAAGACCGGCCACGGCCGGTCTTTTTCGGAAATTCATCAGACGAGGTACTTCATACCGGAGGCCTCGGTGGCGGTGATGTCCTTCACGAGAGCGTTGTTCCACTGGGTGTAGTCGGCGTTCTTCATGGCGTTGCGGACCTGCACCTGCCAATAGGGGGCGTCGGTACCCACGAAGTATATGACATGGTAGCCGGTGTAGCTGCCCTCGTTGTAGACGATGCCGGTGTCGCCGGGCTGACGGGACTCGTCGAAGCACCAGTCATTGAACTCGGTGACCATCTGGCCCTTATACACCTCGGTATACAGGCCGCCTTTGGTGTTGGAGCCGGTATCGGCGGAGAGCTCGTTGGCCAGCTCGGCAAAGCTGTCCTCGGTGCGGGCGCCCTCCTCCCACTTCTTCAGAGCGGCCTCGGCGGCTTCCTTCTGCTCGGCCTTGCGGGCGTCCAGCTTCTCCTGATAGTCGTCAGCCTTGCTGTCCAGATCGGAGGTATCCACCCTGAACAGAATGTGGCGCACGTCCACGGTGTTGTAGTCGTTGCGGCCACGGCTGTGGAACAGGACCACATAGTAGTTGTCGCCGCTCTCGATGAGGGTCAGATCACCCTCCTGACGTTCCTCGTTGAACACCCACTCGGTGACGGCGTCGCCGCTGTAGGTACCGGTGGGACGGTCGGTGTAGGTGCCGTTATCGTAGTTGTCGGCGGCCTTCTCCATCAAAAGACCGTTGCGGACGGCCTCCAGAGCGGCGTTGGCATTGGCGGAGGCAGCCTCCTTGGCGGCGGCGTTCTCCTCGTCGGTGGGCTTCACGGTGTTGCCGTCGGCATCCTTGGTGGAGTCGGCAGTACCCTTGAAGTAGATGTACTCGTAGTCGGCCACGTCGAAGTTGTTCTTGTGCTCGTTATAGTAGGTCTCCACTTCCTCGTCGGTGTAGGTGAGGCTGTCGATGTAGTCCTGCTGATAGTGGGAGGCCAGAACGGTGTCCTTCAGAATGCTCTTGAAGGTGGACATCGTCATGTTGTTGCCGTACATCAGCTTCAGGTAAGCGCTGGTGGAGTAGCCGGCTTTCTTAGCATAGGTGGAGAAGGTCTCCAAGGTGCTGTCGATTTCCTTCTGCATATCGTCGTCGAAGGTCAGACCCTTCTCGGCGGCACCCTTCTTCAGCATGGTCAGCTGAATGAGACTCTTCTTGGCGGCGTCACGGAAGTAGGCGTCCCAAGTCATGTCCTCGCTGACACGCAACATCATCTTGGCGGTGTCGTTCAGGCTCTGCTGAGACAGGGAGGTATTCTTGTCAATGCCGTAGAGACTGGCATACTTGGAGTTGACGATACTGTTATAGGCATTGTGATAGTAGTAGCTGACCTCGGCGGCGGAATAGGACTCGCCCTCCACCGTGACGGCAGTGGTGCCACGCTGGATGATGTTGGAGTTCCACACCACCAGGCCAATGGCGACCACCACAAAGGCGATGGCGATGATGGCATAGAGCCGGTTGGAGCGGCGCTCCTTGGTCTGCTCCTGAGCTTGACGGGCAGTCTTGGGATCCACAACGCCGCTGGCGGCGACCTCCTGCCGGTTCTTCTTTTCTCTTGATGCGCTCATAGTTGTTTCATCCTCTCAAAATAGGGGTCATTACGACCCGACTTCGTAAAGTTAATCATGATTATACAGGAAATCTGTCTGCTGTGCAAGGGGGAAACGGAAATTATCCGGCCATAGGCCGAAAAAGCGGTCAGCTCCGGAGGTCTTCCGGAACTGACCGGGCTTTTACCAGTTGTCCCGCCGGGCGTGGGGGCCAAGTTATAACCTGCACCGTTTCAGCAGGTGGGTTGTCTCCAGCGTGCTTTACCGCTTCCAACTTCCAGCCGCAGACGGCAGCCGGGAGGCCTGCGATCCACATACTGATCCGACATCCCCTATAACAAAATGTGAGGATAAAAAAGACCCGTCACATCCCTGCGGGACCTCGCCTTTCGGCGATGGTCTTATTATAACAGACCTGCGGGAAAAATAAAAGGGGTTTTCGCAGAAACGGTCAGGAATTTTCTTCCTCGTCGGCCAGCAGCTGTTCCATGAACAGCTCGTAGATCTTCTCCAGCTCCGCTTCGTCATCCAGCGTGCTGAGCAGCTCCTCGCCGTTTTCCGTGACGGATTTCAGGATCACCAGACCGTAGTCCTCGGATTCCTCGTCCGCCTCGTCCTCCACGGCGGGGAAGAAGGCCATATAGGTCTGCCCCTCGTGCTCCAGTGCGTCCACATACTCCAGCTCGATATCGTTGCCGTCCTCGTCAGTGAGGGTGATAAAGCTGGGGCCAAACTCATCGCTCATGAGAAAATACCTCCTGCATAGGTTGATCTTCTCCTACTATAACGGATTTCCACAGAAATTGCAAGAGGGCGGCGCTGCCGATTTCCGTGCAAAAATTGGAAAAGCAGCACAAAATGGAACCTATGTGCCGGGTCAAAGGATACGGTGATTGCGTTTTTTGTGCAAAAAGGTATTTTTATCGGTTGACAGGTGTGGTAAAATAACTCTTATATTGGTTTAATATGTGCTTTTTGCCGCAGCCGGGACCTTCCGGAGCAGGGCGGCAGGGAGAAGCCGTATAAAAAGCCTGAGGCCGCCCGGCGGCCGGAACAACGAAACAGAAAGTGAGGTGCGCTGTCCATGAAAGAACACTCCAACGACCGTGATAAGGCAGAGCAGAGCGCCCATCAGAGGAAAAACCGAGGGAAGGGACGGGCCAAGAGGGTCTGGGGCGTCATCGGCACCATCGTGCTGGTGGGCGTGCTGACCATGGCCATTTTTGTGGGGATCTTCATGACCTACATCAATAAGTCCCTGAAGGGCCACGTAGAGGTGGATATGTCCGAATATGACCGGAAGGTATCCACGGAGCTGTACCGTCTGGGGACGGACGGCGAGACATGGGAGATGTATCAGACGCTGTTCAGCGATGAAAACCGCATCTGGGTGGATATCGGGGACATCCCCAAGTATTTGCAGGAGGCCACCATCGCCATCGAGGACAAGCGCTTCGAGACCCACCACGGGGTGGACTGGAGGGGGACCCTGCGGGCCATCACCAGGACCCTGACCGGCAGCGGCACACAGGGCGGCTCCACCATCACCCAGCAGCTGCTGAAAAACGTCACCGGCGACAATCAGGGGACGGTGAAGCGGAAGGTCACGGAGATCTACCGGGCGCTGGCGCTGGAGAAGGATTACTCCAAGTCCCAGATCCTGGAGATGTATCTCAACACCATCTATCTGGGAGAGCAGTGCTACGGCGTGCAGACGGCGGCCCGGATGTACTTCCACAAGGATGTGAAGGATCTGACGCTGGCGGAGTGTGCCTGTCTCATCGGCATCACCAACAATCCCTCCATGTATGATCCTCTGCTCAGCGACTGGACCCGTGAGAACAACCGGGAGCGGCAGCTGACCATTCTGGGCGAGATGCTCGGTCAGGAGAAGATCGATCAGGCCACCTATGATGCCGCCGCGGCGGAGGAGGTCCAGTTCAGCGACGGGTATACGAATCTCGGCAATTTCACCGAGCCTACGGAGGATCAGGAGACCCCGGAGAAGCCCACCGTGCAGTCCACCGCCAACAACTCCTATTATACGGATCAGGTCATCTCCGATGTGGCGGCTGCGCTGGTGGAGAAGCTGGGGCTGGAGGACGATGCACCCGACGAGAACGGCAACGTCCGCACGGCACAGGAGAAGGCCGTCAGCAAGATCTACAGCAGCGGCTATAAGATCTATACGCTGCAGGACAGCAAGCTCCAGTCCATTGCGGAGAGCGTTTTTGAAAACAGCGATCTGGTGGAGTATACGGACGACTACGGCAAGCCCTTGCAGGCGGCTATCACGCTGGTGGACAATTCCACCGGCAACGTGGTGGCTATGGTGGGCGGTCTGGGCGCCAAGACGGTGGACCGTGGCTGGAACTGGGCCACGGAGCCCCGGCAGTGCGGTTCTGCTACCAAGCCCATCTCCGACTATGCCCCGGCGCTGGACGACGGTACCATCACCGCTGCCTCCGCCATCGACGACTATCCCGTCCGGGATTTGGACGGCTACGGCGCATGGCCCAAGAACTCCCACTCCGGCTTCTATGGCTTGACCACCGTGTGGACGGCGCTGGTGGAGTCCCTGAATACCTGCGCCGTGCGGGTCAATGAGAGCTACGGCTCGGCGGCCTCCTATAATTATATGGTGGAGAAGCTGGGCTTCACCACCCTGACCCAGCGGGACAGCCAGCAGTCCGGTAACATGGGCCTGGGCGGTTACGACGTGGGTGTCACCACGGAGGAGATGGCTGCGGCCTATGCCGCCATCGCCAACGACGGCGTATACACCAAGCCCCGGACATGGCTGCGGGTGGAGGACTCCGAGGGGAATGTCGTCATGGAGAACGAGACCTCCGCCCACAGCGCCATGAAGGAGACTACCGCCTATCTGCTGCGGGATATACTGGAGAGCGTTATCACCAGCGGTACCGGTACGGAGGCATATTTCTCCGGCATGACCATCGCCGGTAAGACCGGTACCACGGATGACAACCGGGACCGTTATTTCGTGGGCTTCAGCCCCTACTACTGCGCTGCGGTATGGACGGGCTATGAGTCCAACGATGAGCTGTCCTACGGTATGGGCAACGGCTCGGCGCAGCTGTGGAAGCAGGTGATGCGGGAGATCCATGCTGATTTGGAGGACAAGGCCTTCGACAGCTGCACCGGCCTGACGCAGGTGACGGTGTGCTCCGACAGCGGCCTGCTGGCCACGGATGCCTGCACCAAGGATCTGCGGGGCAGCCGGGTCCGCACTGTGACGGTGGCGGCGGATACGGCTCCCACGGCGACCTGCAACGTCCACAAGCTGGTGGACTACTGCACCGAGGGGAAGCACATTGCCACCCAGTACTGCCCCAAGGACAAGGTGAAGCAGGTGGCGGTGCTGGACTGGAACCGGGCGCTGTTCAACGATATCAAGGCCAGGGACCATGAGTACCTGTTGAAGGTGCTGGACGGCTCCGCTACGCCCAACGATCCCAAGGATGATATCTGCCCGGCGCACCAGAAGGCCATCACACCGGTGACACCTACCGACCCCACCACACCGACGACCCCCACGGAACCGACAGATCCCACCACGCCGGATACCGGCGGTGCTGAGGACTCCGGCGGCGTTGGAGGCGGCAGCTGGTGGAAACGACCGTAAATAGAGAAACGAAAATGCAGCCTGTGAGCGGTGCTCACAGGCTGCATTCTTGCGAGGCGGTGAAAAAGAAGGGGTATGGCTCTGCCGTACCCCTTCTTTTCTTGCATGATAGGGAGATCAGAAGCTGCGGATGATATCCACGATCTCGGTGCCGATGCGCTTCTGAGCCTCCACGGTGGCAGCGCCGATGTGGGGCGTGCAGGACACCATGGGATGGCTGTACAGAGCGGCGTTGGCAGTGGGCTCGTCGGCGTAGACGTCCAGACCGGCGGCCCGGACCTTGCCGGACTCCAGAGCAGCCAGCAGGGCATCCTCGTCCACGTTGGCACCACGGGAGGTGTTGATGATGACCACGCCGTCCTTCATCTTGGCGATGGTATCGGCGTTGATGAGGGGAGCGCCGGGTGCGGCGGGAGCGTGGAGGGAGATGAAGTCAGACTGGGCCAGCAGTTCCTCCAGCGTCACATAGGGGATGCCGAATTTGGCCTCCACCTCCGGACGGCGGGTGGTGCTGTAAGCGACGACGTTCATGCCGATGGCCTTGGCCATGACGCCCAGATGCTGGCCGATGCGGCCGAAGCCGATGATGCCCAGGGTCTTGCCCTGCAGCTCGATGCCCTTGCCGTAGGCCTTCTTCTCCCACTTGCCCTCACGCATGGTGTGACCGGCGATGGAGATATAGCGGGTGCAGGCGAACATATGGCCCATGGCCAGCTCCGCCACGGACTGGGAGGAGGCACCGGGGGTGTTGCGGACGGCAATGCCGTTTTCCTCGGCGTACTTGACGTCGATGTTGTCCACACCCACGCCGCCACGGATGATGAGCTTCAGCTTGCCGCCCTTGGCCTCGTCGATGTGGTTGGCGCGGACCTTGGTCTTGGAGCGGACCACCACGGCGTCAAAGTCCCGCAGGGCGGCGCCCAGCTGATCCGGCTCATAGAACTGCTCCACCACCTCGTGGCCCAGCTCACGCAGCTGCGCCATGGCGGCCTTGTCCATACCGTCTGTAATAAGAATACGCATAGTAATATTCTCCTTCGATGATACGTTTTGTTGTCGGAATGTGGCGATTGGTCCGGTTTTCCGGACCTGCGTCCCGAGAGACAGACGTTACGCCTGATGCTCAGCCTCGAACTTGGTGAGGAACTCCACCAGAGCCTCCACACCCTCCTTGGGCATGGCGTTATAGATGGAGGCCCGGAGACCGCCCACAGACTTGTGGCCCTTCAGGTTGTCGAAGCCGGCCTCCTTGGAGGCGGCCACCACGGCGGCATCCAGATCCTTGTCGCCGGTGACGAAGGGGACGTTCATGAGGCTGCGGTCCTGAGGCACCACGGCACCCTTGAAGAGCTTGGAGGAATCCAGGAAGTCATACAGCACCTTGGCCTTTTCGATGTTGCGCTTCTCCATCTCCTCCAGACCGCCCATGTTCAGCAGGTACTTGAATACCTTGCCGCAGCAGTAGATGGCCCAGCAGTTGGGAGTGTTATACATGGAGCCGTTGTCGGCGTGAGTCTTGTACATCAGGTAGATGGGGGTCTTGGGGTCCAGATCGTCACGGATCAGATCCTCACGGATGATGACCACGGCCATGCCGGCGGGGCCCACGTTCTTCTGCACACCGGCCCAGATCAGGCCGTAGTCGGAGACGTTGCAGGGGCGGGAGAGGAACATGGAGGACTGGTCGGACACCAGCACATGGCCCTTGGTGTTGGGCAGCTTGTTCCAGGTGGTGCCGTTGATGGTCTCGTTTTCGCAGATGTAGACATAGTCGCAGTCGTCGGGGATGTCCAGATCGCTGCAATCGGGGATGTAGGAGAAGTTCTTATCCTTGGAGGAGGCGATGACGTCCACCTCACCGAACTTCTTGGCCTCGGCAATGGCCTTCTTGGACCATGCGCCGGTCTCCACATAGCAGGCCTTACCGTTCTTCATGAGGTTCATGGCCACCATGGCGAACTGCACGGTGCCGCCGCCCTGAATGAACAGGACCTTGTAGTTGTCGGGGATGTGCATCAGCTTGCGCAGGTCGGCCTCGGCCTCGTCAGCGATCTGCTGGAACACCTTGGAGCGGTGGCTCATCTCCATGACGCACATACCGCTGCCGCGGTAGTTCATCATCTCGTCCCGGATCTCCTCCAGCACGGGCTCCGGCATCATAGCGGGACCGGCGGAGAAATTAAATGTACGACCGTATTTCATCTTGTGGTTCCTCCTTTTTCCATTCAAGCGTTGTTTTCCTTGTTTTTGCCAGTTACCCATATTATAGTGCATCCCGTCGTGAGAATCAACAGGGAAAAATAAAAAATGTGAGATGGGCTGAAAGATTTTCAGCTTGACAAAAATTTCGTAGGGCGGCAGCGGCGGCGATTGACAGGCGCCGCAGGAAATGATATAACAGACAGGATATAAAGATGCTGTAAAAAAAGCGGAGGGACGGGACATGGAACGGCTGAAGGAGCGGGTGGCCCACATCGGACAATATGCGGTGACGCTGCTGAAATGGATGGTACTGGGCGGCGTCATCGGACTGGTGGGCGGGATCATCGGGTCCCTGTTCCACATCGGCGTGGACACCGCCACGCAGGTGCGTCTGGCCCATCCGTGGGTGCTGTACCTGATGCCGGTGGGGGGCCTTGCCATCGTGGGGCTGTATCGGCTCACCAAAACGGAGGGAAAGGGTACCAACGACATCATCGCCTCCGTCCACTTTGGTGAGCAGGTGCCGGGGCTGCTGGTGCCGGTGATCTTCGTGTCTACGGTCATCACCCACCTGTGCGGCGGCAGCGCCGGACGTGAGGGCGCTGCCCTGCAGATCGGCGGCGGCATCGGCTATCAGGCGGGGCGGCTGCTGCGTCTGGGGGAGAAGGATCTGCCGCTGGCCACCCTGTGCGGAATGAGCGGCGTGTTCGCCGCCCTGTTCGGCACACCCCTGACGGCCACGGTGTTTGCACTGGAGGTCATCAGCGTGGGCGTTCTGTACTATGCCGGACTGGTGCCGTGCCTGACGGCGGCCTTGACGGGCTATCTGGTGTCGGTGCTCATGGGGGTGCCGCCCACCCGGTTCACGGTGACGGTTCCGGGGCTGGAGGTGCGGACCATGCTGCTGGTGATGGTGCTGGCGCTGCTGTGCGCCGTGGTCAGCATCCTGTTCTGCCGGGGGCTCCACGGGGTGGAGCATCTGCTGAAGCGGACGCTGAAAAACCCCTACCTGCGGGTGGCGGTGGGAGCGGCGGTGCTCATCGGCTTGACGCTGCTTACCAATGGAGACTACAACGGCGCAGGCATGGAGGTCATCGGTCGGGCCATCGCCGGACAGGCGGATCCGTGGGCATGGGTGTGGAAGCTGCTCTTCACCGCCATCACCATCGGGTGCGGCTTTAAGGGCGGCGAGGTGGTACCCTCCTTCTTCGTGGGAGCCGCCTTCGGCTGCGTGGCGGCGGGCTGGCTGGGTCTCCCGGCGGGCTTCGGGGCCGCTATGGGGCTGGTGTCGGTGTTCTGCGGGGCGGTGAACTGCCCGCTGGCCTCCATCATCCTCAGCGTGGAGCTGTTCGGCTCCGGCGATCTGCTGTATTTCGCCATGGCCTGCTCCATCAGCTATCTGATCTCCGGCTACTGTGGGCTGTACAGCAGCCAGACCATCCTCTACTCCAAGCTGCGGGCGGAGTTCATCAACGTCCGGACCCACGAATGAGGGCACATAAGAATACGCCTGCCGGGGCATACTGAGAGAAAATCAGTGCTTCGGGAGGCGTGTTTTTTATGGAGGATATCCTGCAGCAGGGGGGACAGATCACCCTGACGGCGCTGGGGTCGCTGGCGGCCCTGTTTCTGCTGACCAAGCTCTCCGGCAACAAGCAGGTGTCCCAGATGAACCTGTTTGACTATGTGATGGGCATTACCATCGGCTCCATCGCCGCCGAAATGGCTTCGGAGCTGGAATCGCCCCTGCGACCTCTTTGGGCCATGGTGGTGTATGGGCTGACGGCGTGGGGCATTGCCCTGCTGACCAACAGATCCATCCGGGTGCGGCGGTTCATCACCGGCAAGCCGCTGATCCTCATGGACAGCGGTGTCATCTACCGGAAAAATCTGCGGCGAGCCCGGATGGATCTCAACGAATTTCTCATGTACTGCCGGGTATCGGGGTATTTTGACCTCAACCAGATCCAGACCGCCATTTTAGAACACAACGGCACGGTGACGTTCCTGCCGGCGTCCATGCAGCGGCCGGTGACACCGGCGGACTTGTCCATGCAGCCCCGGCAGGAGCTGCTCCAGACCCCGGTGGTGCAAGACGGCCGGGTGCTGCCGGAGAATCTGCAGAAGGCGGGAAGGGACGGCGTGTGGCTGGAGCGGAAGCTGCGGGAGAAGGGATATCACGGCCCGGAGGAGGTGCTGCTGGCTATGGCGGCCGGCGGCGATCAGCTGGCGGTATATCCCATGGAGACCAAGAAGGAAGCCAGAGAAATGCCGTAAAACAGCAGGATATTGCGTAAAATACGCAATATCCTGCTGTTTTTATCGAAGCTGCCCGGCCAGATGGCCGCTGGACCATGCCCATTGCAGATTGTAGCCGCCGCAGTCGCCGTCCACGTCCAGCACCTCGCCGCAGGCGTACAGGCCTGGGACCAGACGGCTTTGGAGGGTGTGGGGATCGAACTCGTCGGTGCGGAGCCCTCCGGCGGTGACCTGTGCCTGATCGAAGCCGCAGGTGCCGGTGACGGGCAGGTCAAAGCACTTGCAGGTGTGGGCCAGCGCCGCCAGTGCCTCCTCCGGGGCGTCTGCCAGGGGGAGGGAGGGGGAGAGCCCGGCGTACTTGGCCGCCATCTGGCTCAGGCGGCTGTGGAGGGCGCCGGTGAAGGCCTGCCCGCAGGTGAGTTCCCGATTGCGGAGTGCCAGTTCCTGCCGGCGGCGCAGCCATGCGGCGGTGTCCGCTTCCGACTGCTCCGGCCACAGATCCAGCGACAGGGTCACGTCCTCACCAATGGCATAGCGGGAGATCTCGAAGATGGCGGGGCCGCTGACGCCGTACTCGGTGAAGAGAATTTCTCCGTGGTTCTCCGCCAGCACCTCCCGGCCCCGCCGCAGAGTAATGCGGGCGGTGGTTTTCACGCCCTTCAGGGAGCGGGGATAGGTGGGATCGGTCTTGAGCTGCACCAGTGCCGGGGTCAGAGCCGTGCGGTGGTGGCCCAGCCCCTTGGCCAGCCGATAGCCGTCCAGCACGCCGCCCACCTTGCTGCCGGCGGCGCCGCCTGCGGCCAGAATGACGCAGTCCATGCCCCGGAGGACCTCGCCGCTCTCCAGCGTCACGGTAAAGCCCTGCCCCCGGCACTTCAGGGAGGTGACGGGGTCGCCGGTCCGCAGGGTCAGCCGATCCGGCTGTCCCTCCAGCGCCAGACGCAGCACATCCAGCACGGAATTGGCGGTGTTAGAGCGGGGATACAGCTTGCCGTCGGGTTCCTCCACCGTGACAAGGCCCAGCTGGTGGAAAAAGCGCAGCGTTTCCGCCACCGGGAAGGCCTCCAGCGCAGGGCGGCAGAAGTCCGGGTCGGCTCCGTGGTAGTGAGCCGGGGAGGCATGGCGGTTGGAGAGGTTGCACCGGCCGTTGCCGGTGGACAGCAGCTTGCGGCCTACCCGGCCCTGCCGCTCCAGCAGCGTCACCCGGTTCCGGGGGTCGGAGAGGGCTGTCAGCGCCGCCATCAGGCCGGAGGCCCCGCCGCCGATGATGCAGACCTCACTCATGGCGCTGTGCCTCCAGCCGCTTGCGGGTGAGATAGCCCTCCAGCATCAAGGATGCCGCCACGGCATCCACCACCTTTTTGCGCTGTTTGGCGTTCTTTCCATTGTTAAATAGGATGTTGTGGGCATCCACCGTGGTGCGCCGCTCGTCCCACAGGGTCACAGGGAGGTCTGCCGCCTGCCGCAGCGTCTCGGCGAAGGCAGCGGCCTTCTCGGCACGGGGACCCACGGTGCCGTCCATGTTCTTGGGATAGCCCAGCACCAGCTCCGTGACCCCGTGCTCCGGGAGCAGCCGGAGGATCTCCTGTACCACCACCTCCGCCTTGCGGCTGTCGATGACGGTGGTGAAGCCCGCCAGCGTGCCGGTGGCGTCGGAGATGGCGATGCCGGTGTGGGCGTCGCCGTAATCAATGGCCATGATCTTCATTCTCACATACCTCGCAGGGTGAATTTTTCTCTATCATACACAACTTTTCCCTCCGGCGCAACCGGTGGCAGAGAAAAAACCGGAGAAGGGGGGAGAAAAGCGCCGTTTTCATGAAAAATCTTCTCCTTTTCGTGAAAAAACGCCTTGACGGAGGGACTTGCCTGTGTTAGAATAATCCTTACCTGTGGACATGGGCTTTCTTTTCATGCGTTTTTTCGCTTCTGACGCAGATAAAGAGGCTGTGCCCTTCAGGGAGGCAAGCGGCGGTCCGGCGGGGCCGGAGCCGTCAATCTAATAAGGAGGTGCCGTTAGATGCGAGTGAAGATCACTTTGAGATGCAATGAGTGCAAGCAGAGAAACTACAACACGATGAAGAACAAGAAGAACAACCCTGACCGTCTTGAAATGAACAAGTATTGCCCCTTCTGCAGAAAGCATACGGTCCATACCGAAACCAAGTAATTGGAAGGAGAAACAGCGATGGCAGAGGAAAAGAAAGTCAAGAAGGATCACGGCAAGTGGTTCCGTGAAATGAGAAGCGAACTGATGAAGGTGGTATGGCCCAGCGCCAAGACCACGGCCAAGAACACCGGCACTGTGCTGCTGTGCTCTCTGGGTGTGGGCGCCTGCATCTGGATCTTTGACGGCGTGGCTGTGCTGGCCGTCAAGACGCTGATCGGCCTGTTTACGCACTAAGGAGCGGAGCATGGCTGATAACGCAAAATGGTATGTCATCCACACCTATTCCGGCTATGAAAATGCGGTGAAGGCGGCCATTGAAAAGTCCGTGGTGAACCGCAATATGTCCGACATGGTCCTGAAGATGGAGATCCCTATGGAGACCGTCACTGAGGTCACCGAGTCGGGTGTCATGAAGGAAGTGGAGCGCAAGGTATTCCCCGGTTACGTCCTCATTAAGATGATCTTGACAGATGACACCTGGCATCTGATCCGCAACATCCGTGGCGTCACCGGCTTCGTAGGAGAGGCCAATAAGGCCATCCCCCTGACGGAGGAGGAGGTCACTGCACTGGGCGTGGAAAAGCACGAGATCGTGGTGCTGTACAACGTGGGCGATACCGTGAAGATCACGGACGGCCCTCTGGCCAGCTTCATGGGTACCGTGGAGGAGATCGACGCCGACAAGAACAAGGTTCGTGTGGTGGTCTCCATGTTCGGGAGAGAGACTCCCGTAGAGCTGGAGCTCGATCAGGTCGAGGTCGTCCAGCCCTGAGTGCGTCGGACGCACACAGGCCGGAGCATCCCCTCCGGCGCAAGTGGGAGAGACGCTGTGCGTCTCGCCAAGAGCAGGTCCGGTATTTGACCGGCTGCTACCACATTTTTATGAAGGAGGTGCCTCTTTATGGCACAGAAAGTCGTTGGTTATGTAAAACTGCAGATCCCTGCAGGCAAGGCAACCCCCGCACCCCCCGTTGGTCCCGCTCTGGGCCAGCACGGCGTGAACATCGCCGCTTTCACCAAGGAGTTCAACGAGCGCACCAAGAATGACATGGGTCTGATTATTCCCGTGGTCATCACCGTGTACGCCGATCGCTCTTTCACCTTCATCACCAAGACCCCCCCGGCTGCGGTGCTGATCAAGAAGGAGTGCAACATCGAGTCCGGCTCCGGTGTGCCTAACAAGACCAAGGTGGCCACCATCTCCAAGGCCTCCATTCAGAAGATCGCTGAGCTGAAGATGCGTGATCTGAACGCTGCTTCTCTGGAAGCTGCCATGAGCATGATCGCCGGCACCGCCCGTTCTATGGGCGTCGTCGTGGGCGAATAAGGAGGGTGTAAGAGATGTTTAGAGGTAAGAAGTATAAAGACAGTGCAAAGCAGATCGACCGTGGGACCCTGTACGATCCCAAGGAGGGTCTGGAGCTGGTATGCAAGACCGCTTCCGCCAAGTTTGACGAGACCGTCGAGCTGCACGTGAAGCTGGGCGTTGACTCCCGTCACGCCGATCAGCAGGTTCGTGGCGCCATCGTGCTGCCCAACGGTACCGGCAAGACCGCCCGTGTGCTGGTGTTCGCCAAGGGCGACAAGGCCGACGCTGCCCGTGAGGCCGGCGCCGATTTCGTGGGCGATATGGACATGGTGGAGAAGATCCAGAAGGAGAACTGGTTCGACTTCGACGTGGTGGTCGCTTCCCCCGACATGATGGGTGTTGTGGGCCGTCTGGGTAAGCTGCTGGGCCCCAAGGGCCTGATGCCCTCCCCCAAGGCCGGCACCGTCACTCCCGACGTGGCCAAGGCCGTGAAGGAGGTCAAGGCCGGTAAGGTGGAGTATCGTCTGGACAAGACCAACATCATCCACTGCCCCATCGGCAAGGTGTCCTTCGGCGCTGACAAGCTGTATGAGAACTATTCTGCTCTCATCGGCGCCATCATCAAGGCCAAGCCCGCCGCTGCCAAGGGCCAGTATATCAAGTCCTGCGTGGCTGCCGCCACCATGGGCCCCGGCGTGAAGATGAACGCCAACAAGCAGATCTGACGCTGCACCGGGCCGATTCGACCCGAAACGCTTCAATATCTTCGGTGGGGTGCTTGACAAAGCGCCCGGCCGCTGGTATAATATCTGATGCGTTCCAAAGACAGCAGGTGGCGCAAGCCGTAAGTCCTGCCGAGGATGGCAAATCGATTTTGATTGCTTACACCGTCCTTGTGTCCTTGGATACAGGGACGGTTTCCTTTTTTTGAACGCACCGACAATTTTTCCGGAGGTGAAATCAAAGAAATGCCCAACGCAAAAGTTCTGTCTGAGAAGCAGGCCGTCGTGGCGGCGCTGACCGAGAAGCTGCAGAACGCAGCTGCCGGTGTCATCGTTGATTACAAGGGCATCACGGTGGCAGAGGATACCACTCTGCGTACCCAGTGCCGTGAGAACAACATTGACTACGCTGTCGTCAAGAACACCCTGCTGCGCTTTGCTTTCAACAATGTGGGCCTGAACGAGCTGGACGATCAGCTCAACGGCGCCACGTCTCTGGCCGTGTGCATGGACGACCCCGTCGCTCCGGCCCGTGTGATCGCAGAGTTCGCAAAGAAACTCAACGGCAAGTTCGAGATCAAGGGCGGCTTCATGGACGGCAAGGTCGTCTCCCTGGAGACCGTCAATGCTCTGGCTGCCATCCCCGCTCTGCCCGTGCTGCAGGCTCAGGTTCTGGGTACCATGCTGGCTCCCATTTCCGCTCTGGCCTGCGTGCTGAAGCAAATTGCAGAGAAGCAGGGCGCTCCCGCTGAGGAAGCCGCTGCCGAGTAATGAGACGTTTCGTCTCGACCCCTATCTAAAAAAACATCTTACAATTAGGAGGCTTATCAAAATGTCCGAGAAAGTTACTGCTATGATCGAAGAAATCAAGGGCCTGACCGTTCTGGAGCTCAGCGAGCTGGTTCACGCTCTGGAGGAGGAGTTCGGCGTTTCCGCCGCTGCCATGGCTGCTCCTGCTGCCGGCGCTGCTGCTCCCGCTGCTGAGGAGAAGACCGACTTCAACGTCGTTCTGACCGGCTTCGATGCCGCTCAGAAGATCAAGGTCATCAAGGTCATCCGTGAGGTCATGGGTCTGGGTCTGGCCGAGGCCAAGGCTGCCGTCGAGGGCGCTCCCACCACCATGAAGGAGGGTCTGTCCAAGGAGGATGCCGAGGCTCTGAAGAAGCAGGTCGAGGAAGTCGGCGGCAAGGTCGAGCTGAAGTAAGTAATTCTTCATATGGAAAAGAGCGTTCCGCAGGGAACGCTCTTTTTTTGTCGCCTCGCTCCGGTTTGGCCTGAGCTGCACGGAGCATCGGCCCGACGTTCCATAGATGAAATTTTTTTCAAAGAAATTTTACAAAATACGGCATAAAATCCATGAAACTAACTATTATTTACAATAATTCGGAAAAACGATTGCATTGCTTAAGAAATGGGAGTAAAAAACAGATTATATACTTAATTTTTCGTTAAGCAATTTTTCCACGCTGACTATCCAACGCTCCACCACATTGGGGCGTGTTTTCGTGTGGAGAGATGGCTGACATCGGGGAATAAAAGGAGCCTGCATGGAGTTTTTCACGAATTTTTTGACGCTGCTGGGGGAGCATTATGCGCTGGTACTGGTGGCCTGCGCCGAACTGGTGGCGGATGTTCTGCCGCTGAGCCTTCGGCCCCGCAAGCGGGTGCGCCATGCTCTTTGAACGGCTCTATGAGGACAATGTTTCCGGCAAAATCTCTGACGAACGCTTTTCCAGAATGTCCCGGAGATACGAGGACGAGCAAAAGGAGCTGACCGAGAAAATCAAACAGCTCCGCTCCGAAATCGAAAAGCAGAGCAGCCGCACCATGACAACGGATATGTTTATCAGTCTGGTTCGCAAGTACACCAGAGCAAAAAAGCTGACACCCCGGATGCTGAATGAACTGGTGGAAAAAATCGAAGTGTTCAATGCAGAAAAGGTCAACGGTGTATGGGAGCAGCGGCTCCGCATTCACTACAACTGCGTGGGCACCATCGAGATTCCAAGCGCACTTCCTTTGCCGACACCTGATGTGTCGGTGAATACAAGAAAAGGCGTAGTTGTGAACTACGCCCCCTGTGATGTCGCTATTTAGCAAATAAAAAATGACGAATGTTCTTTGACAGCTAAATGCTGTAAGAACATTCGTCATGGTACGAGTGCTGATAACGGATTTCATAAAACAATGAATTAACCGGCAGAAACACATATATTTCATCTCGCACACGAACAGTTTCTTTAGAATTTTATTCGCACATTCGATTTGGGCAACCTCCTTCGATATAATGATTGCAGAATATCAAAGGAGGAACGGCAGATGAAGCAAAACTATTATCTTGCGCTTGATACGGCAGAACGGCGGCTTATCATTGAGAGCCTGAATAACCTGCGAAGCAGGCTCATTGCAGCGGGACGGTTTACCGACGCAGTTGATGAGTTGCTGCTCAAATTCGTAAATGCCAAGGTCAAAAAATTCAAGGTCATTCATACGGTATAGCAGGAGGTAACGACAATGACGGAATTTGAAAAAATGGGATGCACATACCGGCAGGAGGGCGACTATTTCTTGCCCAATCTTAAGATTGGAGAACAGGACGAGGTGCTAATCGGCGTATGGGGACAGCGACATCGGCAGTACCTGAAAAAGCATCACCATGTACGCTATTACAATTTGCTCACTGCTGGGGCGCTGAACAGCTATCTTACAGAGATCGAACTGCAAGCGCAGGCACTATTCAATGACATTGTAATGCGACTGTCCGAAGAGGAAAATGTTACTGAAAATCTCAAAGCAACTGACCCAATGGAATGGGTCAAACGGAGCAATAACATCCGCAATCGAGCTACAGAAATCGTAAATGCAGAGGTCATTTTCGTGTGAGCAGCAACAAAATTTGATAGAAATCAGAGGCGCAGTCAGATGCAGGTAAGCACCGGCTGCGCCCCTTTTTCGTTGCTCTGAAATAGGTCTGCATTATCTTAGCGAGCAGACTGTTTTTACTCCTGTCGGAGCCAAACAGTGTATCCGCTTGCGATGCCTGCGTCATCTTAGCGAGCAGTGCCTTTTTGCTCCGTTCTGTCGAGCTACGCAAAAGGCCTCGTTAGGGACACCCTAAGACCTGCTTACCCGATGCCGAAGAATCGGTCGAAGAAACCCTTCAACTTTTCAATGATGGTCTGCTTCTTCTCTGCACGGTTTCCACCGCTGAAGCGGGAGATTGGCGGCATCAGCTTGTCAATGTCTGTGCCCGTCGTTTTGACAGAACCGTCACGGAAAGCGCTGTCCATAAAGCGACGGGTCTCCTCGTCCTTCAGATTTTCTTCTTGGATGATCGTGACAAGCTGCCGTTCCTTTTCCTCGGCAACAAAGGTGCGCCATTCCAGCATCACATCTGACACATCGTTGATACCTGCAATAAAGGTTTCGATCAGTGCCTTCTTGCTACGTAGTTCTGGGCTTGCATCTACTGCCTTCTGGATCGTAATGAGAATTTCTTTATCGTCGCAGTGGGAATCGTGATACTTTTGGACGAGCATCAGAATGTAGTCGATATTGATCTCGATTTGTTTGATGAGCTCGATTTCAAAGACAATATCGTCCGTGATGTCCTCTTTTTCGCCACCGGGCTTGCGGTTTTTCCACTCATCCCGTAAGTCCTGATAGCGGCCAAGATAATCCTGAAAATCCCGCTCGCTCAAAATTTCGCTTCCGGCAAACTCGTCGAACGAAGTCAGCAGGTTGCGCATACGCAGAATCGCACCGAACAAAACGATAAACTCCTTCTGCCGCTGTTCGCCGGTAATGCGTTCCTCTGTCAGCGGGAATTTCGTTGTCAATTCCTCAATCATATCCTGGTAGCCTGGGTGATGTTTTCCGTCGGCATCCTCGTAGCCAAAGTAGTAATCCTTATAGCCACGCATCAGGACGATACCGCCCGCTTCCTTATCGCCAAACAGAGAAATTGCATCGTCGGTACGCTTTTGCAGATTGCGGAAGCAAACGATGTTGCCGAACACCTTGATGGAATTGAGAATCCGGTTGGTGCGGGAATATGCTTGAATCAGCCCGTGCATTTTCAGGTTTTTATCCACCCACAGCGTATTCAGCGTCGTGGCGTCGAAGCCGGTCAGGAACATATTGACCACGATCAGCAGGTCAAGTTCCTTGTTCTTCATCCGCAGGGAAACATCCTTATAGTAATTCTGGAATTTGTCCCCGTCTGTGGAATAGTTGGTGTGGAACATCCCGTTGTAGTCACGGATGGCCGCATCCAGAAAATCACGGGAACTTTGGTCAAGTGCGGAGGTATCCTCCGGATTCTCCTCGTCAAGAATACCATCTGTTTCTTCCTCATTCGCTCCATAGCTGTAAATGACGGCAACCCTCAGCCGCTTCTGCGGATTTTCCGCCATTTGCCTCTGAAACTCGGCGTAGTAGAGCTTTGCAGCATCCACGCTGGACACGGCAAAGATGGAGTTGAACCCGCTGACCCGCTGCTTCTGCTTGATTTCCTCGATCTGCTGCTTGCTGCCGGCAGAGGCAACCTCGGCGATATTCTGCAATACGCTGTATGTATAGGTTTTATCACCCCGGTAGGTCTTCTGGTCAAAATGCGTCAGAATGTAATCCGTGACCAGTCGGATGCGTTCCGGGGCAAGAAACGCCTTTTCCCGGTTGATGTCCCAAACCTCTTTGTCGTCAATATCCGGCTCGGCGTCCATCGTTTTGATGTAGTCCACCCGGAAGGGCAGTACATTTTTGTCGTTAATGGCGTCCACGATGGTGTAAGCGTGGAGCTGATCGCCAAAAGCCTGCTCTGTCGTGCGGAGTGTGGGATTCTTGCTCACGCCTGCATTGACCGCAAAGATGGGCGTGCCGGTAAAGCCAAAGAGGTTGTACTTCTTGAAATACTTCGTAATGGCTTGATGCATATCCCCGAACTGACTCCGGTGGCACTCATCAAAAATGATAACAACTCGCTTATCAAAAATGCTGTGTCCGGCGTTCTTTTTGATGAAAGTTGCCAGCTTCTGGATGGTGGTAATGATGATCTTGGCGTTGTCATCTTCCAACTGACGCTTCAGCACCGCTGTGGAGGTGTTGCTGTTGGCAGCGCCCTTTTCAAAGCGGTCATATTCCTTCATCGTCTGATAGTCCAGATCCTTGCGGTCCACGACAAAAAGCACCTTGTCGATATAATCCAACTTCGTGGCAAGCTGCGCCGTTTTGAAGGAAGTCAGCGTTTTGCCGCTGCCGGTGGTGTGCCAGATGTACCCGCCGCCTGCTACGGTGCCGTATTTCTTATAATTGTTGGCGATCTCAATGCGGTTCAAAATGCGCTCGGTGGCGACGATTTGATATGGCCGCATCACCAGCAGCATATTTTCCGCCGTAAATACACAGTAACGGGTAAGAATATTCAGAATGGTGTGCTTGCAGAAAAAGGTCTTGGTAAAGTCCACAAGATCGGGGATAATGCGGTTGTTCGCATCCGCCCAGAACGAAGTGAACTCAAAGCTATTGCTGGTTTTGGACTTCTTGGCTTTCTGCGCTTTGGCATCCTTGATATGGTTGAAACGGGTGGTATTGGAATAATACTTCGTATTTGTGCCGTTGGAGATCACGAAGATCTGCACGAATTCATACAGTCCGCTGGATGCCCAGAAGCTGTCCCGTTGATAGCGATCGATTTGGTTAAACGCTTCCCGAATGGGAACGCCCCGGCGCTTCAGCTCGATATGGATGAGTGGCAGACCGTTGACCAGCACCGTCACATCATAGCGATTGTCATGAGCTGCCCCCTCCTCTGTGGAGATGGCATACTGGTTGATGACCTGCAAACTGTTATTATGGATGCACTTCTTGTCAATAAGCTGAATATTTTTGCTTTCCCCGTTATCCCGGCGGAGCACCTGCACATAGTCCTCCTGAATCAGCCGGGTCTTTTCGAGAATGCCGGAGTTTGTGTTTGCCAGCACCTCGTCCCAGAAACGCTTCCATTCGCCGTCCGTAAAGCGATAGTTATTCAGCTTTTCCAGCTGCGTCCGCAGATTGGCAATCAGGTCAGCCTCTTTATGGATGGTCAGGCGCTCATAGCCCAGCTCGCAAAGCAGACGGATAAACTCCTTTTCCAAGTCTGCTTCGCTCTGGTACGCCTCCGAGCGCTTCGACTGCGGCTTGTATTCGGTGACAACAGTGCTTTCTGCACTTTGCGATACGATGTTGAAATACGGCACGGTCAGGCCCCCTTTCCGTTCAAATGTTGATCTCGTTGTCGTACCCAAAGAGGTTTGCCAAGCGATTGGATGCCGAAATTATGCGATAGTTAAAAGAAAAATGCTCTTTGTTTTTACGGTAATACAACAGGGCTGCTTCGCAAATGTCTTGACAGAGCGATACGATATCGATAGAGATCGCTTGTTGCTGTGGGGCACCATTTTCGTCAAGCTTGATGCAACGTTCTATCGGCACACGCGAACAGCTCGATGCCGGACGCCAGATCAGCGAAAAATGCGTGATGTTTTCCTCAGTTCCAACGACTGTCGGGTTCGATTCGTGCAGCATCGCACAACGCAGCTTGTAGACCACATTGCCGCTGACCAAAAACCTTTTTGAAGTATCTCCGGTCAGTTCACTTTTGGGAGCAAGAACATGATCGTCGTACCAGCTGGTGTAGCGATTGCTAACGCTCGATTGTGGATGGTACACTTTTCCGCAAGTATCCGGCAATGTCAGTGCCATTGTCAGCGCTGCGATCTGAAGATCGTTTTTCAGACATCGTTCGATCTCGTTTACTAGATGTTCTATCATATCTTTTCCTCAAATGACAATAGCTTGTCCCTGTAGTATTCGTATTGTTTCTGTCGGGCTTCGATCTCTGCGGGGAGGCCGGAGGAAAGGTCGGTGCAGATGGCATCGAAGTTGTCGAGAACATTGACAATACGGCTTTGAACATCAAGTGACGGAATTGCCACTTGGAACTTATTGAGCATCGGTCTGCGGATTGACGGCACTGACCCTTGATACATTTGCTGACCGATATATTTTGGGAAAGTGGCAACAAAGTAGTGGTACAAATATTTTCCCAAAAGCCCGTCTGTTGCAGGATGAATTCTGTAGGCTCTTTGATGGAGTGCATATTTCCCGTTGATATAATGGAACACATTTCCAACGCCTACGCCGTCTCCTGCGGTGATAATTGCCTCTTCGTCATACTCATATTCGTCTTTAGCAAGTAGCTGCTGAGAACGAACAAAAAATGGATAACAGCCGCCCTTAACCGCATCATCGGTGTTGCTTGACCCAGTTGAAATGTCTGCGATCTCAGCGAGCGTCTTCCATACAACATCACTTGTTGCCCCCCCTCGGACATCGCCGAAGGTTAGCAGTTTATCCCTATAATACGCATACTGCTGCTTTCTTGCGGTAAGCTCTGCGGTAAGCTCTGCGGTAAGCTCTGCGGTAAGCTCTGTGAAATTGTCCAGTATACGGACAATTTCACACTGCACCGGCAGGGGCGGGACGGGGAACTTAAACGCTGCAAACTGTTTCATATCAACAGAGGCAAAATTTCCTTGATTCAAGTGCGACTTGCAATATTCATCGAGTCTAAAGCAATAATAGAAAACAAACATCATATCAACGCAATCTTTGAACTCGTCTTTAAGCGTCAGATACGTGAACCTCTGATTTGCCAAAGATGGCACTTTTATCAATGCGTGCTCACCTATTGTGGCAGAAGTGGCAATGATAATTGAATCTGCAGGAAACAACTTTCCTTTGACAGCTTTTTCAGAAACATATTGGGTCGCTGTTGTCAAAATTCTTCCGTTTTCACGGATGTCCTCCATGCGAAACCAAGGAATAGTGCCGTTTTCCCAGAACTCATTGTTCGCTTTTGAGGGTGTGTATCCATTTCTTGTTATGAACAGTTCGGGGATTGGTAGGTATTTCACCCCATCGGGGCAAAGTTCCTGAATAAATTCATCAAGTTTGGTCATTGGATTCATCTCCTTTTGCCAAGGAATTTGGAATGCTGATATTATATATACTTGCCATTGTACATACCTGCATCGGATATATAGCATAATCCCAAGGCATCAGCTGTAACAGGTATGGGATATTTTCGGTGCGGATAACTTCTACCCTTTGAGGATTCACAAATATCACATATTTTATTTCGTTCCTAAAGTCATACATATAATTTAGCAGCGCTTTGTCTCGACTTAATCGATAATCTTTGAAACTTTCTTGTTCACGCATATCTCCCTGTGCCATGCCATCAATCCAGCGGCCATATACATTTTCGCACATCGCCAAAGCGGTTTCAGGATATTCGATCATAAAAATTCCAATATCTTTTTTGCCAGAATATTTTTGGTAGCTCTCCAAATGACGCTCCCAGTTTTGCTTAAAAGAATCTATCAGGAAAGTGTAGCTATGTGCAGGATTCTGAAATGCCCACGATTCAGAACGCACTGCATCAAAGCTTGGGGTTATATTCCATTCTGTTTTCAGTTTTTCTGTTTCAGTGTCTACCTTACGCCGAAAATCGCTTTCTTTTCTTGCATGGGTAGCACCTTTTCGTGTGACCTGTGATGATGTAATTTGAAAATGCTCTATGAAACCGTTATCAAATATAAAATCTGGGAATTCACTGCTTGATGGATTGGGCTTGGCAGTGCGAATGATATCAGCAAATTCAAAGCGTTCATTTTCCAATAAACCGAAATAGTTCTTATTAAAGTCGGAACTACAATAGAAAATGTGATCCTTTGCAAATGAAGCATCCGTAACGGTAAAGGCAGAACATCCATCAAATGGATTGCAGATAGGCATTCCATCTTTGTAGAACAAAGCGTGTTTAATTTTATCAAAGCAAGCTGCCTCTTTATCGCCTCTCATTACCCCTCAATCTCCCCAATAATTCGATCAATTTCCTCTCTCAACTTCTGCTCTCGTGCGACGATCTCGGCAATCTCGGCGTTCAGCTTTACGATGTCGATCTTCTCACGGGTATCCTCCTGCTCCACATAGGTAGAAACAGAGAGATTATAATTGTTCTGTTTGCTGCCGACCTCGTCGTTTGGCACAAGGTGGGCAAAATGCTGCTCGTCCTTACGCTCCGCCACGGCGGATACGATGCGCCGGATGTTGTCCTCGGAGAGTCGGTTGTTCTTCGTGACCTTCACAAACTCCTTGGAGGCATCCACGAACAGAATGGCGTTGTCCGTCTTGTTCTTTTTCAGCAGCATAATGTCCACGGAGATCGTAACATTCAGGAACAGATTAGAGGGCAGCTGAATGATGGCATCCACAAAGTTGTTATCCACCAGATACTTGCGGATCTTCTGCTCGGCTCCGCCACGGTACATAATGCCGGGGAAGCAAACGATGGCCGCCGCACCGTTGGAAGCCAGCCACGAAAGACTGTGCATAATAAACGCCATATCGCCCTTGGAGGCAGGAGCCAGCACTCCGGCAGGCGAAAAGCGCGGGTCATTGATAAGCAGCGGGTTCTTATCGCCCTCCCACGGCACGGAAAACGGCGGATTGGATACGATCAGCTCAAAAGGCTGGTCGTCCCAATGCTGCGGGCTGAGCAAAGTGTCCTCCCGGACAATGCTGAACTTATCGAACTCGATGTTATGCAGGAACATATTGATGCGGCAGAGGTTGTAAGTGGTCAGGTCGATCTCCTGACCGTAGAAGCCTCGCTCGATATTATCCTTGCCCAGCACTTTTTCCACCTTCAGCAGCAGAGAACCGGAGCCGCAGGCAGGGTCATAGACCTTGTTGATTTTCGTTTTGCCAATGGTGCCGAGGCGAGCCAGCAGCTCTGAAACATCGGCGGGAGTGAAATACTGACCGCCCTTTTTACCGGCATTGGCGGCATACATTCCCATTAGGTACTCATACGCATCGCCGAACAGGTCGGGATTGCTGCCCTCCGTGGAGAACAAAGGCATCTGTGCCACGCCGTTCAGCAGCTCCACCAGCACTTTGTTGCGCTTGGCGACGGTCTCACCGATGGCCTTGCTGTTCACATCAAAATCGTCAAACAGACCTGCAAAATCATTCTCAGCGTCTCCGCTGGCGGCGCTGCTCTCAATGTGGTTGAACACACGCTCCAGCGTCTCGTTCAGGTTGTCGTCCTTGTCCGCCCGGGCGAGGACATTGCAGAACAATTCGGAGGGCAGAATGAAGAAGCCCTTTTCCTGCACCAGTCCCTCACGGGCAGTCTCCGCCTCAGCGTCCGGCATTTTGGCGTAGTCAAAGGCCTTGTTCCCGGCGGCGTACTCGCCCTCGTTGATATAGGCGGTGAAGTTCTCCGAAATATAGCGGTAGAACATCGTGCCCAGCACATAAGATTTGAAGTCCCACTCTGCCACATGACCTGCGTGGACAAGGTCGGTGGCGATTTTATAGATGCGGCGGAACAGTTCGTCCCGTTCCTGGTCTTTCTTTATCTCTGCCATCTTCGTTACTCCTTATCTGCCAGCCACGCCGTTTCAATCTCATCAAAGGGGATGTTGTTTTCCTCACAAAATGCCTTGATTTTTTTCATTGCCGTGATATTCGGCTTGGTTTTGGCGTTTTCCCAACGGTTTATCGTTCCAACGGATACATTCAGTACTTTTGCGAAATCCTCCTGTGACAGCAGGGCTTTCTTACGCATGATCCGGATCAACTCGCTTAAAGGCGTCATCAAACAATTCTCCTTCCAGAAGATTAACAGCATTATACCATAAACCTATCATTTTCTCAAGTAGCGTAGCGAAAATAGGCGGAAACGAATTTCATAAGCAAAGAGGCACAGCCTTCGGATTGATCCGTTGGCTGTGCCTTTTTTGCAACTTTAAGAAAAATTTGAAAAATAGCTTCGTACAAATCGAGAAAAATTTCCCAGTTGGTTGGTAGAGAGAAAATTTCAAAATCTTTCGTTCAAATCCGAAAAATTTTCCCAGTTGGTTAGTAGGGGGTTAAAAAATCAGCCTTCTCGCTGGCTATCTATTGAGGGGACCATCTTGTGTGCCTTGATAGTGGCGGAAGAAATTTTTTTGAAATAGTGTGGGAATTTCGCAGAAAAATTCGGCAAATAGAAAGTGAGAGGGCGCTAGAAGATTTCGGCGTAGTCCGCAGCTCTGGTGGCCTTTCATATGTACCTTGAAAGTTGAATCACAGAAAAATTTCTGAAAGAGGGTCACCAAACACCTACCCGTTTTAGTAACAAGTGAGAGGAGGCTTTCCAATGGTCATCAAAATTACGCCGCAGCAGGCGAAAAGGGTCAACGCCCTGTTGCGGAAGCTGTGCGCCAATTACGATGGCGGCAACTGCCTGCTGCTGGACGACGGCGAGCCCTGCGTTTGCGTCCAGAGCATCAGCAAATATGGCATCTACTGCAACTATTTCAAAAACGCCGTGCTCCCAGTGGACGAAGGGCTGCACGCCGAGATAATGAAGCCGACCGACGGCAAGCGCTGTGTGCTGTGCCGTCAGGCGTTTGCGTCGAGGGCGAAGAATCAGCGTTATTGTCCGGCCTGCGCCGCCAAGCAGAAACGGCTGAAGGCAGCCGAACGGCAGCGCCGAAAGCGGGCATCGGCGTCACGCTTTTAAGGTGCGGACAGCCCTGAAATACAAGGCTTTTTTGAACCCAAATCAACCCAAGCAATACAGCAACACCTTAACCTCAAAAATCCGCTTTGAAAAGCGTGACAAATTCAAGCGAAAGGAGGAATTCAATGAACCCATATTTTACAGTCAACGACTCCGAACATTTCACCTTTTACCGTATCCCAAAGCTGCTGTTCACAGATGAGATTTACCAAACTGTTTCCACCGATGCCAAGATGCTCTACGGCCTGCTGCTGGATCGGCTGTCCCTATCCGAGAAGAACGACTGGAAAGACGAGCACGGTCGGGTCTACCAATATTTCACCATCCATCAGGCGCAGGAACTGCTGCATTTCGGACACGAAAAGGTCTGCCGCCTGTTTGCAGAACTGGATGCAGCCGACCTTATCGTGCGCCGCCGTCAGGGGCAGGGCAAGGCCAACCGCATCTACTTAAAGGAGTTTACCCAAAAGTCCGATTTTCGGAATTCCAGAAGTCCGGGAATCGGAAGGAAATAAGACTTAGAGAGTGATATTTACTATCCGAAAAAGAGAAAGAAGGTCAACAATGAATAACAAAAACACAGTGCCAATGAAACCGGCGCTCTTAAGAATTGAACAGCTGCGTCCGTTTGAAGGCCATCCCTACAAGGTACAGGACAACGAGGAGATGGCTGCTCTTTCGGAAAGTATCCGGGAGAATGGTGTTCTTTCCCCGTTGATCGTCCGTTCCGTTGAAAACAGCGATGAATATGAAGTCATCAGCGGACACCGCCGCCTGTATGCTGCCCGGAAGGCAGGTCTGACAGAAGTTCCCGTGCTGATTTACACCCTTGACCGGGATGCCGCCGCCATTGCCTTGGTGGACAGCAATCTGCACCGGGAGCATATTCTGCCCAGTGAAAAGGCGTATGCTTACAAGTTGAAAATGGAAGCACTGTCCCATCAGGGAATCGCTTGTGGACAAGTTGGCCACAAGTCCCGGGATGATATTTCCGATACAGACAGTGGCAGGCAGGTTCAGCGCTATATTCGCCTGACCTACCTCATCCCGGAATTGCTGGAAAAGATGGACAAGGAAGAAATTGCGTTCTCTGTCGGCGTGGAGTTGTCCTATCTCGATGAATACAGCCAGCGGGATGTGCTGGAGCAATGTGAGATCAACGACTGCACGCCATCTTATTCGCAGGCATGGCGAATGCACAAGGCCGACCGTGAAGGGCTGCTGACGAAGGATGTGATCCAGTTCCTTATGAGCGAAGAAAAACCGAACCAGCGGGAGACAGTGAAGATACCCACCGAAAAGCTGCGAGAATTTGCGCCAGATGCCAACCCACGGCAGCTTGAGGACTTCGTTCTCAAAGCCTGCGAGCATTACCGCAAATACCTCATCCGCCAGCGTGGGCGGGAGGAACGATAAGGAGTGATAGAAAATGAAGCGGCAAACGAATTGGATCGTCGGCGTATCCGACGGAAAAGTCCACGAATACAAAATTGGGGATGTGACCTATTTTGTTTCTGCAGAATTTGAGCGCAGCTCTCAAACCAATCTGCGTGACCGTGTACAAAGAACGGTGGTCAGCAATCTCATACCTTTGACGCCCGGTCAAGCATCCGATACAATAGCAGCGGAATATGTGTGTTCGGCTGCCGGGAAGGAGGACTTATGCAGTCGAAAAAGAAAAAAGAACAATTGGGATTAACAGCGCTGTACTGCCGCCTGTCCCGTGATGATGGAGCGGAAGGCGACAGTAACTCCGTAGCCAATCAAAAGCGTTTATTGCAGAAATACGCCAAAGAAAATAGCCTCGGTAATACCCGTTTCTATGTGGACGACGGTTATACCGGCACGAATTTTGTTGAGGTAAGATAACGATACCTTTTTTGCAGAGGGTGTTATCTTACCTC
>ERZ1673697.238-NODE-238-length-92196-cov-9.520105_pt1 | contig 92196 bp, 73 predicted proteins | sample MGYA00580227_ERZ1673697 | MGnify/ENA primary metagenome ERZ1673697 (study PRJEB41218, sample SAMN15661759) | gut metagenome | host: Homo sapiens | place: Canada: London | collected 2015-08-20/2019-03-30 | study: EMG produced TPA metagenomics assembly of... | reverse complement strand
TCCGCTATCGTTACTATATTGTTACTTCTCTCCGTAATTGCATATACAACCCATTCGTTTATAGAGTATTGTGATTTTGCATCGGTTAGTAGTCCACCATCCACATACTCAAAAATTCTCTCAGCATCTCCACAAGTATGATTTTTCAAATACAATATCAGCATTCACAAAATCTACCCAGTTACTACTTTCTATAAGGCCGCTCCTCATACGATATACCAAATTATTCTTTAAGAGGCGGAAATTGCTTCCTAATATTCCAAACTTATCGTCTCACCTGCATATCAAGAAAAAATACAGAATCCAACTCTTCCGCCTGAATATTTTCTTCTATTCTTATAAAAGATTCAGCAGCTTTTACATGTCCCTGACCAGCAGCTGCCCTATACCATAACATAGCCTTTGCAGAGTCACGAACAACGCCTTTACCCCAATAGTACATCCTGCCCAAATTATATTGCGCAGGGGCATTTCCCTGCAAAGCCGACTTTTCAAGCCATGATGCGCAAACCGATAAATCCATTTCCACGCCTCTACCCAAACTATAAGCCACACCTATGTTATATTGCGCTACAGGATTACCAACAGCCGCAGACTTTCTGAACCAAAACAGGGCAGTTGATACATCAGGAGATACCCCAAAGCCGTTGAAAAACATATAACCCAAATTATTCATAGCATCAGAATCGCCATGAGACGCAGAACGACGATACCACTGAATGGCTTCCCGATAATCACGTGCCACCCCTAATCCCAAACGGTAAAGATTCCCTAGTCCCAGCTGAGCCTGAGCATTTCCCTGTTGGGCAGCATACTGAAAATACTTTCTAGCTTTCGACAGGTTTTCAGAAACGCCATAACCATAGGCATACATGAAAGCCATATTGTTACAGGCATTCGTATTACCAGCCTTTCCGGACTTTTCAAATAATGCAAATGCTTTTTCATAATCCTTATTTCCACCAAGGCCACGATAGTACATATCACCCAACAGATATTGGACGTATGAGGCCGAATCTATGCTTGCCAGTGGTACAAACCTATTCCGTGCCTCATTATAATCATGCTTTCTATAAGCATTCATGGCTTGCAGATACCTGTCCGAAATATCTCCCAAACTCCACATATAAATTCGGTCATGAAACGCACATATACTGAAAACAGCTATCAAAAGCAAACATATACCAATACCCAAACAATAAGATTTCCATTTATTCATAACAAATACGACTTAATAAGAATATTCCACTATATGATATTCAGGATCGCTACTTATGCCATATATTTTACGTTTTTCAGGATTCACCGCAATACGAGAAACGCCATCGTTCAAGATATAATGCCGCAATGGAGCCCCTTCCCAACTAAACACCAAAATATCCTTTGCAAGCAAATTGTGTCCAGGTTTGTTTACAAATTTCCCATTATAAAGCACCCATAATTCATCTCCCACACCAACCGGACTGTAAAAGGCATCACGATAGTAGTCAGGATTAGGGCGACTGCCTATCCGAACACCGTCATTAAACTCCGTAAAACGCGTAAAGAAATGTTCCGGACCATAAAGTCGTTTTACCAGTTTTCCACTGTCATTGTAAATATCTATCAAATCAGTAAAGAAATGACAGACGGCAAAACGATCATTCCCATTACTAGCGGGAATAGCACGATAGGCATCCACCCGTTCCAGATCGGTATAGTCTTCCGGACCCTCGGGGTAGTTTCCTACCGCTCCTATCTTCTGTCCGGCAGCATTGAACATGTAACAAGGAGCGTCCGGACGATAAGAGACTCCGACCAGTTTATCTTTCAGCAGAACAAGCTCACTAAAGAAATCAGCCTCACTCAATTTATATCGCCGGGACGGAACTAAAGACGGAGCAGAAACGAACTCACCGACTCCATACGTACAAACTGTTGAAGTCACCATATCATATAGTCTCACTGAATCTTGCCCTAAAATGAAACTAGGGGAAATCATCTCATCAGGTCCCTCCCCCATCGTCATTTGTTCACCTATCTTCTTCTTGGTATTCAAGTTAAAGAGATGGAGAAGTTTCTCTGTCTTCCTATTAATTGTTATCAATAATGTATCCATTACGACCAATTGATTAGGTTGCATCACAGGTTCATCAAATGCTATTTCAGAGCCAGTCAATTCCTGACTTTCGAAGTCCTCCCACTCTATACAAGTCTCATCTTGGTAGACCGATTCCACCTTATTACCACACGCCACAAAGGATATGCCACCCAAGATAACAACTAAAATTCTTATATATGCTTTCATACATAGATTATTTATAACATACTAAACTAACAAGTAACAGGTCATTACATAAAACGTTTCCAACCAAACAAAAGGAAAATATCCATATAACGAACCGGTAAAAAAAAATAATTATGGTCAACGGTCATCAACTGTTATTGAAGTACCCATTAGTGTATTTTATTACACATTTATATTCTGAATTGGGACAATATCTATCACCATCAGATTCCCAGCTAGCTAATGCTTCCATATTAGCCAAAGCCAACCCAGACATTACATCCGATTTTTGAGCGTTATACACATTCATTCCTGCTATCAAAGCAAACGATGCAACTATAGTAGCTTTCAAAATTTTCTTTTTCATCTTATTCTCGGAAAGAACTCCACCGCAGAAAAAACGAAACTCCTGCTTGTCCGTTTATTTAGATAACACTTTTCAAATCGAAATAGCCAAACTGAATTTCATCGTCAAAGTTCATTATCAATCGGCTGTTTTCTTCATCACAACAAAAATCCGAAACATGATAACCCACATCCAAGGTTTTCAAATAATTGCCATGTATATCAAAAATATGGAACAGAGTAGGACAAAGCACTTTGATTCCGCTTGGCCCATTTTCATCAAATGTATTTTCACCGGAGAACAAGGCGATAATCTTATCCTTATAAATAGCAACCTTACGATAATAAGAGGTTTTGTTCGTCCGTTTGTCATTCCAAGCCGGACCATAAATATTGGAAATCAAATGGCCGTTCAAATCACAAAGAGTCATCAAATCATTGTATTCATATCCTTCCACATACCTGTTATAGCGTAAAGAGGCATCCATCACCACACGTTTCTTGCTTATTTGAGGATGTGTATATTTCATAGGCGTAATGCCCCCTGTCTGCATATTCCATCGGGCCACAGACTGCTGATAGCCCGAATTTCCCGTTGGACGTATAATCAAGCCGATTGACAACGTATCATTCATATATTTATAACGACTGGGAAATTCCACTCTATTCATTTCATACTTTACCGAAGGAAAGTACAAAGGATCAGCCAACAGACTATCCACATGATAGCAGAAGATTTTTTGCTTTCCATGGTCAGACACATAAAATTCCCGGCTTCCGGGACAAGTCCCTATAAATCCAATATTGACTATTTCGCCAGGGCCCTCACCTAAAGTTCCGGTACTCTTTACATAATCAAAACTTTGTCGGTCAAAAAGACGAATCAACTGGTCATCCGACCGGCAATCTTCTATGATTAGGTAATCGTCCAGTAAGAACAGCCTGGCTATCGAACCTATAAACGGAGTATCAATCAGAATTTCATGTACTTGATTCTTTATATCCAAAACATTTTCCCTGTCCGATTGATAAATTTCAGTCTTAGAATGATTGGTACAATTACCAAACAACAGGAAAGGAGCAAGCAGTAAAAATATTCGTTTTATTATCATTATATCAAATAATTGGCATCCGGTGTAGCATTTCACCACATCCGGATGAAATAAGACTTTAAACAATACTTAAAAAGTTAATTCCATTGGTATTCTTTGTAATATTCAAACCAACCATGGCATTCGCAACCATTACCATTACTTACACAACCATTATCGCATCCAAAACCATTTTCATCATGAGCTAACGCTTCCACATTAGCCAATGCCAACCCAGACATTACATCCGATTTCTGAGCATTATACACATTCATTCCTGCTATCAAAGCAAACGATGCAACTATAGTAGCTTTCAAAATTTTCTTTTTCATCTTATTTTTAGTTTTAAAGATGATTAATCACTTGTGTTTTTTATTTTATTCTCGCAAAGAACTCCACCACAGAAAAACAAAACAACAACAGCAAAGAACACAAATACCGTTTCCACTGGTTTGTTATTTTTGCATAAAGATAGACAACATCCATCGGACACACAAATTTTTCACCTTAAATCCATCTTAAGACGACCTTAAAGTTTTCTTAAGGTCCCAAAAACGCCCATTTCATCGAAAGCATAATCAGTATTCCCAATAACATGATTCATGTCATCAAACTACATTTTTTCTCTGATTTATAAGTTCTCTTTCCGCAACATCCGCAATGGAACAGAACGCTATTCAAAAGAGAATGTGTGAGAAATCTGAACAATTGAGAAATATATGCCGATAAAATATATTCGGATATACCATTCTATAAAGAGACGAAAGAATCCAAAAAACTCGGGCTATTTACTCCTGTAAAAGCTATCAAAGGAGAATCACCTGAAATAACAAAAAGGGAGAAAGCGGCAAGAGACTTGTTTTCAACGGCAGTCTCAAAAGTCAGACAACCCATTGAATCATTATTCAACTGGTTGAATGAAAAAACAAATATTCAAAGAGCGATGAAAGTCAGGTCTACATCTGGACTGCTGGTACATACAATGGGAAAAATTGCCATCGCATTAATTACTCTAATTTTTAACTAAGGAATCAAATACTGATTCGCATAATACCCTCATTATAAACTAAAATTCAAAGAAGGAGAATGCCCCAAAATAGAAAAAGCAGAATGAAATGATACTTTATATTTATGACATCTCCCTCAATATATCAATCCTTAAGATATTCTTTTACCACAAAGTCACGATTCATCTTTATTTATTATATCAGCAAGTGAATATGTATATATAACTCTTTCATTTTTATTATCAACAGCATAAATTTTATTTGAAGATACAGTAATGTTCACAATGTCTTTATCAAGTAAATAATGAGCAATTGGAACTCCATCCCAATTCCAGACTTCCAATACTTTTCTTTTATTTTCTGTTGTCAATATATAAATATAATCAGCATCCATGCAAGGATAATATTGATAAAAAGCATATCTATTTTCTGAAACCGAATTCGGAGAACTTTCTAATAATGTCTCATTCAACAATTTGCCGTTGTTATTATATATCCGACAAAGCTTGGCATAAGCATAAAAAGCTGCAAATCGGTCTCCAACAGGATTAGCAATAGTCAACTTATTATAAACAAAACGATTTATTTCATCCTTATTCTTTTGCAAAAGATCTATTGGATAATCACTAAAATGCTGTATATTCCCATTTTGATCAAATAAACCATATTCGAAATCCTCATTATCAGAAACAAAACAATAAGTATTATTCAACAAAAAAAGAAAACGATTCAAGCCTCTTTGATCTACTTCCAATTGCTTGATAACGTCCACTTTAAAATAGCCAGTTGAATCAACAGTTATTTCTTTTACCCTATTAGAGGCGATTTCAAATGTTTTGAAACCATTGCTTGTTGCTATAAAGGTTCTATCGAGCATCAAAAACTCATCAGGACCTTCACCCCTACATCCTGCGCTGAATAAATAATTACATTTAGGCAAACTCCAAAATGAAAACATGGTATCCTTTTTCTGCTCATAAGTAACTAGCATATCTTTTGCTATAAATAAACGAGTCACCGATAACAAAACAGGGGGAACGATTAGACTATCAGCCGTCAATTCGCTCAATGCAGGGAATTGTAATTTCCCCTCTTCTCTAGCATTACATCCATTGAATAATAGAAGAGAGGAAAGGATACACGAAATTACAGCATAGAACTTTCCCATATCAACATGAAGATCTATTTCGTCCATACTCCAACCAATATGCTTCACATTCTTGGCAAATCCAATCCCAATAGGCTAAGCTATTATCATCAGGAGCCTTCCTCCACGTATCATAACAAGTATGGTTTCCTCCACCGCCTTCCCCACTTGCAAGAGCTTCTATATTAGCCAATGCCAAAGGAGATATTACAGCTGATTTCTGAGAACAATACACATTATACCCTGCAACCAAAGCAAATACTGCAACCAAAGTCACCTTTAAAATATTCTTTTTCATCTTGTTTTACTGTTTTAATATAAACATTCATTCTTCTTTTCATCTTTTATCGGAAAGAACTCCACCGTAGAAAAAACAAAACTGCCGCTTGCTTATGCTGATTATTACATCAAACTTCCCCCTGTCAAAACAACCAATTATTTTTAGATTACATTTTCTTATTACAGATTTTTCTTCATCCAATGTCGTTCTATATAAATATTTTTATCCCATCTATTTCCAAATTGCAAATGGACTGATCCAATCTACAGGCCTCGACAATATTGCCATTCCAACCAAAAACAGCCAGTTCGTCAGCAAAGTAATTCAGCATACCTCTATAAAAATATACCAGTTGGTCTGTCTGTTTTTCTACTTTATCCATTCCTTTTTTATTAGCCGTGCAAGATATGTTCAATGCTAGCAATAGTAAATATCATATATAGTTCTTCATCCTTTTTCGTATTTTCCGATTTATCAGCTACGAAAATAATTCGTAACTGATAAATGTTATGGTTTCTAAAAATATCGGCAACCGTACAATGACAAAGCAGCTATCTCATCTCAATCTATATTCTTGTAATATATAACTTCCATAATAAGGAATGGAAGTAACAAAACAATCGGATAAGTTTGTCACTACAGGAGAGCCCAACTCCGCCATACCTTGTACATCAACACTCAAGTTCTTGCTGATTTTAACCTGATTGTCTTTTTTATTATACAACGTGTAAGCCGGTTCATCCCCACGAATGTTGCCCCAAATTAAAAATAAATAATTTGTTGCATCCAGCCAACAAACCGGAATAAAACAGTCGCCCTTTATATCCATACTGCTACTTAAGCCCTTATATGCTTGAAGTGTTGCCTGCTTAAGCCCTATACGCCAATTAACCGATAGGCTGTCATGGTCATACCTATAAGACGTGTTCGATATCGGAGAATAAACAGACAGTTCCTCCGATGAATTCCTATATATATACTTCCAATAATTAAATATGACAGGATATTTTTCCTCATAGCCCAGCAACGTTTTCTGATAATTTCCATCCGCATCCATCATCCATACTCCCATAGGGTTATTAAATATAAAATCTGGAGTTAAACAAAGAAAGGAACCTGCGTCAGTCATAGCGATATCTGAACATCTGTATTGGCACTTGATATTCCTTATGTATTTTCCATCACAAGTATACAAATTGATTTTTTGCATTCTTTTATCATAGATATACATTGTACTGTCCGCAACCCAAAAGTTGGTTATCACCAAATATTCATCCGGACCTTCACCCAATTTGTTTAATGAACTCAACCAGTTCCCGTCTTCATCGAAACGAAATACCATATTCAGCCTTCTGTCCACTACAAATATCTCCGATGGAGTAAAAAATACCTGGCCTACCTCACCTATAACTTCACCGTCAGGAAGTTTTAATGGTATTTGTTTTGCTTCCGACACAAATTCAGACAAGAACAGACTATCGTCCGTAACCGCAGACAAGTCGAAATCCAACTGAATCCCCATTAATTTGTCATTATTCCGTATGGAGTGGGAACACGAGCAAACAAAGCAGCTCAACAACAATAAGTATAATAATTTCATTTTTCTTTTTAATTTGGACAAATATCAATTGCAGTACAAACATTATACATATTTCCACATAACGCAAAACCATACATTTTCTTAGACTAACACCAACAGCTTCTTCTTTCTTATATGCTATTGCACCTCCTCCTAAAGGCTCTGTTTCAAACAGCAGAAAATAATAATTTGGCTCAATCAACAAAAACTCACCACAGCCAGAAGTGGAATAAAAATCAAGCAATCCCAAACATCAAAATGAATATTCCACAATATGATATTCAGGTGCATTGCTGATGCCATATATCTTCCGATGTTGACTATCAACAGTCATAAAAAGCAAAGGATTATCCAATTTATAAGCTATATTGAGTACGCCATTCCATGAAAACGAGAAGATCCAGCTACATAAACCAGTATGATCAGGGTCGTTTACATATCCACCATCATACATCACCATCAAGCAATCGCCAGCGTTGCAAGGAGAAAAGTAAGCATCACGAGTAGTTTCCTTATCCGGAGACGATGAAATGATCTCCCCGTCATGGTACTCTTTGAAATGAGCAAAAAATTGTTCAGGACCATGAATCCGTTTGTGCAAATTCCCATTAAAGTCGTAAAATTCAATCAAATCGGTCATGCAATAGCAAATGGCAAACTTATTCATGCCATTACTGGTAAAATTCATGTAATAGGCATCCAACTTCTCAGTATCAGTATATGAAATATTGTTGTTCGGATAACCAATTATTTCACCTGTTTTCTTGCCGTCACCACTATCAAAAGCATATAGTTGGTGTTCCACCTGATGAGAATACCCCCAGATACAATCACCCACCTGCTCCGCACTGATAAACACTGGTACCGAAAGCTTCAGGCGGCGCATCGGCTTAGGATTCTGACTCTCGACAAAAGCAGCCATATCATACTCAAAAATACGCGATGAGGATCTATCAAAGAGTTGAAAGGTATGGCTATCATTTGTCATCAACTTAGGTTGAAGCATATCATCCGGTCCTTGTCCAAATGAAAGAGCAGAAGCTATTTTTTTACGAGTGTTAAGATTAAATACATGAACCAGTTTTTCACTTCTTGGTTCTATCAGTACCAATAATGAATCATAAACCCGAATGCCATTCGGTCGCATTATCATACTATCAAACTCTAATATTCGTCCTTTAAGTTCTTCTATTTTTACAAATGTGTCAAAATCAAACAACTCAGCAGCATCATACCGTTCCACTTTGGAACAAGATACAGACAACAAGAACAAACAAATAACAAAAATATAATTCTTTTTCATTTGATTTATTAATTCCAAAGACAGTTCCAAAGATTTTCATCTTGAGAACTGCCATACTTTTCAATTATTTTTTTCTATGATCAGTACAAGTGATTCCTTCAATTCCATCACCCCAAGATATAATACAATCGTACCGACTATCAGATTTACAATAAGTTTCACAATCAGAGATACTTCCTTCTCCGCTAGCCAATGCTTCCACATTAGCCAAAGCCAACCCAGACATTACATCCGATTTCTGAGCATTATACACATTCATTCCTGCTATCAAAGCAAACGATGCAACTATAGTAGCTTTCAAAATTTTCTTTTTCATCTTATTTTTAGTTTTAAAGATGATTAATCACTTGTGTTTTTTATTTTATTCTCGCAAAGAACTCCACCACAGAAAAACAAAACAACAACAGCAAAGAACACAAATACCGTTTCCACTGGTTTGTTATTTTTGCATAAAGATAGACAACATTCATCGGGCACACAATTTTTTTGCCTTAAATTCATCTTAAGACGACCTTAAAGTTTTCTTAAGGTCCCAAAAATGCCCATTTCATCGAAAGCATAATCAGTATTCCCAATAGAACGAACCGGTCAAGGTATAGAAGGAATGGTTGAAATAAGTCAAACCATATACCTGACGGATGCTATTTTATTTTTTTTAATACCCTGTCCCAGCAAATCTCGTCCGTCACCCGGTTCTTCGATGTCCAGATGCGCGTAGCCTTGCCCACAATATATTCCTCCGGCAAAAGCCCCCAATAACGGGAATCCTGCGAGTTGTAACAATTGTCACCCCCCATAAAATAATAGTCGTGCGTAAATACATAATAGTTTATCTCACTACCGTCCAGGTAAAAACATCCGTTATGTGCGGTCAGTTTCTTGCGCTGCTCCCACTCTATAAGGTTACGGTAAACCGCATAATGGTGTCTGTCCAACCTTACGGTATCTCCCCGGACTGGCAAATAAAGCGGACCAAATTCCTGCACCGTCCAGCCCGTCACACTGTCCAGAGGATAAGCCTTGAAAGAACCGCCCTTTATCATCTCCTCTCTGTTTCTTTCACTATGCATATAACGGGCCAGGCTGTTCTGAGAATCTATATTTCCCAGTTCTCCCCTGTATCCACGGACACGGTAATGCGCATTGCGGATTTCCACCGTATCGCCCGGCAGGGCGATGCAACGCTTCACATAATAGCGCATCACATCAAACCCGATGCTGTCCCAACGCTCCGGATAAGGAAAATTAAAAACCAGCACCTCGTTACGGCGGAATTTTCCTGTCCCCCTCAGCCGGGTAATCTCCAGCGGCTTGTGATCAAAAGCGTCATTCAAGTTGAAAATCCGCCCCCCTCTCAACACTTTGTTCACCAGCACACAGTCACCGGGGACAATGGCAGGCGTCATGGAATCCGTAGGAACGGAGAACGAAGAGAACAGGAACACCTGCGACAGCAGCCATACAGCCGAAACACACAGAAAAGCCACCGACAGGTACAAAAGCCAGTCAATCGCCACCGACAAGTATTTCTTGGCCTTCTCCTTCATCATCCGTTCTTTTTACCAACCGTTCTGGTGGCACATCCCTTAATATCCGGTCCTTTCATGACACCGGATTTATCCACATAAAAAGTATCTGTGAGGAAATGCAATGTTTTCCCATCCGGAGTAAATAAAGTATCACAAAAACCTATGTGATAGGGCATATTCCGTATCAGAAAGGTTGCAGTCGCCAGCTTTAAGGAGTCGGATTCATAATGTTGCAAAGTTTTCTCCAACTCCGCCCTGTTCTTTCCCGCCTGACGCAAGGCCCATTCCAAAGAGTCCACATGGGTTGTACAAGCCGGAAGGAGTAACAGAACAACCCCAAACAAATAAATAATGTGTCTTTTCATTTTTCCCTCTTTCTTTTTTTATATCGCACTTCCCACTTTGTACCGGAACAGCCATAAAGCAAAGCCCCCCCAAAAAAGCGAATATTTCGATTACTCATTTCAAAACAAATCGTCTTACGACAAATTCTTCTCCATCTAATGTGGTACCATATAAAATGTTTTTTGTTCCATCTACGCCAAAATTACAGATAGGTTGGTCCAGCCTGTAAGCATTGATCAGATTACCGTCCCAATCAAAAATTACCATTTCATCAGCAAAATAATTTGGCATACCTTTATAAAAAGGATTTTCATTTTCTTCTTTCCTTGTATATGGCAAGACGAGGCAATAGATTTTATCAGCGGTAACTTTTGCAATGATGCCACCTAAACAATCATCTTTTATTTTTCGCTCATTATTTACTGCTTCATATTGAGGGAGAATAGAATATAAAGGAATTTGCTTGCCTATCTGTCCATTTTCCATTTCCAGAATTTTCGCATATTTTCCCAATCGGCAGACGTATAACAACTTGTTTTGTCTGGGGTGTTTTAAAAGTTGCGCATCACAATAAATCATGTGTTCCACAATTTTAAAACCTGAAGGAAGATTAAATCCGGGAAAAGGAAAATCAAGATCAGAGATACTTCCTGTTTGTAAATTAACACGAGACAAGATATTAATGCTATTCAGTTTTGAACCCGACACAATATAAATACTGTCATCCAATATTGCAATAGAGGGATAAAACAGACATTCTTGCGGATCAGGGAACTTAGTAATCTTCCATTTCTCTTTATTATAAATATCAGTTTTTTTCACTGTATATATTTCTTTTACCATTCCTGAGTAGTTTGAAATATAAAATACTGAATCGCCTTCATTTCCCCACAAATCAGGATGAATCATTTCAAAAGGTCCTACTCCTTTAGTTAAAAAGCCGCCTTCTTTTATTAGCTTTTCACCTTCTACACGGTAAACCCCGTACAATAATTCATTAGATAACTCTTGAATGATCAAACGGTTGTCTGTTACCAAATCAACTTTCATCCCCCATATTGTAGAGTCGTTTTTCAGATTTGTTCCATTTACATTAGTATATGCCAATTTGCCTAATTGTGTATTTTTATCTATCTTTCTTTTATTGGACGTACAAGATAGGCTTAATACAAGCAATAACAGATAATATATATAATTTCTCATTCTTTCTTATTCCTTTTTGATTTATCAGTTACGAATTACCTTCGTAACTGATATTTTTCATACTAAAAATAATGATCTTCATAAGTGGTCATCACTGGTCTCCAAGGATTGCTATAGTCAACTATCCCACAACGATATGTTATTCGATAACGACAACCGCCATTTCCAGATCCTTCAGACTGAGCCAACGCTTCCACATTAGCCAGAGCCAATTCAGACATTACATCTGATTTCTGAGCGTTATACACATTCATTCCTGCTATCAAAGTAAACACAGCAACCAAAGTTGCTTTCAATATATTCTTTTTCATCTTGTTTCTAGTTTTAAAGATGATTAATGATTCGTGTTTTCATCTTATTCTCGGAAAGAACTCCACCGCAGAAAAAACAAAAATACCGCTTGCTTATTCTGATTATTTACACTACTTTTACATCGGACTTAACCTCCTTTTTCTGTTAGGAGAGAGCTGCAGGGTGGAAAGAATCGACTTTCGGCAAAGAAAATGAATTTCTTTCCATCCGCTTTTTACTCCCATTGATTCATACTTCATCCTTTATTCAGCATTCCCCGTCACCTTCAAACGAAGTGGGGAATTATCTGCATTGCAATAAATGGTAACCGTCTTGCTGAATTCTTAATGTATCGATTTAACAATCTCCACCCTTCTTCAGGAATAATGGCAGAAGAAAAAGGCGAACAGTAAACCTACCAAACATTTATTTCTCATCAATTGCAAATACAAAAGTTTTAAATCTTAATTCATCCTCAGACTCAGACTCCACCTGAATATGAAACCCGTCTTCTCCCACAAAGCATTGATTTATCCAATACTTGTCCTCTTTCAACCGACATTTGCCTATCACTTCAAAGGACTTATCCAACACTATTATTTCAATCGGCTTTATTATAGGAGTCTTATGAATATCAATACTTGGATCTGGCAAACGTGCAATCCGATAATAAACACACCTGTACTTATCATAAAAAACGGGACCGTAACTTAAATTGTCAATGTAATGACGGTTACATTCATCCTTATTTATCCATTTAGAGGAAGCACGCTCCTCAATGGGAGTGATAACATAGTCCCCTCCGACTCCTGCATAATATTCTCGAAATCCTTTTTCATTCATAGAATGTACCCGAAGATTAGAGTCCGCTGCAAAACTCAGTATGATTTCATTCTGAGGAGATATCGTAAAATATGGATTCCGATAAATAAACCCTCCTCCCCAATGTCCTTTGTGGTATACGGAGGGATAACTGTCTGAATAATCCAATTTACCTGTCTTTAAATCATAGTAAACCATTACAGGACGATTTTCATCATTTTCACCTTCCACTTCTCCCATCATGAAACCGGCCATCAGCATTTTATCTCCTACGACTGTTAGCGGAGAATTGGTTCTTGGAAATAAAACTGGAGCTATGAACAAAGAATCCGGAGAGGCATTAGAGTATGTATTGATCAGATGTTTTTCCAAGACTTTACCTTCATTGTTCGTCCGGAACAAAGTTCTAAGATTAAAATGATAGTGATAAATGGAATCGTCATTCACATAACAGAACGAGAACACTTCTCCTATTCCATCTCCCCCTTCCTTCTCATAATGGATTCTGCCGACATTCTTCTTCGACTTATAATCATAAAGGACAACAGAGTTATCATACCTGTTTGTAAAAGCTAATATAGCTGAATCATTCCGCTGGAAATACTGTAAATATTCCATCGAAGCTACAGTTGAATCATCCAAGACAAATACACAATCGGCTAATTCCTTCAAAGAAACCTCCTGCACCTGCCGGACTTTTTTAGTAGAACATGCACATAAAGAAAAAGACACACATACCAAAATGAATAAAAAAAAATTTCTTACCATATCAATTATTCTATTTTAAGGATTGTCGAACTATTCAAAAATAATCCGACAATCCATCTAAATTATTTAAATCGTACTACTGCATGCAGGTCTACCTACCCACTGAGATGAGCTTTTTACACACAAGATGAGAAAAACGATGGCTTAATAGCACAATTTATCAAATATTCTCCCTTTAAAACTTTTGTCCAATTTATTTTCGGTCAGAATATGCACACTCCTATCCCCTTTCCTTTTTGATATGTAACTATCTGTCAAGATGAAATTATAGATTTCAAAACCGGACATGTTTTTCAAAAAACGCAAGCGAATCGTTTCTTCTTTTTTATTCACAACATATATGATATAGAATTCATCACTTATTTCTTTTTTTGTAACCTTCCCTTCCACACTCAAAGGATCTAATTCTTTTTTGTAAAAGTCATCACAAGTCGTTTGAGATGATTGAAATGACATTAAGATAGCTAACAATAATAGTTTCATATAGATATTACTTGAATTTAACAAACAGTATATATGGGTTATCTTCCGACTCAACCTCCAATCCAAACTTTTGGCTGATCCGCTCCGCACTCTCCGGTATAATAAAAAAATCATTCCATGTTGTCAATACTTCTCCAAACAAATCCCGACAATCATCAGAGGCTGAATTTGAATATGTCGAAATCTGCATATTGGATCTGTTTATTAACGAACAATACTTTATTCCTTTGTACATAAAATCAAGCCAAATCATAGACCCGGTTTCCATCACATTAAGGAAAGTTATAAAGTCACAATCCCGCAGTTTGTTGATAAAGCTCATCGGATCCTTTACGGCACCATATACAAAAGAATGATCAACCCATTTATCCGAGAAATCCATAACAAATTGAGGTATCGCTGCTTTCTCATTCAACAAAAAAACAGTATCGCAATAAATAGGGGTATAGAACAGTTCATTGTCAACACGATAAAATGAGTTTCTGGATGAAAGCAATATATCCGCATATTGAGTATAAGGAAAAAGTTTATTTACGATTCTTCCCTCTTCAGATAGAACCACGACACTATATTTCCATTCATCCTCGTTACGCCTCGTTTGCTGGTCAAAGACGTAATAGCCGTTTATTTTCGTGAATTTGGATACTCCTACGGGAAAGGGAAGATGCATTTCTTTTATAAAACGGCCACACATGTCATAACGGATTATTTTTTTCTGCATCGGGTCCAGAATCTCTACATAACCATCTTTGGGAGAAGTAAAGAAATCACTCAGTTGGACATATTCTCCAGGTCCCATACCTTTTTTATCTATAACAGCCGACAGGCTACCGTCCATCAAGTATAGATGAACCGTCTGGTTCATTTCATCCAGCACCGATATGACACTATCCACTTGAATCTTAGCAATCCGTCCTAGCAAGTTGGAGCTATGTGTTTCTAAAGGGATACAAAAAAAAGTATCTACCAGTTCGTCAAATTTCATTTCATCCGCTTCATGAAAATCTATTTGATACTCTGGCAAATTATATGAGTTTGTCTTTGGTGCATGATATACGCAACCTGTAAAAACAAGCCCCATAAAAGCCATCGATAAAAGTTTATTCATAGATATATTAAAGTTTATATAAAAAATACAGATTCACTCCTAAATTATTATCCCACACACAAAGAATCCAATCCATCCATAAGACCCTCTATTATATAGATAGATGTAAAACAACCTACACTTCAAAATATCAAGTTCATACATCTATCTATAAAAAATAACAAGCGCTACACTAATTTCTCTTAACTAATAGCTACATTAAACCGGACATTGAAACACCCCTCCTCGAGAGCATGACCATGAACAATATCCTGTTAAAGTGATATGAAATACAGGTTCACCAATCCAACTATTCCATTCGCAACCGGCTAACGCTTCCACATTAGCCAATGCCAACCCAGACATTACATCCGATTTCTGAGCGTTATACACATTCATTCCTGCTATCAAAGCAAATGCTGCAACTATAGTTGCTTTCAATATATTCTTTTTCATCTTGTTTTTAGGTTTAAAGATGATTATTACTTATGCTTTAATTCCTTTTACTTCCGCCATATACAGTGATAAGGCATACATATTATTAAAATTAGAAATAGTTTACTTATAATACGCAGCCAAACGGCTAGGCAATTTTTCTCCTTCTTTCAATTTTATACAAAAAATTCCCTCTATTTGATTTTTATAATTAATACAATACTTTTCAACATACTCTTTAAACTCCTTTTTTTGCGATGGAGCAATTATTGTTATTTTAAAGATTTGCGTAGGATTAAATAATGTCACTATATTGTTTTCTTTTGTTGAAAGAAAACAATACTTCTCATTAATAATATACATGAGAATATTCTTTTCTGATTTATCACACAAAATAACGCTTCGCATTTTGCAATTTTCTTCAACACTTTGTGCACTAATAAAATTAGAGCACGCAAGCATAAACATCATCAGCAATAATATTTTTTTCATTGACTTTTTTATTAAACGTTCTATTACATTCATTTTCAACAAACAACTTAGCCAATCATTATCATATTTCAGACAAGTCTATTGTATGTACTACAAAATCAATTGTTTTAGGATCATGCCCTAAAAGAATGATTTTATCATCACTTATAGCCATTTGCAAATACTTCTGTGGCAGATCTATTTTTTTAACAGGATTACCGTCCCAATCAAAGATTAATAACTTATCACCTCCTCTCCATGCTTCTCCTTTTACTCTAGCCTGTCCAAGAAATAACCCAATGCAATATTTTTCAGAGACTCCAATATCAACAAATCCACAAATATTATCTTTTTGAAAAGTTACTGATTTCCTATCTCCTTTTGAAGCATCAATATAATGAGGAGGAGTCATCATATATTCTTTTAATAATTGTGGATGAAGTATATTATTCATATTGTAAAATGATATTCCTTCACCATATTGATTTCCAACAGCTAATTTTTTTTTATTTGGTTGATATGCTATAAGAGCTTGATAAGCAAAAGCATTTTCGGTATAAGAAGCAATATCTGACACATCGGATTTTGGATATTCTCCAAATGTTCCCATTAGTACTCCTTCATTATTGAAAAGAGCAAAACGACCTTTTTTAATAAGTCCTGTAGCTAAAATAAAATTTTCCGTAAGAGCATACATGTTAAAAGGAATAATATCATCATTTTCATCTATTTTTATTGTTGTATAGCTAATTGATGCAGAATCATTGAACGAAAGATATAAAAATTCCCTTTTATTATTATCATATATTCCCAATTTATTCCCCAGTACACTTACTGTGTTAAAATTCACAAACTCATTTGGTCCTAATCCTTTAGTACCAAAACTCATTATATATCTTCCTGTTTTCCAATCAAATACAGTCATCAAAGAAGGAGTAAAGACATTACACATTACTAACTTCTTATTTACATATCTCATTAGAAAAGGATTTTGTATACTATCAATTTCAAACTCCACCTGTTGTGCTTGCAATTCTTTAGACACAACAAAAATATCGCTCAAAGATTTCTTGGAAGGCTCACAAGAAATACATATAATAATCAATAACAAAGAAACTATTTTATTCATACTCCATTCAACTTACATCAACTATTACAACTCTAAATTAAATCAAAACTAAAACATTGTAGGAATAGAAAAATCTATCCCTACAACAAAAGATTGGTTCTTGTACGATAGACAAAATTAACCTATATCTACCTTAATAATCATAATCAAATCTATAACCATAAAGAGTCGTTCCTAATTCAGTGCTACATATAGAATTATAAGGAGCCTCACATTCATAGTCTGATCCACCGCGTTCTACATAGTAAACCAATGCTTCCACATTAGCCAATGCCAACCCAGACATTACATCCGATTTCTGAGCGTTATACACATTCATTCCTGCTATCAAAGCAAACGATGCAACTATAGTAGCTTTCAAAATTTTCTTTTTCATCTTATTTTTAGTTTTAAAGATGATTAATCACTTGTGTTTTTTATTTTATTCTCGCAAAGAACTCCACCACAGAAAAACAAAACAACAACAGCAAAGAACACAAATACCGTTTCCACTGGTTTGTTATTTTTGCATAAAGATAGACAACATCCATCGGACACACAAATTTTTCACCTTAAATCCATCTTAAGACGACCTTAAAGTTTTCTTAAGGTCCCAAAAACGCCCATTTCATCGAAAGCATTATCAGTACCCCCAATAACATGATTCATGTCATCAAACTACATTTTTTCTCTGATTTATAAATTTTCTTTTTGAAAATGATATAAATGATGTATCTTTGCAACCACTAACACGAGCTAAAGACATGAAAAAACCGACAAACCTATTCAATTTCGGCTTTATTACAGTGGGGTGGATTGTATTCATCCTGTTATGTTATACGACTTTTAAAGATGAAAAAGCAAATGTCCTGAAAAAAATGAAGGACAGCCTGCAAGAAACAACCAATATTGATTATCAAGAACGATTAAACAAAATACTGATTAGTTATCGCCCTTTAGGCAGAAAAATAAAAGGTATCCAAATAAAATGTGCAGATAGTATAGAAACCATTTATTTTGAAGACAGCACCCATGAGTCACTGGCCACCCAGCTGGCCAATCAGTATGTAATGGCCCAAACCAATTCTGTCAAACCTGACCATTTTAATAAGATCTTTCGAAAAGAATGGGAAAAGAATGGGATTTTCGCTGCAAAGACGGGAATCATTTACTGCCACAACAAGAAAAAAGTATTCAGTGACAATGATTCCATCTCCTTCCAGTCGGCTCTTGTCACCCCTGTACAAATGATAGACGCTAGAAAAACCGCCAGTGTACAGGCATGGGCTATGATTCATTGGACAGAAATAGTAAAACATACCGTTCCTAAAGTATTATGGAGCATCATTGCTTATTTCATTGTCTTGTTGTGGGTGTCTCTGTCATTCCTGAAAAAGCCACTGAAAAAAGATATCCCTGAAAGCCATCTTCCCAAACAACTTGGAAAGATGACTTTAAAGTTGGAAAGTAAGAAATTGTATATCAACGACCAACCGTGTCCCATAGCACCTACGGATTTCAAACTGCTGGCACTATTCATCAATGCGCCGGAACATTTTCTAACCAAAGAAGACATAAAGAATGTACTTTGGCCAAAAGAGGACAAGCCAGACAATAAAATACATAGTCATATTTCTACCCTTAAATCCTCAATAAAAAACTTTCCCAAATACCAGATAATAACAGAACCTGGAAAAGGATACCGGTTGATTCTTTCTCAAACAAATGAATGAGTTCATTTCCAACAACACAGTTCAAGCCTTGTCCTTAGGTTATGAAAGGAGACGCTTACCCTAACACTATATTTACCTTCTATATGCCATCTTATTTTTTAGGGACATTTACTGAATATCCCTACTTAAAACTTAACCTTTGATTAAGAATTTAACTTCGTAATAGTCCTTTTACATCCAAAATAATCCAGTACATAAAGAGGAAATGCGCTTAATACTGCAACTTCGGGACATTTATGACAAATGTGCTTTTCTAATTGTTTTAAAAAGATAGTTTCCTGCGATATCAAAGAAGTAGGTAAAGTAAAAGCATCATTGACAAGATCATTAGCTTTGCATAAATGGGCGGTAATCAGTTCCTGCCAAATTGTTTTTGTATATGAATTTACATTTGATAATTGTGGCTTGCTATCTGCAGCAGCGATACTTTTGTAATGAGGTTCTTTCAAGCATTCGCCCTTGTCATGACATTCGTCTTTATATGGACAATTCCTACGCTTGCATTTTACTGTCAAAGACTTGAAGCTTTCCAAATCCTTAAAATGTCGTATAGCTTCCACCATTGGGTAACTGATGTAAAGCATTCCCTCTTCTGTTTCATCATTGAAGAAAGAAAGCATTTCTTTTATTTTATCGTCATCCGCCAACGTAGAATGAGCATCATAGTCAAAAAACAAATATATATAGGCAAAACTGTCTCGGGTGTAATCTTCTAAAATTTTAGCGTTTTCTGCTGTACGTTCTTTTAATAAGGAAACTATATCTATTGAAAACTCTTTTTCTTCTTTTATAGCACGATATAATTGGTATATCTCGGCATCAAACACACATTTTATGGCATTCGTTTTGCCCAAGAAATTATACTCTAATTTCTCTATAAGTTTATCTTCTGTTTTAGCTCCTTCAAAGATAAAAAGCGTTTTTTCCTTATTCATCATAAAAAGCTCCTGCACGATAAATTTTTTCGATGTTATGTCCAAAACGCAATTCTTTGTCTGTACAATCAGCCAAACACTTGATTTTGTTATTATCTAATATAAAATTGCAATCTGGACGCAACAAATCATTCGTCATCAGATAGGTGTTATGTGATGATGTAAAAATCTGACAATCCAAAGCAAACAACCGCTTGCACACCTCAAAAGCTAAGCGAAAATGATAGAAAGCATCAAACTCATCTATAAACACAAACGAGGCTTCGTTCATGCGTTTCAGCCAAAAATACAATAATTGCAACGACTGTGTACCTGTTGATGCTATTACTCTAAAGGGGACTTCATTTTTATCTATTTGGCAAAGAATCTGCTTATCCGTAATATTATGTGTAATAAACTGGAAAGTCTGACCACTTACTTTTTGTAAAAAATCAGAGAAATCATCAAGTAGATTGTTTGTGATGATAAACTCATCCAACATTGTTATATTTGTTTCAAGCCCAATAAATTCACGGACATCAAGATTCCTGAACCAAAGCATGGAATTGACAAACCTACTGAGCTTGATCAGATAATGTTCTGAATTGAGCGGATAAGATGTAAGCAGGAAGTTGATTACAGACACATTATTGGCATTGTTCTCAAGATTCTTTTCTATACTTTTGTCCATAGGGAACTGTTGCTTGTCAATACGAAATGAATTATCCTTCCGTTCAAAGATGTTCATCTTATTTACAAAAAGGATTTCCTCTACCAATACCCCGGCAGCATTCTTGGTATAGATGTAATCTATTGTGTCATTGCCAAATTTGAATGTGTATTCAAATTTAACAACTCCTTCATTGTTACCTGCATAAATGAAATTCACATAGTAATCTATTTTCTTCCATTTCGGAGATAAATGGTTCTCTATGTCAAATATCGCCAAACTAAAATTCGTCTTACCAGACCCATTTGGACCATATATGATACCATTTTTTATGACACCATCTTTAATCACAGATTTGTTAAACTCATAATTGGCAGGATTGGATAAATCCCACTCAATACGATTGGCAAATCCTCTATAATTTGTTACTGCAAATTTTGTTAGCATATTTATTTCCAACTTGATTCAATAGCAAAGATATGTATTATTTTGATTACTCCGTAATTTTTTTACGGTAGTTTGATTAAATCAGTACTTAAATCACTTAAATTGAACAAAAAATAAAATGCTTAACCGACACCGCAAAGAGACGCGAAATCTTTTTCTATCTCCGATGACAGAGCCTTCTGCTTTTTTCTGTTCTTTTTCACCTCCTCTATTCCAGTTCAAGAGAGAACTTCACTATCTGCTCATCTGCATTAACATCTGTGCCGAACAGCAGACCGGCAGCCTCATCCACATAAATACCGGTTATAGGGCGGTCCAGCACACTGGTTTTCACCACGTCACCTTCATGGGTGAATATACGGAATATCCTGCCTCCTTGCTTATAGGCGTCGGCCAGTTTTATAATGTCCTTGAACTGACGGCCATCGTAAATGGTATAAATGTATTTGTCAGTCACCTGCACATCATAGTAGCAGATTCTGCCTGCCGGAAAACCATGTCCTTCAGGGCTCACCTTAAATTGGGGATCGCCATCCGCACCCGTTTTCCCGATATGCTTTTGTGACACCATGTCGTAAATATCAAGTCTTTCTCCAAACTGAGTGACGGCAACCAATATCTTTTTATCCGGACTGAACGAGATAAAGCTGTTCCATCCCTGTGCCACGGCGGGCGCGCTCTTCTTCAACAGCTCCGGATCGGACACAGGTATCTGTCCGAACTTACGGAGCAATTCACCGGAAGTGAGTGAAGCCCAGCTGAAACGATTCTCACCGGAATAATCGGGAATAACAACAGTAGAGGCATCTTTCATATCAAAATCAAGGGAACGGAACAAACGCTTGTCCAACAAAAGGTCTTTTTCCAGTCTGGGGGACTCACCTCCGGCTATACCGCTATATTGATACATCCTGCCCTTACCGTCATCGAGCACCCACACCGTGTCCTGTCCAGCAAAACGGACATTCGACGCATAAACGGACTCACCCGGACCTTCCCCACGCTTCCCGAAAGAAGACTGATACTGAAAATCGGGATACGTAAATACATGATAATAATAATCGGCATTGTGCAAATCCAATATCACCGCCTTGTCACCCTGCACACGCATACGGTAGGCATACCGCAGCAGGGCAGTATCAACGGGAATTGTCTCCCCTTGCAGAACCTCCCCCTTCCGCACCGCTTCTTCCATAATCAACTCACCGGACACTGGCTGCTGGCGCTGACCGGTACATGCCACCAACAAAGGAAATAAAATGCATAGTAATTGTTTGTTTCTCATTCGAGTTCTATATTTAACTATTGGGTACAAAGTAAACAAACTATTCACAGAAACAAGAAAAAAGAACCTTCGTTTTATCTTAATTCTTCATTTTAGGTTCATTACAAATCTCTCTTTTCCTTTATTTGATCTCCATTTTCCCCCATTTCATCGAAGTTCCGGCACTTTTCCACCTTTTAAACAGGAAAACAGGATCATAGATGAAAAGATAGGATTCCTGACGATTCGCCGGACCGGAAAACGGAAAATAAAGGGAATGCCGCACAGCATTTTACGAGAAGTTTTCGTATTTTTGCCTGCTGAACGAAAAACAAGAAGAATAATGGGAGCAGGAAAATGGATTGGTGGTATCCTGGGATTCATGACCATGGGACCGCTGGGAGCCTTGGCAGGATTTGCCCTAGGCTCATTGCTGGATGGGAACAACGGACTTTTCGGCAATACATACGAAAAAGGACAGGCGGAAGCCGGAAACAAGGATGAAGGACAGCGGAACAGTTTTTTATTCTCCATGCTGGTGATGGCATCCTACATTATCCGTGCGGACGGACGCATCATGCACAGCGAAATGGAATATGTACGCCGGTTCTTAAGAATGAACTTCGGTGAAGGGGCGGTCATCCAGGGAGAACAGATTTTGCTGAATCTTTTTGAACAGCGCAAACAGATGGAGCGTCAGAACCCGATGGCGTTTAAAAATACCATTCATGAATGCGGCGCACAAATAGCCGCAAATCTGTCTTACGGACAACGGCTGCAATTGCTGGACTTTCTGGTAAACATTGCCAAAAGTGACGGCACCGTATGCGCTGAAGAGATAACAGCCTTAAAAGAGGTGGCACAATGCATGGGACTGTCGCCCCAAGAAGTGGAGTCCATGCTGAACCTGAGCGGAAACTCGCTGGAGGAGGCTTACAAAGTGCTTGAAATCACCCCGACAGCCACCAATGAGGAGGTACGCGCCGCCTATCGCCGCCTGGCTTTAAAACATCACCCCGACCGTGTCGCCACATTGGGTGAGGATGTGAAAAAAGCGGCTGAGGAGAAGTTCCAGCAAATCAATAACGCTAAAGAACGGATTTATAAAGCCAGAGGAATAAAGTAAGAAAGGATTCCGTCTTTCACCCGAAATTCATGGCAAGATTGCCATACTCGCCCAACAAGCAGGAATTTCTATAAACGCTTTTATAAAATCAGCTGTGGAAAAACAGGGTGCAACCATCCGTTACACCCTTATCCCCTGTCTTTGAATTTTGTAACAGCGGCTTTTCTTTTTATTGGTTCTTTTTAAAACTCGCTGGTGAAATGGAACCGAATATGCTTGAAGTCCATTTGCGCCATTTGAAGTACATAATTGCTATCGGCCAGGAATACATCCCGTCCTTCACGGTCCTTGGCCATGTACTGATATTTGCGTTTCTTGAATGCTTCCAGTTCTTCGGGGTCGTCACTTTCCACCCAACAGGCTTTATATAAGCTGATAGGTTCCCAACGGCACTTTGCATTATATTCATTCTCCAGACGGTACTGGATCACTTCAAACTGCAACTGTCCTACCGTACCGATAATCTTACGGCCATTGAACTGGTTGACAAACAACTGCGCCACACCCTCATCCATCAACTGGTCAATGCCTTTCGCCAATTGTTTCTGCTTCATGGGATCCGCATTCTCAATGTATTTGAACATCTCGGGCGAGAAACTGGGAATTCCACGGAAATGAAGTTTCTCACCTTCAGTCAGCGTATCACCGATCTTGAAGGTTCCGTTGTCCGGCAAACCGATGATATCTCCCGCCCAAGCCTCATCCACCGTGGTCTTGCGCTGTGCCATGAACTGGGTGGGGGAAGAGAAACGCATCGTCTTTTCATGACGCACATGGTAATAGGGAGTGTTACGGGAGAACTTGCCCGAACAGATTTTACAGAACGCGATACAGGAGCGATGGTTGGGGTCAATGTTAGCGGTAATCTTGAAGACGAATCCGGTGAATTTAGATTCATCAGGTTCCACTTCACGCTCTTCGGTCTTGGTAGGACGGGGACTTGGAGCAATTTCTACAAACGTATCCAGCAGTTCCTGCACTCCGAAATTATTCAATGCCGAACCGAAAAAGACAGGAGCCATCTCACCTTTCAGGTACTCATCCACATTGAATTCAGGATAGACACCGTCAATCAGCTCCAGCTCCCCACGCAGTTTCTCAGCCAGAGGAGCACCGATCTGATTGTCCAGTTCTTCCGTATTTATATCCACTTCCACCTTTTCAGTCACCACTTGTTTGGAAGGCTGGAAAAGATTCAGTTTATGTTCGTAAAGATTATACACGCCCTTGAAACGGGGTCCGCTTTCAATAGGCCATGTCAGCGGACGTACATGGATGACGAGTTCTTCCTCCAGTTCGTCCAGCAGGTCGAACGGGTCTTTCGCCTCACGGTCCATCTTGTTGACAAATATGATTACCGGAGTATTACGCATACGGCATACTTCCATCAGCTTGCGTGTCTGTGTTTCCACACCTTTCGCACCGTCTACTACGATGATAACGCTGTCCACGGCTGTCAAGGTACGGTAAGTATCCTCGGCAAAGTCCTGGTGACCCGGAGTATCCAGAATATTGATTTTATAGTCATTGTAATCAAACTCCATCACGGAGGTGGTCACAGAGATACCACGCTGCTTTTCAATGTCCATCCAGTCGGATGTGGCAGTCTTCTTTATCTTATTACTCTTTACGGCTCCGGCCACCTGTATCTGTCCGCCAAAAAGCAGCAGTTTTTCGGTCAATGAGGTCTTACCGGCATCCGGGTGTGCGATAATCGCAAACGTCCGTCTTCTTTCTATTTCACTATTCATATACTATTATGCATTTAATTCTTTGATACATGCCTCCAGGCTCTCTTCCCAATGGGGGATCTCGATGCCGTAAGTGGTTTTAATCTTGGTCTTGTCCAGCACGGAGTAATGGGGCCGGGGAGCTTTTGCCGGATACTCATCCGTATGCAGGGGACTGACCTTGCAGGTCGTGATACCGGCAATGCGGTGGATGGCCTTGGTGAAATCGTACCAGGAGCATACCCCTTCGTCACTGAAATGATAGAGCCCCGGCACCACACCTTTATGGATGGCCGCAAAGATGGCACGGGCCAGATCACGGGCGTATGTGGGGGTGCCAATCTGATCGAAGACCACACCCAGAGACTCCCTCTCCTTTCCCAGACGGATCATCGTTTTCACAAAATTGTTTCCAAAAGTGGAATAAAGCCATGCGGTACGGATAATCATTGTTTTTTTGCAATGCTCCAATGCATTCGTCTCACCGGCCAGCTTGGTCCTGCCGTAAACGGAGTTGGGACAAGGAATATCCTCCTCACCATAAGGAAGATGTCTCGTGCCATCAAACACATAATCCGTTGATATCTGGATAAACTCGCCTCCGTTGGCCTCGGCCGCCTTCGCCAGATAGCCCACAGCAGTTTCGTTCAGTCTGGTGCACAGCTCTATATCCTCTTCCGCCTTGTCCACCGCCGTATAGGCCGCACAGTTCACTATGACATGAATATCATGCTCTTTTACGAAAGCCGCCACCGCCCGCTCATCACAAATATCCAGTTCGGCCACATCCGTAAAGAAACAGGTATATTCCTTGTGCTCAGCCGAAAGCACACGCATCTCATTTCCCAATTGGCCGTTGGCGCCGGTCACCAATATATTCTTCATTTCTGTTTTTATTAATTAAAATTCCAATTCTCCTTTTTTATCTTCTATATAGTAGTTTGACAACATAGCCAGCAATGTCGAGATGGCCTCCTGCGCCTTCCCCGTCTCCCCGCTGATTTCTTTCTTTTGCAATTTCAGCAACAAGATGCCATAAAGCGCCTCAAAGCAGGTCTCCAGCTCCGGCTCCTCTTTATCCGCTCCTTTGGCGCGTAACTCCACAATATAGGGCAACGCCTTGTAATAGGCCGAATTATAATAAGGGAACTTGGGGGAACGCAATAACTGCAAATGAAGGTCGGTGAGCCAGATGATGATGTTCCTGTTAATCTGCAAATGGCCTTTTTCCATGACTTCCTCACGGCGCATCATCTCAATCAGATCCATATACCACCGGGTAAGTTCCGCCCGCTGCTCTTCCGTAAGCGGATAAGGATCTATGATGGTGGTCTTTATCTTTTCTATATCACAGCCGTTGGCACGGATCAAATCCTCTATCTGCCACATATATATAAGATACTCGGCTATATTCTTTTCTTTCAACTGCTTGGAAACGAACATACTTTTTATATTAAAAATTGAGACTTAAAAATAAAAAAATCAACGTATGGCATGCAAGACCTGTTTCTGTGTCAGTACATCGTTTTTCCTAAAATAGTGTAAATAAAACCTGCGGCCGAAATCAGCATCACCACAATGCCGATCACACGATTCAAGATCCAGATGCCGCGTAAATTAAAACGGGTGCGTACCTTATTGACAAAATACGTTATCCCGAACCACCAGAGAAGCGCCCCCAGCACAATAGCCAGATACCCCACCAGCTGAAAGCCTATGGGACTGCCCGGCATCACGAAAGAGAAACGGGCGAACAGACCAATGAACAGAAATATAATCAGGGGGTTGGAGAGAGTCACAAAAAAAGCAGTAACAAAATTATGAAGATAACTGCCCGGAGTGGAAGATACAGGACGGATGGACTGGACAGGATTGCTACGGAAGGTATAGATACCGAAAAAGAACAACATGACACTGCCGATGATCTGTAACAGCACCTGGTTCTTTGCCAGAAAGTCATCCATAAAACTCATGCCATAACCTGTAATCAAGGCATAGCCTATATCACTGAGGGCGGCTCCAAGACCGGTAACAAATCCATACCATCGTCCCTTGTTCAGTGTGCGCTGAATACAAAGTACCCCCACAGGACCCAGCGGCGCGGAAACAACCACACCGACGATAAGCCCTTTCACCAATAAATCGAGTATGGTTACTTGTTCTATCCAATTCATGCTGCAAAGATGCTACTTTTTTACGAAAGTACCTATATTTACACTCAAAATTCTTTCATACCCCGTCTCTTTTATATAACTTTGCACCTTATTAATAGACCCTTGATATAAGAACTAGTTTTCAATTAACAAAACAACTATAAAAGTGCTATGATTCTATTTTTCAGAACACCCACTAAAAGTGTAATAGCAACAGAAGTCAGCCAGGAACTGCCTTCTGAGGATATTCAGAAATTAAGCTGGCTTTATGGTGAAGCCACTGTAGAGAACGAAGAAAACCTGAAAGGTTGCTTCATCGGACCGCGTCGGGAAATGATCACTCCCTGGAGTACAAATGCTGTAGAAATCACTCAGAACATGGGGCTCACAGGCGTTTTACGCATCGAGGAATATTTCCCTGTAAAAGATGAGAACGCCGAGTACGATCCTATGCTGCAACGTATGTATAAGGGATTGGACCAGGAGATTTTCACCGTCAACATCAAACCCCAGCCGATTGTTCACATCGAGAATCTGGAAGAATACAATGAGAAAGAAGGTCTGGCACTTTCCCGCGAGGAAATGGACTATCTGCTGAAGGTTGAGAAGGATCTGGGACGCAAACTGACTGACTCCGAGGTCTTCGGCTTCGCGCAGATCAACTCCGAGCACTGCCGTCATAAGATATTCGGAGGAACATTTATCATTGACGGTCAGGAAATGGAATCTTCCTTGTTCCAGATGATCAAGAAAACGACCGCCGAGAATCCTAACAAGATCATCTCCGCCTATAAAGATAATGTAGCATTTGCCGAGGGACCGGTAGTGGAGCAATTCTCTCCGGCCGACCACTCCACTTCCGATTATTTCATTATCAAAGATATCAAGACGGTTATCTCACTGAAAGCCGAGACACACAATTTCCCGACTACCGTAGAACCGTTCAACGGCGCATCTACTGGTACAGGTGGTGAGATCCGTGACCGTATGGGCGGTGGTAAAGGCTCATGGCCCATTGCAGGTACCGCTGTATATATGACTTCTTACCCCCGTACCGACGAAGGACGCGAATGGGAAGATATCCTTCCTGTCCGCCAATGGTTATACCAAACTCCGGAACAGATCCTGATCAAAGCTTCCAACGGTGCTTCCGATTTCGGTAACAAATTCGGCCAGCCGCTGATTTGCGGTTCCGTACTGACATTCGAGCATCAGGAGAACGGTGAGAAGTATGCCTACGACAAAGTGATCATGCTGGCCGGAGGAGTAGGCTACGGCACGCAGCGCGACTGTCTGAAAGGACATCCCGAAAAAGGAAACAAAGTCGTTGTGATGGGTGGTGACAACTACCGCATCGGACTGGGTGGAGGTTCGGTCTCTTCCGTTGAGACAGGCCGATACTCATCGGGAATCGAACTGAACGCCGTTCAGCGTGCCAATGCGGAAATGCAGAAACGTGCCTATAACGTAGTCCGTGCGCTGTGTGAGGAAGACAACAACCCGATTGTCTCCATCCACGACCATGGGTCGGCCGGTCACGTGAACTGCCTGTCCGAATTGGTAGAAGAGAACGGCGGAATCATCCACATGGACAAGTTACCGATCGGTGACCAAACTTTGTCCGCCAAAGAAATCATCGCCAACGAATCTCAGGAACGTATGGGATTGCTGATTGACGAACCGGCTATCGAACATGTACAGAAAATCGCCGACCGCGAACGTGCACCGATGTACACCGTGGGCGAGACTACCGGAGACGCCCGCTTCGCTTTCGAACAGGCCGACGGGGTACGTCCGTTCGATCTGGCGGTAGACCAGATGTTCGGCTCTTCTCCGAAGACTTACATGATTGACAAGACAGTAGAACGTCATTATGAAAATGTTTCATACGAAACTTCCAAATTAAACGAATATATCCGCCGTGTGCTGCAGCTGGAAGCTGTCGCCTGCAAAGACTGGTTGACCAACAAGGTGGACCGTTCCGTAACCGGCAAGATCGCCCGCCAGCAATGTCAGGGTGAAATCCAGCTGCCTCTGAGCGACTGCGGAGTAGTCGCCCTGGACTATCGTGGCGAAAAAGGTATAGCCACTTCTTTAGGCCATGCCCCCCAGGCAGCCTTGGCCAATCCGGCCGCAGGCTCCGTTTTGTCGGTAGCCGAAGCGCTGACCAATATTGTATGGGCTCCGATGGCGGAAGGACTGGACAGCATCTCACTGTCCGCTAACTGGATGTGGCCATGCCGTGCACAGGAAGGTGAAGACGCCCGTCTGTACACCGCCGTAAAAGCCCTTTCCGATTTCTGCTGCTCATTGCAAATCAATGTGCCGACCGGAAAAGACTCTTTGTCAATGACTCAGAAATACCCTGACGGTGAAAAGGTCATCAGCCCGGGAACTGTCATCGTTTCAGCCGGCGGCGAAGTTTCGGATGTGAAGAAAGTGGTTTCGCCCGTATTGGTAAATGATGAAAAGAGCACGATCTACCACATTGATTTCAGCTTTGACAAGTTGCGTCTGGGAGGTTCCGCCTTTGCACAGTCATTGAACAAGGTAGGCGACGATGTACCGACCGTACAAAACCCTGAATATTTCCGTGACGCATTCCTGGCAGTACAGGAACTGGTAAACAAAGGTCTGATTATGGCCGGTCACGATATTTCCGCCGGCGGTCTTATCACCACACTGCTTGAAATGTGCTTCTCGAATATGGAAGGCGGTATGGAAATCAGCCTGAACAAGATTAAGGAAGACGACATCATCAAGATATTGTTTGCCGAAAACCCGGGTATCGTTATCCAGGTAAAAGACAAACATAAGGAAGAGGTGAAAAAGATTCTGGAAGATGCGGGCGTAGGTTATGTGAAATTAGGCAAACCGACTGAGGAACGGCATATCCTGGTAGAAAAGGGAGATGCGACTTACCAGTTCGGCATAGACTATCTGCGCGATGTATGGTATTCCACCTCTTACTTGCTGGACCGCAAGCAGAGCATGAACGGCTGTGCCAAAAAACGTTTCGAGAACTACAAGGAACAGCCTCTGGAGTTCGTGTTCGACCACTCATTCACCGGCAAACTGTCACAATTCGGCCTGAATCCCGACCGTCGCACTGCAACAGGCATAAAAGCGGCTATCATCCGTGAAAAGGGAACCAACGGTGAACGCGAAATGGCTTACATGCTCTATCTGGCAGGATTTGATGTGAAGGATGTGACAATGACCGACCTGGTCAGCGGACGCGAGACATTGGAGGATATCAATTTCATCGTATTCTGCGGCGGGTTCTCCAATTCGGACGTTCTGGGTTCTGCCAAAGGATGGGCGGGAGCTTTCTTGTTCAATCCCAAGGCAAAAGCGGCGCTGGACAACTTCTATGCACGTGAAGACACCTTGTCATTAGGCGTATGCAACGGCTGCCAGCTGATGATAGAATTGAACCTGATCAACCCCGATTTCACCAAGAAAGCGAAAATGCTGCACAATGATTCACATAAATTCGAATCCAAGTTTGTGGGTGTTACCGTTCCGATGAACAGAAGTGTCATGTTCGGTTCGTTGAGTGGAAGCAAGCTGGGCATCTGGGTGGCCCACGGAGAAGGTAAATTCTCATTGCCGTATGAGGAAGACAAATACAATGTGGTATTGAAATACTCATACGACGAGTATCCCGGCAACCCGAACGGTTCGGATTACAGCGTAGCCGGTCTGGCCAGCCCCGACGGCCGCCATCTGGCCATGATGCCTCATCTGGAACGTTCCTGCTTCCCTTGGCAGAATGCTTACTATCCGGCTGACAGAATAAACAACGATCAGATCACTCCATGGATGGAAGCATTTGTCAATGCTAGAAAATGGGTGGAGATGAACAAAAAATAAAAACGATTTGTTATATTTACTAAAAAAGCGGTAAGTCGGACTGATTACCGCTTTTTTTGTATATAACGGATTTTGATATGTTAAGGGAATTTACGAACTTTGTAAGGATTTTGCCTCCTAATGATATGAGAAGAATTCTTTTATTGATATGCCTCTTTGTTATTTTGGTAACACCCGCCGTTGCTCAACTATACCAGTATCTGGACACCCAGAGCGGTTTGAGCAGCCGCCGAGTCTTATCTATACGGAAAGACAAAAAAGGATATATGTGGTTTCTCACTCATGAAGGAATAGACAGATACAACGGAAAACAATACACACACTACAACCTGACTGCCCACGGAAAATTTCTGAACTCTTTTCCCAACTTGAACACCCTGCAAACGGATACGGCAGGAGTGGTGTGGGAAATAGGAAAAACCGGGCATCTGTTCAGATACAATTCCCTAAAAGATAAATTCGAACTGATTTGCGACTTTGCCAGCAAGGACAAAAGCAACAGCGGACTGCCGCTCACCGCCTCATGTCTTAATCCCAAAGACAATAGCATATTGCTTTGCACTAAAAACAAACAATACCTTTTCGACATAGGCACCCATGAGCTTATTCAACTGGAAAGCCCTATCAAGGAAGAAATCACCTATATTGCAGCATCTACGGACAATCAATATTTCCTGGCCTCCAACCACAAGATCTATTGTGTGGAACTGACTCAGGGACAGTTGAAAATAATCAAGCATCCGGAACTGGATAATTTCCATATAGCAAACTACATCTATTTCCATCCGGAGACCCAAACGTTGGTGATAGGCACCCTGCTGGACGGAATTTACCTGTACAATATCCACAGCCGCCAGCTGATCAGTGTACACAACGGACTGCAAGACACTAATGTCAACGCTATCATAGCGAATAAAGAAAAAAAGAACGAGGTGTTCATCGCAACCAACGGTGCAGGTGTATATAAATTAAATCTGGACACTTACGAACTGACAAGTTTTCTAAATGCCGACCACAACCACTCCAACAAGATGAACGGTAACATCATTCATGATATCTATATGGATGATGACCAAAAACTATGGATGGCGGTCTATCCTATAGGAATCACGGTATATTCCAAGAAATACCCCGGATACAGGTGGATACAGCACTCTTATGACAATCCCAACTCATTGATAGACAACCAGGTGAATTTTATAATGGAAGACTCCGACGGAGACATCTGGTATGCTACCAACAACGGTATATGCTGTTACAACCCCTCCACCAAACAATGGAAAAACCTGTTGTCCACCTACCAGCATGACAGTCCCAACCAGAACCACGTATTTATCTCGATATGCGAGATCCGCCCCGGAAGTATCCTGGCCGGCGGATATATGTCGGGCATGTATGAAATAGATAAAAAGACCATGTCCACACGATATCTGATCCCCCAGACATTGAATGCCAAGACTATAAAACCGGACAAATATATCCGTTGCATCTACAAGGACTGGGACAATCTGGTATGGGCCGGAGGATACTACAACCTGAAAAGCTATAATCCGGATACAAAAGAAATGCAGTGTTACAACATGGATTTCCCCGTCACCTACATCACCAATAAGGATGCCGGCAATTTATGGATAGGGACAATCAACGGACTGTACCAGTTCAATAAAGAGAACCAGGAACTCAAAGCGGTGAACCTGAACTCCGAGTTGGGATGCATCAATACAATCTATCAGAATAAAAAGAACACCACTTTCATCGGCACACACGGCTCCGGCCTGTGGATTTACAATAACTATACGGAAAAACTGACTAATTATCATGTCAACAATTCGGCTCTGATATCCAATAACATTCACTGCATACTGCCTGCTCAGGAAGATGATTTGATTGTCAGTACAGAAAAAGGACTGACCCGTTTCAATACAAAAGGGAAAATCTTCTCTAACTGGACAAAGGAACAAGGCTTGATGTCCACCAGCTTTAACCAGGCGGCCGGTGTGCATACACGCGACAATAAATTCATTTTCGGAAGTGGAGACGGAGCCATTGAACTGGCGGACACTGTCATGCTGCCCCATCAGTTTAAATCCAAAATGGTGTTTGACAACTTCCGGCTGCTTTATCAGAAAGTACTGCCCGGTGAAAAGAATTCTCCTTTAAAAGAAGATATTGACAATGCCCGGCACATCACGCTGAATTATGACCAGAATATTTTTTCATTGGACGTGTCCTCCATCAATTATGACAACCCCTCCAATATAGCCTATTCCTGGAAACTGGAAGGATTCTATGATGAATGGACTTCGCTCACGAATGACAACCGCATACGTTACACCAACATCGGCCCCGGCAAGTATAAATTAAGAGTGAGAGCCATCCTGATGGATGACCACCATCTGTTGGAAGAACGTTCACTTTTCATTACCGTGACCCCGCCCTGGTGGGCCACATTTTGGGCAGGAATTCTTTATCTGGTCATTTTTGTACTGGCCGGAGCAAGTGTCCTACGCTATTTATGGCTCAGAAAAGACAGGAACAATTCAAAAGAGAAAATCCAGTTCTTTATCAACACGGCGCATGATATACGTACACCGCTGACTTTGATAAAAGCTCCTTTGGGAGAGATTCTTAAAAACGAAAACCTGTCTGAACAGGGAAAAATCAATATCAACCTGGCCATACAAAATACAGACAACTTATCGGAGTTAGCCAGTAATCTGATCAACTTTGAAAAAGAGGAGCTCTATACCTCCACGGTATATGTGTCCCGGTACGAACTGAACACTTATGTCAGGAACTATCTGGAGCAGTTCAATCTATATGCCCGCAAAAGACAGATAAATATCATATTCGAAAGCGATTTCGAAAGCCAGAAAGTATGGCTGGACAGAAACAAGATGGACTCCATCATCCGGAACCTGATGAGCAATGCCTTGAAATATACCCATCAGGGAGGCAGTGTGACTGTGCAGACCCGGAGAAATAAAAGCCACTGGTTCATCACTATCACAGATACAGGAATCGGGATCCCTGCCAATGAACAAAAGAAAATGTTCAAAAGCCTCTTCAGAGGGAATAATGCCATCAACCTGCAAATCACAGGAAGCGGCATCGGTATGCTGCTTACCTACAAACTGATAAAAAGCCATGCCGGCAAAATATCAATGAGCAGCATAGAAAATGTGGGAACAACCTTCAAACTGACCTTCCCTATCAAAAGCCGGAGATACGATTACCGTATCTTTAAAAAGCCTGACGTCATTAACCCGCTGCCCGTCATCGAAGGCAATCCGGAAGAACTGGTGAGAGAGATCAAGGACAAACCGGTCAGGGCACATGCCTCCTCCATTCTGATAGTGGAAGACAATCTGGAATTGCGTACCTTCCTGTTGCATACGCTATCGGAAGATTATGATGTTTCTGAAGTGGGAAACGGACAGGAAGCGCTGGAGTTTATCAAGGAACGGCAACCGGATCTGATATTGTCGGACGTAATGATGCCTATCATGAATGGAGACAAAATGTGCAACATACTGAAAAGCAATATTGAAACCAGCCATATACCGATCATATTGCTGACCGCATTGAATGATAAAGAAAGTATCATCAAAGGTTTACAGAGCAAAGCCGATAAATACATAGTCAAACCGTTCGATATGGAGGTGCTGAAAGCAAATATAGCCAATGTACTGGAAAACAGAGAAATCATGAAAAATCGTTTCTCGCAATTCAAATTCAATACTGACGGAGTATCGGATGATCCGGCAGTCAGTCTGGAACAGGAATTCCTTTTAAAAGCCACCGGCATCATAAAAAGGAGTATCAACAAAGAAATGAACGTGGAAACCCTGTGCGATGCAATGAACATGAGCCGGAGCAGCTTATACAACAAGATAAAGGCTTTAACCAATGACTCGCCCAGTGATTTTATCCGTAAAGTACGCATGAACGAGGCCAGCATTCTATTGAAAAGCAAACGGTATACGGTGTCCGAAGTTTCGGATATGATGGGATTCAGTGATCCCAAATATTTTACGGATACATTTAAGAAATATTACGGAGTTCCCCCAAGCACTTATATGAAACAGAATTAAAAAATGAATTTCTATCTACAATCATTCCTTATCTTCTTAAAGATAGGATTATTTACCATCGGCGGAGGATATGCCATGGTTCCTCTAATTCAAGATGAAATAGTGGACAAGCGGAAATGGATCGACAAAGAGGACTTTATTGATTTATTGGCCCTCGCTCAGTCTGTGCCCGGAATATTCGCTGTAAACATAGCCATATTCATCGGATATAAATTGCGCAAGTTCCGTGGGGCGCTGGCAATGGCCTTGGGTACCATACTCCCCTCCTTCTTTATTATGTTGGCAATCGCCCTGTTCTTCCAGCAGTTCAAGCAATACCAGATAGTAGAGAATATATTCAAGGGAATCCGTCCGGCAGTAGTGGCCCTTATCGCAGCCCCTACTTTCTCCATGGCAAAATCGGCCAAGATAAACCGTTACACCATCTGGATACCGGTCGTTTCCGCATTGCTCATCTGGTTGTTGGGCGTATCGCCTGTGTACATTATCATTATGGCAGGTGTGGGAGGTTTTATATACGGAAAGTACAAACATAAATATTCATCCAAATGATTTTTCTATATTTATTCTATACATTTTGCAAGATAGGCCTCTTCGGTTTCGGAGGAGGATATGCCATGCTGTCCATGATACAAGGAGAAGTAGTGACAAGATATAATTGGATCAGCGCCAGTGAATTTACAGACATCATCGCCATCAGCCAGATGACCCCGGGTCCCATCGGCATCAACTCCGCCACTTATGTGGGATATACTGCGGTGTTGAATGCAGGGTACAGTGAGGGATGGGCCATATTCGGTTCTTGCATTGCCACTTTTGCCGTAGTTTTCCCATCGTTCATCTTGATGATAGTCATCAGCCGGTTCTTTCTGAAATACCAAAAGCATCCGGTTGTAGAAGCCGTATTCAAAGGATTGCGTCCGGCAGTGGTAGGTCTGCTGGCAGCCGCCGCGCTCGTCTTGATGAATGCTGAGAACTTCGGCAGCTACCAGATAGATTTGTATCAATTCATCATCAGTATAATTATTTTTCTTGTTACCTTTATAGGGACACGAAAGTACAAGATAAATCCCATATTGATGATCATACTTTGCGGAGTGGCAGGATTCCTGCTTTACTGAAACACGCCGCTTTTTACAGTTTCACTTTCTTTTTAGTACCTTTGGACTCATTGTGCAAGCGGTCCAACGCTGTCACCACATACTGGAATTTCGTTTTTCCATCGTTATAAGGCAACGGGTAAAAATGATCGCGGGTAATGGCCACAATGTGCGAAGCATCGTCCAGATTGACTTTTTCTTTCTTATCAAAGCGATAAACCACATACTGCACCGCCTTGTCCATCTCGTCTTTTGCTTTCGGAGCGGTCCAGAAGAGCACCGGGCCTTCATACGTCCATACCATCTTCACCTTCTTTACTTTGCCCGGAGCCTTATCGTCCATAAAAGGAGATTCGGGAATCAGGGCCGGATAACGGTGATATTCTTTTTCCAGCATCGTGCGGTAATTGCCGGCATTATCCACCACAGCAGCCGCATACCATTGGCAGCTTCCCTGTACGGTAGGAAGGGAGCGCTGCAACTTCATTTTGGCAGGCATCTGGTTTTGCAACGGATTACGGGCGTCCGCCTTGTTCACCGTACGCATCACATCCTGGCCGATAAAGAGCGGACGCGAAGCGGCGTGTTTCGCCCACCAATGTATCAGGTTGTCATAGTCGGCGGCAGGATGGCCTATCTCCCAATAGATCTGAGGAATATTGTAATCCACCCAACCGTTATTGATCCACATCAGCACATCGGCATACAAATCATCATAATTCTGAAGACCGCGTGTGTCACTGCCGTTCGGATCGCTTTTCTTGTTGCGGTAGATGCCAAAAGGAGAAACACCGAACTTCACCCACGGCTTGCACTCGCGCACAGTCTCGTGGATTTCCTTGATCAGCACATTCACGTTGTCGCGGCGCCAGTCGGCTCTGTTACTATATCCGCGGCCATATTGCGCGAAACTGACATTATCCGGAAAATCCTCACCGGGATTGGGATAAGGATAGAAATAATCGTCCATGTGGATGGCGTCCACATCATAACGGGTAACGATGTCGCGCACGATCTTACAAATATACTTGCGGTTCTCGGGCAAAGCCGGATCAAAATAAAGCTGGCCTGCATATTTCACAAAAAGCTCCGGATGCTGATTGTACGGATGAATGGGTGACAAGGCAGCCGTTCCTTTCGTCTTGGCACGGTAAGGGTTGATCCAGGCATGAAACTCCATACCGCGTTTGTGGCACTCGTCTATCATGAACTGCATGGGGTCCCAGTAAGGTGACGGCACCCTGCCCTGCACTCCTGTAAGGAAGCGGCTCCACGGCTCATAAGAAGATTTATACAAGGCATCGGCCTCCGCGCGTACCTGGAAAATTATCGCATTAATGCCCGCACCTTGCAGACTGTTTAGCTGGTTTATCAATAACTGCTGCATCTTCTCTGCCGGCATTCCCTGGAACTGTCCGTTCACACACTGAATCCATGCACCGCGGAACTCACGTTTGGGGTAACGTGTCTGAGCACTGACAACAGAAGTAAAAAGTAGTGCTATCAATAAAAGAAGAATAGTTTTTGCTCTCATTTTGTTATTCTTGTTTAATACGCTTGCAAAGATAAGAAAACTTATAATTATCTTTGCATATTCAATCAAATTCAATAAAGAATGTCAGAAAGTAACTATATATCCATAAAAGGAGCAAAGGTAAACAACCTGAAAAACATTGATGTCGATATACCACGCAACAAGCTGGTCGTGATCACAGGCCTGTCCGGTTCCGGAAAATCATCATTGGCTTTTGACACGTTGTACGCCGAAGGCCAGCGGCGCTATGTAGAAAGCCTGTCCTCCTACGCCCGCCAGTTCCTGGGCCGTATGAGCAAGCCCGAGTGCGATTTCATCAAAGGCATACCGCCCGCCATCGCCATCGAACAAAAGGTGAACAGCCGTAATCCGCGTTCCACCGTGGGGACTTCCACCGAGATCTACGAATACCTGCGACTGCTCTATGCACGCGTGGGAAAGACCTATTCCCCCGTCAGCGGCCAACTGGTGAAGAAGCACAGCATCGAAGATATCGTCAACTGTATGCTCTCCTTTCCCAAAGGAACGAAGTACACGGTGCTCACCCCTATGATGCCCCGTGAGGGCCGCACATTGGCGCAACAACTGGAAATGGACTTCAAACAAGGATTCACCCGTGTGGAAGTAAACCGCGAAATAGTCCGTATAGAAGACTTCCTGCAACAAACAACTGACGGAGATAAAAAACAAAACATCTATCTGCTGGTAGACCGCATGACGGCAGATGACAGCAAAGACAGCATCAGCCGCCTCACCGACTCTGCCGAGACCGCCATGTACGAAGGAGACGGGAACTGCCTGCTCCGCTTCTATTCTGCCGACGGAAGTACGCAACTGTTCTCCTTCAGCACCAAATTCGAGGCGGACGGAATTAAGTTCGAGGAACCGAACGACCAGATGTTCTCCTTCAATTCCCCTCTGGGCGCCTGCCCCGAATGCGAAGGTTTCGGCAAAGTGATAGGGATAGACGAACATCTGGTGATCCCCAACCGCGCCCTGAGTGTATATGACGGAGCCGTCCTTTGCTGGCGTGGCGAAAAGATGGGAGAATGGCTGCAAGCATTCATCCACGAAGCTCCCGCCCACGATTTCCCCATCTTCGCTCCTTATTATGAACTGACACAGGAACAGAAAGATTACCTGTGGCACGGCCCCAGGGAGAAGGCCTGCATCGACTCCTTCTTCAAAATGCTGGAAGAAAACCAGTACAAGATACAATACCGGGTGATGCTGGCACGCTACCGGGGGAAAACCATTTGTCCCGTCTGCCACGGAACCCGGTTGAAAAAAGAAGCCGGCTATGTAAAGGTAGGCGGCAAATCCATCTCCGAACTGGTGGACCTGCCCATTCATGACTTAAAAGAATTCTTCCGCACACTGGAACTGGATGCACATGACACCGCCATCGCCAAACGGATTCTGACGGAAATCACCAACCGCATCCATTTCCTGATGGATGTAGGTCTGGGATATCTCACACTGAACCGCCTCAGCAACTCGCTCTCCGGCGGTGAAAGCCAGCGCATCAATCTGGCCACCTCACTGGGCAGCAGCCTGGTAGGCTCGCTCTATATTCTGGACGAACCCAGCATCGGACTACACAGCCGTGACACCGACCGGCTGATCAAAGTTCTCCGCCAGTTGCAGGAACTGGGAAACACCGTGGTAGTGGTGGAGCATGATGAGGAAATCATCCGTGCCGCCGATTATATCATCGACATCGGTCCTCAGGCAGGACGCCTGGGAGGACAGATCGTCTATCAAGGCAACATGAGCGACCTTCAAAAAGACAGCAACAGCTATACGGTGCGCTATCTGTTGGGAGAAGAAAACATAGAGGTTCCCCGATGCCACCGCCCATGGAACAATTATATAGAAATAAAAGGCGCACGTGAAAACAACCTGAAGGGCATTGACGTAAAATTCCCGCTGAATGTCATGACGGTAGTGACGGGTGTCAGCGGTTCGGGAAAGAGTACGCTGGTGCGTGATGTATTCTACAGGGCGCTGAAACGCGAATATAGTGAAGGCAGCGAACGGCCGGGCGAGTTTCTCTCGTTGGAAGGGGATATACAACTGGTGAAAGACATTGAGTTTGTTGACCAGAACCCGATCGGAAAATCATCGCGAAGCAACCCGGTGACCTATGTGAAAGCATACGATGAAATCCGCAAGCTCTTCGCCGAGCAGCCCCTGGCCAAACAAATGGGATATACGGCCGGATATTTCTCGTTCAACACCGAAGGCGGCCGCTGCGAGGAATGCAAAGGCGACGGTACGGTAACCGTTGAAATGCAGTTCATGGCCGATTTGGTATTGGAATGTGAATCCTGTCATGGAAAACGTTTCAAGAGCGACACGCTGGAGGTAAAGTTCCAGGATAAGAACATCTATGATATTCTGGAAATGACAGTGAACCAGGCCGTCGAGTTCTTCACCGGACACGGACAGAAGAAGATCGTGAAGAAACTGCTCCCCTTGCAGGAAGTGGGGCTGGGATACATCAAACTGGGACAAGCCTCCTCCACCCTTTCCGGTGGCGAGAACCAACGTGTGAAGCTGGCGTATTTTCTGAGCATAGAGAAAGCGCAGCCTACCATTTTTGTATTCGATGAACCGACTACAGGCCTGCATTTCCACGATATCAAGAAGTTGCTGGAGGCATTCGACGCCTTGATCAGCCGCGGACATACCATTATCATCATCGAGCATAACATGGATGTGATAAAATGCGCCGACCATGTGATTGACCTGGGACCCGAAGGAGGAAATATGGGAGGAAACCTGGTCGTTGCGGGTACTCCGGAAGAGGTTGCGGCATGTGCGGCATCTTATACGGGACAGTTCTTGAAAGAAAAACTGGAGATGAATTCTCCTGACTGATCCCTCATTCACCACAGATAACCCTAAGAGTCCTCTGTGGTGAACTTGATATGGAATTGACAACCTTATAAATCAACAAAATATGAAAAAACTTTTTTTACTGCTCTTATTATTCCCCTTCCTGTCGGGATGCTCACAAAAAGAAAAAGAATTCACGGTCCTTCAATGGAATATCTGGCAGGAGGGAACAGTGATTCCCGGCGGTTACGATGCCATTGTGAATGAAATAGCCCGTCTTCGTCCGGACTTCGTCACACTGAGCGAGGTGCGTAATTACGAGAACACCAACTTCACCGCCCGCCTGGTGCAATCATTAAAGGAAAAAGGAGAAACCTATTACTCCTTCTACACCTACGATACAGGCCTGCTAAGCCGCTACCCCATCACCGACTCACTGACCGTTTTCCCCGAAAAGGACGACCACGGCAGCATCTATCGCCTTACAGCCGACATGAACGGACGCAAGATGGCCGTTTATACCGCCCATCTTGATTATCTGGATGACGCTTATTATAACGTACGCGGATACGACGGCTCTACCTGGGAGGAAATACCTATCCCCACCACCGTAGAGGAAGTATTGGAAAGAAATGTAGCCTCGCAACGAGACGATGCCATCAAACTATTCATTGAGCAGGCAAAAAAAGACCGCGCAGCCGGCTACACCATCATTCTGGGAGGAGATTTCAACGAACCCTCCCATCAGGACTGGATCGAGGAGACCAAAGACTTGTATGACCATCACGGCTTGGTGATTCCCTGGACTGTTCCCGTCCTGCTGGAAGAAGCCGGACTGAAAGACGCTTACCGCGAATTTTATCCGGATGTATTGAACTATCCCGGCTTCACTTACCCCTCGGACAACCCGGCAAAGCCCGCAGAAAAAATAACCTGGGCGCCCAAAGCCGACGAGCGCGACCGCATAGATTACATTTGGTATTATCCCGAAAAAGGACTGAAGGTGAAAAACGCCGCCGTTTTCGGACCGAAAGGCTCCATTGTCCGTTCACAGCGCGTTCAGGAAACATCCAAAGATCAGTTTATAGAACCCTTGGGAGTATGGCCTACAGATCACAAAGGAGTATGGATCACATTCCAATATTCCGCCGAATAATATCGTTTTTACCGATATTTCCGTTATCTTTGTCCAAATAACCTAATTTATTACCATAATGATCAAATATACGCATAAGCAGCTGATGGGTACCTGCATGTTAGCGGGCGCACTCATGTTGGGAGCATGTACCAGTACTCCCCCTGTAACGAAAGAAGTATCCATTGTCCCTGTAACCAGCCAGCTGGAGGAAACAAACCAGGCCTTTGTCCTGAAAAGCAATACCACCATCGGTGTCATTGACTCCGGACTGGTTCCCGCAGCCGAGTATCTGGCCGGCATACTCTCCGGCGCCACCGGCTACCACCTCAAGGTGAAAGAGGGCGAAGGAACCATCACCCTTGCCCTGGGCGATGTCCAGGGGAAAGAAGGAGCATACACCCTGACAGCCGGACCCGACAAGGTATGCATCACCGGTAACTCCTACGGAGGTGTCATTGCCGGTATCGAATCCCTCAGGCAACTGTTCCCCCCACAAATAGAATCGAAAGAAACAGTGAAAGGTATAGACTGGGCCATACCGGCCGTCACCATCCGGGACACCCCCCGCTTTGAATGGAGAGGCATCATGCTGGACGTATCCCGCCATTTCTACACCCCCCGGGAAGTAAAGGAATTGCTGGACGTCATGGCCCTGTACAAGATGAACAAGTTCCACTGGCATCTGACCGACGACCAGGGATGGCGCATCGAAATCAAGAAATACCCTCTGCTGACCGAAAAAGGAGCATGGCGCAAATTCAACTCACATGACCGCGAATGCATACGCCTGGCCAAAGCCAACGACAATCCGGACATGGCGATTCCCGAAGACAAGATACGCATTGTAGAAGGTGACACCCTGTATGGAGGCTACTACACCCAGGAAGACATCAAGGACGTCATAGCATACGCCAAAGTACGAGGCATAGACATTGTTCCCGAAATAGACATGCCGGGACACATGCTGGCCGCCGTAAGCAACTACGAGGGCGTTTCCTGTTTCAACGAGACCGGCTGGGGAAGCACTTTCTCCTCGCCTGTTTGTCCGGGAAAAGACTCCGCGCTGGAATTCTGCAAGAACATTTACGCAGAACTGATAGACCTTTTCCCCTATAAGTATGTACATATAGGAGGCGATGAGGTGGAAAAGACCAATTGGAAAAAATGTCCGGACTGCCAGAAGCGTATGCGCGACAATAACCTGAAGACAGAAGAAGAGCTGCAATCATGGTTCATCCATGACATGGAGAGATTCTTTAACGAAAAAGGCAAAGAAATGATAGGCTGGGATGAAATCATTGAAGGCGGATTATCCAAAACGGCTACCGTGATGTGGTGGCGCAGCTGGGTAAAAGACGCGGCCGCCCAGGCTACCGGACAAGGCAACCCTGTCATTTTCACTCCTAACGGACAGTTCTATCTGGATTATGCGGAAGACAAGAACTCCATAGCGAGCATTTATAATCTGAATACGGCCGACGGCCTGACTCCCGAACAGCAGGCGCTGATTTTAGGAGTACAGGGAAACATCTGGTGCGAATGGATTCCTTCCAACGCACGTATGCAGTATATGGCCATTCCGCGCTTACTGGCTATCGCCGAGCTAGGCTGGAGCGATCCGGCCCAGAAAGACTGGAACGGATTCAGACAGCGGCTGGCCGGTCAGTTTGAACGCCTCAACATCATGGGCATCAATTACCGTATCCCCGACCTGGAAGGCTTTAACGCAGTGAACGCCTTTATCGGTGAAGGAACTGTGAATGTGACTTGCCTTGACCCCACCGCAAGCATCCATTATACCACGGATGGCAGCATCCCCACTTTGCAATCGCCTGCCTACGAAGGCCCCATCAAAGTAACTGAAACCACCGACTTTACTTTCTGCACCTTCCGGCCCAACGGTAAGAAAGGCGACTGGGTAAAGACACGTTTCATCAAGAGTGAATATACTCCCTCTGTAACTGCCGCCCCCTCCAATCCGGGACTGAAAGCTACCTGGCACGAATTTAAAGGAAACAAATGCGGTGAAATAGAAAAAGCTCCGGTCAACGGCACTTATCCGGTGGAAGATGTCATGATCCCCAAGAAAGTGAAAGGGAATATCGGACTGATTATCAAAGGATATTTCAACGCTCCCCAGGACGACATATACACATTCCTGCTTCTGTCCGATGATGGCAGCACATTGGTTATAGACGGCGAGCAAGTAGTGGACAATGACGATCCCCACGGACCTAAAGAAGTAATAGGACAGAAAGCTTTGGCCAAAGGATACCATCCGATGGAAGTACGCTATTTCGACCAGAACGGCGGGCAGCTGAAATTGAGAGTAGTGGGTAGTGACGGTAAAGAAATTCCGTTCACGCACCTCTATGCGCATTAACCTCAAATAAAAAACATTCACCACAGATTACGCGGATCGGTACAGATTGGATTATACCCCATCCTCCCATTCCATAAATCCGCGTAACCTGTGGTGAAAATTAAACCGGTCAGAAATAAATTCCGAATCCTATCTTGAATCCCAGTTTGCTGAACTCCGACGTATCACTAAAACTCAGATCATAATATACAGACGGCTCGATCGTTACATTTCTACCCAAGAAGAAAGCATATCCGACTTCCGGTGTCAGACAAACCAGATTCTTTTTAAATCCCACACAAGAAAGGTGCTTATACGCCATCCCCAATCCTCCATAAATGCCGCAACTGGAGAAATAATAACGTCCCTGTGCGCCAATGCTGGTCTCATCCATTCCATGCTCCGCATAATTTCCCTTGAAATTCAGCAATACAGCCACATTATCGGCTACAAATGCACCACCGGTCAAAGCGAAACCAAAATTTGTCCCTGCATCCTTGCTATGGGAGAGGTCGAGTCCTGTCAACGAAGCATTCACATACCATACCTCTTTCTCAAACTGGGCGTGTGCGCCCAGTGCGGTTACTACCAGCAGCAGCAAACTGACTAAAATTTTCTTCATCATGTTGTCGTTTAATAGTTATTTTTTGTTTTCCAAATCGTGTTCACGTCTTTCCTGCGCCTTCTCTTTCTTACGAAGAACCATCCATAACAACGCTATAATCACATAGGACAAACCTACCGTGAGATACTTTTCCATATCACTTATTTCCGTATTGCGCGGAATAAAATAAACGGCCATCGCTGTGGTGTAAACCAGCAGAGCTACAGGCAGCCAGGTCGATTTTCTATATTTTCTCATAAACCATGCTGTTTTTGTTTCCTATACCAACTTGCAAACCCGATAGCGGCTACCAACGTACAAAGCCCGCCTGTCAGATAAGAGACAGCACCCGAGAGCGCCAACCCTTCGGGGGCTATGCAAATATAAGTAGAACATACAGCCGTCATGAACAAGGCAGGAAACAGGGTGATATAATAATTCTTTTTCGTACGTGCCAGAAAAACAGTGACCGCCCACAAAGTAAACACGGACAGAGTCTGGTTACACCAGGCAAAATAACGCCATATCCTGTCAAATCCCGCCGCATCACGCTGGCTGTACAACAAGATGCCGATAGTTACCGCAAAAATAGGGATACAAATCAATAAACGTCTCGCTATACTTTTTTGTTCCAAATGCATAAAATCGGCAACAATCAGACGCGCCGAACGCAAAGCGGTATCCCCACTGGTAATAGGAGCGGCAATTACACCCAGTATGGCCAGCAAGCCTCCTACCGTGCCCAGCCACTCCTTGGTGATACTGTCTACAATAATCGAAGCATTGCTCTCCTCCATGCCATTCTGATGGAAAAAGTAAGTGGCTGCCGCCGCCCAGATCAATGCCACGATCCCCTCGGTCACCATCGCTCCATAAAAAACAGGACGGCCGTACTTCTCATTCTTCATACAGCGCGCCATCAGCGGAGACTGGGTGGCATGGAAACCACTGATCGCCCCACAGGCAATAGAAACAAACATGATAGGAAAAATGGGCAGTCCCGCAGGATGGGTATTCTGCAGACCGTCCGTGATTTCGGGCAACACCGGATGGTTCCATAACAGCATCACCAAAATGCCCACCGCCATAAACAACAAGGCGATGGCGAACAACGGATATATCTTTCCGATGATCTTGTCCACCGGCAACAGCGTGGCCAGCATATAATAGAGGAATACCACAATAATCCAAAACGTAGCATCCATGTAGTCCGGAGTAAGCTTGGCAAGCAACCCCGCCGGACCTGCCACAAACACCGCTCCCACCAATATCATCAGCACCACCGTAAAGCCGCGCATCAGCTGCTTGGTGGGAAGGCCCAGATAACGGCCGATAATCTCCGGCAGGCTCTCACCGTTATGACGGATGGAAAGCATGCCCGACAGATAATCGTGCACCGCCCCGGCAAAAAGAGTACCCAGGACAATCCACAAATAAGACGCCGTACCGAACTTCGCTCCCATGATGGCACCGAAGATAGGGCCCAGGCCCGCTATATTCAAGAACTGAATCATAAAAATCTTCCAGGTAGGAAGTGGAATAAAATCAACACCATCCGCCATGGTCAGGGCAGGTGTCTTCCTTGTCTTGTCAGGGCCGAACACACGTTCCACATAACTTCCATACAAAAAGTATCCGCCTACAAGAACCAGTAATGCAATAATAAAGGTTATCATATTCTATTTTTTGTTTTGTCGGAGCAAAAGTAACGAATTAATTGATTACTTCGTATCTTTGTCCCCAAATTAAAGCAAATGCGAACATTCTTTATAACTTTATTACTAGTAATACCGAGTTTTTTACCAGTAATGCCCCAGCCTAAATATGAGATCCGCGCCACCTGGCTCACCACGCTGGGAGGGATGGACTGGCCCCGCAACAAGGCGGTAAACGCATCGGGCATCCGCCGCCAGCAAAAGGAATTGTGCGAGATACTGGACCGTCTGAAAGCCGCCCGTTTCAATACGGTATTATTGCAGACCCGCCTGCGCGGAGACCTGATATACCCTTCGGCCATAGAGACTTTCGCCGAATCACTGACAGGCAGCACAGGACGGAATCCGGGATATGACCCTCTGGCGTTCGCCATCGAGGAGTGCCACAAACGCGGCATGGAACTGCACGCATGGATCGTTACGATTCCTGCCGGAAACACCCGTCAGGTGCAATTGCTGGGACGCAACTCCGTGGTACGGAAGAACCGGAAGATCTGTAAACTATACAAAGGCAACTGGTACCTGGATCCGGGAAATCCGGAGACCCGGGAGTATCTGTCACGCATCGTAAAAGAAATAACTTCGCGTTATGACATAGACGGCATCCATTTCGACTACATCCGCTACCCCGAACAAGCCGACCGCTTTCCCGACAAGGACACCTACCGGAAATACGGCAAAGGCAAGGAGCTGAAACAATGGCGGCGCGACAACATCACGGAGATTGTACGCAGGCTCTATACCGACATCAAGGCCCTCAAGCCCTGGGTCAAGGTGAGCAGCTCCCCCGTCGGCAAATACCGGGATACCAGCCGATATCCCTCCCGTGGCTGGAACGCTTATCATGCAGTTTACCAGGATGCCCAGAAATGGCTGAAAGAGGGTATTCATGACGCCTTGTTCCCGATGATGTATTTTCAAGGAAACAATTTCTATCCGTTCGCACTGGACTGGAAAGAGAATTGCGGCAACCGCTGGATAGTGCCCGGACTGGGCATTTACTTCCTCTCGCCCCACGAACAGAACTGGCCATTGGACGAGATTGTCCGCCAACTTCATTTCACCCGGCAGATCCGGCTGGACGGGCAAGCTTATTTCCGCAACCGCTTCCTGTTGGATAATACCAAAGGACTCCTGGACGAACTGCAAGAGAACTTCTATACCACACCGGCACTTGTCCCTCCCATGACGTGGATGGACAGCATCGCCCCGTCCGCCCCGTCCGCACCCTCACTGCAACTTCTGCCGGACGGCAAGATGCGTATGAGCTGGCAGGCCTCCACCGACAACAGCGGAAGTCCTGTCACCTATCACCTCTACGCCTCGGACACCTGTCCGGTGGATATCACGCAGGCAGGCAACCTCCTGGAAACCCGTCTCACCCATACGGCATACGAATACCTCCCCTCCGCACCCTGGCGGCAGAAACGTTACTTTGCCGTAACCGCCGCCGACCGCTTCGGCAACGAAAGCACACCGCTGGAACTGAATACCGCATCGGAACTGGATATGCCGCTGTTGAACGAAGGAAACATGCTTCTTCTGCCCGAGATGAAGGACGCGGAAACCATCCGGATTCTCACCGCCACCGGCGAGGAAGCAAGTTGCATGAAGTATGCCCGTCCACTCTCCATCGCCTCATTGCCCGCCGGATTCTATACCGTACAGAAGGTGGACCGCACAGGTGTCCGGAGCTTTGTAGGAATCATCCTGAAATAAAGAACAACAGCAGCTATCGCACCTCCTGACAGTATCTTTTGCCGTTCGTAACAGGAAGAATTACAGCACTCTTCCTGTCTATCCGACCGTCCAACAGGCGCCGGACGCATATCCACCCTGAAGCGGACACATATCCACCTTGAGGCGGACGCAATTCCAGCGTCCGCCGGAAATAGTATTTTAGAACAAGGAGACTATTTTTATATCAAAACCCAAGGCTATAAGCAAAATAATCCGTATTTTTGCACATTCAATTGAACCAAATATATAACTCATGAGCAATCAACGATACATGCAGCGCGGTGTGTCAGCATCCAAGGAAGATGTGCACAACGCCATTAAGAACATTGACAAAGGTATTTTCCCTCAAGCTTTCTGTAAAATCATCCCTGATATTCTGGGCGGAGACCCCGAATATTGCAACATCATGCACGCCGACGGCGCAGGAACCAAATCGTCACTGGCCTACCTGTACTGGAAAGAGACAGGCGACCTGAGCGTATGGAAAGGCATTGCACAAGATGCACTGATCATGAACATTGATGACCTGCTGTGTGTAGGTGCTGTCGACAACATTCTGGTTTCATCCACCATCGGACGCAACAAACTGCTCGTTCCGGGTGAAGTGATTTCCGCCATCATCAACGGAACGGACGAACTGCTGGCCGAACTCCGCGAAATGGGAGTAGGCGTTTATGCCACCGGTGGCGAAACGGCCGATGTGGGCGACCTGGTCCGCACCATCATCGTAGATTCTACCGTGACTTGCCGCATGAAGCGCGCAGATGTCATCAACAATGCCAACATCCGTCCGGGTGACGTCATTGTCGGTCTGGCATCTTACGGACAAGCCACTTACGAGAAGGAATATAACGGCGGTATGGGCAGCAACGGACTCACCAGCGCCCGTCACGATGTGTTCGCGAAATATCTGGCAGAGAAATATCCCGAAAGCTATGACAAGGCTGTTCCCGAAGAACTGGTCTACAGCGGAGGCTTGAAACTCACAGACCCCGTGGAAGGCAGTCCGCTGGATGCAGGAAAACTGGTACTCTCACCCACCCGCACGTATGCTCCGGTAGTGAAGAAACTGTTGGATGCGCTTCGTCCCGAAATTCACGGTATGGTTCACTGCTCAGGCGGCGCACAGACCAAAATTCTGCATTTTGTAGGCGATGTACGTGTGGTGAAGGACAACCTGTTCCCTGTTCCTCCGTTGTTCAAGACCATCAAGGAACAAAGCGGTACGGATTGGGAAGAAATGTACAAGGTGTTCAATATGGGCCACCGTCTGGAAGTTTACCTGTCACCGGAGCATGCTGAAGAAGTGATCGCTATCAGCAAGTCGTTTAATATCGACGCACAAATTGTGGGACGCGTAGAAGAAAGTGACAAGAAGGAATTGATTATCAAGAGTGAATTTGGAGAATTCAAATATTAATGGCAGAAAGTACACTTTTAGAAAAACTAGACGGGCTGGTAGCCCGCTTTGAGGAAGTTTCCACCCTCATTACAGACCCGAATGTCATAACGGACCAGAAACGCTATGTCAAGCTCACCAAGGAATACAAGGACCTGAATGACATCATGAAGGCCCGCAAAGAATACATGCAATGCCTGAGCGGGCTGGAAGAGGCCAAGCAGATTATGACCACCGAATCCGATCCCGAGATGAAGGAAATGGCACGCGAGGAAGCAAACCTCTGCGAAGCCCGCATCCCGGAACTGGAAGAGGAAATCAAACTGCTGCTTGTCCCTGCCGATCCGCAGGATGACCGCAACGCCATTCTGGAAATCCGTGGCGGTACGGGAGGTGACGAAGCCGCCATCTTTGCCGGCGACCTGTTCCGCATGTACACCAAATATTGCGAGACGAAAGGCTGGAAGCTGGAAGTATCCAGTGCCAACGAAGGTGCAGCCGGAGGTTTCAAGGAAATCATCTGCTCCGTAACCGGAGACAAAGTATATGGCACGCTGAAATACGAATCGGGCGTTCACCGTGTGCAGCGCGTTCCGGCTACCGAAACACAAGGACGCGTGCATACCTCGGCAGCCTCAGTCGCCGTATTGCCCGAAGCCGAACCGTTTGATGTGGAAATCAACGAGGGCGAAATCAAATGGGACACCTTCCGAAGCGGGGGAGCCGGCGGACAGAATGTAAACAAGGTGGAATCCGGAGTGCGCCTGCGCTACAACTGGAAAAACCCCAACACCGGCGTAGTAGAGGAAATTCTGATAGAATGTACCGAAACCCGCGACCAGCCGAAGAACAAAGAACGCGCCCTCTCGCGCCTGCGTACCTTTATATATGATAAGGAACACCAGAAGTACATTGATGACATAGCCAGCAAACGTAAGACAATGGTATCTACCGGCGACCGGTCGGCTAAGATACGTACCTACAATTATCCGCAGGGACGCATCACCGACCACCGCATCAACTATACCATCTATAACCTGGCCGCCTTTATGGACGGCGACATTCAGGACTGCATCGACCATCTGACAGTGGCCGAAAACGCAGAACGACTGAAAGAGAGCGAGTTGTAATGGTGAGTGGTGAATGATTAGTGGTTAGTGGTGAATAATAACTCGAATTGTAAATCATAAAATTGTAAATGTAATCATGAACAAGCAACAATTATTTGAAAATATCCAAAAGAAAAAATCATTCCTCTGTGTAGGACTGGACACCGACATAAAGAAGATCCCCGAACATTTGTTGAAAGAAGAAGATCCGATCTTCGCCTTCAACAAAGCCATCATTGACGCTACCGCCCCTTACTGCATCGCCTATAAGCCCAACCTGGCTTTTTATGAAAGTATGGGCGTAAAAGGATGGATCGCTTTCGAGAAGACAGTATCCTACATCAAGGAAAACTATCCCGACCAGTTCATCATTGCCGATGCAAAACGTGGCGATATCGGAAACACTTCGGCCATGTATGCCCGTACCTTCTTTGAAGAACTGGACATCGACTCAGTCACCGTAGCCCCCTACATGGGCGAGGACAGCGTGACCCCCTTCCTGAGTTACGAAGGCAAATGGGTCATTCTGCTGGCTCTGACCAGCAACAAGGGTTCGCACGACTTCCAGCTGACCGAGGACGCCAACGGCGAACGCCTTTTCGAAAAAGTGTTACGTAAATCACAAGAATGGGCCAACGACGAAAACATGATGTACGTAGTAGGCGCCACCCAAGGACGCGCTTTCGAAGACATCCGTAAAATTGTCCCCAACCACTTCCTGCTGGTACCGGGCATCGGCGCACAAGGAGGTTCTCTGGAGGAAGTCTGCAAATATGGCATGAACAGTACTTGCGGACTGATTGTCAACTCAAGCCGCGCCATCATCTATGCGGACAAGACCGAGAACTTCGCAACCGTAGCCGGACAAGAAGCTCAGAAAGTCCAGGCACAGATGGAAAAAATAATGTGCCAATAAGACAATGTGCCAATGTGTCAATTGCCATGCGGATACCATAGCGCACACATCGGCAAATTAACAAATTGGCACATTGAATAATTCCCCCCCCATGAGTGACCGAAAAATAATAAACGACCCCGTCTTCGGGTTTATCAACATCCCGAAGGGGTTGTTATACGACATTGTATGCCACCCATTGCTGCAACGCCTTACCCGCATCAAGCAACTGGGTCTGTCCTCTGCTGTATATCCGGGGGCACAGCATACCCGTTTCCAACACTCGCTGGGTGCTTTCCACCTGATGAGCGAAACGATCAAGCACCTCACCGCCAAAGGCAATTTCATCTTTGACAGCGAAGCGGAAGCCGTACAAGCCGCCATCCTGCTGCACGACATCGGACACGGCCCTTTCTCCCATGTACTGGAAAACACATTGGCAGGAGGCGTTTCACACGAAGAAATCTCCCTGATGCTGATGGAACGCATGAATAAGGACATGAAAGGTCAACTCAATCTTGCCATACAGATATTCAAAGACGAATACCCCAAGAAATTCCTGCACCAGCTGGTCAGCGGCCAGTTGGATATGGATCGTCTGGACTATCTGCGGCGTGACAGCTTCTATACCGGTGTATCCGAAGGCAATATCGGATCCGCCCGCATCATCAAAATGCTTGATGTAAAAGACGACCACCTGGTAGTAGAGTCCAAAGGCATTTACTCCATCGAAAACTTCCTGATGTCCCGCCGCCTGATGTACTGGCAGGTATATCTGCACAAGACATCCGTAGCCTGCGAAAAAATGATGATCAGCACCCTGACACGAGCAAAGGAATTAGCTTTACGTGGCGTGGAGCTGTTCGCCTCGCCCGCTTTAAGATTCTTTTTATATCATCCAATCGATAAAAAGGAATTTTATAAAAATCCGGATTGTCTTGAAAATTTTATTCAATTAGATGACAATGACATCTGGACAGCACTGAAAGTTTGGAGCAATCACAGCGATGTGGTACTATCCACACTGAGCCGCGGAATGATCAACAGAAGGTTGTTCAAAGTAGAGGTAGCCTCCTCTCCCATCACAAGACCGCGGAAGGAAGAGATCCTCTCCAGAATTAGTAAGCAACTGAATATCAATAAAAAAGAAGCGAATTATTTTCTATCCACTTCCAGCATAGAAAATAACATGTACAAAAAGGAAGATGACAGTATTGAAATCATTTATAAAGATGGAAGTACCCGCGACATAGCCAAGGCATCGGATATGCTCAACATCTCCCTCCTCTCCCGAAAAGTCAAGAAATATTATATATGTTACCTGCGTTCCGAAAACGACGGGCATTAAATAATTAGCGAATTGTACGGATATATAAAAAAAAAATGCGTAATTTGCATAATTAATAATGTGTTTACACTGACATGTAACACGTAAGTAACAAAACTGAAACATTTAGAACATAAAGAATTAGACAGTATTATGGAGTTCTCAGCTAAACAAATTGCGGAATACATCCAGGGAATTATTGTTGGCGATGAAAACGCAACTGTGCATACTTTTGCTAAAATAGAAGAAGGTATGCCGGGAGCGATTTCTTTTCTTTCAAATCCTAAGTATACTCATTACATTTACGATACTCAGGCTACCATTGTGTTGGTAAACAAAGATTTCGTTCCCGAGCAAGAAGTAAAAGCTACCTTGATCAAGGTAGATAACGCCTACGAAAGTCTGGCCAAATTACTGACGCTCTATGAAATGAGCAAACCTAAAAAGACCGGTATAGATCCGCTGGCATACATTGCCCCTACTGCGAAGTTGGGGAAGGATGTATATATCGCTCCGTTTGCCTGTGTAGGCGATGGCGCTGAGATTGGTGACAACACTGCCCTCCACCCGCACGCTACCGTAGGAAGCCATGCCAAGGTAGGTAACAACTGTATACTTTATCCACATGCCACCGTCTATCACGACTGTCTGGTAGGAAACAACTGTACCCTGCATGCCGGCTGTGTAATCGGTGCTGACGGATTCGGATTCGCACCCTCTCCCGAAGGATACGAGAAAATTCCACAGATAGGCATAGCCATTATAGAAGATGATGTGGAGATTGGCGCCAATACCTGCGTAGACCGTGCCACCATGGGTGCCACGATCGTACATAAAGGAGTGAAACTGGACAACCTGATCCAGATAGCACACAATGTGGAAGTAGGAAGCCACACTGTCATGGCATCACAAGTGGGCATCGCAGGCTCTACCAAAGTAGGCGAATGGTGTATGTTCGGCGGGCAAGTAGGACTGGCCGGACATATCAAGATAGGTGACAAGGTAGGCATAGGCGCACAAGCAGGCGTTCCCGGCAACGTGAAATCCAACGAGCAAATTCTAGGCACTCCGGCCATCGATGCCAAGAATTTCATGAAATCATCGGCTGTTTACAAGAAACTACCCGAAATTTACACCACGCTGAACGCCATGCAGAAAGAAATAGAAGAATTAAAAAAACAATTAAATAAATAAACCCCATGTTGAAACAGAAGACATTAAGAGGCAGTTTTTCTTTAAACGGGAAAGGCCTTCACACCGGAGTAAACTTGACGGTGACATTCAATCCTGCACCGGACAACCACGGGTACAAAATCCAACGAATTGACCTTGAAGGACAACCAATAATCGATGCCGTAGCAGAGAACGTAGGCGATACCACCCGCGGCACCGTGCTGATGAAAAACGGAATAAAAGTAAGTACCGTAGAACATGCCCTGGCAGCTCTTTATGCAGCCGGCATAGACAACTGCCTGATCCAGGTAAGCGGTCCCGAATTTCCTATTCTGGACGGCAGCGCCAAAGCGTATGTGGAAAATATACAGCGCGTAGGAATCGAGGAACAGAATGCGGTAAAGGATTACTATATCATTAAATCAAAAATCGAATTCAGAGACGAGGAAAACGGCTCTTCCATCATCGTCCTTCCGGACGAGAATTTCAGTGTGAACGCCCTGATCTCTTATCAGTCCAAAATACTGTCCAATCAGTTCGCCACACTGGAAGACATGGCCAAATTCCCCACCGAGGTAGCCTCCGCGCGTACCTTTGTATTCGTCCGCGAAATAGAACCCCTGCTGGGTGCCGGACTGATCAAAGGAGGTGACCTGGACAACGCCATCGTAATCTACGAAAAAGAGATGAGCCAGGAAAACTATGACAAACTGGCGGATGTGATGGGTGTCCCACACATGGATGCCACCAAACTGGGCTATATCAATCATATTCCTCTGGTATGGGACAACGAACCGGCACGCCACAAGCTGCTGGACATCATCGGCGACCTGGCACTGATAGGCAAGCCCATCAAAGGCCGTATCATCGCCACCCGTCCGGGCCACACCATCAACAACAAGTTCGCCCGCCAGATACGCAAAGAAATCAAACTTCACGAAATACAGGCTCCATCCTATAACTGTAATGAGACCCCCATCATGGACGTAAACCGCATCCGCGAGTTGCTCCCGCACCGTTATCCGTTCCAGTTGGTGGACAAGGTTGTCGCCATCGGTGCCAACCACATTGTCGGTGTGAAAAACGTAACGGCCAACGAACCTTTCTTCCAGGGACACTTTCCGCAGGAACCTGTCATGCCGGGTGTGCTTCAAGTGGAAGCCATGGCACAATGCGGCGGTCTGCTTGTTCTGAACTCTGTGGACGAACCCGAAAGATACTCCACCTACTTCATGAAGATAGACGGAGTGAAATTCCGTCAGAAAGTAGTGCCGGGAGACACCTTGTTGTTCCGTGTAGAATTGTTGGCTCCTATCCGCCGGGGCATCTCCACCATGAAAGGATACGTGTTCGTAGGCGAGAAAGTAGTCTGCGAAGCCGAGTTTATGGCACAAATAGTAAAAAACAAATAACCACTAAAAAAACAACATGATTAGTCCATTAGCATATATACATCCCGAAGCAAAGATTGGTGAGAATGTAGAGATCGGTCCTTTTGTGTTTATCGACAAGAATGTAGTTATCGGCGATAACAATACAATCATGCCTAACGCCAACATTCTGTATGGCTCACGCATAGGAAACGGCAACACCATTTTTCCGGGAGCTGTTATAGGCGCTATTCCCCAGGATTTGAAATTCCGCGGTGAAGAAACGACTGCCGAAATAGGCGACAACAACACCATTCGCGAGAATGTGACCATCAATCGTGGTACAGCGGCTAAAGGCAAGACCGTAGTGGGCAGTAACAACCTGTTGATGGAAGGAGTGCACGTGGCGCATGATGCCATCATAGGCAGCGGCTGTATCATAGGCAACGCCACCAAGATGGCAGGCGAAATCATCATTGATGATAACGCCATCATCAGTGGTGCCGTATTGATGCACCAGTTCTGCCGGGTAGGCGGTTACGTAATGGTACAGGGCGGCTCACGCTTCAGCAAGGACATCCCTCCTTATATTATAGCAGGACGCGAACCCATAGCCTACGCCGGAATCAATATCGTAGGACTCCGCCGCCGCGGATTCTCCAATGAACTAATAGAGAATATACACAACACCTATCGCATTATTTATCAGAGCGGTATGAACGTTACCGATGCCTTGGAACAAGTGCGCAAAGAAATACCTATGAGCAAGGAAATAGAATATATTATTTCTTTCATAGAAAATTCTCAAAGAGGTATCATCAGATAACAAAGTTTTTTTATAACTTTACTGCACGAAAAAAAAGTTATATAGTATATAGTAGAAATATATGGTTTACAGATTTACAATAATCTCTGACGAAGTCGATGATTTTATAAGAGAAATAAAGATAGATTCGGAAGCGACTTTCTTTGATTTGCACGAAGCGATATTGAAAGCGACAGGATATAAAGACGATCAGATGACCTCTTTCTTCATTTGTGATGACGACTGGGAGAAAGATCAGGAAATCACGCTGGAAGATATGGGAAGCAGTTCGGAAGAAGACAGCTACATCATGAAAGAGACCCGCCTGAGCGATTTGGTGGAGGACGAAAAGCAAAAATTGCTGTATGTATTCGATCCGCTGGCAGAACGGGTGTTCTTCATTGAACTGTCGGAAATTATCACCGGCAAAGACCTTGACAAAGCAGTATGCTCGCGCAAAGCCGGAGAAGCCCCGAAACAGACCATCGACTTTGACGAGATGATGGCCAAAAACAATAGCGGAAATCTGGATATAGACGAGAACTTTTATGGGGACCAGGACTTCGATATGGAAGACTTTGATCCCGAAGGATTCGATATGGGCGGTGCCTCCTCACCGGACCCGTACGAGCAAGAAAACTATTAATCTTAACAGGGGCGGACGGTGAACGTCCGCCCCTCTCTTTTTCATCAAAAGACCATGTGTGACACCCTTATCGTCCTTATCGGCCCTACCGGTGTAGGAAAGACCGAACTAAGCCTTTCCATTGCCGAACACTTCCGGACATCCATTGTCTCGGCAGACTCACGCCAACTGTATGCGGATCTGAAGATAGGAACCGCCGCCCCTACCCCCGGGCAACTGGCGCGTGTTCCGCATTATTTTGTCGGGACATTACAACTGACGGACTATTACAGCGCCGCACAATACGAAACAGATGTACTGGCACAACTGGACATCCTGTACCAAAAACATGACACCGTAGTACTGACCGGAGGGTCCATGATGTACATAGACGCCATCTGCAAAGGCATAGATGATATCCCCACCGTGGACAACGAAACACGCCAGCTGATGCTGCAACGTTACGAACAGGAAGGGCTGGACTCTCTTTGCGCCGAACTAAAACTGCTGGACCCGGAGTATTATAAAATAGTGGATCTGAAGAATCCCAAACGAGTGATACACGCCCTGGAAATATGCTACATGACCGGAAAAACCTATACCTCTTTCCGTACCCGCACGCACAAGGAACGTCCTTTCCGTATCATCAAGATAGGACTGACCCGCGACCGCGAAGAATTGTATGACCGCATCAACCGCCGTGTGGACCTCATGATGCAGGACGGCTTGCTGGAAGAAGCCCGGCAGGTATATCCTTACCGGCAGCTGAACTCGCTCAACACGGTAGGCTACAAGGAAATGTTCAAGTACCTGGACGGAGAATGGACACTGGAATTTGCAATTGAGAAAATCAAACAGAATTCCCGCATCTACTCCCGTAAGCAGATGACCTGGTTCAAACGGGACAAAGACATCGCCTGGTTCCACCCCGACCAGCAGACAGAGATTTTGCAATATATTCACTCATCACTAACCACTAATCACTAACCTCTATTTACGTTCATGAAAAAATTACTGACCGTCATCATGGCTTGCATCATAAGCCTGGGAGCAACCGCCCAAATCTCGAAAGAAGCTTTCGGGAAATGGCATCAGAACAAGTATTCCATGTTCATCCACTTCGGCCTTTATTCCGAACTGGGAGGCGTATGGGAAGGCAAACCCGTCACCCGGGGATACAGTGAACAGATACAGTCGTTTGCCGGCATCTTCAGTGACTGGTATGGAGATACCGCCCTACGGTTCAATCCTACCCTGTTCGATGCAGACGCTATCGTGTCACTGGCCAAAGAAGCCGGTATGCGCTCCATCGTCATTACCACCAAGCATCACGACGGTTTCTGTATGTTCCGTACAGCCACCACCGACTATAATTCATACGATGCCACCCCCGGCAAACGCGACTTCGTAAAAGAGATGGCAGAAGCTTGCAAACGCGGCGGAATCAACTTCGGCATCTATTTCTCACTGATAGACTGGCATTTTCCGCAAGCCTATCCCATCTCCAGCCACAACTGTGATTTCATCACCCCACAGCATCACGAATTCACCAAAGCCCAAGTGACCGAACTGCTGACCCACTACGGTCCCATCTCCGAACTTTGGTTTGACATGGGTTCCAACACTCCTGAACAAAGCAAGGAACTGTATCAACTGGTGCACAGATTGCAACCGGACTGTATGGTAAGCGGCCGGCTGGGCAATGATCAGTATGACTTCAGTGTCATGGCAGACAACACATACCCCGAAGGCTCCCTGCAGACCGCATGGCAAACAGCCGCATCCATGTTCGATGAAACCTGGAGCTACCGTTCCTGGCAGAAAAGAGGGGACGTCCACACCAAAGCAATGGAAAAACTGCGCAGCCTGATCAATGTGGTTTCCCACGGTGGAAACTTCCTGCTGAACATCGGCCCCAAAGGCGACGGTTCCGTAGTTCCCTTTGAAAGGGAAGTGCTGAAAGAAATCGGTGCCTGGTTACAGAAAAACGGTGAAGCCATCTATGGCACGGAAGCCTCTCCTTTCCGCGAGCAGTTCGACTGGGGAACCATTACCCGCAAAGGCAATAACCTCTACCTCATCTTATCGGGCAGCCGCCCTGCCGATGGCAAAATCACGTTGAACGTACCGGGATGCAAACTGCAAAAAGCAGACATAGAAGCGATTCAGAAAGGGCAGGACCTGATCTTCACACTGCCCGCCGACGCATACGGCAAAGACATCCAAGTGATTTGCGCCACATTCGACCAACCGGTGGAACCGCAACCTATGGCTGCACAGCGCACTCCTAATTATAGTTATTCCTGCTTCGATTATTACAGCAACTACCGAAGTACGGTAAGCTATCAATGGAGCATCAACAAATCCAACCTCAATGCACTGGAATTTACCTATACCCCGCAGGAGGCCGGCAAGGAATTACTGGTTGAAGTGGACGGAACGCCTTATACAATCACTCTTGACGCAGGCAAGGCACAAGCATTGAACCTATCTTCCAAGACCGTATGGGGGCAACGTTACCTCTGCGGACCGGGCAGCGGATTGTTCGACGCTCCTGCCACCATCCATACCGATCCGGACAAAGCACCGGTAAGAAAAGGACAATGGAAAGAAGTGAATGAGGAAAAAGCCATGTTCCCCAGCAATATTCTGGAAAGTTATTTCCTGATGCAGCAGGTGGAATCGCCCAAAGCGCAGGATGTTTTAGTAGATGTAGGTGCCGGAAACGGTATCGAAGTCTATCTGAACGGCAAGTCGGTCATGAAACACCTCAACCCCTACCGCTGCAAGTTCCGTGAAGAGAAGGTGCTGCTGCCGCTTCAAAAAGGCCGTAACCAAATTGTGGTAAGAATGTACAACCGCTTCGAGAAAGAGACAGGCTACCTGCTTCGTCCGTCAGCGGAACAGGTTGTCTACAAGCAGAAATTCATTTTGCCACAAGTGGCAAAAGGGAAGCTTCATACGGTTGTGGTAAGACAGAACAATCTGCCATCCATCCATAAGGATACAGAATTATCCAATCTGAATGTAGAGGCAAGATAAAGCTTTGCTAGAAATAAAAAGAAGTACCCCCTCCCCCGGATGTTTCTGTGATGAAATGTCCGGGGGAAGTAACCTGGCCGGCACATAATCAGTCCTGGTCCACACCGTTCTGATATCATGCTTTCTTCCTGTCCGCTTGATAATTCAGAATCACCCCTAACACTATCAGCACGGAAAGTACCATCCATGCAACATTCAGAAAGATCCCTCTCCATTCCTGCCGGGTGATGAACTGTGAATACAAAGGCCGTATAACCGGAGCTTGAGGATGATGAAGCTTGCAACGGGAGCGGTCAATCGCTTTCTGGTAATCATCCAAATCAAAAGTACAACGCTCATAACATAGAACGGGTTGTCCTTTCTCATGCCTCACCGGAACCACCCATGCCTTAACTTCCCGCTCCTCATACTTATGGCGGGGCAATGAATCGGTAAATGCAGGAGCTACAGAAAAATGATATTGTTTCTGTTCCTTACGATAGCGGTGTCTGCCCATACTTCGCGTCACCTCACGAGTGACAGTCACACTGCTCTTTCTGGCATAATCCACTTCAAGAGTATCGAAAGTGAAATACAGGGCATTGTTCTCCGGATTATACAAATCGGTAACAGCATGATAACACACCACCTCGTCCGCCGAATGAAACAGCCAGTTCTGCAAAGGAATAGTGAAAGCCACACTTGCAACCGCCATTAATATAAGGAAAGGGACTTTCCATCTTGAAGCAACCATAAAAGCTCCCCCGGCAAGAGTGAGTAACGGAGGGAAAGCATACGTCGCAATTTGTAACCAACCACCCGGATTAAAACCCAGAATAACGGTGAACAAAATTCCCACAAAAGAAGGAATGAAAAGTAACAGTAACAGCTTTACAACCCAATTTTTCATATTCAATATTAGTTTTATCCTGCCAAAGATAGCAATATAATTCTTGTTGTCTAAATCAAATTAGTAAATATTTTATCTCTACAACAAGGCTAGGATTCATGAAACTGACAGGGAAAAAACAATAAGATAAGACCGATAAAAAAATCAGCTGTAAAGGAGGAAATTTCCACCCTTACAGCTGATAACTTTATCTATCTTGACTATTCAGACTTTCTTCCGCCTGTAACTACATCTCTGCAAACAAGGGGAAAATATTTATTCGGCAATCGTCACATTCGTCACCCTTTCCAGCCAGAAGCGGTTCCGGTTAGGATGGAACGGTTTGTATTCCGTATTCAACTTAATGGTGTTATTGCGGAAGACCAACCCATCGACAGACTTGGCATAAAGAATAGGAGCGTCGAAGGTTTCAAACTCATTGTCTTCAATCACAATGCCACCCTCGGGTCCGCCGTGGAAATATTGCTGCTGTCCCTTCAGGTCGGGAATCTCCGGATAGATGGAGATAACCGCATTGGTAAACTGGAACAGATTAGTCAGCGCGTTTACAAAACGGTTCTTACGGATAATGACATGACGGCAGGCACCGGTCTCAAACCAACCGTTGCAATCGCCGCAAAGCAGAATAGCAGCCCCCGAAGTATGGTCAAACAAGTTATTCTCGACGATAGTCTTGCGCGGGGTACTGAACAAAGAACCGCGTGCACGGTTATTACGGATCACATTGCCGGAAAACAAGACTTCAGGAGTCCATGTGAGGTTCTCTATTCCGAAACCACTTTGTTCATTAATTACCTGGTCTACCGGTTCCTGAAACGTAATCAGGAACTCTCGCGCGCCTTCGGTCTGTTCTTTGTCATAAGGACGGATAGAAGTGATCTTATTCTGTTTTCCGACCAGTTCCATCGTATTCGAACGAATAAACTGCACCTCATCGCCCGGGCATCCCCACTCGAATCCCCACGACTGGTCGTGCATATAGCGGCCCACCAAGGTACGGTCGTCCACCCGCTTCACCACTTTCAAATAAGTGCCATGTACATTGATGGCATCATCCATCATTCCTTCATACAACCCGTTGCAAGACACAATCTTACCCTTACAACCGGAAAAATGGGTCGCATCTGCCTGCGTGGTAAAATAACGCGGATCGGCATCCCCTTTCAAACATACGCCAAACTTCTCAAGTGTAATATTTTCACAAAGCTGTGCCAACAATCCCATGCCTTCCGCATAATGTACCTTCACATTCTCAATCGTTGTATTGACATCATGGGAAAGGAATATACCGGGTGTGGGACGTCCCCAGCCACGCATGGCCACCACTGTCCCCGGCACCAGGCGGGCATCTTTCCACCCCGGAGCATGGATACGGCGCGGAGCCACCTCACTGGCTCCTTTCGTCGGACAACCTATGTCACTGGTATTGTAAACCAGATGTTTGGTATCCCCGTCAAAAGCAATTCCCCACGAGTGTCTCATGGTCCATCCTTCACCATAAGCCTCGAATATGGAATCTTTAGCAATGCGATAATCGACCCACGGAGCCGGTTCAAAAACAATTCCATCCTGCGGATCGTTTTCTACGATCTTCACCTGGGCAATATGGGGGTTCTCGAAATCGATGCTGAAGTTCTTTAACAGACAGTTCTCTGAACGCAACAAGGAAACAGGCAACATCCTGCCGTGAAATACAAATTCGGAACCTTGCCCGTCTAATGTCAGATTCTTCATGTCCTCTAATGCGATACCGACTTTCTTGGGATTCGTTTGGTCGTGATTGGAAATATAATACTCGCGCACAGCGGCTCCTTTTTCATGAAATTCATAACGCCCTTCGGGAAAACGGAGGATTACCTTCTCACCTTCCTTATATTCCGCCTTTATCTTGGCAAGCGCTTTTTGAAGAACCGGAGAGGCATTTTTACTGCTATTGGCTTTCAGACCGAAAGCAGAGATTTCATAGACTTTCTGAGCAGAAAGAGTGGTGCACGATAACACCAGACTCAATGATAAAACAGCTAATAATTTCATTTTCAGTTAGAATTAAGAATTAATCGTATGGAGGTTTAAAGATACGGAGAAAGAAAACAGCCCAATATATTGATCGAATTTGTTTAAACTCTTTTAACATCGGTTTCAAACAAAGCACAAGCCTGGAAAAGACTTGAAAGCACCCTCTTTGGGGGAACAAAAAAAGGGAATGCAGCCCTGGCTGCACTCCCCCCTTTCCTTATCCTTGTTACTATTTAAAAATAGAATGTTATAAAATTATTTTAGAAAGTGTCATGATATCCTTTCACCTTGTTCCAAGCATCCACTCCCCCCGTACTCCATTCTGAAGCCGATGCAGCCACATGAGCCGCATCATCTTTGGGCACAGATGCTAAGAGCAACATAAACTCGATACACTTCACTTAAATGCCGCATTATTTGCCAGCTTCTGCCGCCCATTCTTTAGCTCCCTGTTCTTTCAGTTTAGCGGTGAATGCTTTGGCTTTTTCCATACTTGCCTGCTCTTCTTCAGGGCTTGCATAAGCGTGCTTGTAGCCTTTCACCACGTTCCATTCTCCACGAGTAAAGTCGGGGAACTCTACGGCAGCGCAGTTGTTGTCCATAGATATCTCACCCAGTTCGGCCAGTGCGCACCACTCGGCAAGGTCATACACATCCATATCCAGAGGCAGACCATTCTGCAAACAATATACCAGACGACTGTCCATGATAAAGTCCATACCCCCGTGTCCGCCTACCTCTTTGGCTATTTCACCATACTTCTTCAAAATAGGGTGCTGGTATTTCTCAACCAAAGCATCCATTTCAGTTTGTGGCAGGAATCCGTGTGAGCTGAGATTGTCCACCTTGGGTTGTACTCCTGAAGCACTCAGCTGATCAGCTCCCAATGCGTAGCCTTCTGTAGGATATTTGTTGGCGAACCCTTTCACGCCTGTCAATTGATACAAACGGTTATAGGGTTGCGGAGTCATTACATTGTGTTGTATTTCGATCACTTTACCGTTTTCGGTACGAATCATAGTCGTAGTGTGATCTCCATTACGGAAATTAGTGCATTCTGAACCTGTTTTGGCTTCTACCAATCCTTTTCCTACTACTGATTTGGTATCCATGGCAGTCAGTGTCTTCATACGGTCGCCACGGTGAATATCCAAAACTTGTGCCACAGGGCCAAGGCCGTGTGTAGCATACACATCGCCACGATGACGCATATTGAATTCCAGACGCCAGCCCAGTTTGTCGTTTTCACCGTTTTTCCAGTAATAATCCCAGAAATCGCTGAGGTTGTGGATGTAAGCTCCTTGTGCGCGGATTACCTCACCGAACACACCGTTCTGCGCCATGTTCAGCGTATTCATCTCAAACCAGTCATAGCAGCAGTTTTCCAGAATGAAGCAGTGCTTGCGTGTTGTCTCGCTCAAGTTGACAAGATCCCAGCATTCCTGCAGGTTCATGGCAGAAGGTACCTCGATGGCTACGTGCTTGCCGTTCTCCAATGCGCATTTGGCAATGGGGAAATGGTGCAACCAGTCTGCGGCGATATATACCAAATCAATATCATCACGTTTACAAAGTTCCTCGTAACCTGTCTCACCCGAGTAGATTGCCGCTTTCGGCATAGAAGCGTTCTTTAAAATGTTCTGGCATGCTTCCGCACGTTTGGGTTCGTAATCACAAAGCGCCACGATTTGGGTGCCTGGAATATGAGTGAAACGCGATACAGCTCCGGGGCCACGCATTCCCAAGCCAACAAAGCCTACACGCACCACCTCCATTTTAGGAGCAGTAAGTCCGATCACGCTTTTTTGCCCGGCAGGACGTTCGGGGCTTTTTACAACAATAGTTCCCTCGTTCCACTCCCATTGCGTACCTTTATCGGTCGTATGAACAGTAGGAGCCTGAGGTGAACATGCACTCAGCACAACACATGCGCCGGCTACGAGTAATAATTTGATCTTTTTCATGATAATTGTTTTATAAATAAATAATAAATGAATCGGTTTATGCACGAACACATAATAAATACGCCTATAAAGGGCCTTCCCCCCCTAGTGGAAGTGATTTTTTTTAGAATCCATGTATTCCCATTCATTGTCATTCATAAGGATGTCAGGATAAACAAAGGCTTGCTGTCCATTGGACATGGAAAAACAAGCCTTTTTCATTGTTTATTCAAAAAAGTTGAAGAAAACAGAAAACATTAGTATCCAGGGTTTTGGTCATCTTTCAACAGCGGATTCAAATCAATGGCCGTTAAAGGAATAGGCATTAACATCAAACGGTCATTCCAGGCTTTATTGATGACTTTATACCCGTTAGGCGCATATGAGTAACCATTCATCACCTTGTTACAATATTCACTTCCATAACGTCTTATATCATCATAACGATGCCCTTCGGCTGCCAGTTCTATGCGGCGTTCGTTGCGTACGAAATCCAGAGCTGCTTCCTTGTTTGGCATAGTGGCAGGTACGTCCGGCATACCGCAACGGTCGCGCAGGTCATTCAAAGCGGTGGTGACTTCTGTATCCCAACCCTTGTTTTGGATGTGAGCTTCGGCAAAGGTAAGCAACACTTCAGCATAACGGATTACCGGATAGTCTTCTTCTGCCGCCCAATTGTCGTAGGGAGCAAGCGCCACCATCTTGCGGTAGCAATATCCAGTCCATGACTCGTTACCGTTTTTATTTATCAAATCCGGATTCCAACGGAAATAGAAAGTACCTTTGGCTGTTTCGTGCCAGCCTTTGAAAGGGAACAGCATGGAAACATACAAACGGCTGTCACGGTTGCGGAACTCTTTCATGTACTCATACTTCATAATATTGTCGGGGTTTGATACCTTTTGGGTATATTCTTCCACGGTCATATCTTTGAAGTCATCCCATATCTCGGCGTATCTTTGTTGACGTTGTTCTACGGTAATGTCTTTATCACGCATGGTTTTTCCATCCACATCCCAATAAGCGTCAATCAAATCCTGCATCGGTTCATACGAGCAATATCCGTCATATACGGAAAGTGACTGCGGAATGAAATAGGTATATCGTGTCCAGTCATAGTTGTTGGCTTCGCCCATGAACTCGTGCGTCAGGATATATTCCGGATTGGTGGGGTTAGCATGTGCGTTATGCCACAAACTTTCATAGCTGAACATCCCTTTGACAAACTTATCCTTATCAATCTTTTTTGCGGAAAAATCAATATATGCTTCCATCTCCTTAGCTTCTTTAACCTGAGCCTCCGTTAAGGCAGAGATACGGAACAATGAATGCTTTCCTTCGCTTATCACTTTACCGGCAGAATTTTCCGCTTCAGTATAATTTCCAAAGTAAAGAGCGGCGCGTGCACGCAGGGCCAATGCGGCGGCACGGGTCACACGGCCTGTTTCTTTCAAATATCCTCCTTCGTATCTATCGGGCAGGATATCGGAAACTTCCTGCAGCTCTCTTAAAATAAATTCTTGCACCTTGCTGACTTCATCGCGAGGTACATTAGGAGCGTCATACTCCAATACATCAGTGATAACGGGAACTTTGCCAAATTTAGTGGTCAGATCCAGATAACTCATCGCACGGAAGAAACGGGCCTCAGCCTGCATGCGTGTTTTCAAGTCGGCATCCATGGTGCAATTTTCCACATTCTTCATAAAGTTGTTGGCCAGACGGATCATGCCGAAGCTATATGATCCATACCCTTTATTCGTGCTGATACCATTTTGCTGTACCAGTTCAAAGTTACCTTCCCAAGGTTTATGGCTATGTGCGTTGTCGGTGCATAATTCGTCCCAAATATCAAGACCATCCATATTGGCATAACATGAGTTCAGACCGTACCATGCATCTTTTTCCGTTTTCCAAAAGTTTTCCACGGCAATATCCGAAGGAGGAACCACATCTAAGTCGCATGCGGTAAATGCTCCTGCAAGAATGACAACAGTTATTATATTTTTTATTTTTGCTTTCATTTTCTTTACTTGTTTAAGGTTGTATTAAAATGTCAAGTTCACACCAAATGCCACTGATTTTGTTCCTAATGCAGTAATCACATTACCGGAAGTCTCAGGATCAAAGTCTTTCATTCTCTTATCAGCACGGCAAGTAAACAGATTCTCTCCGGTTACAAAGACTTTTAATGCGGACAATCCTACGTTCTTCAGCACATCAGTAGGAACAGCATATCCCAGCGTGAGGGTCTTGATACGGAAATAATCTGCATCGAACAAGTGCTGGTCACAGAAATTCCGGTTGTATGCCGTGTGCGGGCTGCTTGCCGAATAAATACGTGGATAATCAGCATATCTGTTCGGATTCGCTTCGGTCCACCGGTTCAAATGAAAAGCACGCGGGCTGTCCATACCATGATAGAACGGATGCAGGCCATACGATTCAAAGGCAACCATCGTACCGGAAACGCCCTGTCCGAATGCCGAAAATTCAAAGTTCTTGTATTGCAGGTTAAGGTTGACACCATAAGTGAAATTAGGGACGTCATTACCGATGATGGTACGGTCTGCATCCGTAATATTCTGTTTGTATTCCACCCCTTCACGTTGCGGCAAGAACTTGATGTCACCTGCGTTGGGCACCACTCCGCTGAACATATAGTAATGTCCTGCATCGATATCGGCTTGTGTATATAGCCCGTCGGTCTTGTATCCGTAGAACGAACCGATAGACTCACCTTCTCTCATAATCCATTTATCTTCAATCTTGTTATTGGATGTACCCATATCAACGATTTCATTGTTGTTGGTTGACAGATTGGCCGATACAGTATAGCTGAAATCACCGATCTTGTTCCTATGAGTGACCGACATTTCAAATCCCTTGTTTCTTACCTTACCGATATTTTGTGAAGGCACAGTTCCGATACCGGTTTCCCAAGGCACACTGTATCCCAACAGGATATCGCTGGTGTTTTTGATATAATAGTCAGCTGTCATGCTGATAAAGCCGTTGAACAGGTCGAGGTCCAGACCAATGTCGGTCAAGGCCACCTTTTCCCAACCCAAAGTGGCATTGGCCGGTTTAGACTCGGAAATACCTTTTACCGGTTCGTTGTCAAAGTTATAATCTCCGTTGGTTGCATAGTTTTGGAAGTAGTCATAATCACCTACGTTATTGATATTTCCCAATGTTCCGTATGAGGCTCTGAATTTCAGGTTATTAATCCATGAAAGCTTTTTCATGAAGTTCTCCTCGCTGATACGCCATCCTAAAGAGAATGAAGGAAAGTATCCCCAACGTTTGTCTTTATGGAAACGTGAAGAAGCATCCGCACGCATGTTTACCTCAAACAGATAGCGGTCCATCAGTGCATAGTTGACACGTGCGAAGTATGACAACATTTTGTTTTCAGAAGAACCGGCACCGTTGGTATATCCGGCTCCGGATGTGGATCCGCCTTCCATATCAGTCATTCCATCAATAGGGAACGACTCACGCGATCCGGCCAGACGCTCATATTTATAATGTTCGTAAGAAGTACCCAGCAAAGCTCCTATGGTATGCACATCCTGCGTATAGTCATACTTGGCAGTAGCGGTATACAGCATACGGGTATTGCTTCTCCAGTCCATACTCATCTTATTTTTGGTGACGCCTGTACCCGAAATCATCTCGCCGGTCTGGTAGTTCTTGATATCATCCTGCAATGCAGTGTATCCCTTATACTTATATTCATACGACTTAAAGATACCTTGTCCGCTAATGACCAGTCCTTTCATCGGTTTAATATCAAAGCCCAAGTCATACATGGTGTTTTCGGTCTTGCTCTTGCTCCAGTCTTTTTTGCTCATCTGACGCAAGGGATTGTAAGTCATGAAAACAGTACTTGCCGGTTGTCCGCCGTTGATACTTCCCCAGTCTCCTGTAGTTTGTTTAGCTACAAAGGTAGAAGGTACGATAGCAAAGTTGGGCAAAGAGGGAGTTCCTCCGGTCACATCGCCTACATTACGTATATATTTCACTCCGGTTCTGATAGTCAACCAGCTAGTGATATCAGATGAGATGTTGGCATTCAGGTTATAACGTTGATCATCTCTGTTCGGTATGATATTGTCTTTATAAACATACCCCAAGCCAACGAAATAGTTGATTTTTTCACTGCCTCCACTGAAATTTACAGAATGCTGGGTAGTCAGCACATTGTCTTTCAATATTAAATCCTTCCAGTTAGTATTAGGATACAAGTCGGGTTTGGAGCCATCTCTAAACCAACCGATTTCTTCTTCGGTATATCCTTGGTTCATGCCTCCGGAGGGATTTGAATTATACAATGCTTCATTATATAATTCGGCATATTGTGTGGAGTTTACATAATCGGGGGTATAGGTAGGATTGGTAAAACCTACGTATCCACTATAAGAAACGTTCATTCTGTCCTTTTTACCTTGCTTGGTCGTGACCAATACCACACCATAAGCTGCACGCGAACCATAAATGGCAGAAGAGGCGGCATCTTTCAAGAATGAAATAGACTCGATTGTGTTCGGATCAAGGTTGGCAAAGAAATTGGCATCAGCGATGGCACCATCAATGACGTATAATGGAGCTGACGTACCCAAGTTACCACGACCACGGAAATTGATAGCCGGATCAGCACCCGGACGGGAGATGATTGTGACACCGGGAACGGTTCCCTGCACAGCGGCAAGAACATTGGTCTGCACACGGTCTTTGATATCATCTGTACTTACCGAAGCCACCGAACCTGTTAAGTTTACTTTCTTTTGGGTACCGTAACCAATCACTACCACTTCATCCAGTGTTTTCGTGTCTTCTTTCAACGTTACATTATAAGAAGTAACTCCAGATTGCACTTTTACCACTTGAGGAAGATAGCCGATATAGCTAATCTGTAATTCATTACCCGAAACAGTCAATGTAAAATTACCGTCGAAATCAGTAATTGTACCATTGGTCGGAGCTCCTTTCTCTACTACAGAAGCACCGATGATAGGCTCTCCCAAAGCATCTTTCACGCAACCCGTTATTTTCTTTGCCTTTTGCTGTTGTTGTTTCTCTACAGCAACCACGGCATTCGCCTTTGATACAATGATCTGATTATTTACTATCTTATAAGTATAACCAGAATTTTTAAACATCTGGGCCAAGACTTGTTCAATAGTAGCATTCTGAGCCTTTACTGAAACCTTTTTGTCCAGTTTGATCTGATTGTCATTATAGAAAAAAGTATAGTCACTTTGTCCTTCCACTTCCTGCATAATCGTATGCATGGAAACATTTGACTTATTCAATGAGATGGTACTAGATTGGGCATTAACAGGTATTGCACAAACAGCACACGCCACTAAGGCACAAAAAAGTTGCCTTTTTACTTTTTGCGGATAAAATAACCGCTGGTTCGTTTTTTTCATAAATACATAATTCTTTATTAGACTAAAATCAACATGATTTTCAAAATACGGTGATAGAGGCTATGGATAGTCAAGCCTGTCTACAGTAGTTTTCACAATTGTTTTTCATACTATCATTTTTATAATTACTATTTCATTTCTTCTATGATATAATGATCATTACTTATTAATCTATAATTTAACGGCGCACTGTGTGAAATATAATTCAAAATCAAATCCAATGATTCGCTGTGCATCGTAAAAGTAAAGCGATAATGCCTGGCAATATGGGGGGCACATTCAATCTTTTGTCCATACCATTTTTCCAACCGTTCCAAAATCATCTCTAATGTCTCATTTTTAAAGCTCATTCTTTTTCCTTGCCGCCAAGATGAATAAGCATCCGCGTCAATAGTAGTGAGACTAATGCCATCAGTCTTGCTATATGTCAACTTTTCGTTCGGTTTCAAAACATAACTTCCGCCTTTCTGTTGATTACTTTCAAGTACTTCCACTTTTACTTTTCCAGTCAACAATACAGTTTCGCCCTCCTCATCACCATCATAACTAAACACTTCAAAAGAAGTACCCAACACAGTCACGTCCATTTTCTGGGTTTTTACAACAAAAGGGTGTGTTTTATCAGGCGTCACTTCAAAAAAGGCTTGTCCCGAAAGCTGTACTTCCCTTTTCTCCCCAGAAAACTCTTTTGGATAAGTAAGCCGGCTGCCTGCATTCAACATAACCTTTGTACCATCAGCCAATCTCACGGAATCCATTGATTGGTATCCCGTATTCACTACATATATAATTTCTTCACCACTATTTTTCATCAACAACAAAGCTGAAAGCACCATACATACTGCAATCATCGCAGCCATTCCATATTTATAAAAGGATTTCTTTATAAAAGAAAACCTCCGCCCTCTTACTTTCTTCATAATACCATTCAGTATCTTTTCTTCCCTCACCAAATCCACTGCCTCTTCGGACATTTCTTCCCATTGTCTATGAAAAGTATCATTTACATATTCATAGTTATTCAATGCCGCACGCTCCTCCGGACTTAAAGAGCATTTGCTTTCAAACAGCTTTTTTATAATATCTTCGTTCTTTGTTTTCATCCTTTATTTGATACCCTACGGAAATTCATCCATAAATTTCCCCTGTACTTACTATAAATACACGCCAAAAAAGACATACCCCCAATGCAAGGATACATTTTTGCTAAAAAAATAAACTATGATTATTTAAAAGATAAAAATCAGATAAAGCATAATGTTCTTCTTTAAGAACTTGATTGCTTCATTAATATGTCGTTCTACTGTTTTCTCACTGATACTCAACCGAGTAGCAATTTCTTTGTAGGTAAGATGTTCCTCACGACTCATCTTAAAAACTTCTTGTTGACGAGGTGGCAACTCACCCACCATCCTTTTAATAAATTCTTTTAAATCGGCTGCACTTAGCTCATCTTCCATATCATAATAATCCATTGCAGCACTCAACACCGTAAGTTTATAGGCATTCTCATTGAAACTTTTACGAAACTGATTAAAAATAAGATTGCGTGTAATAATAAAAAGATATCCCTTAAAATTATCATCCGCACGTAAAAAATCACGCGTCTCCCACACTTTCACAAACACTTCCTGCACCACTTCCTCAACTTCTGTTATGGAAGACAAATACAGACGAGAGAAATTATAAACTTTAGACCAATACAATCTATACAAAGTTGTAAATGCCTTTTCATCTCCATTTTTTAATAATATAATCAGTTCTTTTTCCGACATCGCATACAAAATCTGCACAAATATATTATTAATAGTTAAGAAAAGAAGCAATATTATCTTATTTTTTAAACAAAGAAAAAAAACATCATAGAAAGTCAGATTTCTACATTATGAAAAGCCACCCAATAAATCGGCGGAGAAAATCTGCAATCAATATAGCCAAAGAAAAGATGCAATCAAAAAAAAGAATCTGTAAATGCTTACTTCCAACAGCACCTACAGATTCTTATTCATTTTATTCTTGCAGAACGAACACGTTCTTTATTTCTCCAATGCTTTCATTAATTCTTTTTTTACGGTATCCACCCCCGGAAAACCGGTGTGTTTTTGAATAACAGCCCCCTCCTTATCAACAATAATATAAGTCGGAACACCCTGTATGCTGAACTGCTTGCTCAAGTAATTCCATTGAGCCGCTGTTACCCGGTAATGCTCTCCATGAATATCCGGAATCATGTTATCCCACGTTTCCTTGGGCGAGTTCTCTCCGGCAATAAAAACATATACAATATCTTTACCTTCAAGATCTTTCTTCATCGGTTTCATCTGTTTCATAGCCATTTTGCAAGGACCGCACCAAGTTGCCCAGAAATCAACCAAAATCACCTTACCCTTAAATTTAGAAGTGATGGAATAAAATAAATCTTCATCTTTTACTTCTCCGGATTCATTAACGCTATAACCTTTCTTTTTCTTATTAGCTTCAATCGTTTCCAAAAGACGATTGTTCATCCTTGTCAGTCTGCTGAGATAATAAGGGTCATTCATCTTCTGTATCTCCCCAAAGTCTTGCATAGTCAATGGAGTAAAGTCACTGATTTTCTGAGCATATCTCATCATTTTCTGCAAGTCGAAAAAAAGTCCTTGATCTGTACCCAAATATCCGGCTATTACCTTTTTTAAAATATAGTCTTGCTGCATGGAAATGAATTCCTTAAACAAGGAATCGTATTTAATCCGCAGTTCCCCCATTTTCTCCTGATGAGCTGGTGATTTTCCGGCATCTGCATCTGCTTTGAACTCACGTATTATCTTAGCATCTTCGGCAGAAACTTTATCGGAAGAGAGAATGAACGCAAATATATCACTCAACCGATCATCCATCTTCACCCTTATATAGCCCATTCCTCTTACCAAATCAGCATAACTATTGGTATAAAGCATGGCAGGCGAGTTCAGTACATTTAACTGCCGGATATAATCATAGAAATCATCGCCCAATTCCGGTTGTTTAAACTTTTGATAAGCTTCACGAGCCGGTAATCCGCAGCACTGCACATAAGCATAGGCCAAATTAGAGGTTACACGGGTCAACGTCAATGTACAAAGCAAATCATTCTGAGCCGATAAAAGATCCCGGTATGCGCGACTTCTTTTCTGATTGGAACGAATAGCGGATTGGGTTTCTTCATGTTTTTTCAACCAATAAGCTTTATACTGACCGGCAGTCATATTGTATAAGTCATTCATGTTCCAATAAACCATCCCCCATACATCCATCAAGTGTTCATCATCGGTTATCATTTCATCATTCAGAGCTGCCATGGTACCTGAAAAATAAACTTTCTTTCCATCAGCACGCTTGTTTTTCAACAACTTACTTTCAGAACGGCTCCACTCACGCAAGTTGACAGTCATATCCAATACACCATCAGGAACCAGAAAAACATCAAAGTGAATGTCACGCCCCACTGAAAAGCTGACCGTAGTCGGAGCATAAAGTTCCACCTCTGCCCGAAAAGTTCCATCTTCGTTCACTTTGATCTCAGTATCCTCGAACTTTGCCGTCAGCAAATCACAAATTCTGTAGGATAAAGGAAGTGCATAATACTTCTTATAGTCTAGCAAACGTCCGGTGATCACTGATTTGCCATCCTTCAATTCAGCCTTAGGCAATGGTTCATCGTAATTCAAATTCTGTTTCTTCACTTTTTCCGGCACATCCAATTCCGGCAATTTACCATCCAGATGGATTCCCCATACCTTGAAACAGTCCTCACAATCGCTCTCAATGAAATCAATTACTTGCACTGTGGGAGGTAATAACGGAAAAATAAGACTGAAAGAAGCCTCGCCACTATCGGGCATCCAGAATTTTTCACCCAAAGTGATTCCATTACCGGAACGAATCGGATACTTCTCTCCGTTATCGGCCAACAAATAACTTTCATTACTGATCTGAATCCAATTACGGGGACGAAAAAAAGCCCTCACATCCAGTACAGTTGCCGTATCTGAAACCACCACTCTGTCAATCTCAATAGTAGAAGAATTACGGGCGATGAAAGGCGGTTGTTTAACCACCCTGTCTTTTGCCTGCAAAAGACAACAACTCACCATAGCAAGCAATAAAATACCAAACTGTTTCATTATATCTTTTATTAAGAACACTCTTACCTGTTTTCCAATTCCTTATCCAAAGCCTCCTTCAGCCCTTCGTATTCCTTATGTATATCCGCGGGCCAAAGTAATACCATCAAGTTTTACTTCGCATGGTGAAGCGCCAGCGTGTCTTTTTTCTCTGCAGGAACAGACTTTATCGGAATATCCCCTCTAAAGAAACCTTCCTCCTTTATTTTCTTGATTCGTTTCCACGCCTGCTGGTAAAGTGTTATGCGGTCTTCCGCCGGATTCCCGTTCTCATCCAAAGCATAACGCTGGTCTTCGGGAACGGCAGCCATGTATTTCTCATAATAGCGGATGGCATTCTTCGCATCTTCTTTCCAATCATAAAGCCGGGCTATTCTATAAAGAATGGAGTTTTTCTTTGTATACGTATACAATTTCTCCAATGTAGCCACCTCCTTTACCGCATCTCCCGCATAGCCGTAACATTCGGCCAGCCCGTCATAAAGACGCACCATCATACTATCAGAAGGGACCGCTATGCGGAATGCCTCCTCCATATATTCCGCACCTTCCTTTTTCCATGACGTACGTGCTGAAGCTTTTGCCAGATAATAGAGCACATTCACATCCATCGGATTTTTCTGATAGGCTTCCTTCAGATTATCGTATGCACCATAAAACCAGTTGTCGCCATAATGAGACACGCCCAAATAATAAAGAGTGAGGAAACTGCGGTCGCCCAGTCCTTTTAGTGACTCATAGCGTTTTACCGCCGTGCCGTACTCCTTCAACATACAGTAGGCTTTCGCATTCTGGCGGTTTACATCTATATGAGTCGTATCGGACAGGCGATAACGCTCCGTCACATCAATGGCATCTTTAAACTGCCGGTTGTTATTAAAAATGCCGGCAATGCGTGCCACTGTCTGGGCGTCCAGCGAGTCACGCCGATAAGCTATGTTATAACTTAGGAAAGCACTGGCGGCATCCTGCAATCCCTCGTATGCCTGTCCCAAGTATTTATATCCTGTCGCCGACAAAGAGTCGCGTTCCAACCAGCCGTGACAAGCAGTACGCGCTTCTTCATAATTTTCGGAAGCTAATAAAGAGCGTATGAATTGCAACCGGAAATATTTATTTTCCGGTTGCAGATTCATTGCCTTCTGATAACAGTCGGCCGCCCGACGTGAGTTACCAGTCAATTTGTAACACTCGGCAAGGTCGATCAAAACTTTCGTGTTTGTGCTGTCTTTCAAAATAAGAGAGTTCAATACCCCTATAGCCTGCGGATAACGATTCATCGCTTTCAGCGCCTGAGCTTTAGTAACCAACAGTAAGGAATCCTCGCAATCGGGCTCAATCAGCGTAATTACCGTCTCATAATCATAGTTATCCATCGCCCGAAGAATTTCATTATTTACCTGGGCAAACAAGGAGACAGGAATTATACATAGCAGAAGTGTTACAAATGTCTTCATATCCTGATTTATTTTTGTTTTTTGGTGGTAATCAATATAACGCCATTCTTTCCTTCGCTCTCATATAATTTTACAGCTTCACTATCTTTCAATATGGAAATAGATTCAATAGTAGAAGCATCCATCTTCCCCATTTGCTCATAAGGAACTTTGTTACCATCAATGATAAGTAACGGTTTATCTTTCACATCCTCCAAAGAAAGGCTCCCTTTATAAAAATGCACCGAATTATTACGCATAGCAGCACTATCCATCTTCAACACGATGCGATGCGTATCATCCGCTCCAGCCGGTCTATCTAATCTGAAAGTGACCGGTACTGTATATTTCACACGAACAGCCTGTCCCTTCTGCATACCCGGTTTCCATTTCGGCATAATGGAAATAACCCGGACAGCCTCACCGTCCAAATCCGGATCAATGCTCCTGACAACCTTCGGATTGGATACACTTCCATCTTTTTCCACTACAAATTGCACAATCACTTTTCCTTGCACACCCGCTTGCTGAGACTGCACAGGATATTTAATATTCTTACCTAGGAACTTCAAACATTCCGCCATACCTCCCGGAAACTCGGGCATCACTTCTACCACTTGAAAAACCGGATTTGCATCCGAGGCTTCCATAGCGCCATAGCCTACTACAACCACCTCATCTTTTCCTACCTGGCCTTCCCCCTGCAAATACACTTTTAAAGTTTTTTTCTCTGCAATAAGATCCTCCGTGACAACCAGTTCTTCCGTTTTCACATCAATGTATGAAATACGCAAAGTGGCACCGGCAGGCATTGAGATGACAAAATTCCCGTCCAAATCGGTTATAGTACCTGAGGTAGTGCCTTTTACGATCACATTCGCACCCACAATCGGACGATTTGTACCCTTCTCCAGTACCTGCCCCTGTACTTTTATTTCCTTGGCAGGATGATTTTCGGTACTTTTAACCTCTTCGGTTTTCATAATTGCTGTCAAATCATTAACTTTGACGGCTGAAATCTCATCTAACTCACTAGAGATTTCGGGACGGGCGAAGGCTGCCACGGCAATGGCCGCCAACGGGAGTACATAGAGGTACTTCAACCGTGCCCACGGATTTGATTTCTTTTTTAACATCATAGTAATACGTTTTTTTAGTGAACTGTGATTAAAGCTGTTGGCCATAGAGTAGAGCCTTGTGCCGACAGCTTTTTTAATTAATAATAATTGATATTTCTTTGCATCGATGCCTTGTAAGATCACGCTTTCGTCTGCTTCGAACTCGTGTATATTCTGCAATTCCTGTTTCAAAAGCCAGGAAGCAGGGTTGAACCATTGGAAAAAGATACAGATATCCGCTATCAGCAAATCGATGGAATGTCTCTTCCTTATATGAGCATATTCATGCGTCAGTATTTCCTCCCCGTTCTCCTTCAGGTCTTTCTCAGAGATTACTACAAACTTCATCCAGCTGAACGGAGCTATTTCTTTTTGATGGGTAATCAGTGTGATACCATTTTCCCTACGGACAAGGGTGCTGCCCTTTATCAGCCTCAGCATACGGCTCAGTGACCATACATTACGTAAAAAGAAAAATACAATGCCCAATAGATAAGCCATCAGCAGCCCTTCACACCACGTAATGGCAGATACGGGAGCAGTTTCTACAGTGGCAGTCTGATTGAGATCAGCCACAAGCAGCAGTTCTTCCCAAGTCAGCAACTGCTGGCTGACTTCCATCGGTTCTTTCATGGTCACTTCAGCAAGGGGAATGACACAAGACAATATCAGTATTCCCAACAAGGCAATACGATTGAAACGATGGAATGTCTCACGGCTCAGCAACAGACGGTAAAATAAATAGAATACCGCCAGGCAGACTGCCGACTTTACAATATATACGAAAAATGCTCCCATAGTATGTACCTTTAGTTATTCTCTTTATCCGGATTATTCATGTGCCTTTTCCACATCCCGGATAAGCTGTTTCAATTCATCCAGCGAAATCTCCTCCTCCTTCACCAGCGAAGAAACCGCTCCTAAATAAGAGTTATTGAAGTATTTACTGATAACCCCTTTCAATGTCTTCTTCTTAAAATCGTCACGGCTTACCACGGCATAATATTGATAGGTATTTCCAAATGCTTCATGACTAAGAAACCCCTTCTCCTCCAATCCTCTCACAATGGTGGACAGGGTATTGAAGTGCGGACGCGGCTCATCATAAAAATCAAGTAACTGTTTCACAAATAATGGGCCTTTTTCCCAAAAATAACCCATAATCTCTTCTTCCTTTGCTGTCAACGTTTTCATAATCTTTCTTTTGATTAGCACAAAGAACTAAAACTTTTAGTTATTAAACTAATTTTCATAGTTAAAGTAAACTAAAAGCTTTAGTTACCTGCTGTAAAACAGTATATCCCGTTTTCACCAGTAGGTGAAAACGGGATATACTTATCATAAATAGTCCACCTATAAGGAGACTACAGATCTCTATATACTTCCCCGAACAATCTATTATTCGTCAATGACCGGTTTATTCTCCGTCAGTCTTTTCAGGCGGAGAAGTGCCTCCATATAATAATAATCAGCATAAATGATGGATGCATCAATCTCTGATCCGGCAGGCAAGTGTCCTGTGGAATGAAGCAGGAAAGCAAGTTTACTTTTACCACACTGGTATTTGTCGGAATTCAGGCTGGTCAGCATTTTTACAGCCGCCTGTTTATATTCCAATGCTTTTTCAGCCGGCAGATAACCGGACAACTCTAATAAAGCAGAAGCTACCACACAAGCGGCAGAAGCATCCCGGGGAGCATCGGGAATGGACGGATCATTAAAATCCCAATAGGGAACATAGTCTTCGGGCAGATTTTTCAGATATACATCCGTTACCTTTTGTACAAAATCAAGGTAACGGACATCTTTTGTTTCCCGATAAACGACTGTATAACCATAGATTGCCCATGCCTGACCACGAGCCCACATACTGTCATCCGAATAACCTTGATGGGTCACTCCCTTGATAAATTCACCTGTCAGGGTATCATACACTGCTACATGATAAGAGGTATAATCCGGACGAAAATGATATTTCATCGTCTTATCCGCATGAGCCACGGCAATGTCAAACAAATAAGGATTACCTCCATTCTTCGCTGCCCAGAAAAGCATTTCCAGATTGATCATATTGTCCATGATGGTATTGTGACCACCAAACATTTCCACATTGCGAGGCCATGAAAGCATAGTACCCACACAGGGATTGAACAATGCTGATAACGAATCAGCCGTATTGATGATGACTTGCTTATATTCCGGATTACCGGTCAGACGATAACCGTTACCATAGCTGCAAAAGACCAAAAAACCCAAATCATGATCGTATGCAGGAATCTCCGAGAGAAATTTCAAAGAAGCAGTAAACTTTTCGGCCTCTTCCTTTATTTTCGGATCTTGTGTATATTCATAATCATACCACAAGATGCCCGGCCAGAAACCTCCGCACCATTCTTCCTTACTCACTTTACGATAGTTCCAGTCATACTGGCCATCCATTATGTTACGAGGCATCATAGTGTAATCCACCTCCCGCCCTTTTCCATGCATAACCTCCAAAGTACGATGTACCTGGCGATCACAATATTCCAAAGCCCTGTCCACCTCCAGTTTGTTGTCCACTTCGGTACAGGCTGAAAGCAGACATAACCCTATACCTACTAATAGATTTTTTGTATTCATAATTATCCTTTCTTTTTTACTTCTTGATGCGGAACCAATCGGCATCTGCCCAACCTCTTTCCTTGCCATAAGGAGCTGTACTGAATAATCCTACTTTCGCTCCTATCCACTTACCCTGACGAGCAGTAAAAGGCACTCCGGCCGATGTATATTTCCTGCCGTCCAGACTGTAGCTGAAATAACAGATACCTCCCTTAGTTACTTTCACCTGCAAATAAATATCACGCTCATAATTGGGATAGCGCCCGGCTCCGAACCGACGGCTTACAGGTAATTCCGCAAGACGGGTCACTGTTTCAGGAGTCCGTTGCTCCGCATCCTTGCAGACCACTTGATTCAATATAAACTTATCACCTTCTTTTACTACACCCAGATAGCCATAATCCCACCCCATCACTATCAGTCCGGACTGCTGTCCGTCCGCTTTCGCCGAAACTTTCAGTTTGGCAGTCGCCGTAAATTCTTCGGCAGGGAATTTTTGTAACAAGAGATTCGGCACCTCCCAGAAGTTCACAAAATCCTTGGACAAAATATGTCCATATATACGAATGTAACCCAAATCAGAGGTAAAGCCAAACGTATCCTGGTAATTGGCATGCCATTCCCATTGCAAGCCCAATTGCCTTGTGTTGAATTCATCACTCTCAATCGGTGTCTCTATAGGATAAGTCCTGCCTACATCCGGCTTTTTATAGCGTTTTACAGGTTCACCACACCCATCTCCATCCTTGTCCACTCCAATTACGGGCCAATCATTTTCCCACTTCATAGGATTCAAGTGCAAAACTCTACCATACATCGCTTTATCTTGAAAATTGATAAACCAAGACTCGCCTGTACAAGTTTCCACCCATCCTCCCTGATGAGGACCATTTATGTCTGTATCCCCCTGAGCCATAACAATTTTCGATTCGTATGGACCATACACACTACGGGAACGAAGTGCCAACTGCCAACCTGTCACCACTCCTCCTGCAGGAGCCAAAATGTAGTAATATCCATTACGTTTGTAGAACTTAGGTCCCTCGATGGTGTGATTCACCCCATCATTACCATCAAAAACCAATACAGGTTCACTAATGACTTTTGTACCTTCCGCATTCATCTCACAAACCGTAATCACACTATTGAATGCGGCACGACTGCCCGCCCACGCATGTACCAGATACACTTTTCCATCCTCATCCCACAACGGAGTAGGATCTATCATTCCTTTCCCGGCCTTTACCAAGACCGGTTTTTCCCATTCACCCAGCGGATCTTTAGTCTTTACCATGAAAATACCCCAGTCGGGATCTCCCCAATAGATAAAAAACTCACCGTTGTGGTAACGGATAGAAGGTGCCCATACCCCTTTTCCATGTTGAGGAGCGTTAAAGAAGCCGGCCGGCTCTATCTCCTTCAAGGCATAGTTTGCCAAACGCCAGTTCACCAAATCCTTTGAATGAAGAATGGGCAATCCCGGGGCGCAGCCAAAACTGGAAGCGGTCATGTAAAAATCATCACCTGCAGCACAAACATCCGGATCAGAGTAATCCGCATGAATAATCGGATTAATATACGTACCGTCCTTCTGATCGGACACCCATACCTTCGATACATACTGAGCATCTGCCTGTTGCCATGCACCACATATTAAAGCCGCTATAATAACTATCTTTTTCATTCTTACCTATTTAAAAATGCCCTGAAACAATCATTCTTACCTTAAAAAACATACCCCATTAAACTTAAAAAATCACCTAACCTTCATTTGTTAACCTAATCTGTTTATAATACGGACAAGAAAACCAATACACTCAACGAAAGTGGTTATTTTTATAATACTTGTCCTTTATACTTTTTATATTCTTTTATTTCCTGATCCGTCACTGGCACGAGTTGCATGGCCACACCGCCCCCAGGCTTCAATGCGAACTGCATGATTTGAGAAGAATCCACCAACAGACGGGTACATTTCACCTGAGTACGGGTCTTTATCTTATCTCCCCCATCCGTATAAATACGGGCCAGATAGGTCTTTCCCTTATCTAAAAAGGAAAGATTTACCGATTGAGCAGAACCTTCATTATTAGTCAAAGCTCCTACAAACCACTCATTACCCTTGCGACGCGCCATAGTTATATACTTACCCGGAGCACCTTCTAATACTTTTGTATCATCAAATACGGTTTGCAGATTCTCGAACCATTCTATTTCGGGCTCCCCTTGATAGAATGCAGGGCGGTCATACCAGAAGATCGTTTGTAAAGGACTGTAAAAAATCAATGAAGCCGCCAACTGATGAGCATGGGTGTTCTTCAGGCGTTTGTCGAAATAACAGATGGTATAATCCGCCGCTCCATTAATCATACGGGTAAAAGGCAGAATCGTATTATGCGTAGCGTCGGGAAATTCCTCATTCCCCCGTATCCCTTCCTGAGTGAGCAAGTTAGGATAAGTACGGCTGAAACCGGATGGACGGAACTCATCATGAATATTAATCAACAATTTGTTTTCGGCAGCCAGACGAACCATATCATGCAGCCAAGTAGCCCAACGATGACTGGCATACTGTACGAAACCGGATTTCACACCTACAACTCCCCACTTATGCAGCAATGGAAAAAGCTCACGCATCTGTTTCATCAGGGCATGCTGATTGACATACACCCATACACCTACCCCTTTTTCTTTACCGTATGCGATGACACGCGGCATGTCCAGTTTGGAAACCACCTTTGTGGCATCTCCGTCATGAGAAGTACAAGGCATATACCATTGCCAGTCGAACAACATATAAGGAATATGATGGGCGGCACAGAAATCAATTGTGGCTATGGCCCCTTCGGTGGTAATAGTCGTTTCACGCATAATCTTTCCGGGCCTGATCCAGTCCGTATCGGTTATCTCACAAGGAGGATTCAGATTCTGGATGATATCATTGTGTTCCAGCAATTCTCCCGGTTTATCGGCTGCCATGATAACTTTCCATGGGGTGGCGTAATAAGTGACAATATCCACAGGACTGTACATGACCGAAGTCAGTGTATTCTGTTTAGTCGGAGAAGCTACAAATTTAGTAAGACACCAGTCATCTACATCGGCATCAGTCAAAGCCACCCACAGCCCGTTGGAAAGTTCCACAGTCAAAGCCCGTTCCACCGGCTGTTTAATATCGTTAATGGCAAGGTGCTCAAAAGGCGCTTGCGCCCATTGCTCCGCCCACGCCATCGCACCGGGGGAAAATGTATATTCAGTCAGATCCCCCACCACTTTATGAAAAATGGCCTGTGGATGTTCAGGAAAAAAATAACGGAAAGCGATGCCTTCATCGTACGCGCGCACTTCAATATTCAAACGATAATTGGAACCGTCTTTTTTGGAAAGATACATGGTTGCCTCATTATACGCCTCACGAACCGTACTACGTTCTCCATACAGAGGATGCCAAGACTTGTTGACAGCAGGCTGATAGATCACACTATCCACCTCCAAATTATCCATCCAACATTTTACTTGATTTATTTTACGGGCAAGCGCCAGTTCCCAAGTACGGTTATCCAGCTGAAGACCGGCACGGGAGTTTCCGATAACCTCTCTGCCTCTATACTTTACCTGATATATTATTTCATTTACCGAAGAAGATATTTTCTCCTGCCTGAACATGACTTCATGAACTCCCTCCGGGGACGTCAATTTCAATTCTTTAGAATGACCTGCATAAAGCGAAGCCGTACAGGTCAACGCACATGCTATGAGTATTATTTTTTTCATAATGATTACTTTTTAATTAGTAGTACGGATGAATCGGAAAACTCACTCAACGAAAAGAAAAATAAAACCTATAGGATAAAACAATTCACCGCAGAGACCTTCTGCATTAGTCCCTGCGGTGAATAAGGAAGCACAAAAAAATTATAATTTTTGATTGTAACCTTCATTCAGTTCTTTGGTTTCTTTTCCTATCTTCACCCGTACAGGACCGGTTGCTGAATAGTACCAAGCACCATGCTGCATATAGATTGCAGCATATACGTCATGATCCGATTCTAAAACAAAATTACCTTTCTTTAGTGAACGGCCACAGCCAAGATACATCAGTTGAATCTGACCTTCTTTTTCTCTTATCAATCCTAACCCGCCACAGAATGAAACACGTTTGGAAGGATGATGAGCCTGCATGTCCGTCGCACTGAACAGATAATCCGCATATCCGTCCGCCGTATTCACCTTCACCCCGGTACAGTCATCATCTCCCTGCAAGGCTTCTACACCGAGCACATTCGGACCATTCTTTTTATACGCTTCATAAACAGAAACAAAAGGATGAGTCTGAGCATTATTACCTTCCTGACGGACAATCAAAGCAGGAGTCGGCATAGGAGGCATACAAATATCGCCGGGAGTCAACCCTTTATTCATTGTAGTCGGGGGAGCATCCACCTGATAAATTTCACGTCCCTCACCTCCTGTCATCCATAAACGCGCCGTTATATCTTCGGGCATACTCCATGAAGCGATAAAATTCTGGTTATAATCGGATTTATGCAGATTGGAAAACCAATGATATCCTTCATGCCACGTTTTGTCAAACTTCTCCAAAGCCTCACCGGGAAGCTTGTTCCCTTCCGAATCAGTGATTTCCATCGAAGTACCTACATGATGGAACAAATAATCATTATCCGCCCTGTCCGACCGGAAAATATCCACATAATAACCACTATTCCCCGAGGTACGGACCATAGCGACCATTCTTCTTTTCTCACCGGCAGACACATCGGCAAAGTTGAGGTAAGGAGTTAATTCCTTATCATTTACGAATTCTCCCTCCTTCACCATAGGTTCCATAGCATGAATAGTGATCTCTCCTTCCGTATATCCGGGTAATACCGTATTAGAACCTGTAGGAGACTGATGGTATCCATGATCTTTGCTCCAATAGGACTCATAAGCCGCTGCATCCGGAGCCAGCGCATAACCATACGCATAAAATTGTAAAGCCAAGCCGTTCGGAGTGAGATGGTATCCTTTTTTACCACCATACAGATTGAACATCATTTTATAATCTCCCTCCCAGTTCTTCATTGTAATGAAACGATGATGGGGAGAATAAGACGCACGCTCATTACTCTCTGCACGTACAGACGGGATGGTAGCTGTATAGGTACAAAGCCCTGTCCAACCGGCATTATTTCTGGAGTATTTCTTTTGAGAAATCCCTTTGTTCAAGGCACTTGCCACTTTTTCCACTCCCTCCTTGTTATCTGTTCCGGTATAATAAGTCAGCAGATTTTCAAACGTCTGGAAATTAGCACTTCCCCCACGTGAATCACCGAACACCACCATATTGGCTGCATCATCCATCCAAGGAAATACAGCCATTGCAGCTTTCTGCAAAATGGGGTTACCGGCTATGATATCTATCCCGGCACGTTTCAAGGGAACCGCCCAATCAAGCAATGACTGCACTGTACCGAATGAATAACCGGGAGATTCCGGCCACAGCCCTGTCACTCGATCGTAAGTCTTCAATATATCGGGAATGGCATCATGATAGGGAGTCGATTCGTTCACCAGCAAATTCAAATAATACTCTTTTCCTTTACCGTCAGCATAAGCCTCATTATGATCGAGCACCAACATAGGACGCAGCATTATATTCCACCCGTTCACATTCCAGTTACCCGATTTGCCACCGCGTACCAGCCCTATATTGATAAAACGTTTAAAGACTTCGGCAGCTACCGTTTTTGTATCTTTCCCAATTTCTTTCAGATGAGCATGAGGATGCCGTATCAAATAATCGAAAGCAAAATCATACGCCATTGTCGCATGCATTACCAAATCATCATGTATCTGTTCGTAATCATAATAGCCGCAAATACCTCCCGGCTCCCAACCACCGGCACTGCCACATGACTTTCCGGGGTCCAGAATAGGATTCATATAATACGTGCCTACCAGCCACACATTAAATATATCTGTGGCAAAACGGGCAAACTTTTCTTCTCCTGTCACCCAATAAACAAAAGCGGCATTTTCTGCCAATGTCAGGATCTCGATATTATTCCCCCGTATCATGTGCCCGCTTTCCTTATAAGGCACTTTTACCGGAGGCTCCGAAGGATTTAATTTATTGATCCCCCACATATCGCCTGTTTCATTATAAGGAGTGCGGTCCTCCAGCGGAACATTGACATACTTATTCCAGGTACGCATTCCCGGCATTCTTACAGTGGGAACAGGAGCATTCCCCTCTCCATAGTCCCAATTCTGTTTTTTCAAATAACATTGGGTATAGTGCTCCCCATCTTTCCAATACATGGCCATCCGGGAGGTTATCCATTCGGGATCAGTCTGATGACGATCCACATATTTTTCTACTTTGGAGCGGATAGCTGCAAAGGCTTCCCCAGCCCAAGGCTCATTTTCCACTTTTTGCAGAACAGACGCTCTATCCGCCGGAGCAACATATACACAAGGGTGTTGCTGCGCCTGAACAGCCAACATACATCCCATCCAAAAGACAAAGGCGGCTAGAATCTTTTTCATTCTGATTCCATGAACAGCCAACCTGAAAATAAAAACGAATCCTTTATTCATATTCCTATATCATTTGATTAGTCAAACCACATATAAATACGAATCAAAGGATTCATTTACTCATCTAATGATGAAATTTATTCTTTCTCCAAATCCCAATATACCACATAACGCTGCCGGTGAATATTGTACAACGGTTCTATCACATCTCCTTGCGAAGTCGTAAACTTTAATTCCGTACCGACACGCCGTACACTGCGTTCAGGATGCTTGACATCGAGTTTTAACGTGGTGCGAAGTCCTGCAGGGATATGATAATCATACGTATAATAATCATTGTACAAAGCAGGATTGGAATCGGGCGCAGGTGCCTGCATTCCTTCTGTTCCCCGTTCGCCGGCCAGCACTACCGGCCCATAAACCAACGCTCCCTTTTGAGGATTATCCGGAGTCGTTTCCACACGAAGACGCATGGGATAATCAGCCGTAATACGGTCACCGTCTTTCCATAGACGAGTGATAGCGATATATGAACCGGGCTTCTGCTTCACCGCCACCTTTTTACCATTTACAGCGACTTTCACTTCCTTGCTCCACGAAGGATAACGAAGATAAACCGTAGTCTCTACAGGACTTTGAGTGCCTATGGTCAGAACTGTGGTTTCCTCTGCCGGAAAATCCGTTTCCTGGCGGAGAGTCAATCCTTTCTCCTGCCAGTTGACTACCGAAGGAATAAAAAGATTCACATAAATGCCTTTGTCATTGTGATAATAGATGGCTTCTCCATATTTAGCATGGTTTTCAAACCCGCTGCCCACACAACACCAAAAAGAGTTTTCTTTCGTACTATACACCTTATGCGAACCCGAAAGCAAGGGTAGGAAATATGTCACCATACCGGTCTGAGGATCTTGCTGTCCCAAAATATGGTTGTAAAGGGCCCGTTCATAATAATCCGCAATGGCAGCATCGGCTGTCCAGCAGAACAGATGACGGGACAGTTTCAACATATTATAGGTACAACACGTTTCCCCGGTATAACCTGACACATGCTTGGAGAACCGGGCCGGGTCAAAATAATGTTCCTTGTCACTACTGCATCCGGGGGCAAATGTATGATGGTCTATCATAGTATGCCAAAAGAAATCGGATAGCTTTCTGCTGTTCTCATCCTCTGTCAATTCATAATTGCGAGCTTCGGCTATCACTTTCGGAATGAATGTATTGGTATGTTTAGTACCCAAATCATCACGTAGTTCCTTTAACGGATCAATCACTTCATTATGGTAAAAGAATTGAGCCAGCCACCGATGACGTTCGTCCCCGGTTGTCGCATACAAATTATAAAAAGACTCATTCACTCCACCAAATTCATTCCGTATCATCTTTTGACGTGTAGCCTCATCCAATGGGTTGAGTTTATGATATGCCCAGTCGGCCATACGGATAACAACCTCCAAAGCTTTCTGATTGTCACTGTAAAGATACTGGTCTATTAATCCCGAAAACAGCTTATGAAGAGTATACCACGGTGCCCATACACTGGTGCCACGAATATTCCGATTGATCAATTCTTCAGGATAAGCGCTCAGATAGCCGTTACCCAATGCGGTTTGTACCTCCGCCAGACCATTCACCAGACTATCCCCTTTTTGTTTGAACAGTTCACTGCCGGTTGCCGCATACATCAAGCCGTAGGCAGAAAGCAAGTGCCCTGTGGTGTGTCCACGTAACTCACAATCCAAGGATTCCCATCCGCCTAACTTCTTTACTGCCATATATCCACCCTCACGACCGGCAAATACCCCCGCATTGGTACGAAAACCATGCAACAACCTGTTCACATCTATAGAAGCCATCCACATAGAATCACGCATCATATTTTCACGAAAACGGCTTGGAAGCAAACGAACATCTTTCAAATCAAAACTCTTGACTTTCATCGGAGCCACGGTTTCTCTCTTCAACTTTCCGGCATGTTGGCCGGGATAAACAGACTGGGCCGTCAAAGCACCCGACATAGCCAATAACCCGGCAACAACTAAAATTTTCTTATTCATTGTCTTTTTCTAATTAGTTCCTCAATCGACATTCAAACTTACTACATAATACGATAAAAGAGAGAAAAACACTCAATGCTTTTCTCTCTTTTCATAAATAGATCCAACTATAAAACAGTTTTTTATCTACTTTATCTTTATTCCTTCGATATATTCATTCGTGATAAAGCCCTTTAAATCCTTTATCTTCTCTCCATTAACCACCACATTTTCAAACGTAATATTCCGCACCATCCTTTCTTTATCCAGCCCTTTTATCAACGAAGGATTCTCGCCTACTCCGCTATAAGTAATATTACGGAAAGTTACTCCATCAATGCTCTGTCCGGGCTGTTTGTCATATTTAGGATTGAAATTTACACAGATATTAAATAATTTTCCCTCCTGAATACTTTCCACACGGATATCCTCAAACAATATATTCCGTGCCTTATTTCTATCACCACAAACAATAGCCATACATCCCTGATAAGGCACATCATCTTCATCATGTTCCAAAATATCAATATTTCGAAAAATCAAATTCTCAATAGTCTCACCTGTCAAGGACTCCGGATCACCATGCCCGCCTATATTAATAGGATGGGCAATATCCGCCCAAAGAACAGAATTCTGTACGGTTATATTATCCGAACCGCCCCACCAGTTCCAACGATGGTTATATAAAGCAATACAGTCATCACTGTTACGCATAAACACATTATCTACCAACACATCATGGCAACACATCATGTCAATACCATCACTCCAACCTTTGCAACTAAAAGATTTCAAATTTCTGATTGTCACCCCTACAGCACCTCCTCCGAATACAGTGTAATGATCCGGATTGATCACCGTTATGCCATCCACCACTACATTTTTAGAATCTGTTATTTCAATGCCACGAATAGGATGATCCAAGATACCTCTACCCACAATACGCACATTTTCGGCTTTATCCACCCATAGTTTTGCTTTCACAACTGCTCCCGGAGCCAAATAAACCGTCGTATTACTTGGTATCCTTATCTGATTGTTTGGCAAATCTTTAGGTCGATGCACTCCGGGACCAAAATACATCACTCCTTTCTTTTCTTTATCATAAGTTTCCGTCTCCAACGGATTGGCAAACAAATGAAGGTTGTGCAACCTATCCCCATTAAACTCCACAGAAAGATATCGGGGTTTGTCAAGCATAAATGTAATCACATTCTGATGCTGCACATAGCGTATATTAGTTACCTGCGGACGGATATCTACCTCATGAATCGTTCCATTATTCTTTTTTACCATTATCTCCACAGGACTGCCCATATCAAACTGTACCATCGAAGCATCTTGTACCCTATCCATATCCACCTGCACATTATATTCAAACAAGTCTTTCCATTCTCCCCCCGGCACACGGACACGGACTGTATAATCATCATTATGAGGCATACCTGTTTTCAATCCTTCGGGATAAGTCACTAACTGAGCCTGTGCAACCGCACAACACACCATAAGACAAAAGGCTAATAACTTTTTCATTTTTATGCTTTTCTTTTTAAATACGTTTGATAAACGTTTTCCACTCAAAAATAACAGTTCATTAACCATTTTCTCATAGACAAAGATCTTATCTTCTAGAATTTATTCCGTTCCACCTCTTTTCCTTCCTGAAAGAATACCACTTCATACGATGCTTTATCATCTGATAGTAACATATCCGAATCAAACATCAGGCACTCAATCTCATAAGGTTGCAATGTTTTCAAAGCAATTCTTCCCTGGCTGGAACCATTGCATATCACCTCCACTTCCGCCGGTTCCGATGCAGACAAACCAAAGTTCTGTATCTCTACCTTCAACCCACCTTTTTCTTTATCAAACAGAGGGCGACGGGCGGAGAGCAGAGCCGGCCGATAATTCACGTATGGCAAACGGGCATAACCATACAGCATATTCCCTTTTTTATCTCTACCTATCATTTTAGGAGCAAATTCATCCGAAGTGATGCCACTGCCCTTCGCTTTAAAGACCACAATCAAATCTTTGCCCGAAACCTTGGTCTTCACAGGCTTGCAGCCACGTCCAAAATTCACTTCGGTAAATGAACCGAATCGCAACGACTTTACATCCACATCTGTCTGCGGATTAAAACCTGATTCGGCAGCAATCTTTACCTCAATAGTACGAGTAGACGGAGTGATCTCTTCTTCATTCAAGACAGACAATAGCATTCCTTTATTCAGAGGAATACTTATATTTTTGGAACTATGTTTATCGTTAGGCAGATCGTTCCATTTAATGGTATCAATCACGGCAAAATTCATTTGGACAGCACGCCCCTTCCCATCCTGAAAAACTTTAGGGCGCTCGTATTTAAACCAATGTTCCACCGCTCCATCCTTATGGAATGATACACCCGGCACGTATGCTTCCCCTTGTTCTGTCACCCAATGCACTCCGTCCTTGGAACGCTGATAGAAAGCTATTCTGCCCAACCAGTCATTCACGATCAAGTGATATTGCAACTCATCCCGCCATACCACGGGATCTTCGAATCTGCCTTCCACATCCGGATAAACTCGTTTGTCAGTCAACTGCATATAAGGTGAAAGTCCGTCTTTGCTGATCCAGACACCTCCACCCCGGCATACCATCAGGTAAGAATCATCTTGACGGCGGGCAAAAGTCAAATTGGAAAGTCCCTCTATGATTTTCCGGTCACGAGAATCAAAACTGAATTTACCATACGTCCACACCTTGCTGTCCACCCCGTCTGCTATATAATAACCGTCAATCACATAGACCACGACACGGCCATCCTTTAACCGGAACGCTTCCGGATTATGTCCTTTTCCCACAGAATTTTGAATTTTAAAAGGTCCTTCCAGCCGGTCACTTACTGCATGGAAAACAGTAGAATTCGGCCAAAACATGTGCCCTTTCGGAGAATTCTCGGGCCAGCCGCACACAAACAAATGGTATTTACCATCCGTATCCTGCAATATATTTCCTCCCCAAAAAGAAACTCCGGGAAGTTCTATCCCATTATCCACATACCGATTCAGCACACTGTCCGTACCCCAAATCCCCTTAATCTGAATGCCGTCCGGCATAGGAAGGAAGCGGTCCATAAAACGTGCGCCTTTTACTAAATGCTGCCATTCGGCAGGACGTTCACGCTCGGTTATCTGTGCATCTACCGTAGTTAAAAAGAAGCTTGCCGCTATTAAAAAGAAGAGTTTTTTCATTGTATCATTCATTTTACACGTTAACAAATCGTTTATTTATGTGCTCAAAAATAAAAAGATTAAACCGACCTAGATATAAGTCAGCTTAACAAAAAGCACGTAAACCTTTGCGTAAAATAAAAAAATCCACAGATACCTTAAAAAGCCACCTGTGGATTTATTTAACAAAACATAGAATTACAACTGACTGACCTCTTCGAATGTCAATCCTGTAATTTCCATAATATCTTCTGTAGAGAATCCTTTTTCTTTCATTCTCCGGGCATTTCGAAGAACACCTTCTTTAATGCCCTCTTCACGGCCTTCCGCACGGCCTTCCGCACGGCCTTCCGCACGACCCTCCGCACGGCCTTCTAATCGGCCTTCTAATCGTCCTTCTATTTTTCCCTCCAGCTTAGCAGAATCAAGAACATCATTCTGGATCATCAAAGCACTAA
>ERZ1673697.237-NODE-237-length-92301-cov-10.289996_pt1 | contig 92301 bp, 68 predicted proteins | sample MGYA00580227_ERZ1673697 | MGnify/ENA primary metagenome ERZ1673697 (study PRJEB41218, sample SAMN15661759) | gut metagenome | host: Homo sapiens | place: Canada: London | collected 2015-08-20/2019-03-30 | study: EMG produced TPA metagenomics assembly of... | reverse complement strand
GGAGCATTAGCCTTTTTATTTTAGCAAACTATATAGAATCGCGGAGACGCTTACCAGCGTGGCAGGGTAAGCGATGCCATATTGTTTGGTTCTTTATCGGGGTTCGGATTCACCTTTATACATTTATTGACCACGGCTGAAAGAAAGAACTGCGCGGTTGAAGGATCTCAGCGCATCAATCTGTCAGCCGAAAAGCTGATGAACAGGGCGTTTGCGGGGAGGCTGAAACTTCTGAAAGATTTTTTGGAACATTCTTCAAAAGAGGGGTATTTCTCTTCAAAAGATGGATAGGCATATCAAAAAGACGGTAGAAAGACTTTGAAAACTTGTCGCAAGATGTTGCAATTCTTGTCGCAAGTTTCTCGGAATCTTGTAGCAGGATTTGCAGATTCTTGGTATAGGAATATCTTGTTTGATTTTATAGCTGTCCGGTAAAGATGAAGAAGCGTTTACTAGGCATTGAATAAAAACGCAGGGCTCAGATTTATATCAAGATAAACCGAGCACCGAAACTCCTTCTATTTGTAGATGAGCGTTGCAAATATACGCCGATATATTTGAATATGCAACATTTTTTGCACCGTGATTGTTTAATTAAATCGTGATATAAATTAATACCCCTGCTACAGCTAGTGATAGGGGATAATTTTATTTTACCCTTTTAATTCTTTAGTTTTTCTTAGACCTTAACTTGCACATACTTTCACCGTACAACTCAATGGCATGGGCCGTATGAATGATTCGGTCAAGGATGGCGTCGGCTATTGTCGGATCACCAACCTTGTTACACCAGTTGGACGATGGGTACTGCGAGGTTATGATAGTGGATTTCCTTTCATGCCTGTCCTCAATAATTTCGAGCAGGATGGGACGTTCCTTGACATCAAGAGGTACAAGGAACAGGTCATCAAGGATGAGTAACTGACAACGCTCAATCTTCTTGAACTCAGTTTCAAGTGTTCCTTTGACTTTGGCAACCTTCAGCGCCAAGTAGTTTTGGCGCATTGGCATAGAAAGTACGGAATCCCCTTTTGCATGCCTCGTGGCCAAGGGCACATGTCAGATAGCTTTCCCCCGTACTTGAAGAACCGGTAATGAAAAGGTTCTGCTCCTTATGTACAAAGTCAAGTGTGGCGAGGCATTCCATCTGATTGCGCTCTAGGCCTCGGTTTGTGGCATAGTCAATCTGTTATTCATTTGTATAGATTTTATTATTATCCCTTATATCAGGACTCGGGTTCTCAAATCTACAAAAAAAACTCTAACGACACTTGTACTAAGTGGTTAATGTTATTTTGACCAAAAGGGTCAAAATAGAGTGGCTTTTCCAATCTGCTTTCAATCGGCTCACGCATCAAGTGGGACAAGGAGAGGTTGAATAAAATCATATACACGTTATCCCAATCCGGCACATTTGTAACGGATGATATAGTCATACTCTTTCATGAAAACAAGCAAGATCTGTCGTTTAACGCTTGCATCAGCCAGCAGATAGCAAGACTGAAACGCTTGGGGAAGATACGCACCTCGGAAACCTATATAGCTGCCCCTCAGAAGTTTCAGCGGTTTCATGAATAACAAGGAGGTCTTGTTTGACCAGCTCAATGCAGATTTGTTTGCAGAGTATGAGGCTTATCTGAAAAGCAGGGGAAATACGCCCAATACTATATCTTTCTACATGTGTATTCTGAAAGCTATTTATAACCGTGCGGTGGAGGACGGGGCAACTGCTGTTCGTCAAATCCTCCATGATTTTATCGGTAGATCTTTATATTCAAATAAAACGTTTTAAATTAGTGAAATTGGAAATTATTTGCTAATTTTGTATAGCATGATTTTAATGAACCTTATTAAATGGTAGCAGAAAAACGATTGATATCCCATTTGTATCAAAGTAAAGAGGATGGGAAGTGGATAATACAGTCCAATGAAGAACACCAAAAAGGAGTCGCAAAAATGGCAGCTTCTTTTGCTAAACGGTTTAAACTTCCTTCTTGGGGATATGTGCTTGGTTTGCTTCATGACAAAGGTAAAGAACGTGCAGCATTCCAGCAATATATACGTAAAGTAAACGGCTTGCCTACAGATGATAAAAAGCACTATGATGATCACACTCATGCTTTTGTGGGTGGAATACTGGCAAATGATCTTATGGGAGAAGATATCTTCAACCTTCTTGTTAACCCAATAATTTCCCATCATACAGGACTACATGATTATGTGAAAGCAGAAGATATCTTGCAGGAAAAGCAACTGCCCGAAGAAATAAGCAAGGATAATCTAAATATAGATATACCCTTGTTATTTAAAGAGTTTCTTGAATCACCTTTTTCTAAATCCAAAGTAGATCGAAAACACTTTCATCATCTGTCTCGTATGCTCTTCTCCTGTCTTGTGGATGCAGACTGGCTTGACACAGAGAAATTTATGGATTTGGAATCATGGCGGAAAAGAAGATGTTCTTCTACGATTGCCGATTTGTTACCGAAGTTGGAGGCGTATTTGCAAAAATTGCAATTGAATGCAGTTGATACGGAAGTGAACCGCATTCGTAGGAAAGTACAAGAACAATGTAGCAAAACTTCTTTGGGTGAGAAAGGATTCTACAGCCTTACGGTGCCAACAGGAGGTGGTAAGACACTTTCTTCTATACTATGGGCTATGAAGCATGCTGCAAATCATAATATGAATCGCATTATCATTGCCATTCCATATACCAGCATTATTGTGCAGACGGCAGGTCTCTTGAAGGAAATTTTCGGTGAAGAGAACGTATTGGAACACCACAGTAATTTTAATTCGGATGATATTAAAAATGAGGAAGTGCGCGAGAAAGCGAAGCTGGCTACAGAGAATTGGGATTATCCCATTGTTGTCACTACCAACGTGCAACTTTTTGAATCTATGTTTAGCAATAAATCTTTCGTTTGTCGCAAGTTGCATAATATAGTGAACTCTGTTATTATATTGGACGAAGTCCAGATGTTGCCGACTGATTTTTTACAGCCGATAGTCGATGCGATGGTGGCATACCAAAAAATGTTCGAGGTATCTATATTGTTTACAACAGCAAGTCAGCCGGTACTTTGCGGTTTGATAGAAGGTGTGAACCCTAAAGTTGGATTTAAGGGAATAGAACATATTATGGAAATTATTCCGATAGAATTTGCGTTACATGACAAACTTCGTCGTGTGAGATTAGAAATAGATAACATAGGGAAAACATACGATGAAATAGCAGCAATGGTGTCCGAACATGATAAGGTATTGTGTATTGTGAATACCCGTGAGGATGCTAAGAAATTGTATGATCGCTTACCTGACGAAGGAGTAAAAATTCATCTATCGAGAATGATGTGTCCTGCTCATATCAGTGAAACGATATGCAAGATAAAAGCTTTGTTGAAGGACGAAGCATATCCGGTTGTAAGAGTAATAGCAACCCAACTCGTAGAAGCAGGTGTGGATATAGACTTTCCGGTTGTATTCCGTCAAGAGGCAGGGCTAGATTCTGTATTGCAAGCGGCGGGAAGATGTAACCGTGAAGGGAAAAATAGGATTGGCCACACATTTGTATTCAGCCTTTCTGCAGAGAAGCGCATTCCATTTGGTTCAATGGCGGCAGCCAACAATGCACGACTGAATTTGCCAACAGACAATGATTGGTTTGCCCCTTCTACAATGGAAAAGTATTTTAAACAGCTTTATTGCAGGAAGGCCACATTCGATAAAAAGGATATGAAACACTATCTTTACAAACTTGATGAGCTATGTTTTGAAACTGCATCAAAGGAGTTTAGGCTAATTGATGACGATGGTATGAATGTCATAGTAAACTGGGAAAATAGTATGGAGCTTGTGGAAACTTTGAAAAAGTCAGGTTGTACATATCCATTAATGAAACAACTGGCCAAGTTTACTGTAGGCGTTCATCGCTCGGATTTCAGTCAATTGGTTAAATATGGTGCTGTTGAAGAAATATTGGAAGGTATATATGTACTGCTGGACAGGGAGCAGTATGATAGTGCTACAGGGCTCAGCCTTGACAACCATTGGATGGAGGAGATATTAATGATATAAAGACGGAACCGGAAGAACTATTGGAGAACAATGAAAGTAATGAATAATATGGAATATACAGATAAAGAATATTGTTTGGAAATATGGGGGGGCTGGGCTTGTTTCACTCGTCCTGAACTGAAGGTAGAGCGCGTGAGCTATGATGTCATTACGCCATCGGCTGCACGTGCCGTTTTTGAAGCTATACTTTTTAAATGTTATGCCATGCGTTGGCAGGTCACTAAAATTGAAGTGCTTAACCCTATTAAGTGGACTACCATCAGGCGGAATGAAGTGGGAGCAGTCGCAGGTAAGTCTCCTATTTTCATTGAAGATAAGCGACAGCAGAAGAATTCTTTGCTTTTGCAGAATGTGCGTTATCGAATACATGCTAAATTGGTATTTATTCCGGTCAAAGATCGCCCGAAGGAAGCTTTTGTTAAACATCAACCAAGTAATGATGAGAATCCCATGAAGTATTATCAAATGTTTGAACGTAGGGCATTGCAAGGACAATGCTTTACGCAGCCTTATTTGGGTTGCCGCGAGTTTGCTGCAAATTGGAAATACATTGATAATATGGATAATCTTGAGCCGTCTTTGCCTGAAGACAGAGATTTTGGCATAATGCTTTATGACATGGATTTTGAGAGGAATACACAGAAACCGGATGCCATGTTTTATCATGCGAGAATGAAACAAGGTGTAATTGTCGTACCAGATAGAGAAAGTGAGGAGGTATTGAGATGATATTGAGAGCATTGTATGATTACTATCATCGAAGTGGGGATTTGCCGGCTTTTGGAATGGAATTGAAAGAGATTGGTTTTATCATTGTCATTGATAAGTGTGGTAATTTTCTACGTTTTGAGGATAGACGTATAGATAAGAAGTCGGCACAGCAGTTTCTTGTTAAAAAGAGTGTAGGTCGGTCAAGTGCCCCCGTTGCAAACTATCTGTATGATAATAGCCAATATGTATTTGGCTACTCTGACAAAGGGAATATGGAAAGTATGCGTAAGTATTTTGACACATTTAAAGCAAAAATCAAAGAAATCTATAACATATTCTCAGGCAATGAGGCCATAAAGGCTGTTTATGCATTTTATCAACAAGAGCCTTCTGCTATAGTCGAAATTATGCAAAATGACCCTCTTTGGGTAGATATTGTCAAGAATCTCAATAAAAAATATTCTACTTTTTCTTTTTTGATAGAAGGAGATACGGAAATAGTGGCTTCCCAAAAAGGGTTAATTAACTTGGAATGTAATGATGAGAAAATGACGGGAAAGCTTTGTTCGGTAATTGGTAAATATTCAAAGATAGTAGAAACTACAACTGCTACAATGATACCGGGAAGTAGTCAGGCTACAGCAAAACTTGTTGCATTTCAGATAAATTCTGGATATGATTCGTATGGAAAGTCGAAGGGGCATAATGCTCCTATATCTGAAGAGGCGGAGTTTGCATACACTACTGCACTGAACCATTTACTGCGTTCTGACTCTCACAATAAGTTTATGGTTGGTTCACGCACTTTCCTTTTTTGGACCTCTTCCAATAGTGAGGCTTCAAAGTTGTCTGAAAATAGTTTGTTCGCCCTATTGGGACGTGCCGATGATCCTAATAAACGTATAGAACTGGTACGTCGTACATTCATGTCCATTTATAACGGAACGCTATCCGCAAACAAAGATGATAAATTCTTCATATTGGGTTTAGCACCAAATTCGGCCAGGATAGCGGTAGTATATTGGAATGAGTTGCCTTTACGTGAGTTTGCCGGCTTGATCAGCAAGCATTTTACAGATATGGAGATTGTTGATACTCGTAAAGATAAGAAACCGTATGTGGGATTACACTCTATTCTTGGAAACGTTACTCTGGGAGGAAAGTCAAGTGATGCTTCCCCAAATCTTCCAGATGCTGTAGTGAAGGGCATTTTTCAAGGATTACCATATCCGGCCTCTCTATTCCAAGCATGTATTCGCCGCATACGTGCAGAACAATCTGTTAACATTGTGCGTGCAGCTATCATTAAGGCATATCTTAACCGACTAACCGATAATAACAATAAAAAAATAGATATTATGTTAGACAAAGAAAATCAAAATCAAGGGTATCTTTGCGGTCGCTTGTTTGCTGTCCTCGACAAGATACAGGAGGATGCGAATGGTATCCATTCTATCCGCGAACGCTACATGAATTCTGCATCTGCAACCCCTGCTATGGTATTTGCTACTATCCTCAATCTTTCGGGTCATCATTTGGAAAAATTGAATGCTGGTGGACAGGTTTTTTATGAGAAGCTAAAGCAAGAGATTATTTCAAAACTGGACGCAAACGGTTTTCCTGCACATCTCGATCTTCAAGACCAAGGTCGCTTCTTTGTGGGATATTATCACCAGCGACAAAACTTTTTTACGAGTAAAGAAAATAAAGAGACAGAAGAACAATAACAATTAAAAGAATACAATTATGTCTGAAATTAAAAATAGAATCGATTTTGTTTACATGTTCGATGTAAAGGATGGTAATCCGAATGGTGATCCGGATGCAGGTAATCTTCCTCGTGTAGATGCGGAAATAGGTATGGGGCTTGTTACCGATGTTTGTCTCAAACGTAAAGTACGTAACTATGTGCAAGTAGCGAAAGAGCTTGTGGATGGCTATGATATATTTATTAAAGAGAAAGCCATTTTGAATGACTCAATTGATGCTTCTCATAAAGATGAAAGTGTAAAAGCTAAGATAAAATCTGGAGACAAGACAGAAGCTGCACGTATGGTTATGTGTCGTAATTATTACGATGTGCGAACTTTTGGTGCTGTTATGTCAACTGGTAAAAATGCAGGTCAAGTCCGTGGCCCAATTCAATTGACTTTTGCCCGTTCCGTAGATCCAATAACTGTAACAGAACACTCTATTACCCGTATGGCGGTAGCAACAAAGCAAGAAGCAGAAAAACAGGATGGTGGCAACCGGACAATGGGACGTAAATCTACCGTACCTTATGGTCTCTACATCTGTCATGGTTTTATCTCTGCCAACTTGGCGCAACAGACAGGATTTTCAGAAGAGGACCTTTCGTTATTTTGGGAAGCTCTGAAAAATATGTTTGATGTAGATCGTTCGGCGGCACGCGGATTGATGAGCGCGCAAAAACTAATTGTTTTCAAGCATGATTCTGGATTAGGAAATGCCCCTGCCAACAAGTTGTTTGACTTGGTCAAAGTGGAGAAAGTCTGTGACGGGGCACCGCGTTCATTCACCGATTATTCGGTTACGATAGACAAGGAGCGTGTTCCATCAAATGTTACTGTTGAGGAACTGATATAAGTAAAAAGTATATGTATAGTGAAGACGATATGCTCATGTTGTCGGGGATTCAGCACTTCAGGTTCTGTCCCCGACAATGGGCTTTGATACACATAGAGCAGCAATGGGATGATAATCGTCTCACCATCGAAGGGCAGATCCTGCACAAGCATGTAGATGATCCGTTCTATAGGCAAAAGTGTGGTGACCAGATAACATTACGTACAGTAAATATTGCTTCGCATGAACTTGGTCTTTATGGCATTTCAGACGCCATAGAGTTGCTTCCGTCTTTATCTTTTGAAGACACAATTCAGCATCCCAAGTATCCGGGGCAATGGAAGCCGGTGGTTGTGGAGTATAAGCACGGCAGACCGAAAAGAAATGAAGTGGATGAAGTGCAGTTGGCGGCACAGACAATGTGCCTTGAAGAAATGTATGATATCCATATACCATACGGTGTGTTCTTTTATGGAGAGCTTCGTCATAGGGTGCATGTGGATATAACTGATGAGTTACGGGATATTGTCAAACTATGCGCCTGGGATATGCACGAGATATTCAGTAAAGCGGTTATTCCGAAGGCTGAGTATGGTAAGTCTTGTGACAAATGTTCATTGAAAGATACTTGTATGCCAACGATGGTAAAGAATTGCACAACAGTGGATACATACCTTAATAAAAATTTGTACAGATGAGAAAATTGTTGAACATTCTATATGTGACGACACCGGAAGCGTATCTTAGTAAGGATGGGCTAAATATCGTAGTGTCGGTCAAGCAAGAGGAAGTGTTCCGTATTCCTGCTATAAATATAGAAGGTATTGTGACGTTCGGATATATGGGCGCAAGTCCCGGCGTGATGAAATTGTGTAGTGACAATGGTATATCACTTACATTCCTTTCTCCTCATGGTAGATTTATCAGCAGGGTACAAGGTGCGACGAAAGGGAATGTACTGTTACGTAAGAAACAGTACCAATTGTCGGATGATGAATCTTGGTCGCTGCATGCGGCACAGCTGATGATTGGTGGTAAGATTCAAAACTATCGTAATATATTGAGGAGATATATTCGTGATTATGGAGCGAATGAAAACATTAGTCGGGCGGTACATGTGTTGGAACATGCCAAGCGTGAAGTTTTGGCGGCTCAAGATAAGACGACATTAATAGGGTATGAAGGCATGGCTTCTAATGCTTATTTTGAAGTGCTGCCTGTTTTAATACTTAACCAGAAGGCTGATTTTTCATTTCATGGTCGTAATCGCCGTCCTCCTAAGGATGCGGTAAATGCCATGTTGTCGTTTGCTTATACTTTGATAGCAAATGATGTTTCTGCCGCACTCGAAACAGTTGGTCTTGATCCATACGTAGGATTTCTCCATACACTTCGTCCGGGACGTACGTCCTTAGCGTTGGATATGATGGAGGAATTGCGTGCCTATCTTGGTGATCGTTTTGTCTTGTCGTTGATCAATAAAAGGCAAATAACGGTTAAGGATTTTTTGTTTCAAGGCGATAATGGGGTTGTTATGACAGATAAAGGGAAAAAAACGTTTATTTCTGCTTGGCAGAATAGGAAACGCGAGGTGATAATTCATCCTTATCTTAATGAAAAAGTAGAGATAGGACTTTTGCCTTATGTGCAGGTTATGTTGTTGGCAAGATATATTAGGCAAGATATTGATGATTATCCGGTATTTATAATAAAATGATTTACAATTATGTACATTCTTGTGGCTTATGATGTGGATACTACGAGCAAAGAAGGGGCTCGTCGTTTACGGTGTGTGGCTAAAGCTTGTGTCGATTATGGACAAAGGGTACAGAACTCTGTCTTCGAGTGCGAGGTGACAGAAGCGCAATATTGTCTCTTGATAGAACGAATCAAGGATATTATTGATATGTCTCTTGACAGTGTTAGATTTTATATCCTCAGTAAAAACGAGAATAAAAGGGTCGAAGTGATAGGTGCTGAGACTGCTTATAAAGTTAATGATGCTCTTATTATATAATGTATGCGAATGTGGAGTATTGCAAAAAAGGTAGTATTTTCGCAATACTTAATAGTCAGTAGATTAGCTCGTTTATAAAGTCAGTCACTGTTATTAAGTTGAAATAAAAATAAAGATTCGCATGCAGATAGAGTTAATTCGTTGATTTATAATATGTTATTCGGTGTGGTGTCGCACCTCATGTAGGTGCGTGGATTGAAACAACAAGTATCTGAAGGTCATCATGAGGGAGATAGGGTCGCACCTCATGTAGGTGCGTGGATTGAAACACGGATAGAGGCTTTAGAGGAAAGGGGGGCTATAAGTCGCACCTCATGTAGGTGCGTGGATTGAAACAACGCGATGTATTCGGATACGGAGAAGATGATGAAGTCGCACCTCATGTAGGTGCGTGGATTGAAACATGCGAAAGGAGGACGTTATCTGAGAAAGAAGGAGTCGCACCTCATGTAGGTGCGTGGATTGAAACACGAACGAAGAACGCCAGACCTCGGTTTACGAAAGTCGCACCTCATGTAGGTGCGTGGATTGAAACTCCATTGCAGGTAAAAGAAAGGGAGCGGATGATAAGTCGCACCTCATGTAGGTGCGTGGATTGAAACAAAATCGTTCGATATGAATAATCTCGTATTATCCGTCGCACCTCATGTAGGTGCGTGGATTGAAACCAAACTCCGCTACAGGATCAAGTGGGACGGTAATGTCGCACCTCATGTAGGTGCGTGGATTGAAACTTCACCATAACCGTTCATTTTGGTAATGCACTGGGTCGCACCTCATGTAGGTGCGTGGATTGAAACCACATTAAAGGAGGCTGTAAGAAAGGGAATAAAACCGTCGCACCTCATGTAGGTGCGTGGATTGAAACACCAAGGAAGGTGATGCTCTCACCTTTCAGCTCAGTCGCACCTCATGTAGGTGCGTGGATTGAGACGATGAATGCAGATAAGATACAAATTAGCATGGGGTTGCACCTTATGTAAGTGCGACGAACTGGGACTGGATATTATTTATATTCTTATAGCTTTTCAATTTCTTCTTGAAACAATTCTGTAGCTTGTGAAATAATATCAATGGCTACTTCTGATTTTTTCAAGTTATGGGCATTGTTCAGGTTGGCTTTTTTAGTCCTTTTTTCTACCTTTATTCAATCCCTTCTGCCCTTCCTTTTTCACGTTCAGTATTGATACTATCACGGAGAATAACAATGTTATCCAAGTGGCGGTAATAGCCGGCAAGCTTCTTCTTGGCCATGCTATCCAGTTTTAATCTCTCACGGGCCTCTCCAAGACCGGGGCTGTAGCAGTGGAAGGTATTTCTCGGTATTCAGGTAGTAGATCCATTCTTCCAGAGGGCTTCTGGCTACCTGATTGAAACCGTTCACTTTCAGGATATAGTATTCGGGATATAAGTCGCTGACCGTATCCGCCTTGAATGTCTGTTTCTGGAATAGGGTGAGTTCATGAAGATTATTAGTGTGGATTCCTGAATTCCGTCTTTCCATGATAAACGAAGTCCCTGCCATCTCCTAAAGAAAAATAGACTGTGTTGGCGCTGTACACTTTGCGGACTTTATCATATTTCTCCCCTCTGTTGATATACTCAGTAACCAGTTTGGAAGTACCGAACAACATGCGCTGGAAATAGGCATATTCATTATTGTTCTGTACCTCTATCAATACCAGCTCACTCCTTGGATTTTTCGGCAAGCATATTCACACGGTTATATTTGTCATATTCATCCTTCTGATTGCTTTCGTTTTCAGGAAGTCTCTGGATAATGATCTCTTTACCCAATAATGTAGTAAGTAAACCTTCCAGAACACTGAAGTTGGCCTTGTTTCTGAGCAGGCATTTCATGGCCCAGTTAAACGGAATATCTGATTTTTATTGTTGCTGTTCATAAACAGCCTGACATATCGATTACGACGAAGATAAATAAAAAGATTCAGGATAGCAAAAGTGGCAGTATTCTCTCTAATGTTATATCACCAAAGGGTAACCTTTCCCGATGAACTTGGATCTGAATTAGTAGTCTCAAGAGCTTTTTCAAAAAAGATAACGGCCTCTCATTAAAAAAGCGGTTGCCCTAATTGACAACCGCTTTCTCAAAATATCATCATCGGAATTACAAGAGTCCGTTGGAACCAAGGATAATCAACATCGTATATCCTAAAACAAGTCCGATAGCTCCCATTATCAGTCCGACTTTTTCCATATCCTTTTGTTGAATCATACCTGTAGCGTGAGCCAAGGCGTTGGGAGGGGTGGAAATAGGAAGAACCATGGCCAGAGAGGAGCCGACAGCCACTCCTATCAGCAGAGTCTCCACACCACCCAAGGAGGATAGGTTTTCGCGCATACTGATTCCGGCTATGGCAAGAATGGGAACCAATAAAGCAGCGGTAGCCGTATGCGAGATGAAGTTTGCCATGGCATAACAGATCAATCCTGAGCCCACAATCATCAGCACAGGTGGCCAAGTGTTAAACGGAATGGATTCAATCATGTGCTGTGCAAGTCCGGTTTCTTGCAGTGCGACGCCCAGCGCAAAACCTCCGGCCACCATCCAGAGCACACTCCAGCTAATCTCTTCCAGGTCACGTTTCGTTATAACCCCCGTGACGCAAAAAACGGCTACAGGAATCATGGCCACTACATTGGAGTTTACACCGGTGAACTTGTCAGACATCCACAGCAATACGGTTACGGCAAAAGTGACATATACCAGAATGGAACGCCAATCCTTTTTGGCCTCTCCGTCTATTTGCAACTCAATAGTTTTCTGCTTGAAAGGAAACAGACGCAGCAAAATGAACCATGCGATAAATAATACAACAATCGTATAGGGCATCATAAATCCCATCCATTCACCGAAACCGATATTCAGATCCAATCCCTCTGGGTCATTCAGATATTTCAAGGCGATAGCGTTGGGAGGGGTCCCGATTGGGGTTCCCATACCACCGATATTGGCCGCTACAGGAATGGACATGGCCAGACCGATCTTCCCTTTTCCGTCTGCTGGAAGAGACTTCAAGACAGGAGTGAGGAAGGTAAGCATCATGGCAGCGGTAGCTGTATTGCTGAGGAACATGGAGAAGACGGCCGTTACCATAATAAAGCCCAACAGGACATAACGGGACTGGGTGCCGAAAGGCTTTAGCATGACACGGGCCAGCAACACATCCAGCCCGCTTTTAGTAGCGGCAATGGCCAGAATGAATCCGCCGATAAACAACATGATGATAGGGTCGGCAAAGCAGTGCATGATGGATTTGTATTTCACAGTATGCCCCAGCTCCCCGGCGGGAATGCCTTGGATAAAAAACCATAGGCTGCTGTCGGAAACCGTCAACAATAACAGAACGACAATTAACACGGAAGTGGTCCATGCGGGAACAGCTTCGAACACCCACATCAAAGTGGCAAAAACAAAAATGGAAATCAGTCTCTGTTCTATGACTGTCAGTCCTTCTATACCGAAGGTCTCGATAGGCAGACACCACAATATGAGGGAAAGGGTAATGGCAACAGCCAGCTTCACACCTCTGCCTACTGTCTTGTTCTCAGCCAGCCGTCTGGCTTTCTTCAAATCCTGATAGGCTTCAACCAACTGGAAGCCACGAAAAATCTTGTACATAGTATTAAATTTAATGAAAACGGGGGCAAAGGTAATACATTATTTTGATATAATCCATGGTTATGCCAATATTAAATGCTTGATTGTATATGGCAGACTCAAATACGGCCGGAGGTTACGACTGGTCTTTGTCTGCCGAAAAATTCCGGGATAGTATATGGTGAGGTAAGAGTTTTTCGTTATCTTTGCTTCCTGCATGATAAAACTGATATTGTTATCCTGTTAATCTTTAGAATCATAAGATACCTTCTTGATGGTCTCTTTAAGTGAAAAATAAGAATTGATGAATATGAGAAATTGGCTTTTGACTTTAGCTTTCGGCCTGTGTTCCGGCGCATTCGCCCAGCATACAACTGTTTTTGAATCCCCCGTTATGGGGTGGAGTTCATGGAATACCTATCGGGTTCATATCAATGATACCTTAATAATAAGACAAGCGGATGCCATGGTGCAGAAAGGGCTGAAAGACGTGGGCTATTCCTATGTGAATGTAGATGACGGTTTTTTTGGATGGCGGGATGAAAAAGGAGTGATGCAAACACATCCCGAGCGTTTCCCGAACGGATTGAAGGGAGTGGCGGATCATATTCATTCGTTAGGATTGAAAGCCGGCATTTACTCGGATGCGGGAAGCAATACCTGCGGTTCTATCTGGGATAAAGATGTGAATGGCATAGGCTCCGGCTTGTATGGACATGAGTATCAGGATGCCACGCTGTATTTCAAAGAGTGGGGATTTGATTTTATCAAGATTGATTATTGCGGAGCCGGTCAGGAATTGAATCTGGAAGAAGAGAAACGATACACTGAGATCCGTCAGGCTATAGATAATCTGGGGTGTGGGCATGTTTCCATCAATATCTGCCGTTGGGCTTTTCCGGGTACTTGGGCCGGAAACCTTGCCCGTTCATGGCGGATCAGTGCGGATATCCGTCCGGAATGGGGGGCGGTGAAATACATCATCGGTAAGAACCTTTATCTGTCTGCTTATGCTGGAGAGGGTCATTATAATGATATGGATATGTTGGAGATAGGCCGGGGGCTAAAACCCGAAGAGGAAGAGGTGCATTTCGGCATGTGGTGCATCATGAGTTCACCTTTGCTGATAGGGTGTGATCTGACCACCATTCCGGAGGCGTCATTAAAGCTGTTGAAAAATAAAGAACTGATAGCTTTGAACCAAGATCCTTTGGGATTGCAGGCATACGTGGTTCAGCATGAAAATGAAGGATATGTGTTGGTGAAAGATATAGAGCGGAAGCGAGGCAATGTGCGTGCGGTTGCCTTATATAATCCTTCGGATACGATTTGTAACTTTACGGTCCCGATGGATATGTTGGAATTGGGAGGAAGGGTCAAGGCACGGGATCTGGCGAAACAGCAGAATCTGCCGGAGATAAAAGAGGGTGTTCTGCATCGGAAACTGCCTCCACATAGTGTACTGATTCTACGTATGGAGTCCGAGAAAAGATTGGAACCGGCTGTCTATGAGGCGGAATGGGCTTATCTGCCTTGTTTCAATGATTTGGGAAAGACACCGAAAAGCATCGTGTATGCTCCGTTACACGAAGCGTCCGGAGGTATGAAGGTAAGTTATCTGGGAGGTCGGAAAGAGAATTTTGCAGAGTGGAAAGAGGTGTATAGTGAGCAAGGCGGTGAGTATGAGATGACGATCCGCTATGTGCCAAAGGCGGACCGTAAGCTGGAAGTCTGTGTGAATCATGAAAAAGCGATTCTTCTTGATTCGTTGTCGGCGGATGAGACTCAAAAGATAGCTTCGGTTACTGTTCCAGTGTATTTGAAGGCAGGAAATAACAAAGTGCGTATGGGAAGTTCATTTTGCTGGGCTCCGGATATCGACTGTTTTATATTAAAAAAAGTAAAAGAGTAAGGTGAAGATAATCGCTATCTTTGTGCCCCCCCGGTTTAGCCGGGAGCACAAAGATATGCGGATATTACGGTATCGGAAGCTGATTTAAGGCATCCATTCTACTACTCCCGTAACAGGATGCTGCTTTCTCCATTCTTTGAATTCGCGGTAATTACGAACTCCGTCCTGGATGACAGCCTGATAATATTCCACTCCGATAATTTTCTCGGTTTCTGGTGTCTCGTATTTTAATCTCAGAATGGTTTCCCGCATTTCATCGGTCATTATTTCCGAGATGCGTCGGGCCACCTTTTCAAAATAACCGTCATAACGCGAGCCTTCCCGGATGTGGATCATATCTATCTGCCACAGTTCGTTTTCTTCGTTCTGATACCATGCGTGCCATTCCACACATTCTTCGGCAGTGTGCAGCAGGTTGGCGCACTCTATTTTTTTGACGGACGGGTTTTCGGCCAGTCTGGCCATGGCCAGAAAGCTGTCCCTCAGGGTTAAGGGTGATGAATAAATGTGGAAGTCAATATCCCGATGTTTCATCAGTAATCCTGTACTAAGAGAACCTACCAGATTGATTCTTGCACCTGCATTTTCCCATATTTGGATGAGGTTCGTGTTTTTGATAACTTGCCAGGCTTTTTCTTGGTTTTGTCTGGCGATGTCGAGAATATTCATACTTTATTTTTTAGTGTGAGTTTGCAAAAAGAAATGTAGTAAGGAAGAACAATTACAGCGTTTCAAAAGGTTCCTGCACATACCTCATATACTCTTCATAGTCTATATATCTTCCACCCATTGATTTTAAGTGGGGTGTTTCAAACTGACAATCGATCAAGGTTCCTCCCAATTTCTGGAATGTTTGTGCCAGATAGATAAGCGCCAGTTTCGATGCATTGGGGACTAGAGAAAACATGCTTTCACCAAAGAAACACTTTCCCAAAGTGACTCCATAGAGTCCGCCGGTCAGGCAGGACCCTTCCCATACTTCCACACTGGCTGCAAAACCTTGCTCATGCAGGCGGGTGTAGGCTTTCATGATATCCTTGCCCAACCATGCTCCTGCTTCTTCCATCCGCAGATTGCCGCAGGTTTGAATCACTTCATGGAATGCCCGGTTAAAACTGATTTCATATCGTCCTTTGTTCATGAGGGTACGCATGGAGTGAGAAATATGAATCTCGTGGGGGAAGATCACAAATCGTTTCAAGGGGCACCACCATTGTATCTGTTTCTCACAGAAGGCATACCAGGGGAATATGCCATTGGAATAGGCAAGGATGAGGCGGTCTACGGAGAGGTCGCCGCCCACTGCCAATAGCCCGTCCGGATCACCATAGTGAGGGTCGGGGAAAACAAGTTCTCGAGTTAGTTGGAAGACCATAGTGTTTTTTATTGGTTGGATTCATATAGCGTTTTTTATAGGGGCGGATCTGTATGTCTGCCCCTGTACGGAGGAGTTGCCGGTTTCATTCAGACTTGTTCTCTTTGAGCATTTGCAGCTTCAGTTGCCCGTTCTCTGCTGTCACTACTGTTTTTCCTCCTGTTTTTAATGCGCCGAATAGGATTTCACGCATAAGCAGCGGTTTCAGATGTGAGGCAATTACCCTGTCCATTTCTCTGGCACCATATTCTTTGGTGAACCCCAGCTTCAGCAGATGCTTATAGGCTTCCGGGCTGAGTTCCATTCCTACATGACGTGCGGACAGCTTGTTTTTTAGTTCGCCGAGTTTCTTGTTCAGGATGAGGGAAGCCATTCCGTAATCCATATCATGGAAAACGACTGTTGCAGACAACCGGTTGATGAATTCAGGTTTGAAGGTTTTCTTAACCTGTTTCAGCATGGCCTCTCCGGCAGTAACTTGTCCGCCGAAACCTATGGAGGCTTGGTGCGCGAATTGTGCTCCGGCATTGGAGGTCATGATAAGTATAACATGGCGGCAGTCTGCTTTCCGTCCTTTGTTATCCGTCAGTACGGCATAGTCCATGACTTGCAGCAGGATATTGAACACATCGGGGTGTGCTTTCTCTATTTCGTCGAGCAGTAACACACAGTTGGGAGTTTTGCGGATAGCATCTGTCAGTAGTCCGCCGTCTTCATAACCTACATATCCGGCAGGTGAGCCGATGAGTTTGGCCACTGTATGCTTTTCCGTATATTCGCTCATGTCGAAGCGCTGCAGGGCGATGCCTAGTTCGGATGCCAGAACTTTGGCTACTTCCGTCTTTCCCACGCCGGTGGGGCCTACGAAGAGAAGGCTGGCCAGTGGTTTGTTTTCGTCCAGTAGCCCGGCTTTGGCCATTTGTACGGCTTCCACCACTTGGCAGACGGCTTCTTCCTGACCGTATATCTTTTTGCTGATGCGTTCATGCAGGGTTTCTAATGCGGCATTGTCTTCTTCCTTCATGGCAAGCACGTCCACTTTACAGATACGTGCCAGTATATCGGTTATCAATGCTTTGTCTACCGTTTGTTTTTCTGTATTTGTGGGGTGGATTTCACGATAAGCCCCGGCTTCGTCCACCAAGTCGATGGCTTTGTCGGGTAAAAAACGGTCGCTGATATATCGTGCGGCGGCTGTGACGGCATATCTTATCGCTCCTTCTTCATAAACCACTCCATGGAATGTTTCGTACTTTTCTTTCAATCCTTCCACTATGTGGATGGTTTCCTCGATTCCGGGTTCCTGTATGTCAATCTGCTGGAAACGCCGTACCAATCCTCTGCTACGCGAAAAATAGCGGTTGAATTCTTCGTAAGTAGTGGAACCGATAAATCGGACCTCTCCTCCTTCCAAATAAGGCTTGAGCATATTGGAGGCATCCATCGAACCGTCTCCCGTCCGTCCGGCGCCTATCAGGTTATGTATTTCATCTATATATACGATGGCGTGTCCTTCTTTCCGAATTCCTTCCATAATGGCTTTCAATCTTTTCTCGAACTCACCCCGGTATTGTGTACCGGCCAATAAGTTGCCTAGATCCAGTTCGTAGATATGACAACCTGTGAGGCGTTCGGGAACATTGCCCGCTTCTATACGTGCGGCCAGTCCGTAGGTCAGTGCGGTTTTTCCCACTCCCGGTTCGCCCACGTGCAGAGGGTTGTTCTTTTCTTTGCGGCAGAGAACCTGAATGGTGCGTTCCAATTCCGCATCCCGGCCTATAAGCGGATTCCGGTCTTGCAGACCTTCATTGAGACAGGTGACATAGTTGCGCCAAGGTTCGTTTTTCTCTTGCTCAGAGGAAGTTTCCTCTTGCGACTGATTCATGTCGTAATTTGAAATGAGGGAGCTGAGAAACTCCGGCATGTCTTCGCCCACTGTTTCTTTTAGCAGATAGCCGGCCCATGAATCTTCCAGTTGAAGCATTCCTTGTACCAGATGAGGAACATCCATTTCTTCTGCGCTTGAATGACTGATTGTCATATAGGCATATTGCAGTAGCTCGGAGAGTTGGCCTGAAATTTCCAATTCATATTCTATATCTTGAGGAACTCGTTCCACTTCTTTCGACAGATACTCGGAAACAGACTGGGACAGTTCTTCCGGGGTGCAAAAACACTCTTCCAGTGCTTCTTGAAAAGGAACTTGTTCCAGCAATGCGCTCAATAAGTGTTCGGGCGTGATAAATTCATGCCGATATTGCATGGCATGGCTCTGCGCGGAGGCGAAAGCGTAGTTCACCGAATCGGTATTTGGTATATCCATATCTTATGTTTGATTTTTTATTCTTCTTCCGGTGTAACCGTGAGTCGGAGAGGGAAGCCCTCTTCACGAGCCATACGGGTGGCTTTTTGTACTTTTGACCGGGCGATATCATACGTATAGATGCCTACTACGGCCGATTCACTTTTGTGTACCTGCATCATCAAAGCTTCTGCTTCCATCGTTGATTTGAAAAAAACGGTAGTTAATATCTTCACGACAAATTCCATTGTAGTAAAGTCGTCATTGAAAATAGTAACTTTGAAGCGTCGCGGCTCGCGAAGGTCTATACGTTCTTTTTCTTTATAAGATGATTGTTGTTGTTCCATATTGGTAGTTGTCATACGTACTTATGGCACAAAGGTAGGGAAAGTATTGGAAAGGTAGGGCAGGGAAGAGATGAATTTTGTAGACGGATGGTCCGGAGCTGATGCTTTGAATACCTTTCATACCCGCCTGCCATCCTTAAGCACCCCTATACAAGATGTTTCTCCGATTGCCTTTAGCCCCCCGGTATTTGTCAATATAGGGGGCTAAAAGCAGGGAGGTCTGGTATTCATTATACATGAAGACTCTTATTTCTTTTTGGCAGCGATAGCTAGTAATACTCCCAGTACCACCCCTAGAATGGCAGCAAATAATACCCGCATGTCCGGAGGAAGCAGGAAGGTGATGGTGTGGGCCGGATACCAGAACAAAGGGATGGTCTTTTTGAATACAAAGCTCCAAAGTACCGCCCAATTCAATCCGGTGAAAATACGTGTCATGGGAATGGGGGTGATGAGTGCCTTGATGGAGCCGCCACAATTCCCGATGTGCGTGTCTGTTATTTTATGCAGTGTCATGAATACAGGAGCGAATATAGAGTTCATAGTAATGGAAATAGCCAGTGCGACCAGAAATTTGGCTGGACAGAAATCTCCGTTCATCAATGTGGAGGCATGTTCCATGCCCATATATTCCAAGAAAATCGGAGTGCCTTTTGAAAAAATAATCATAGCCATATTGATACCCATGCCCAGCAAGCCCCATACCACCATTCGTGGAATGATGCCAAAGGTTTTGTTGTGATATACTCCTGTGCTGATACGAAGCCCGAGCATTTCACCCAGAGTGGCCAGAATGGCGAACTTCATAAAACTCATGACCATGCCATGGGTTGCATTGAACGATTGGTACCATTCATAAATGGCATCACTGATAAAAAATGGCAGGAACAATGCTGTTACAAACAAAAGGAACAGAATATCACTCTTTTTCATAGATAAAAATGTGTTTTTCATTAATATTTGCGACAAACATACGAAAAAACTTCTAAGTTTCTAGCAAAACAGCCATTTAAATTCGGGTAGTGGAGGGGTGGTATATTAAGAATAAGGTTGCTTCCGGACGATTTGTAGGTATAATAGGGTCTGTGATTAATAATTAGAGGGATTTTCATTTGTTATCCAGCCATAATCTTTTATCTTTGTTTCCCATCATGGAATAAAACAAAAAAGTTATGAAAACAAGAGGATGGATTTTAACTGTGATTTGTAGTGTGTTGTTATTGGTGGCGGGTATTACTTTCGTGTCAATGGTGTTTGCCGGGCAACCGGCTTTGGCGAATGAATCATTGTGGTGGTGGGCCTTGATAAACCTCGGTGTGATGGTTTTGTTATTCGGATACGGTGTGAGGCGGGGAATTCAGATGCTGCGTATCTTCAGCATACCGGAAAGTAAACTGACACGGGAGCCGGGTGTCGTGGTTTGTGATTATAATATCAGTTTGAAAAAGTATGCTTTGTATAAATTGTGGGACATCCGTCACTTCAGCTTCTCTTTGTTGTTTGTCATTTATATTTGTATCGCTTTGTGTACGGGGCATTATATTGTTCCCGAAGAGCAAAGTATGTTCAGCCCGTTGCTGATTGGCTTCTTGTGCCTTGTCTATATTCTGATTATGCTTCCTGTCAGGCTGAGTAAGATTTACAAGCGGAGTATTGCAGGGCAAACTTGGGTGGAAATCACTCCGGAGGGATTGACGTATGATAAAACAGAACTGAGACAGACCATACATTGGGGAGAGATAGCGGGCATAGCTCTTTATAAGACTTATGGCTTCCTGTATGATGAAAAAGGGGGTGAATTCTTGATTGTGACTTCGGATGAAAAAGTGAAAGAGTCTCTTCTTTACTATTTAAATGCGAAAAAAATAATGAATCAGGACTAAGTGTTTTTCCTCAGAAGGTTGTTCATATTATTATAATGTGTATTTTTGTAACAAAGTAATAATGAAAAACCTCTTAAGTATGAAAACACCTGTTCTCGCGCTGTTCATTTCTTTAGTGGCATTGGGGGCTTGTATGTCCAATCAACAAACCCGGCCGTCAACCGATTATACCCAATGGGTGAATCCGTTTATCGGAACCGATTTTACCGGCAACACTTATCCGGGAGCGCAAGCGCCTTTCGGAATGGTGCAATTGAGTCCGGACAATGGTTTACCCGGATGGGACCGTATTTCCGGTTATTTTTATCCGGACAGTACGATTGCCGGATTCAGTCATACTCACTTGTCGGGGACGGGAGCCGGAGACTTGTATGATATTTCTTTCATGCCTGTCACTTTGCCTTATCAGGAAGCGGAAGCGCCATTGGGCATTTATTCCAAGTTCTCTCATGCGGATGAGGAAGCTTCAGCCGGTTACTATCGCGTGTTGCTGAAAGATTATGATATCCATGTGGAACTGACTGCTACAGAGCGTTGCGGTATCCAGCGTTATACGTTTCCCAAAGGAGAGTCAGCTGTCTTTCTGAATCTGAAGAAAGCGATGAACTGGGACTTTACCAATAATTCTTATATTGAAGTGATTGACTCCTGTACTATCCAGGGATATCGTTTTTCTGAAGGATGGGCAAGAGACCAGCATGTATATTTCCGTACCCGTTTCTCCAAGCCGTTTGCTTCGGTGGAGATGGATACTACTGCTGTTACTTTGAAAGGTAAGCGTGTGGGTACGGCTTATATCGCCCGCTTTAATTTTGAGACGGAAGAAGGAGAGCAGATTGTCTTGAGTACGGCCCTCTCGGGAGTGAGTATGGAAGGTGCTGCTAGAAATATGGCGGCTGAGGCTCCTCACAATGATTTTGATAAGTACTTGGCTGAGACTAGAGACAATTGGAACCGTCAGTTGGGAAAGATAGAGATAACAGGTGACAACAAGGATGATAAGGTTAATTTCTATACCGCATTGTATCATACCATGATTGCCCCGACTATTTACAGTGATGTGGACGGGGCTTATTATGGCCCCGATAAGAAAATTCATCAGACGGATGGCTGGGTGAATTATGGAACCTTCTCATTGTGGGATACGTATCGTGCCGCACATCCGTTGTTCACTTATACGGAGCCTCAGCGTGTCAATGATATGGTGAAATCGTTTATTGCTTTTTATGAACAGAACGGACGTTTGCCGGTATGGAATTTCTGGGGAAGTGAGACGGATATGATGATTGGCTATCATGCTGTACCTGTTATTGCCGATGCTTATTTGAAAGGTATTGGTGATTTTGATGCTGAGAAGGCATTGGAGGCTTGTGTGACTACTGCTAACTTGGATAATTATCGTGGTATTGGCCTGTATAAAAAGTTAGGATATATACCTTATAATATAAAGGATGAATATAATGCGGAAAATTGGTCGCTTTCTAAAACGTTGGAATATGCTTTTGATGATTATTGCATTGCCGAAATGGCTCGTAAAATGGGTAAGACTCAATTAGCGGACGAGTTTTACAAGCGTTCTCAGAATTATCGCAATGTGTTTAATCCAGCGTCAGGCTTCATGCAGCCGATAGATGATAGAGGAGTATTCCAGCCTGATTTCAGCCCGGATGATTATACTGCTCATATTTGCGAAAGTAACGGCTGGCAGTATTTCTGGTCTGTACAGCAAGATATCAAGGGGTTGATCACTCTGGCCGGTGGCAAAGATCGTTTTGCGGAAAAACTGGATAGTATGTTTACGTATATTCCGGCTGGGAAGGACGATTTGCCTCTTTTCAGTACAGGCATGATTGGTCAGTATGCTCATGGCAATGAGCCTAGTCATCATGTCATTTACTTATATAATAAGGTGCGCCAGCCTTGGAAGACTCAGAAGTATGCGGCGCAGGTCATGCATGATCTCTACTTTAATGCCCCCGCCGGATTGTGTGGTAATGAGGACTGTGGACAGATGTCCGCCTGGTATGTATTCAGTGCCATGGGATTTTATCCTGTCAATCCGCTCGGTGGTGAATATGAAATTGGTACGCCGTTGTTCCCCGAAATACAGATGCACTTGGATAATGGAAAGACTTTCACGGTATTGGCCCCGGGGGTAAGCCGTGAGAATATCTATATCCAGTCGGTAAAAGTGAACGGACAGCCATACGATAAGAGTTATATCACACACGGACAGATAATGGACGGTGCTACTGTAGAATTTGAAATGGGGGCGGAACCGGGAAAAATCTGGTATAGATAGAGATTGAGAGAGGGATGGATTTAATGGAGTGTGTCATTTATGAACGAGGAACTTGATGCGACTTACAAAGCGGTCTTCCGTCAATGCTACCCGAAACTGTTGTTCTATGCTGTACGTCTGGTCGGTGACGAAGAAGCCGAGGACATAGTGCAGGATGTCTTTGTGGAGTTGTGGAGGCGGAAGGAATCGGTCGTCATAGGAGAGCAGATTCTTGCTTTCCTTTATCGTTCTGTATATACCAAAGCTATAAATTTACTGAAGCATCAGGCTATAGAGAATAATTACAGCGCGGCAATGATGGAAATCTATGAACGGAAGTTGCAATATTATCAGCCGGATCATGCTGAAGTGATTAGAAAGATAGAAGATCAGGAATTACGTCAGGAAATTTATGGAGCAATCAATGAATTGCCGGATAAATGTAGGGAGGTGTTTAAACTGAGCTATCTTCATGAAATGAAAAACAAGGACATAGCTGAGACTTTAGGCATTTCCCTGCGTACTGTGGAGGCGCACATGTATAAGGCTTTGAAGTTCTTGCGCGAACGTCTCAGGCATTTATTGCTGTCATTGATTATATTTTCAGCAAAACTGCTAAGTGTTTTTATGAGTTGAACTGTTTACTATATGAATAGGGAAAAAGAATGAGTAAACTTAACGAAGATATTATTATCAGGTATTTGGAAAACCGATGCTCGGAGGAGGATTTTGTTCTTATCAATGAATGGATGAAGGAATCTGACGGGAATGCCGGAGAATTGTTCCGCATGGAGGAGATTTACCAGTTGGGGAAATTCCCTTTTGAGAAGGATGATCTGGTAACAAAAGCCGAGCGCAGGCTGGGTAGAAGACTGGAACAGGAGAACCAAAAGAAACAAAAGGTGTTCAAGCTTAGGAATATGTTGCGTTATGCGGCTGCTATAGTGGCTGTGATGGTGCTGGCAGCGGGCTTGACCTATTGGTTCCGGGATAAAACGGAGGAATGGGTGGTGGCATCGGCAGCGCATGGACAGGTGCGTGAGATGTTGTTGCCTGACGGAACAAAAGTATGGTTGAACCAGTCGTCTGTTTTAAAATATCCGCGGGCTTTTGAAGGAAAAGAACGTCATGTGTACTTGGATGGAGAAGCTTATTTTGAAGTGGCACGCAATCATGAGAAACCTTTCACGGTAAAAAGTCCGGCGATGGATGTCAGGGTCTTGGGAACCTCTTTCAATATAAAATGCCGCCCGGATAACAGTTTTGCGGAAACGACTCTGGTAGAGGGGGAGGTTGAAGTAAAAGATAAGTCGGATAAAGGAAGAATTGCTTTGTTACCGGGACAAAAGGCTGTATTGAACAGGGTGACCGGACGGATGCAGGTGAAGCAGGTCGACCCCAAGATGGAAATAGTCTGGCATAATGACTTGATTCCATTTGAAAAGTCATCTATTTTCCAGATTGCGGCAGTCTTGGAACGGTTCTATGGGGTGAAGATTATCCTTTCACCGGATGTCGATAGTACGAGCACTTATTCAGGTGTGTTGAAAAAGAAAGATAAGATAGAGTCTGTGCTGAACTCTTTACGTAACTCTATTCCTTTCAATTTTAAGAAAGTGGATGATAATAACATATTTATCTCATCGGAAACGAAATAAATTTTAAATAAAGAACTATGAAAATCAACATGCTTTTAAGCAGCTGTCTTTTTGGACTATTGTGTCTCACCGCATGTAATCCGGAGGGTGGCGAAGTGAATGATTACACCCGTTATGTGAATCCTTTTATTGGCACAGGCGGACACGGACATACTCATCCGGGTGCAATGGTACCACACGGTATGATACAACCGGGACCGGACACTCGCATTGACGGTTGGGATTCCTGTTCCGGATATTATTATGAGGACACCACCATCAATGGTTTTGCCCATACGCGCCTTAGTGGCACAGGTTGTGCGGACTTCGGAGATTTCCTGTTGATGCCTACCGTAGGTGAACAACGTACTGAATTTTTGGGCACAGAAAGCCAGAAGCGTCCTTTCGCATCCGCTTTCTCTCATGAAAAGGAGCAGGCGGAGCCGGGATATTATTCTGTCTTCCTGGATACATACGGGGTAAAAGCCGAACTGACCTCGACAGAGCGTGCCGCCATGCATCGATATACTTTCCCTGAGAGCAGGGAGGCTGGGTTCATTTTGGACATGGACTATAATATTCAGCAGCAAATCAATCAAGTGATGGAAGTGGAGGCAGTGAATGATACCGTCTTGCGTGGGTACAAGCGCAGTGCCTATTGGGCATACCGGCAGGATCTTTATTTTTATGCCGTATTCTCCAAACCGTTCACTCATACTTTATATACAGATACCGTTCAGGAAAACGGCAAGGAGATTCCTGTATGTAAAATGCTTTTGCACTTTGAGACAGCGGAAGACGAACAGGTGCTGGCCAAGTTCTCTATTTCTTCTGTGGATGCGGACGGTGCTTGTAAGAATCTTCAGGCTGAGATGCCCGGTTGGAACTTTGACGGGGTGCGTGCCGATGCTAAAAAGAAATGGAATGAATGTCTGTCAAAGATTGCAGTCAAGACCCATGATGAAGACCAGCGTACCATTTTCTATACAGCTATGTATCATGCTTTCCTGAGCCCCAATTTGTTTACAGATGTGGACGGGCGTTACTTGGGAATGGATTTGAAAGTGCATACTACCGACAGGAAGCATCCGGTTTATACTATTTTCTCTTTGTGGGATACGTTCCGTGCCTTGCATCCGTTATTGACGATTATTGATCCTCAGCTGAATACGGAGTTTATCCGTTCTTTGATAAAGAAACATCAGGAAGGCGGCATCTTTCCGAAATGGGACTGTGTGTCCAATTATACCGGGACTATGGTGGGATATCATGCGGCTTCGTTGGTAACCGATTCTTATGTGAAGGGATACCGCGACTTTGATGTGCAGGAAGCTTACAAGGCATGTCTGCGTGCGGCAGAATATGACACGACCGGTATTGTAGCTCCCGGTTGGCTGATTCCCTACGTTATGCCCAAAGCACGTTATTATAAGAATACACTTGGCTATATTCCATGTGACCGTGAGAATGAATCGGTGGCGAAAGCATTGGAGTATGCGTATGATGACTGGTGTATCTCCGTGCTGGCAGACAGCTTGGGAGATACTGAAACAAAGGAGAAATATGCCCGTTTTGCAGATGCTTACGAATTTTATTTTGACCCAGCCACCCGTTTCATGCGCGGACTGGATAGTAAAGGCGAATGGCGTACTCCGTTCAATCCCCGTTCTTCCAATCATCGTAATGATGATTATTGCGAAGGAACGGCATGGCAGTGGACTTGGTTTGTTCCGCATGATATCCCGGGACTGGTGAAGTTGATGGGTGGGGAGGATGCTTTTGTAGGAAAGCTGGATTCCTTGTTTACGGTTTCTTCCCGGTTGGAAGGAGAAGCTACCTCTGCTGATATCACAGGACTGATAGGACAGTATGCACATGGCAATGAACCGAGTCACCACATTACTCACATGTATAACTATGTGAACCATCCGTGGCGTACTCAGGAGCTGGTTGACAGTGTATTGTATAACCAGTATTTCAATGCTCCTGACGGTTTGTCGGGCAACGAGGATTGTGGCCAGATGTCCGCATGGTATATTTTGAACTCCATGGGCTTCTATCAGGTATGTCCCGGTAAGCCGGTTTATTCTATCGGCCGTCCGTTGTTTGAGGAGGTGACGATCAACCTGCCCGGCCACAAGACTTTCGTTATCCGCACCCACAATAACTCGAAAACCAACAAGTACATCGAGTCGGTTCTGCTGAACGGAAAACCGCTGGATGTTCCTTTCTTTACCCATGATGACTTGGTGCAGGGAGGAACGATGGAGATAACCATGAGTCCCGTGCCGACAGAGTGGGGAAAACAGAAACATCATTAAAAAGTATAACTTAACCCAAATAACACTATCATGAAAAAACTATTTCTATCAGTTGTAGCCCTGTGTGTCATGTTGTTTGTGCAGGCAAAGGACTATGCGGACTATGTGAGTCCGTTGGTAGGCACGCAGTCTTCCTTTGAACTCTCTACCGGAAATACGTATCCTGCCATAGCCCGCCCGTGGGGCATGAATTTCTGGACTCCCCAGACCGGGAAGATGGGGGACGGATGGCAGTATGTATATACGGCTAATAAAATCCGCGGCTTTAAACAAACCCATCAGCCCAGTCCGTGGATCAATGACTACGGTCAATTCTCCATCATGCCTGTAACAGGAAAACCGGAATTTGAAGAAGACAAGCGTGCAAGCTGGTTTTCTCATAAAGCCGAAATTGCGAGACCTTATTATTATAAGGTCTATTTGGCCGAACATGATGTCGTGACCGAAATGGCTCCTACGGAACGTGCCGTAATGTTCCGCTTCACTTTCCCTGAGAATCATTCATACGTGGTAGTGGATGCTTTTGATCGTGGTTCGTCTGTCAAGGTGATTCCCGGAGAAAACAAAATTGTGGGCTATACTACCCGCAACAGTGGTGGCGTTCCTGCCAATTTCAAGAATTATTTCGTGATAGAATTTGATAAACCGTTTACTTATGAAGCCACTTTCTCTAATGATATAAAACCGGATAAACCGGATGGAAGCGTTCCTGTGACTTTGAAAGAGGGCAAACTGGAACAGACAGGTTTCCACACCGGGGCCGTTATCGGTTTCAAGACAAAGAAAGGGGAAGTGGTTCATGCCCGTGTCGCTTCTTCCTTCATCAGTCCGGAACAAGCCGCCCGGAATCTGAAGGAACTGGGTGGCGACAGTTTTGAAGTATTGGTGCAGAAAGGAAAAGATGCGTGGAATGATGTGTTAGGCAAGATCGAAGTGGAAGGTGGGAACTTGGACCAGTATCGTACTTTCTATTCCTGCTTGTACCGTTCTTTGCTGTTCCCGCGCAAATTCTATGAGCTGGATGCCAACGGGAAACCGGTTCATTATAGCCCTTACAATGGCGAGACACTCCCTGGATATATGTACACCGATACAGGTTTCTGGGATACATTCCGTTGCTTGTTCCCTTTCTTGAATCTGATGTATCCTTCTGTTAATCAGGAAATACAGGAAGGATTGGTCAATACCTATAAGGAAAGCGGCTTCTTCCCCGAATGGGCCAGCCCCGGTCATCGTGGTTGTATGGTCGGCAATAATTCAGCCTCGATCTTGGTTGATGCTTATCTGAAAGGAGTACGTGTGGAAGACGTGGAAGCACTATACAAGGGACTGATTCATGGAACAGAAGCGGTACATCCTGATGTTTCTTCCACCGGACGTTTGGGATATGAGTATTATAACAAGCTGGGGTATGTGCCTTGTGATGTGAAGATTCATGAGAATGCGGCCCGTACATTGGAATATGCATACGATGACTGGTGCATTTATCAGTTGGCGAAAGAACTGAAGCGTCCCAAGAAAGAAATCGCACTCTTTGCCAAGCGTGCCATGAATTACAAGAACCTTTTTGATTCGGAAAGCAAGTTGATGCGTGGCAAGCAGAAAGATGGTAAGTTTGCTCCTAAGTTCTCACCGTTGAAATGGGGAGGTGACTTCACCGAAGGTAATAGCTGGCACTATTCCTGGTCTGTATTCCATGATCCTCAGGGATTGATTGACCTGATGGGAGGCAAGGAGGTGTTTGTTTCCATGCTCGATTCTGTCTTTTCGGTTCCCCCTGTTTTTGATGACAGCTATTACGGACAGGTGATTCATGAGATCCGTGAAATGACAGTCATGAACATGGGCAACTATGCACATGGAAACCAGCCTATCCAGCACATGATTTATCTGTATGACTATGCAGGCCAGCCCTGGAAAGCGCAATACTGGTTGCGTGAGGTGATGAACCGTATGTACACAGCCGGACCGGACGGATATTGCGGTGATGAGGACAATGGTCAGACTTCGGCATGGTATGTATTCTCCGCATTAGGGTTCTATCCGGTATGTCCCGGCACGGATGAATATATTCTGGGTGCTCCGTTGTTCAAGAAAGCGACTCTGCATTTCGAGAATGGTAAGGATTTGGTGATAACCGCACCGGATAACAGCGATGCCAACAGATATGTGGAGGAGATGCGTGTAAACGGAAAACTCTATACCAAGAATTATTTGAAACATAACGAACTGTTACAAGGCGGTACTATCGACTTCAAGATGACCGGCCGTCCGAATATGCAGCGTGGAACACAGGAAAGTGATTTGCCTTATTCGTTTTCTAAAGATGAAATAGTGAAATAAAAGTTTAGCCATGTACTTCTCTCTTGTGAAGAGGGATTTGAGGGGGGGGATGTTCTCTTGGGGCAGTATTGCAAGAGTACATCCCCTTTTTGTATTTAAGTATTTCCTTGATTGGCTAAAGTCCGATGATATCACTACTTTTGCCTCTTCTCTGCTTTTGAGGGGAATATTTAGAAAAAAGTATGAGGTTTGAGTAAGTGTTTTCTTCCGGCTGCCTGTTTTTATTCTCGAAAGGGGAATAAGAGCCCCTTCACTGGAGAAAAACAAGTCAGTGTTAACTAATTTATAAATTATGAAAGGCAATCAATTAATGAGAAAGCCCAAATTACTCAGGGCGCTTTTGATTCTTTTGTTTGTGGCCGCACCCATACAATGGACTCGCGCACAAATTGTTCTTTCCACTCCCAAGACAACCCTTGGAGCAGTGATCAAGAACATTAAATCACAGTCTAACTATCAGTTTTTCTATGATGACAAACTGGCCGAAACACCGGTGAATGCCATTGATGTGAAGAACGGTTCGTTACAGTCTGTACTTGATGCGGCTTTGCAGGGCAAAGGAATTACATATAAGATAGAGGATAACATTGTCTATCTTTCAGCACCCGGAGAATCTCAAATACCTCAACAGACGGGACAGGAACGCACAGTGACCGGAACAGTGGTGGATGCGACAGGCGAAGCCTTGATCGGTGTGAACGTACAGGTGAAAGGAAATCCCACAGCCGGTACGATTACAGACTTTGAAGGTAACTATTCGCTGTCGGTTCCCGGTAATGGCGAGGTGGTGTTCTCATACATTGGTTACCGTTCGGAGACATTGAAGCCCGATGGCAAGAATGTGCTGAACGTAACCATGCAGGAAGATACACAGCAGATTGGCGAAGTGGTGGTAACCGCTTTGGGCATCAAGCGGGAGAAGAAAATGTTGGGGTATGCGGTTCAGGAACTGAAGAGTGATGAACTGAACAAGACAGGCGACCCCTCGGTAACCGGTGCCTTGCAGGGCAAGGTGGCAGGCCTTCAGATGAACACCTCGGCTACCGGTCTGGGCGGCTCTACGAAGATCACCATCCGTGGCAACTCTTCCCTGACAGACAACAACCAGCCGTTGTGGATTGTGGACGGCGTTCCGTTCAGCGACAATAGTACTTCCGACGCATCCCGTTATGGGGGGGTAGACCGTGGTAGCGCCTCTATGGACATCAATCCGGACGATATCGAGAGCATTTCCGTCTTGAAAGGTCCGAATGCGGCGGCTCTTTACGGTTCGCGTGCAGGTAACGGGGTGATCTTGATTACCACGAAAAAGGGAACTAAGAAAGACGGGTTAGGAATCCGTTATAGCGGTAATTTCACTTGGACGGCCATCGGCGAGACATTGGATATGCAGCGCCGTTACGGACAAGGACATATTGATACCAAAGATGCCGGGACTGCGGTATATGACAAAGCCGACAGCGGAAACTGGGGACCGGTATTGGATGGAAGCCTGAAACAGGCTTGGAACGGAGAGACTTACGCTTACTCCAGCTATGGGGATAAGTTGAAAGATTATTTTGATACCGGTTTCTCGCATACGCATAACGTATCTGTCAGCAACGGTACAGAGAAGTCACATTTCCGTACTTCGTTCGGTTACTCTGATAATGATGGCGTGTTCCCCACAGAAAGCCTGAGTCGTGTGAATGCCGACCTGAATGCAGGAACGGAACTGAACAAGTGGATGTCTATGGACGGAAAGATCTCTCTGTCACGTACCAAAGCCGATAACCGTCCACTGTATGGTGACTATGGCGCTATCGCCCAGTTGATGCGGATACCCAACAACGTCCGTTTGGATGACTTGAAACAATATTCGGATGCAACGCATGCACATGTAAACTGGACAGGTCCTACTGCCAGCATCCGTAACCCTTATTACGTATTGCATCAGCGTCAGAACTCGGATGAACGCTGGCGTGCTTTCGGATATTACGGCATGAAGATCAATTTCACCGACTGGTTGCACCTTTCTGCCAAATATGCTTTTGACTACTACCGCACCAGGGTGCAAAGCACCAATGCGGGTGATGGAATCAATGGAGAAGCCAATACGTCCATGATTACGAATGATTCCATGGATCGCAGTGAGGAGAACTTCTTCGAATCCAATGCCGAAGTCATTTTGATGGGTGACCGTCAGTTGACGGACAACTTCCGCCTAGGCTTCAACGCCGGTGCTAACTTTATGTACCAACGTTCGGAAACGTTGGGCGTGGGCGTAGGCAACATGGTGGACAAAGGCAACTGGATGCTGAACGCGGCCAATTTGTTGAGAACCGGTAAGGAGGATGGCTACAAGCGTGCCATGAACTCCGTGTTCGGCTCTGTACAGATGGCGTGGAAGGAATATCTGTCTTTGGATCTGACAGCCCGTAACGACTGGTCATCCACTCTTCCGTCAGGCAACAATTCTTTTTTCTATCCGTCGGCCAACCTCAGTTTCGTCGTGTCAGACTTCTTGCGCTCTATCGATAAACCCTTGCCAAGCTGGGTGACCTTTGCCAAGGCACGTCTGTCTGCCGCACAGGTAGGTAAGGACACAAGCCCTTATCAGTTATACAATACCTACTCTTTCAAATTCGATAATGGCGTATTGACTCCGACCAAAGACAATGTGAAGATGAACGACCGGTTGAAGCCTGAAATCGCGACCTCTTACGAAGCGGGTCTGGACATGAAGTTCCTGAACAACCGCCTGGGATTTGATTTTACTTACTATTACAGCAAGACCAAGAACCAGATTATGAAAGTGCCCGCAGCAGCTCCCTGGAGTGGCGGACAATGGGTAAATGCAGGTATGGTAACCAATCAAGGGGTGGAACTGATGTTGTATTCCACTCTGGTAGAAACGAAAGATTTTGCTTTCGACCTGAATGTGAACATGGCTCACAATGTATCGAAGGTGAAAGAACTGGCTCCGGAAGAAAATGTGAATTATATGTTCTTTAACGGTGACGGAAACTTTCCTGTAAAAGTAGGTACACGTGCCGGACACCAATTAGGCGAGATTTATGCCACATCGCTTTATAAGCGCAATGAAAACGGCGATATCATCGTCAATGAGAATGGGTTGCCCATGACCGTGACCAATGAATCCGAATATGTGAACAAACCGATTGGTAATATCCAGCCAAAGCTGACCATGTCCGTGTCTCCTACCTTTACTTATAAGGGGATTACCCTGTCCGCACTGTTTGATATGAAATTCGGTGGTGATATCTTCTCTTATTCCGAGATGCTGGCTACCGGAAACGGTTTGGCCAAGCGTACCTTGAACCGTGGCGAGGAAAACAACTATATGATGGTATTCCCCGGTGTGACAGAATCAGGAGAGGTGAATACAAAACAGGTTTCCGCTTCAGAATACTATGGCGCATTGCAGGCTGAGGATTTCATCTACGATGCTTCATTCATTAAACTGAAAGAATTGTCAATCGGCTATTCATTCCCTTCATCCATGCTGAAGAAGACTCCTGTCAATTCGTTGAATGTGTCATTTGTGGCACGTAACTTGTGCTATCTGATGAAGCACACACCGGGTACCAGCCCCGAAGGCGGTTATGACACCACGATGTTCTCACAAGCCATTGACTATGCATCGCTGCCGTTCACACGTACGTTCGGTATTTCTATCAACTTAGGTTTCTAATTAATTAAAAGGAAAAACTGATTATGAAAATCAAATTATATAAATCCGTAGCCTTATGCTCGTTGCTGGCTCTGGCCGGATGCCATGATTTTGAAGAATTGAACACCAATCCTTACGCACCGATTTACGACCCCACAGTGGAGCATGTGTCGGCCGAGGGCATAGACATTGATTATACCTTGACAGAACATGCCATGGCAAGTTTGAAAGGGATGGAAGGCGCTATCGGAAGTATTTTCGCCAACTTCACTTACGAAGGTCCTTACAATGATTATCAGGTGACGACCAATCTGACTCATGATATCTATGCCGGTTATTGGGGAAACAATGTCAGCGGTTTTGTGAACCAGGCACCTACCTATTCTTATACGGACGGATGGTCGGCCAACCGCTGGAAGCATTTCTATGATGACCGCAGCACTTCGGAATACAGCCAGTTGGTCAAGACATTCTATTTCTGTAATAAGGATTATTACCATACGGCATTCTATATCACCCGCATCTATTATGCTTTCTTGTTGTCCATGCAGACGGATACTTATGGTGATATCCCCGTTGCCTATTATGTAAAAGGAGCGATGCCTCCGGAAGAGAATGTGGCTTATACACCTCAAAAAGAAGTTTATAACATCCTTTTCCAGCTGTTGGACCAGGCAATCACAGCGTTGCATCAGGAAAACCTTCCTGCTGTCAGCCAGTATGACTTAGGCGATCATGACAAGTGTTATGGCGGTGATGTGGACAAATGGCGTCGTTTTGCCAATACGCTGCGTTTGCGCCTTGCTTTGCGTGTTTCCAATGTAGATCCGGCATTGGCCCGGACTCAGGCTCAGGCAGCTTTGGCAGATCCTGCCGGTTTGATGCAAAGCCAGGATGACAACATGAAGCAGACTCCGAAACGTCAGTACATTGCCGGCGGTAATGAAAACATTTATGCCTTGTTGTTCAGCTGGACCGGCAATGCCGTATTATCCAAAGAAATGGAACGGGCTTACAAGAATCAGGCGTTGAAAGAGGATGCGGCACCCGATGCAACCACTACTTTCAATGAAAATTCGGCAAACTGCTATCTCGATCCCCGTTGTGAGGTTTTATGGTTCCGTCCTACTCCGTTCGATTCGTTGACTGCCAGCCCGCTTCCCATCGAGAATCCGAAGAGAGATTTCAACGGGGTGATGAATGGAGAAACCAACGTAGGAGGTTCTTACCTGAACAGATATTCTGCCAACCGTTGTATGCTGTCATCCGATGCCATGAACAAGAATTATTGGTGGAATCTGGCTCGTGAAATTGTCTGGATGGGGTATGCTGAAAGCTTGTTCCTGAAAGCGGAAGCGGCATTGCGCTGGCCGTCATTGGTGGATGAAACACCTGAGTCCCTCTATCTGAAGGGCATCAAGGCGTCCATGGATTATTATGAAATTGATTCGGACAAGGCCCGTGAATACATCAGCCATCTGGATGGCGTGAAGGCTTTTGCCGGTGGCAGCAAGGAAGAACAACTGGAACAGATTATTACCCAAAAGTGGATTGCCGTTTTCCCGAATGGAAATGAAGGATGGGCGGAAGTGCGCCGCACCGACTATCCGCGTTATCTGCTGGCTCCGGTTAATGGAAACAATTCCAACGGTGAAGTGGGGGCAGGCAAGCTGATCAAGCGCATCAACTATCCCAATAGCGAGTCCCGTAACCCGAACAAGCCGGGCGATGTGAATCAGGGCAGCCGCGTGTGGTGGGATGTGGCCGATACGATGAGTGATAACGGTCAGTGGCATACACCGGATAATTTCCGCTAGAAATTGCTATCTTTGTATCTCAGAGAACTTAAAAAAGAAACAAAATGAAGCAAATTCTAGTTTTATTGGCAGCCGTCCTGTTGTTGGGCGGCTGTGCGGAAGAGAAGAAGACCGATGTGCGTTGGGCTACTTTCAATATCCGTTATGACAATCCGCAGGACAGTTTGAACAATTGGCAATACCGGAAAGACCGTGTATGCCAGTTTATTAAAGATCGTGAACTGGACATAGTCGGTATGCAGGAAGTCTTGCATAACCAGTTTCAGGACCTTCGCGCCGGCTTGCCCGAGTACGACGGAGTCGGTGTGGGGCGTGATGATGGAAAGACCGCGGGTGAATACGCGCCGATATTCTATCGGAAGGACAAATACGAGGTGTTGGATTCCAATACTTTCTGGCTGGCCGAAAATCCCGACAGCGTAGGAATGATGGGATGGGATGCGGTTTGTGTCCGTATCGCCACTTGGGCAAAACTGAAGGACAAGGACACCGGAAAAATATTCATGGCGGTCAACACGCATTTTGACCATATAGGTGAGGAGGCCCGCCGTCAGAGCGCATTGCTCATTATCCGTAAGATAAAAGAGATCGTAGGCGACCGTCCCGCAGTGGTTACGGGCGACTTTAATGTGACCGATGCGAGTGATGCATACGAAACTATCACCACTAACGAGTTTGTGCTGAAGGATGCTTATAAGACGGCTGCCAGTGTGACCGGTGTGAATTATACTTTTCATGATTTCGCCCGTATCCCGGCAGAAGACTGTGAGAAGATTGATTTCATTTTTGTCACACCGCAGGTGTTGGTAAAGAGTTGTGAAATACCGGCTGAAGAACCGGAAGCTTTGCTTTCCGACCATAATCCTCAGTTGGCCGACTTGGAATTCTGATTTTTTTTAATAGGTGAACTTACGCCGGTAGAGTCTTTAAATGGGGGCTTTATCGGCGTTTGTTATTTTATTCTGTTGAAACTGATGTTCGTATTATCTTTGTGCAGGTCAGGTTCTTGGCGTACCTACCATAGAGTTTTGCAAAACTCTGGGAAGGAGTCTGTTTCCATATAAATAGAAACCTTGATTGTTTTTATTGAATGGTACGTGCCGGTGGAATTAGGAGCATCCATGATGGCTCGTGTACTTGGCCGATCGTATTTAGGACCCGGTACAAGCGGATTGCAATTCATTCCTTCCCACATGAAAAATAATTTTCTTCCTTCGATAAGTGTAATACCTTACTTAATTGTTTTATATTTGTATCATTAATCCCTTTTAATCGTATGAAGACATACAATTACTATGTATTATTCTTGTTAGTTGTGTTTTGTGGGTGTTCCCGTCCCACGGAATTAACATCGCCGGATGGCAATATAAAGTTAGTATTCAACCTCAATGAGGCAGGAGCGATGACCTATGGAGTCTCTGTGGGAGGAAAACCGTTCATCACCCCCTCCGTTATGGGCTTTGAAGGCCGTGACGGGGTAAATCTGTCCAAAGGATTCCGGATAGAGAATACCGAGTTTGCCACCAAGGATGAGACCTGGACCCAACCTTGGGGAGAGAATAAATCCATCCGGAACCATTATAACGAAATGGCCGTGCGCCTGAAAGATCCGGCGGATACACAGCTGACCCTTCGTTTCCGTGTGTTCGATGACGGGCTGGGCTTCCGTTATGAATATCAGGTGCCCCGGGTGGACAGTGTGTTCGTGACGGACGAGCTTACTTCCTTCAATCTGGCGCAGGATGGCAAGTCATGGTCTATTCCCGCCAGCTTCGAAACCTACGAGTTGCTGTATCGCACCCTGCCCATCAGCAAGGTGGATAATGCCAACACCCCGATGACTTTCAAAACAGAGAACGGCATATATGCCAGCATTCACGAAGCGGCTTTGACCGACTTTCCTGAAATGACGTTGAAAAAGACCGAGGACTGTCACTTCAAATCGGAACTGGCCTCCTGGCCCGATGGGGTAAAAGCCCGCCTGGCAGAAGGTACTTTCGTTACCCCGTGGCGCAGTATTCAAATAGCCTCCCAAGCGGTAGGACTGATAAACTCCGGCTTGATATTGAATCTGAATGAACCTTGTGCGCTGGAGGGCGATTTGAGCTGGATACGCCCTATGAAATACGTGGGCATCTGGTGGGGAATGCATCTGGGAGTCGAGACGTGGACGATGGATGAACGTCATGGCGCCACCACCGCTAATGCCAAACACTATATAGATTTTGCCGCTGCCAATAACATAGAAGCGGTGATGTTCGAGGGCTGGAATGAAGGCTGGGAAAGTTGGGGCGGCATGCAGACTTTTGACTATACCAAGCCCTATGCCGATTTCGATATGGCAGAGGTGGCGCGTTATGCCAAGGAGAAAGGGGTTGAGATAATCGGCCACCACGAAACGGGAGGCAATATCTTTAATTACGAACGCCAGCTGGACCATGCTTACCAATGGTATGCCGACCTGGGAGTGCACTGTGTGAAGACCGGTTATGCCGGAGGACTGCCGGGCGGACACAGCCATCATGGACAGTTCAATGTACGCCATTACCGCAAGGTGGTGCAGACGGCAGCCCGTTATCATACCACGGTCAATGCCCACGAACCCATCAAAGATACCGGCATCCGTCGTACTTACCCCAATATGATGACACGGGAAGGCGCCCGTGGCATGGAGTGGAACGGATGGAGTGAGGGAAATCCCCCCGAGCATCATGAATTATTGCCGTTTACCCGTTTGCTGGGCGGTCCGATGGATTATACACCGGGTACTTTCGATATTCTTTACGAGAAGACACGCAACTCTCCCCGCCGCAAGAAATGGAACGATTTGGATCAAGGAAACAGCCGGGTAAATACTACTCTGGCAAAGCAGATAGCCAACTGGGTCATCATTTATTCTCCGTTGCAGATGGCCTCGGATATGATTGAGAACTATGAAGGCCATCCCGCCTTCCGGTTCTTCCGTGATTTTGATGCGGACTGCGACTGGTCCGAAGCCTTGCAGGGCGAGCCGGGTGAATTTGTAGCCGTGGTACGGAAAGCGAAAGATAAATACTTCCTGGGGGCCACCACAAACGAAGAGCCGCGTACACTCACCATTCCGTTGGATTTTCTGGAGGAAGATAAAAAATACCGGGCCGTGATTTATGCTGACGGGGAAGATGCCGATTGGGAAACGAATCCTACTTCATACCAAATCAGTGAGAAAGAGGTGACAGATGCCGATACCTTGTCGGTAGTCATGGCAAAAGGCGGCGGACAAGCCGTGAGCTTCATTCCCTGTGGCATGCGGGAAGAGCCGTAACGGAGAAAATAAAAAAGAAACGCGAAGCACGTGCCGCTGTGGCTGTGTGAGCGAAAAGCAGCTAATAATAACCTTAAAAACCGATATAAATGAAAACAACCGAAATCTCGGCTCCGGCCAGGCGCCGTAGTCCTATTCTTTGGGTTCCCACCGCTTACTTCGGCATGGGGCTTCCTTTTGTAGTCCTCAATATGGTAGCCGTGCTGATGTATAAAGGCTTGGGAGTGAGTGATGCGAAGATAGCCTTTTGGACTTCCCTGATCATGCTTCCCTGGACACTGAAGCCCCTCTGGAGTCCGTTGCTGGAGATGTACCGTACCAAGAAATTCTTTGTCGTCCTCACCCAGATGGTGTCGGGAGTCACTTTCGGACTGATCGCCTTGTCACTTCATCTTCCTTCTTTCTTTGCCATCACCATCGCCTTGTTCGCCATTGTCGCCTTCAGCGGCGCCACGCACGATGTGGCCTGTGACGGGGTGTATATGGACGAGCTGAATGCACAGGACCAGGCTAAGTACATCGGTTGGCAAGGCGCTTTTTATAATGTGGCGAAGATTGTCGGCACAGGTTTGCTGGTCTATCTGGCGGGTTTCTTGAAAGACCGTTACGACGGTTCCGCCGAAGATGCGGTGCTCTACTCCTGGACGGTCATTATGATTGTTCTGGGGGCGGTGATGTTCGCTTTGGGACTTTATCACACCCGTATGCTTCCTTCGGGCAAGCACGCACGTTCGGTCACCTCGTTTTCGCAGAGTATGGCCGAGTTGTGGAATGTCATCCGGAACTTCTTTACCAAGAAGCATATCGTTTACTACATCTTCTTTATTATTTTATATCGTTTTGCCGAAGGGTTTGTGATGAAAATCGTACCTTTGTTCCTGAAAGCCGGTCGTGAGGTGGGCGGTTTGGGATTGACAGAACAGGAGATTGGTATTTATTACGGAACCTTCGGGGCGGCGGCTTTCGTGCTCGGTTCATTGCTGGGCGGGTATTATATTTCCGCACGTGGATTGAAGAAGACTTTGTTCTCCTTGTGTTGTGTGTTCAATCTGCCTTTTATGGCCTACACGCTGCTTGCCATTTTCCAGCCACAGAGCGCGCCCCTTATCGGCGGAGCCATCGTGCTGGAATATTTCGGATATGGCTTCGGCTTTGTGGGGCTTACCTTGTTCATGATGCAGCAAGTGGCTGCCGGCCCTCACCAGATGGCGCATTATGCTTTTGCGTCGGGCATCATGAACCTGGGTGTCATGCTGCCCGGTATGATGTCCGGATACGTCAGCGACTGGCTGGGCTATAAACTGTTTTTCATCTTTGTGTTGGTGGCTACCTTTCCGGCATTCCTGATGACTTGGTTTGTACCTTTCACACACGAAGACAAGAAATAGAGAAAAACTATTAACCTAACAAAAGAGAATATGAGTGAATTGAAGATTGTGGGCAGTCCGTTGCCCGGTATGCCGTGGGAGGAGCGTCCCGAAGGTTGTAAGAATGTGATGTGGAGATGTAGTGCGAATCCGGTCATTCCCCGTGATTTGCTGCCTACGTCCAATAGTATATTCAATAGTGCGGTAGTACCTTTCGGCGAAGGTTATGCCGGAGTGTTCCGTTGTGATGACACGAACCGCCGCATGGCGCTTCATGTGGGATTCAGCAAGGATGCCGTTCATTGGGACATCCATCCGGAGAAGTTGCAGTTCCAATGTGATATTCCCGAGATAGGCGAGTGGGTGTATGGTTATGACCCGCGCGTCTGCTTCATTGACGGCCGTTACTATGTGACCTGGTGCAACGGATATAAGGGCCAGCCCACCATCGGCGTGGCATGGACCACGGATTTCAAGACGTTCCATCAGGTGGAGAACGCTTTTCTGCCTTTCAACCGCAATGGCGTGCTGTTCCCCCGCAAGATTAATGGTAAGTTTGCCATGCTGAGCCGTCCCAGTGACAACGGGCATACTCCTTTCGGAGATATTTATTATAGTGAGTCGCCCGACTTGGAGTTTTGGGGACACCATCGCCATGTCATGTCGCCCGCGCCTTTCGAGGTAAGTGCCTGGCAGTGCCTGAAGATTGGTGCCGGTCCTATCCCCATCGAGACCAGTGAGGGCTGGTTGCTGTTCTATCACGGTGTGCTTCGTTCCTGCAACGGTTATGTCTATGCCTTCGGTTCGGCATTGCTTGATCTGGACGAGCCTTGGAAGGTGAAATACCGTTCGGGACCTTATCTCATCTCTCCGCGTGAGCCTTACGAATGCATGGGCGATGTGCCTAATGTATGCTTCCCTTGTGCGGCTTTGCATGATCCGGCAACGGGACGGGTGGCCGTTTATTATGGTTGTGCCGATACGGTGACCGGTCTGGCATTCGGCTATATTCCCGAAATCATAGAATTTACCAAGAAGAATTCCATCGTTTAAGCACGGGTTGTGCTGGATTGGGAAAGAGAGGATGTGCCCTGTCGCTGTTATGTCAGTTCCGGCACATCCTCTTTGTTTTTCCGTTTTCTGTCCTTCGGCGGGGTCTTATTCGGCGAACCGTTCCCTGTCTTTCAATTTTTCTCTTTATATTTGTACGCTAAATACAGCAAGCTATGAAACGACCAAACGTACTTAATTTGACCTGTCCTCCTTTGCCGGTTGTCCGGATCGGTTTCATCGGATTAGGAAACAGGGGTATTCTTGCGCTCGAAAGATATATGCATCTGGAAGGCATTGAGGTGAAAGCGCTTTGTGATTTGCGGAAAGAGAATATAGAGCGTGCAGAGCGGATCTTGCGGGAGTCCGGCCGCCCCGAAGCCGAGAATTATTCGGAAGAGGGGATGTGGTGCAGGATGTGTGAATGTAAGGAGATAGACCTCATTTATATTTGTACGGACTGGTTGACTCATACCGAGATTGCGGTTTATGCCTTGCAGCAGGGCCGTCATGTGGCCTTGGAGGTTCCCGCTGCCATGAGTGTGGCCGATTGCTGGCGTTTGGTGGATACTGCCGAAGAGACCCGCCGTCATTGCATGATGCTGGAGAACTGTTGTTACGATGCTTTTGCCTTGACTACCTTGAACATGGTGCAGCAGGGGGTGCTGGGTGAAATCACCCATGCCGAGGGGGCATACATTCACGACTTGCGCAAGCATTATTTTGCAGATGAACAGGCGGGCGGGTATCATAATCACTGGATCAAGCTTTACAGCCAGCAGCATACGGGGAATCCTTATCCTACTCATGGCTTGGGCCCGGTCTGCCAATGGATGAACATTCACCGGGGAGACCGTATGGAATATTTGGTTTCCATGTCCTCGCATCAGGCCGGTCTGTCTGCTTATGCCGGACAGGTGTTTGGCGCATCTTCCGAAGAAGCGGCGCAGCATTATGAGATGGGGGATGTGAATACCACGCTGATTCATACCGCAAAAGGAAGAACGATCTTGTTGCAATATGATGTGACCACTCCGCGTCCGTACAGCCGCCATCAGACGGTGTGCGGCACGAAGGGATTCATGCAGAAATATCCCGTTCCCTGCCTCCTGCTCGATGAATATGGTAAGGAACCTTTGTCCGGTGAGCAATTTGAGCGGATGATGGAGCAGTATAAACATCCTTTTACGGCTGTTATCGGAGAAGAGGCCCGACGGAAGAATATGCCGAATGAGATGAATTATATCATGGACTATCGGCTTATTCATTGTTTGAGGAACGGTTTGCCGTTGGATCAGGATGTGTATGACGCTGCCGAATGGTCCTGCATTACGGAACTGAGCGAGCGCTCCGTGCGGCTGGGCAGTGTGCCGGTGGAGATTCCCGATTTCACACGGGGGGACTGGAAGGGATAGCCAGGCTGAGGTTATACCATGAACCTATTACCTTTATGAAGAATTTATGAAGGAAAAAAGGAGGGAAATGTGTTTTGAAGAGATGATTAGGACAGATGTTTGTGTTATACTCGTTTTGTGAAATTTGTAAATGGCAGTAGCTATGAAGAACAGAGAGAATAGAACAGGGTGGCTGGAAACCAAATCCAGCCACCCTGTTTTCTATCGTTTAAACTTGTGTCTTATTCTATCCCGATATGATGTTTTACCGGAGTCAGAATGAAAGTATATTCATAATCACCGTAGGGCAGCATATATTGAGGCAACGGCAGAGCACCCCAGCTGTTTACACAGCCCAATCCCATCTGAGCCTTGTCGATGATCAGGTTGGTCAGGTCTGCTTTCTGTACTTCGGGCGAGTGACGCTGGTCTTTTTGTTCGCCATCATCCAGTGAACAGATGGTATAATGCAAAGCGGATGCAGAGAATGGAGCATCACCTACTACCTTCAGTCCGTTACCACCGGCATTCAGTTGCTTCCACCAACGGATGTCGGTCTTGGTTCCTGTTTCCTGCGGACGGATATAAGAGTAGAATTGTTCATCCACACTCTGGCGATAAATGCCCAGGTCTGTGCTGTGGTTGCGGTCACTGTAGTTTTCTATCGGACCACGACCGTAATATTCTATGGTCTCAAAGCTCTTAGGCATCTGCATCTGCATACCGAAGCGGAACATCGGAGATACTTTGGCATTCTTGTCGGCTGTCATCTTTTGGGTAACCTTGATGGCTCCTTCGTTGTTGATGACGTATGTCAGATATAATTTGGCGGAAACATTCTTCATGTCATATTCCGCATTCACTATTATCTGGTCATTTTCTGTCTTGGAATTCAAAGAAACCAGTTTCAATCCCGGGTTCTTCCAAACCGCATATCTGTTCTGCAGGCCGGCACCCATATCATTGTCTGTCGGGGCACGCCAGAAGTTAGGAGTCAGGGCTGCGCCTTCTTTCAGCATTTCTGTTCCGTCCACTGCATATTTGCTTAAGTAACCGTTCTGTTTGTCGAACTCGGCTACGAAGTGATTGCCTTTTACGATCAGATAATGATATTGGTTGTCAATGATTTGCGGAACAACGGTAGGTACGTTGGTCGTTTCCACGTTCTTCAAGTCCATTGCCGGTGCTTTGTAGCCGTTCAGTGTCAACTGGTTCTTGGCCACGGTGAAGCCTGCGGGCAGTAAGCCTTCGCGTTTTTTCAGTTTGTAGGCAACGTTCAGCAACCATTCCTTGCAGGTGCAGGTTTTGCCGATGTTCAATGTAATCTTGGCTGTTTCCTGAGGAGCGACTTTCAAATCATCCACGCGTCCGGTGCGGATTGCCTTTCCATCTTTCAGCACTTCCCATTCCATGTAGTAGGCCGAGAGATCGCGGAAGAAGTTTTCATTGAACACATTTACTTCCCCTTTACTTAAATCGGCGGGAGTGGTCCAGATGTTCTGATAGAAGTGACCGACTTCATACATGTGTGGGTTGGGAACACGGTCGGGGCTGATCAGACCATTGTCGCAGAAGTTATTGTCCGAAGCGTCAAAACGGTTGAAGTCTCCTCCGTAAGCGTAAATCATCACGCCGTCTTTTCCTTTCCAGCGGCAGGACTGGTCAACGAAGTCCCAGATAAATCCACCTTGCAGGTTCGGGTATTTGCGGATGATATCCCAGTATTCCTTGAAACCACCCTGCGAGTTACCCATGGCGTGCGCATATTCACACTGGATCAGCGGTCTGGTGGCATCCGTGCGCTGGCCGTATTTTTCCATTCCTTCATAGCCGTAATACATCGGACAGAAAATGTCGGTATGGTCTTTCTGGCGTGCTTGTTCGTATTGGCAGGCACGGCTGGGATCTTCTTCTTTGATCCATTGGTAGCAGGCTTCGAAATTGGGTCCGTCACCGGCTTCATTTCCCAGTGACCAGAAGATGATGCTCGGGTGGTTGAATCCGCGCTGTACATTACGTTGGTTACGTTCCAGATGGGCTTTCTTGTATGAGGGGTTCTTGGCCAGTGTCTTGTCGCCGTAGCCCATGCCGTGAGATTCCACGTTGGCTTCGGCCACGACATAAATACCGTATTGGTCGCACAGGTCATACCACAGATTGTCGTCCGGATAGTGGCAGGTACGTACGGCGTTCAGGTTGAACTGCTTCATGATCTGGATGTCCTGAAGCATACGTTCGGGAGATACGACATATCCTCCGTCCGGGTCCATCTCGTGGCGGTCGGCTCCCTTGAACAGAACGGCCTTGCCGTTGACCAGGATCTGGTCACCTTTCAATTCGATCTTGCGGAAACCTACTTTGACGGGAATCACTTCATCGCTGCCCTGCATGCTGGCACGCAAGGTATATAAATAAGGTGTCTCGGCACTCCACTTCTTAGGATTCTCTACGTTCATGGTCACCAAACCGGACTTGTTGGCGGTGGCGGTAGCCACTTGCTTGCCTTGTGCATCCACCAGTTCCAGATCGACTTTGCCGCTGCCTTTCAAGTCCAGATTGACAGCCAGACTGCCGTTTTGGTAAGCTGCGTCCAGGTCGGGAGTCACACGGATATCCTGAATGCGTTTCTTGTTGCGGGCATATAGATAACAGTCGCGTCCCACACCGCTATACCGGAAGAAATCCTGGTCTTCCAGATAGGTGCCGTCGCACCAGCGGAATACCTGGAAAGCGATCAGGTTTTCCTGACCCGGCTTCAAGTAAGGAGTCAGGTCGAACTCGGCTTCCAGTTTGCTGTCCTCGCTGTAGCCTACATACCGTCCGTTCACCCACAAGTACATGTTGGAGGTAACTGAACCGAAGTGGGCGATAATATCTTTTCCTTTCCATGAGGCGGGAACCACGATTTCGCGGCGGTAAGAGCCTACGTGGTTGTTTTCTGTCGGCACTTCGGGAGGATTGTTCTTGAACTGGTTGCGCCAGGCATAGCCCACGTTCACATAGATGGGGTCGCCATATCCGTTCAGTTCCCAAACGGCGGGAACCTGCAGGTCGTCCCAGCCTTTGTCATTGAAACCGGTTTTCCAGAAATCAGTGGGTCGGGAGTCCGCGTCCTTCACCCAGTTGAACTTCCAGGTTCCGTTCAGGGTCATGTAGTTAGTTGATTGTTTTTTGTTCGCTTTCTTGGCTGCATCCGCATTTTCAAAAGCAAAGTAGTTGGTGTGCATCGGCGCACGGTTTACCGCATTTATTTCCGGATTGCGCCATTCTTGGAAGGTCTGCGCGCCTGCTGTAAGGGCGAGGGCTGTGAACAGACCTGTCATAAGTTGTTTCTTCATGCTATTATTTAATTGGTTTTGTGCAAATATAGTGAAAATAGTGACTGGTGTGAGAGGAAAAATCGGTCAAAATAGTTATAATTGCGAATGATTTGTGTTTTTAGGCCTGAAATTATGATATTTTTGAATGAAATTTGGTGTAAATGGCAGAAAGTGTTGCATGACGAGAAGCTGAAGCATAAGATATATGTGATTATCTTTGAAAGCGACACACCGATGGGAAAATTATTCGATGTGGCGTTGATAGGGTTTATTGCCTTGAGCATTCTGGTGGTCATTGCCGAAAGTATTAAAAGCTGGAATCCGGTTATCGGTCCCTATTTGCGCGTGTCGGAGTATGTCTTTACTTTCTTCTTTACGTTGGAGTATGTGTTGAGACTTTATTGTTCTCCCAAGCCGCGCAAGTATGCTCTGAGTTTTTTCGGTATAGTGGATTTGCTGGCTACCTTACCTTTATATATAGGCTGGCTTTTCGGTGCGGCACGTTATTTGCTGGTGATCCGCACGTTCCGGTTGATCCGTGTGTTCCGTATATTTAAACTGTTCAGTTTCCTGGATGAAGGTAATTTCCTGTTGCGCTCCTTGGTGTTCAGCAGCCGGAAGATCATTGTTTTTTTCTTGTTTGTCCTGATATTGGTGACTTCGATCGGCACGTTGATGTATATGATTGAGGGGCAGCGGCCGGACACTTCTTTCAATAATATCCCGAATAGCATTTATTGGGCGATAGTGACGATGACAACGGTAGGTTATGGGGATATCACTCCGGAAACTCCGTTAGGGAGATTTCTTTCGGCGGTAGTGATGTTGCTGGGCTATACCATCATTGCAGTCCCCACGGGAATTGTGTCTGCGTCCATGATTCAGGAGCATAGACGCAAAGGAACCCTGAAATGTCCGCACTGTGGTAAGGGCGGACATGAGGAGGGGGCTGCTTATTGTAAATACTGTGGAGGGAAACTGGTAAATTGATGATGGAATTCTGTATGATAGAAAGTTATTCCACCACCCATCTCCTGTCATGCGGCACCGTTTTTTTCGGATCATAAGTCATTCCTTCCTTAGTCGGGATTTTCAGTACGTAGGTTCTTCCGCTATGATTGGACAAGGATGTTTCCCGCAACCAAGGGTTCATATTCTTTAATAGAGCCAACGTAATTCCTTTGCTGCGTGCGAAGCGCGCCAGGTCTGCGATCCCTTTCGTCACGGTGATTTCGGTGTAGGGAATGGGAGGATATAAATCTGATGCCCGAAGCCGGAAGCCGAAAGCGGTGGGATCATTGAACATCTGTTTGGCGGCAAGAATACGGTATACATACCGGGCTGTCTCTTCTACCAATTGCAAGTCTAGTGAGTCGTCCACATCCTGCTTGGCCAGCTGGCTGGCAATGCGTGCCTGGCCGGCATTGTAAGAGGCGGCTACAGCCACCCAATCCTTGTATTTGGTATACGCGTCTTTCAGATAGCGGCAGGCGGCACGGGTCGCTTTTTCAATGTGGTAACGCTCGTCCACATTACTGTTCACCTCCAGTCCGTAATCCCGTCCCGTGCCTTGCATGAATTGCCATAGTCCGGCAGCTCCGGCAGAGGAGCGGGCGGTGGGATTCATATTGCTTTCTATTACCATCAGGTATTTGAAATCATCGGGGATTCCGTTTTCTTTCAGTATAGGTTCTACGATAGGGAAATAACGGTTGGCTTTTTTCAGCATTTGCAAGGAAGTGCTGTGCATATAGGTGAATGCCAACAGTTCACGATCCATACGTTCGTGGCGGTCAAAGCGGCTCAAGTCAATAGTTTTGCCACAGAACTCAATGCTGGCAGGAACTTCGGGACTGCTGTATTTCAATGCCGTAATACCTGGATCTTCTCGTATGATAGTGGTATCTTCCTGTTCCGTCTTGGGGGTAGCGCAACTGCTGCTCACTAAGGCGGGCGATGCGACTACAATGCAAAAGGCTGCCATGGCAGCCAGATTGATGGTTATTTTTCTCATTTTTCCTTTATTCGTTTTCATTTTCTTTTTCTTTTCCGCCCCGCCCGAAGTTACGATATTCGGTAGGGGTGAAATTGGTGCGCTTTTTAAATACCGAGAAAAAGTGTTCGGTAGAGGTATAATTCAATTCATAACAGATCTCTTTCACTGACATGGAACTTTCAATCAACAGTTGCTTCGCTTTACGTAGTTTCAACTCTTGGAAATACTTGGCGGGCGCATAACCTGTGTATTCCTTGAACACTTTGCGGAACCAGGAATAACTGATTCCCAGTTTCATGGCCAGTTCTTCCGGATCTATATCCTTGTACACATTCTCGTGCATGATAATTTTGGCACTTTCTATTTTTTGTGCCGCATTGTCCACTTCATAGCGTTTGTTCTGTGAGATGGCGAGTACGGCTCCCATAATGTGTAAAACAATGCCGGACAAATATTGTTGCGCCGCTGTCTTGTCGGCTTCCGCCACTTCCAGTGCGCGGGCGAAAAGACTGGCCAGTTCTTCATTGATGCCGATATCCAGAATCTGGCTTTCTTTTGAGATGAAGCTGTTCTTTACCAGATTGTCTATGATCGGTCCCTCGAAACCGATGTAATATTCGTTCCATCCTGTTTTTTGCAGCGGCGCGTAGGTATGCCATTGTCCGGGAAACAGGAAAAGTATCTGTCCTTTGGATATGTCGGTAGGCGGAGTTGTGTCGCTGGCGAAAGTTCCTCGTCCTTTAGTGATATATACCAGCTGATATTCATGCAGCACACGTCCTTTCTGGGCCGTGAAATAATAGGCTTCCGGATGGTTGCGTGGCGGATAAACGCTTCCGGCCTTGATGGCCTGGAATCCGACGGTGGTCACCGACAAGCCGAAACGCTTGTCGCGTTCATTGACAATTAGATATTTAAAATCAGCGCCTTGGTCGTTGTAATGCATGTTTCTCTGTTTTTAAAATTAGGTCACACTTATCGGCAAATATACAATTTTTTATCTTAACTGCCTCTAACCTTCTTATGCTAAGTGTTTCCGGAGTCATAATTTTGCTGTCTATGTATGCATACGAGGGAAATTTGGAACAAATCTTATGGAATATTTGCGTAAAATGCTTTTTTTTGCGAATATTGCATCAAATCTTAAAGTTGAATCTATGCATTTTGCACACCGTTACTGTGAATATATTCTTGGAGTAACTGCTTGTTCTCGATATGCTTTGGAGTGTCAAAGGAAGAATAAATGTTTCGGCTTCAAGCCCGCATGCTAATATATATGGAAGAGTTGCTGATTTCCTGTCTGCTGTGTATGTTTATGAATATTTAAATTCTACGGATTTGAAAGAAAGAATAGGACTTTTATCTTGTATGGTTTAGCTGCCTTTGACTGAGGTGATGGCGTAGAAATGCGATTATGTATAGTGATATGATGGCTTTCGTAGATGAAGTACGGATACGTGCGAATGTCTGTGCTGAATCCTGATAGTTCTGACAACTTCTGGAATAATTTGATAACCTTTTAAAAACGGAAGAGAAATGAGAAAAACAATGATCCTTCTTTTATTGTCCTTCCTGTTGGCAGCATGTTCTGATGGCCCTGTGTGCTATTATCTGGATGCTACCGGCGGCGATGATAATAATAGTGGGTTAGCACCCGATGAAGCATGGAAAAGTCTGGAAAAACTACATGGAGTGAAATTGCTGCCGGGCAATAAAGTTTTGTTGAAGCGTGGTGAGGTTTTTAATGGCGAACTTGAAATCACCGGGCAGGGTGTACCCGAAGACCGTATTTATATAGATGCCTATGGTGATGATGAACGGAAACCTTGCATTGTGGGATATGATACCTCCTTGTATGCAGCCCGTATCTGTAATTCGGACTATATAACGATGCAGAATTTGGAAATCGTGAATACAGGCAGACAGCCTCTACCTTATCGTTCGGGCTTGAAGATAGAGTGTATGGACTATGGTGTGTCGCAGAACATTGTTGTCAAGAATGTGACTGTACGGGATGTCAATGGTTCGTTGGTAAAGGAAAAAGGCGGAGGATGCGGCATTTATATAGTAAATGGCGGTAAAGAGAAAATTTCAACATTCAATAGGTTAACCATAGAGAACTGCCATATTTTGAGATGCACCCGTAATGCTATGATTTGGGCCGCTTATAGCGACCGGCAGAACTGGCATCCCAGCAAGTATACCGTGATACGGGGAAATCTGATCGAGAAAGTGCCAGGTGATGGTATTGTGCCTATCGGTTGTGACAGTACCTTAATAGAATACAATGTAATGCGTGATTGTCCCGACGTACTCCCTGAGACTGAGGCGGCGGCAGGTATTTGGCCTTGGAGTTGTGACAACACTTTGGTACAGTTCAATGAGGTTAGTGATCATAAGGCTCCGTGGGATGCACAGGGATTTGACTCGGACTGGAATTGTACGGGAACTGTTATCCAATATAATTATAGTCATGATAACTATGGTGGCTTGGTACTGGTTTGCAATGACGGTACGGCCGACGCATCTTTTAATGTGGGTAACTTGGGCACTATTGTCCGTTACAATGTGAGCATAGGCGATGGAGTACGTCCCAAACCTACCCGTGCGGGTATGTTTTCACCGGCTGTTCATCTGGCAGGTCCTGTGAAGGACAGTCACATCACCCGTAACATTATTCATGCGAATCGTAAACCGGCGGCTGATATTGACCGTACGATGATTACTTTGGATTCATGGGGCGGATATCCGGACAGTACATTTATTGGCGGGAATATTTTTTATACTTCTGAATCCAGCAGATTCCAACTGACGGAGTCCACTCATAATTTCTTTGAAGGCAATTATTTCCTTGGCCGGTTCGAGAAGTTGCCTGAAGATGGTAAAGCCTGCCAACTGACTGATATTTATCAGCAGGAAGTGCTGGCGAAGGACGAGAACGGTTATCAGGGATTGGCTTTGTTGATGGATACGGTGGAAGTGGCTGGAGCAAAAGGAATTTTTGTCAATAAGGAGGCTATTGAGAATTTCTTTAGCCGGTTAGAGAAATAGGCAAATAATAGCTGTGATTTTATGAAAGTTCAAAGACCGTGTTGCAAGGGTCTTTGAACTTTCTTTATTTTACATAGATCGTTTGTCTTATTCCCTTGTTATTTGCTTCCTGATATCCTGATAGTAAAAAAGATGATTTGCCCCATCCTGGTTCAAATCATCTTTTAAATCTCCCCGTCGGGGGAAGACTATAAAAATATTATTTGGGTAGATTAAAAGCTACACTCATTTCTTTCATCTGTTCCTGGCTCATGCCGTCAGGCTCAAATCCCATATTCTTGGCGGCAATGTAAATCAATGCGGATTTATTTAAAACATCAATTTGGTCGAATGCGGCCATTACATCACGGTCTACAGCGAAGATTCCGTGTTTTTCCCACATTACTACATCATAGTCGGCCAATTCCTTGATGGTTGCATCAGCTAGTTCTACAGAGCTAGGCAATTGGTAAGGGATCATACCCAGACCACGTGGGCAGAATGCCTTTGTTTCGGGAATCATGCTCCATAACAGATTAGTTGCCACATCTTTTTCCATGAATTTCTTGTTGTGAGACAAAGCGATCAGTTCAATGGGATGTGTATGTACGGATGCTTTATAAGGAGAGCCTGTACTGATCAGGTAATTGTGTACACTCAGGTGGGAAGGTACTTCCGAAGTAGGTTGAACCGGTTTGTCGGCAATGATGACATAACTTGCGCAGTCGTCCAGAATACGGATGACGGAGCCGTTGTCCATAGGCCAGCGTGCCAGATCACGCATACGCATATTGGTTCCTTTGCAATAAAAATAACAGCCTTTCAAGTGGGGCAGTGTTACACCGATTTGTTTTACTTCGCTGATAGCGGGCATCCGGCGGATTTCATCGTCTACATATTCGGTGATATTGACGGTGATATTACCTCCGTTGCGTTCTGCCCATCCTTTTTGCCACAGATATCCGGCTACTTCGGCTACTTTATTCACCTCTTTGGCCAATTCGGGGCGGTTGTCTAAGATTGATTTCATATCTTTTTTTATTTGATTGTTCATAGAGTCCTGCTATTCATTTTTTACACTGAATGACAGCATGCTACAAATATAGTAATTCTTTTAGAATAAATTAGGGAATACAAGAGAAAAGATAAGAACGACCAGTCCGGTTACCAAAACTGTGATAGTCTGAGTGGATACGCCTTTCCATTCTTTTAACAAGATTCCCCATACGTTACTGAAAGTAACATTCAAAGCCATCAATATACACCATGAGAAGGCTAGCAGCACGGGGCTTCCGGTCAGGAAACTTTTACCCATTTCCAGCCCGAAGAATTGCATATACCATAGTACTCCTGCCAAGGCGCAGAATATCAGGTTATTTCCCCATACATTGCCTTTGGCATAATCGCTCAGGGTCTTGTTGGCTACATTTTGTTGCAGACAGTAAACAGCATTGGTCAAAAAGCCTCCCAATGTTACCAGGAAGATGACAGGAAGTCCTGCATAAAGACCTTCTACGCCTCCTGCCAGCGCAGCTTCCTTGATGGGCGTTCCGGCATCGAGTCCCAAAGCGAAACAGGCGCTCATCACACCTGCCAGCAAGGCTACCAACAGTCCTTTGGTCAGAGCGAAGTCTTTCACTGCCGCACGTTTTTCTTCCTCGCTCATGTTCTTGGCGCGAAGACTGCCGGCATATCCGATAATGGCAATGCCCGACAGGGTGATACATACTCCCAGTAAAAGAATAAGTCCGTTTCCTTCGAACAGGTTTGTTCCGGCAAAGATGGCGGGGAAGAGCGTTCCGAATCCGGCACAAGTACCCAGTGCGATACTTTGCCCTAAGGCTACTCCCAGATAGCGCATGGAAAGGCCGAAGGTGAGGCCGCCCACTCCCCATAATATACCATAAAAGATGCTCATCAGAGCACCTCCCGCTCCCCAAAGGTCAAACAGACTGCCTCCTTGGGGGATACCTAGCAACGCACCTGATAGTGGGAACACTAGCCAGGCGAATACACCTTGTATCAGCCAGAAACTTTCCCAACTCCATTCTTTTACCTTTTTAATAGGTACGTATGAACTGGATTGGCAGAAACTTCCTATGGCGATAATGATTAATCCGATAATGATTTCCATTGTTTATACTCTTTAAAACCACAAATACGTTCTCTGTGGGGCAGGCTTTTGGACTGCCTCTACAGAGGACGATTTTGCGGTTGGGGGTTGATTAGCGTTTAGAAGTAACTTCTGCTTCGTATTTCTCTACTTCTGCAATGAATTCTTCGCCTACGGGTACATTGTTCTTCAAGCAGAACATATCCCATACTGCATTCCAAGGCAAAGCTTTTTCTTCTTCGAGCAGAGCCAGACGTTGGAAACCTTGTCCGTTTGCTTCGTATTCGCGCAGTTTGGCAATCGGTTCCAACAAAGCACGTACCATACATTTCTGAGCCGCACGGCTGCCGATGACGTATGCACCGATACGGTTGATGGAAGCATCGAAATAGTCAAGCCCGTAGTGTACACGGTCCAAAGCGTTGCAACGAACGATTTCGCTGAACAATTCCATTGTGGGGTCGTCCATGATAGTTACGTGGTCTGAATCCCAACGTACGGGGCGGCTTACGTGCAGCATCAATTCAGGAACATACAGCAACAAAGAAGAAACTTTGTCAGCAACACTTTCTGTCGGGTGGAAATGACCGGTATCCAAGGTGATCATCTTGTTGTTCTTGGCGCCATAGCCGATATAGAAGTCATTGGAACCTACTGTATAGCTTTCCAGTCCGATACCGAATACTTTTGATTCGATACAGTCTTTCATATTCTTATACTCTGTTGCGAAAATCTGATCCAGAGAGTCTTTCAACAAAGCACGGTATTTCATGCGGTTTACGGTGATGTCTTTGCTGCCATCGTGTACCCACAGGTTCATGATACAAGGATCGCCTTGGGCTTTACCCATTTCTTCGGCTACGGCACGGCAACGTTTGGTATGTTCAATCCAGAAATTGCGGATACCTTCATCAGGATTTGCCAAAGACAGGTCACCACTTTTGGGATGTGAGAATGAAGTAGAGTTGAAATCCAGTTTCATGTTGTTTTCCTTACCCCATTCAATCCAGCTCTTGAAATGTTCGGGTTCTACTTCGTCACGATCTACTACTTTCCCTTGAAAATCGCCATAGATTTCGTGCAGATTCAAACGGTGGGTACCCGGTATGTATGAAGCGGCTTTCAGAATGTCTGCACGCAGTTCGTCGATGTTGCGGGCTTTGCCGGGATAGTTGCCTGTAGCCTGGATACCACCGGTCAATGAACCAGCCTGAACTTCAAAACCGGTAACATCGTCTGCTTGCCAGCAATGCAGTGACAGGTGGAAGTTCTGCATGGTTTCCATCACTTTTTCTGTGTCGACACCTACAGCGGCATAACGCTCTTTTGCAATCTCATACGCTTTATTAATCAATTCTTCTTTCATGATATTATTTGTTTAATGAATAAATTTCAAGGTGAATATTAAATGTCTTCTCTATAATGAGCTAAATACGTTTTATATGCTTCTTCCCATTCTTCGGCTTGCTGGGGTTCGAAGGAAACGGTTTCTATGGAAGTGCTGATCAGTTGGCGCATGGCCGCAATGTCGCTGACCAGTCCGTTGGCTTTTGCCTGCAACATAATGTTTCCGATGGCTGTTCCTTCACTGGGACCTGCTACAACAGGTACGCCTACTGCATTACAAGTGAACTGGTTCAACAGATTGTTTCGTGAGCCGCCACCAATAATGTGCAGCTTTTCGATGGGGAACGGGGCCATTTGCTGCAAATAGCCGAATATTTGTTTGTAGCGCAGGGCAAGGCTGTCGAAAATGCAACGGGTGATTTCGCCGTAACTCTGTGGCACAGGTTGGTTGGTTTCCTTACAATAATGCCCGATGGCTTGAATCATGGATGTCGGATTGGCGAAACAGGGAGCGTCGGGATTGATCACACTGCGGAAAGCGGGAACTGCCAGAGCGGCATCTATCAGTTCTGTATAAGAATAGTTGTTGGTTGCCTCCCATTCCTTGCGGCAGCGTTCCAACAGCCACATGCCGCAGATGTTTTTCAGGAACCGGGTCGTTCCTTCCACTCCTCCCTCGTTTGTGAAGTTCTGTTCGAAGCTTTCCTTGTTTATAATGGCATCTTTCACTTCAATTCCCATCAGACTCCACGTGCCTGAGCTCAGATAAGCGAATCTTTCATTTTGCGCTGGTACGGCTGCTACGGCTGATCCTGTGTCATGACCGGCAACGGCAATGACTGGAATAGCCCCCAGACCTGTGATCTTTTGCACTTCTTCTGTCAGCACTCCGATAGGTTCTCCCGGGAAAACGAAACGGCCGAATTGCTCTTCCTTGATCCCTGCTACATCCAGCAGTTCCTTTTCAAAGCGTTTGGTACGCGGATTCAACATTTGAGAGGTGGAAGCGATGGTATATTCTGTTACCATCTTACCTGTGAGCATATAGCTTAAAGCATCCGGCATGAACAGTATTTTATCTGCCGCTTCCAAGGCCGAGCAATGATTGCGGTGAAGAGTTGACAGTTGGAACAGAGAATTGAAATTCATAATCTGAATTCCGGTAATGTCATATACCCGTTCACGGGAAATATGGGTGAAATATTCTTCGGGTGCGCCTACAGTGTGTGGGTCACGATAGCAGTAAGGATTGCGAAGCAATTCTCCGTCTTTGCCCACTAATACAAAATCCACTCCCCAAGTATCGATACCGATGGACCGGATAGGTAAATTGTCTTTTGCTACGACTTTCAGCCCTCTGATGATTTCATTGTATAGGGCGTAAATATCCCAATAACAATGTCCTCCGGTTTCTATAATATGGTTGGGGAAACGAGTCAGTTCTTTCAACTCCATTTTGCCTTCTCCCAGACAACCTAAGATGGTACGTCCGCTGGTGGCTCCCAGATCTACCGCAAAGAAATAAGTGTGTTCCATGCCTTTAATTTTGATTTTAAGGAATTAATAGTGCTACAAAAATAGATTATTCTCCCGAAAGTCGCCCTTGTTTTTTTGATATTATAACTGTTGGATTTGGTTGTACCTGTCGTAAAACATAATATTGTCACTTTTTTAGGAAGATTCTTGGCGAAATGACGGAATATCAAGGCCTTCGCCATATATAGCGGGATAAGGTTAGGAGTAATTATGGGGAAAATTACACAGCATGTTGTTTTTTTGTTGGCTGGTTGTGGCTGTAAGCGTCAGTGCTTGGGCTGCAAGAGAAGATATGTCATTCGTGACTTTTGCTGACCCTTATAGACCGGATTTTTGCTAAAAACTTGCATAAAAGCGTAAAAATATTCCTCTTTTTGTATCTATATTCCCAAATATTCCGTAATTTTGCCCCCGAATCAGAATAATTATGCAGTATGAAGAGCAAGAATAGCAGACTTGATGCCATTAAGATTATTATTTCGAGCAAAGAAATAGGTAGTCAGGAAGAGTTGTTGCAGGAATTGTCGAAAGAAGGATTCCAATTGACACAAGCTACTTTGTCACGTGATTTGAAACAGTTGAAAGTGGCGAAGGCAGCCAGTATGAACGGGAATTATGTATATGTATTACCCAATAATACCATGTACAAACGCATGACCGAGCAACATTCGGCCGGTGAGATGTTGATGCATAATGGATTTATTTCCATTGAATTCTCGGCTAATCTGGCAGTTATCAAGACTCGTCCCGGATATGCGAGCAGCCTGGCATACGATATTGACAGCCGGAACTTTGACGAAATATTGGGAACTATCGCCGGAGATGACACCATCATGCTTGTGGTTCGTGAAGGCTGCACAAGAGCAGGGGTGAAAAATGCACTTGCGTTGATTATACCGAATATACAGTAAAATAATATAGATTAAAGAAGGAAATGGATGTTAAACAAGTGGATGTGATGGTGGCGGATGCCTCACATGAAGTTTACGTTGATAAAATTTTAGATACCATCAGGGAAGCAGCTAAGGTACGCGGAACGGGCATCGCAGAACGCACGCATGAATATGTAGCGACGAAGATGAAAGAAGGAAAGGCGATTATCGCTTTATGTGGAGAGGATTTTGCAGGTTTTACCTACATTGAGTCATGGGGGAACAAACAATATGTAGCGACCTCGGGTTTGATTGTACATCCCAATTATAGGGGCTTGGGACTCGCTAAGCGTATAAAGGCGGCTTCGTTCCGCTTGGCGCGTTTGCGATGGCCTAAGGCAAAGATATTCAGTCTGACCAGTGGGGCGGCAGTCATGAAAATGAATACGGAATTGGGATATGTTCCCGTAACTTTTAATGAGCTGACTGACGATGAATCTTTCTGGAAAGGTTGTGAAGGATGTACCAATCACGATATATTAGTGGCAAAGAATCGTAAGTTTTGTATTTGTACAGCCATGCTTTACGATCCGGCTTTGCACGAGGAGGACACTATTTAATAAATTAAAAATTAAGAATTAAAAATGAAAGGATGGTTGCGCGTTCATGCGCTTGTTTTTCAATTTTTAATTCTCAATTAAAACAATATCATTATGGAAGAAAAGAAGAAAAAAGTTGTAGTGGCGTTCAGTGGGGGGCTTGATACCTCTTTCACTGTAATGTATCTGGCTAAGGAAAAAGGGTATGAAGTGTATGCAGCTTGTGCAAACACCGGTGGCTTCAGTGCGGAACAACTGAAGCAGAATGAAGAGAACGCTTACAAACTGGGTGCTGTGAAATATGTGACACTGGATGTAACTCGGGAATACTATGAAAAGAGCTTGAAATATATGGTATTCGGTAACGTGCTCCGTAACGGTACTTATCCTATTTCTGTCAGTTCCGAACGTATCTTCCAAGGATTGGCTATAGCACGTTATGCGAATGAGATAGGTGCGGACGCTATCGCACACGGATCGACCGGTGCCGGTAATGACCAGATCCGTTTCGATATGACTTTCCTGGTACTGGCTCCTGGGGTTGAAATCATTACGCTGACCCGTGACATGGCATTAAGCCGTCAGCAGGAAATCGATTATTTGAACGAACATGGTTTTGCGGCTGACTTTACAAAATTGAAATATTCTTATAATGTAGGCCTTTGGGGAACTTCTATCTGTGGCGGGGAAATATTGGACTCTGCGCAAGGTTTGCCCGAAAGCGCTTATTTGAAACAAGTGACTAAGGAGGGAAGCGAGCAGCTTCGTCTTACCTTTGAAAAAGGTGAGCTGAAAGCTGTTAATGACGAGAAGTTTGACGATCCTATCAAGGCTATTCAGAAAGTGGAGGAGATCGGCGCACCTTACGGTATCGGGCGTGACATGCACGTGGGAGATACCATTATCGGTATCAAAGGCCGCGTGGGGTTCGAGGCTGCCGCTCCGATGCTGATTATCGGCGCTCATCGTTTCCTTGAAAAATATACGTTGAGCAAATGGCAGCAATATTGGAAAGACCAGGTTGCCAACTGGTATGGAATGTTCCTGCATGAAAGCCAGTATCTGGAACCGGTAATGCGCGATATTGAGGCCATGTTACAGGAGTCCCAGCGTAATGTGAACGGTACGGCTATCTTGGAACTCCGTCCGCTTTCATTCTCTACCGTGGGTGTTGAATCGAAAGATGATCTGGTGAAAACCAAATTCGGTGAATACGGTGAAATGCAGAAGGGCTGGACGGCGGAGGATGCCAAAGGCTTTATCAAAGTGACTTCTACACCTTTGCGTGTTTATTATAATAACCACAAGGACGAAGAAATTTAATAAGTATGATTAAAGTAGGAATTATCGGTGGGGCAGGTTATACGGCAGGCGAATTGATCCGTCTGCTGATCAATCACCCCGATGTAGACATAAAGTTTATAAATAGCAGCAGTAACGCCGGCAATAAGATTACCGACGTACATGAGGGGCTCTATGGTGAAACGGATTTGGTTTTTACCGACGAACTTCCTTTGGATGAGATTGATGTATTGTTCTTCTGTACGGCTCATGGGGATACGAAGAAGTTCATGGATAGCCACAACGTACCCGAGGATTTGAAAATCATCGACCTCAGCATGGATTACCGCATCAAGAGTGACGATCATGACTTCATTTATGGTCTGCCGGAACTGAACCGCCGTGCTATCTGCCATAGCAAGCACGTGGCCAATCCGGGATGTTTTGCTACTTGTATCCAGCTGGGTCTGTTGCCGCTGGCCAAACATCTGTTACTGAACGGGGATGTGATGGTAAATGCCATCACCGGAAGCACAGGGGCAGGGGTGAAACCGGGTGCTACCAGCCATTTCAGCTGGCGTAATAATAATATGAGCATCTATAAACCGTTTTCTCATCAGCATGTTCCCGAAATCAAGCAGTCATTGAAGCAGTTGCAGAACAGCTTCGATGCTGAAATAGATTTCATCCCTTACCGGGGCGATTTCCCGCGTGGTATCTTTGCTACTTTGGTTATCAAGTGCAAAGTGGAACTGGAAGAATTGGTGAAGATGTATCAAGATTACTATGCCGAGGATTCTTTTGTTCATATTGTAGATAAAAATATAGACTTGAAGCAGGTGGTGAACACCAACAAGTGTCTGATTCATCTGGAGAAACATGGCGATAAGCTGCTGGTGATCTCTTGTATTGACAACTTGTTGAAAGGTGCGAGCGGACAAGCGGTTCATAACATGAATCTCATGTTCAATCTGGAAGAGACTGTAGGGCTGAAGCTGAAACCGTCTGCTTTTTAATGAAAAAGAGATTATGAAATTATTCGATGTATATCCTCTTTTTGACATAAACATTGTCAAAGGGAAAGGTTGCCATGTATGGGATGATCAAGGTACGGAATACCTTGATCTGTATGGCGGCCATGCAGTTATCTCTATCGGTCACGCGCATCCGTACTATGTGGAGATGATAAGCAACCAGGTGGCACAGTTGGGATTTTATTCTAATTCGGTGATTAACAAGTTGCAGCAGGAAGTGGCAGACCGTTTGGGGAAACTTTCGGGCTACGATGATTATCAATTGTTCTTGATAAACAGTGGAGCCGAGGCAAATGAAAATGCGTTGAAACTGGCCTCTTTCTATAATGGCCGTAAGCGTGTGCTTTCTTTTTGTAAAGCATTTCATGGTCGTACTTCGCTGGCGGTGGAGGTAACCAACAATCCGAAAATAATAGCTCCGATTAATGATAACGGTCATGTGACTTATCTGCCTTTGAACGATATAGAAGCGGCTAAGGCGGAACTGGCAAAAGGAGATGTTTGTGCGGTGATAATCGAAGGTATTCAGGGAGTAGGAGGCATTCAAGTTCCGGAAGTGAAATTCTTGGAGGAACTGAGCAAGGCTTGTGAAGAAGCGGACGCTGTCCTGGTTCTGGATGAAATACAATCCGGTTACGGACGTAGCGGTAAGTTCTTCGCTCACCAACACGCAGGCATCCGCCCCGATATGATTACGGTAGCCAAAGGAATTGGCAATGGTTTCCCGATGGCCGGCGTTCTGATCAGCCCGAAATTCAAGCCGGTATATGGACAATTGGGGACAACTTTTGGTGGAAACCATCTGGCTTGTGCGGCTGCCATTGCAGTGCTTGATGTCATGAAAGGTGAGAATCTGATAGAGAACGCTGCCCGGGTGGGCGCTCATCTGCTGAAAGAATTAAAGCAGTTCCCGCAAATAAAAGAGGTGCGTGGCGAAGGTTTGATGATTGGTATGGAGTTTGAGGAGCCGGTCAAGGAATTGCGTCGTCGCCTGCTGTTCGAACAGAAAGTATTTACCGGAGTCAGTGGTACTAATGTCATTCGTCTGCTTCCCCCTTTGTGCCTTACTATGGCAGAGGCTGATGAATTTATCGGACGCTTTCGTAAAGTGCTGGTATAAGCCGGAGATTCCGGAAGAATAATAATCAGCGAAAGAAAATAAAGCCTCGTCAGGAAACATTTCGGTTCCGGCGGGGTTTTATTTTGTATTCTTCCTCTCGGGCGGAAAACTCACATTCATCCCCTATTCGGCTCATCCTCTTCAAAGTCGTTTTATTTTTAGCTTTTCATCGTGCGTTCTTCTCTTTTTTCTTTTATCTTTGTAGCCATAGACTTAATCTTTTAATAATATGAAAGTAGCAATTATAGGTGCGGGAAATATGGGAGGAGCCATTGCCCGCGGCCTTGCCCAAGGCACAATTATTCCGGCGAGTGATGTAACAGTAGCCGATCCGTTCAGCGGAAGTCTGGAAACTTTGCAGGCGGATTATCCGGAGATTAATGTAACAACGGAAAATCCGAAAGCGATAAAGGATGCCGATATCGTTATTCTGGCAGTGAAGCCATGGCTGATAGATCAGGTATTGAGCGTGATTCATCTGACTCCCCAGCAGGTATTGGTTTCTATCGCAGGGGGCGTAACCTTCGAACAGCTGGTGAAGAGTGTAGGCCCGGAACAGACCATATTCCGTCTGATACCCAACACCGCTATTTCTCAGTTGGAAAGTATGACCTTGATATCCAGTCGTAATGCCAGTAAGGAACAGGAACAACTGATGCTGGATATCTTTAATGAATTGGGCCTGGCTATGCTTATTCCCGAAAGTCAGATGGCTGCTACTACGGCTTTGACCTCATGCGGTATAGCATACGTGTTGAAATATATTCAGGCGGCTATGCAGGCGGGTATCGAATTGGGCATTTATCCGAAGAATGCGCAGAAAATGGTGGCCCAGTCGGTAAAAGGAGCTGCTTCACTGATCTTGAACAACGATACTCATCCCAGTGTGGAGATAGACAAGGTATGCACTCCCGGTGGCATGACTATCAAGGGCATTAATGAATTGGAACACGAAGGATTTGATTCAGCGATTATTAAAGCGATGAAAGCTTGTCTGAAATAGAGACGAATTTGTTAAAATGGCGTGGATAACACGATTCTTCTTTTTTTTAGGCATTGTGTTATCTACGTTCTATAGAAGCCTTTTTTACAGGTTTAATATAAAAATATTTTCACTTCTTTGCTTCTGGTTTCATTTTTCATGTTATCTTTGTTATAAAAGATAAGATCTAAATTAAAAGAGAACTATGATAAACACAGAATTGTTTAAAGAGGTGTCACCTCTGTCGGCCAAGGACTGCTTTATCTTGATAGAGCGTCAGAAATCGAATTTTAATTTCCCTATACATATACATCCCGAGTGCGAACTGAATTATATTGAAAATGCCAAAGGTGCGCAGCGCATTGTTGGCGATTCAATAGAGGAAATAGATGAAGAAGAGTTGGTACTTGTGACGAACCCGAAATTGGAGCATGCCTGGATGGATCATCATAAAACATCGCAGAATATTCATGAAATAACGATTCAGTTTCATTCGGATCTGCTGACTGAGGCATTTCTGAACAAGAACCAGATGATTAGTATTCAGCAGCTTTTCCGTCGTGCGGAGAAAGGGGTGGTGTTCAGTCGGGAGACAATAGCGAAAGTCCGTCCGTTGCTAAAGATTTTAACCTGCGAGAATGATAGTTTCTACTCCTTGATAAAGCTGCTTGTTATTCTTCATGAATTATCATTGGATAAAGGAATGCGCGAACTGTCAACGGGTCAGTTTGCCGCCAATACCGTTTCCAAGGAGCATAATGACACGAGGCTTAATAAGGTGGTAGATTACCTCAACCAGCATTTCCCGGAAGTGATCCGTCTTTCGGACGTGGCCGAAATGATGAATATGAGTGAGGCGTCTTTCTGTCGTTTTATCAAACAGCATACTTCTAAAAGTTTTATTGACTTTCTTACAGACATCCGTCTGGGAGCCGCTTCACGTGCTCTGATTGATTCCTCCTTGTCGATAGCAGAAATAGGATACGACTGCGGTTTTAATAATCTGTCCAATTTCAACCGTATCTTTAAGAAGAAAAAAGGGCTTACTCCCAGAGAATTCCGTGACAATTACCGTAAAAACAAGACTATTATTTAAAGGAGACAGAATCGTACGGTTATTGCCAAACCGGATGGGGGATCGTATACTTTCAGCCGTTTGCTTCCTTGGGCAGCACTTCATTATCAAAGTTTGACCAATAAAGGAGTTCAGATCAATTTTGAAAACGGAAAACTATACATGCCCCATTATGTTCGGATTGCCAATGAATAAAGGGATGCAGGCAAATAGGTTGCCCCAAAAGTGACGGAGAACGAATTATTTTATTAATGAGTATCGTGTTCCACCATTCTGTCTCTTCTTGTATACATACATTTCTATCTTTAAATTCTTCTTTTATTTGAAGTGACAAGTATTTTTTCTACGTTCTTATATTCTGATGGAATTTCATTGGTTTATGATTGGAAACTATTTGTGTTATAATTTGAAAGTTTCCATCTTTGTCATTACCTAATTAATCTATTTTCTAACCTTAAAAACTAATGGAATGAAGAAACTTTCTTATTTATTTGCTGTTTCGGCCTCTGTTGCATGTTTATTGTCTTGTACAGATGTGAGTGAAGATATCATTATGAAGACGGATTTTGTAAGTATGGGCTATTTATAAACATTGTGGGCTAGAAGTTTGACCTCTTTGTTGACCATGTTATAATACTAATAAACTTATAAAGAAAAATATTATGAAAACGAAATTGTATGTATTATTAGCGAGTGTTTTGTTTTTAATGAGTTGTGGTGAAGAATTTGCTTTAGAAGACAAATCTTTAAATGAACCTATTTCTGATTCGTCTGTTAAGTATACAGAAGGAGTTGTCTATCCTTTGGTTGATAAATCTATAGCTCGTTCGGGAACACTTGAATCTAATTGGGAAATGATTGAAAAGGTAACTTTACCATCAGGCATTTCTGTTACTACCCCTTGGGCGAATTATGCTTCAGGTGATATTCCTGTTGATGTGATGAGAGATATTAAAGCGGAAGATGGTTGGGAATTAATTGCTCATACGATGACTCCTAATAATGAGCAAGGGCATAATTATTTAATATTTCATAATTTCACTACTGGTATTTTGAAAGTTTTCTATTATTTGGAAAATTATCAAACAAATAATATGGGAATTTGGCGTCTTCAATTTGATGGGGGCGTGCAGAAATACTTTAACTTTGCAGATCAAGTTGCAGATCCTATTTGCTATGATGGTGATAGAACTTCTATAGATGTTACTAATTTCACAGAGAAAGCTTCAAAGGGTTTTTCTGTTGGATGGAATTGTTTTCAGGTTGAGCTAGCTTATGATCCGTTGCCCTTATGTACTAGTCTGAGGATTTCTGCCATAAATTATAATGTTCAAAATATGAATTTGGGTGGAGAGTACGATAGTGCGACGAATGGTATGTTGATTACTAAATCTAGTTCTACTCCATTTTCTTCAATGACTAATGGTGTTGCAAACCTAGCGGGGAATAGTGCAGAAAAATGGTATAATAATAAATTTGGAAAGAACTTGACCGAAAGTAATAGTAGAGAAGCTATTGCTGGTATTGTAGCTGCTGGTGCTAAGTTTTTATTAAATTCATTAGTGTCCAGATTTAAAAAAGAAACTACCACTACACAAGATATTCAATTAAAGACTCACGGAACTATTAATTTAAGCGGAACTATTAATATGGAAAATCCTAGTCCTGTAAAGTCTATTGTTTTGAATACTGGATCCTTAGGTGATTTGGGAGCTTGGAATTTAAGAAACTGGCCTGTGACAAAAATATATCATCATGCCTTTTTGCATCACATTGAAGGTGATAATTATTTTTATAAGGTACAATGGAGTGATAATATTTGTACAGTTATAATGAATCCAAAATTAGAAGAAAAGTTAATAAGTAGTGATACTTCTTGTGATTTAATTGAATATACTAAGGGCGCTCCAGAATGTAGTTATAACAATAGTAGTTTTGACCGGGGAATATTAGGAGAATCAAGCCAGGAATATATGATTACTAATGGAGAAATTTTACATAATGACAATAATGTGACAATTATTTATAGAGGCGGTTTGACTTCTTCTTATATAAATATTAAAATGAATAATTATATACCTTCTTTGGGAGGAGTTCCACAAGAATGTGATATGAACCGCTTTCAGGTAAGTTGTGGATATGGTAAGATGAATCGTTTTATGAGAGTAATAATTGACAATGAAATTTCTATAAACAATAAACGTACTATTGTAACAAATGTTAAGACGTATCTTCCTAGATATGAATGGGATTATTAGTCTTCTGTTTTGCAATATTCTGTTTGCAAATGTAGTCTATCTACGGATATAATTTAAAGCTGTCTTTAGATATTGAAGAAGGTGTGCATTTTGACACACCTTCTCTTTGAAACTCACCTGCGAAATCGTGGGGAAGACTTTCGCTTTTAAAGAACCGTTTTGTTCTTCGGACAGGTTATACTTCCGGAAGTATCCTTGATGTATCAGTTTCACTAAGAAGTTGTAGGTGTTTATATCCTTGTCTTATGTATAACAGACCGCTTATAAAGTGATTATGTGGTTGTAATAAAAACTTGCTCTCACTTATGCCCTCATTAAGTTTCGAAATGTATTTCCGTATGATACGCTTGCTGTCAGATATATATTCTTTTTATAGGTTGTTCCGGTTTGATATATAGTAGAGTGTTATACGAAATCCCGGCAGCTGTAAAAAACATCAAGAGGTTTTTAAAAAAGCTCGTCATCCTTTTAAAAAAGCTCCTGTTCTTTTTTTAAAAGCTCGTCATCTTTTTTTTGAGAGCGGTGAACTCGCCGCCATCCCTCCCAGAGTTTGCAAAAGTGCTGCCACTGCTACCACCCATTCCACTGAAAGCACCATGGATAGGGCGTTTTGACGGGTGGTGGCAGCATCTTTTTTTATGTGGAAAAAAGGGCTGCTGCCACCACTTTTGTCTGTTCTTTCCGGCAGCTTGATGCTTCCGTGCAGCATTGTCAGGGCCGAAGGTTCCGACTACTGATGTGTACGGTCCGCCTTGTTCGTTCGTATGAACACGTACATGGACTAGGAGTTTCAACCGGTTCCGTCAGGGTGGAACTACAGTTCCGTCAGGATTGTAACTGTGGTTCTGTTGGGCTGGAACTGGAGTTCCGCTGTGTTGTAACTCTGTTCTTGTCGGGCCGCAACTGGACTCTCGTCGGGTTGCAGCTGGTGTCCTGTCCTTCAGTGGGCTCCGTCCTGTCGGTCCGGTTTCCGGTTTCTACGTGTCCGTATCCTCCTCCTTTTCCCGGCGTGTGGTCCTCCTCCGCCTCCTGTATCTTCTCCCTCCTCCGGTCGTTTTGGGATAAAAAATAGTTAAAATTGGTGGCAGCAGCCCATTTTAGCACATAAAAAAAGCTGCTGCCACTACCCACTAAAACGCCTTATCCATGGTGGTTTCAGTAGAAAGGGTGGTAGCAGTGGTAGCAGCTTTTTAAAACTCTGAGAGGGGAGGGGCGAGTTCAAATTAAGAATGCGACAGTTGGCGAAAATAGGGTAGGGAGGCCTGATGTTATATTGTCACCTGCTGATACTATCCGTTCATCTGATATTTTTATTTCAGTGATTTTTATTTTCAGATTAAGTATTCTTCTTGCCTGCATTGAGTTTTGGGGCTTTAATTGTTTTTTGATAGGAAGAAATATGTTTCTTGCAAGGCGCACGCTTAATCAAGGTATCCTTTTTTAGTAAAATTTGAATCCTGCTTTATATATATAAGGAAGTATAGACAGAATTCTTTTTTATGAAATGTCAAAGAGGTAAAATTGATAAGATTTCATTATTTAGTGCTTGAATTGTATTTGTTTCCATTTGTTTTATTTGAGACCTTTGTACCATACAAAATTGGTTTGGAAATGGGGATTGCATTTACTTTGTTTGAACCATTTTATGTTAACCTTGAAAATAGCATTAAAAGGAAAAAATATTATATAACTAAAATCTAATTTGTATTATGAAAAAACTGACATTCCTAGTCTTTTTGTTGTTCGCATGGACGCAACTCTTTGCTCAGCAAATGTCCATTACGGGAAAAGTTACAGATGAAGACGGTATACCTATGCCGGGCGTTAATGTGGAAGTGAAGAACGCCACCACAGGAACAATAACCGATTTGGACGGAAATTTTGCTATTAAAGTGGGAAAAGGTAAAATATTGACTTTCTCTTTTATCGGTTATGAGAACATTTCTCAAAAAGTAATTTCCGAGAAACCTTTGTCTATTGTAATGAAAGAGAGTTCTGTCTTGGTGGATGAAGTCGTAGTTACCGCTCTTGGAATTAAGAAGGAAAAGAAAGCGCTGGCCTATTCTGTAACAGAAGTCAAAAGTGATGATTTAAACCGAGTGAAGGTCTCTAATATTGCTAATGGCTTGGTCGGTAAAGTGGCCGGTGTCAATGTGGTTAAACCCGCTTCCGGGGTGATGGGCTCCAGCCGTATTACGATTCGTGGTAATGGTTCATTAAGTGGGGGTAACCAGCCTTTGTATATTATTGATGGTGTCCCCATGGATAATGGTGGATACGGACAAGCCGGAGAGTGGGGCGGATATGATGGAGGTGATGGAATTTCATCCATTAATAGTGAGGATATTGAAAGTATGAGTGTGCTGAAAGGTGGAACAGCGGCAGCGTTGTATGGCTCTAGAGCAGCTAACGGGGCTATTGTTATTACAACAAAGAGAGGTACAGCCGGTAAAATAAGGGTGGAGTACAATATGTCTTATACAAAAGATAATCCGATTCTTAAAAATGATGATTTTCAATGGGAATACGGATGTGGTGCTAATGGAATGAATGCCAATCAGTTGGCTAGAGCTATGGCACCTCAATATGGCATGACACCTGAGATGGCTGATAAATTGTTGGCTCCGACTTTGGCTAAACAAATGAGTGTAATGAGTTATGGTAGTAAACTGGATGGCTCTGATGTTACACAATATGATGGTGAAATGCGTCCTTATGTGGCAGCCGGAAAGAATAATTTCAAGGACTTTTATGATAATGCTTGGTCTTTAACTAATAATATTGCAGTTTCGGGCGGTAATGAAAAAATTCAGTTCCGTGTGGCTGCCGGTGACCAGCGCTATCATGATATGCAGCCTAACTCGAAGTTGGAACGTAACAACATTACTTTAAATTTAAGTTCTAAACTTAACGAGCATTTCGCTTTGAAAGCTAATGTGATGTATGTGCGCGAAAGAGCGAAAAACCGCCCTAATCTGGGTGATATTACTGCTAATGCTAATGCTTCTTTGTGGATGCTGGCACCCAATTATGCTCTGTCGGATATCAAAACAACAAATGAGGATGGAACCGAATTTGAGATAAGTGATCAGGGATACGTCAGTAATCCATATTTTGTGGCGTATAAAAATCAACAGAGTGATGCCAAGGATCGTGTGATAGGTTCTATTGAAGCTCAGTATAATTTTACTCCGAACTGGTATCTTCGGGGGCGTGCCGGTGGTGATGTGATCAATCGTCGTGCCGAAAGTGTGACCCCTTGGGGAACAGCACGTGGTTCGGTAAGGGAAGGCAATATATCAAACAGCTCAATTTCTCATGGGGAGTTTAATGCTGAGGCTATTGCGGGATATACGGATTCTTTTAAGGAAGGATTATTTAATGTGAATGCTTTTATAGGATGGAATACAATGGCTACATGGTCAAATTCTACCAGCTCCTATGGTGATAAATTTATTGTGCCAGGATTTAACACGATTAATAATACCAAAACGACTTCGGGTGGACATTCTAGTTCTGAAAGCTATATAAATTCTTTATTCGGACAGGCTGAATTTTCGTATCATAGTATGGTATATCTTACAGTGACAGGACGTAATGACTGGTTCTCGGCTTTGTCTTACAAAGGCAAAACAACTCCCAATCATATTTTTTATCCTTCTGTAGGAGTAGGCTTTATTGTTAGTGAAGCGATTGAAATGCCTTCTTGGCTTCCTTATTTGAAGCTGCGTGGCTCATGGGCTGAATCAGGAGGATCTATCGGAGCTTATGGTTTAGGGTTGACGTATGATTATGGGGAAGCTTATAGAAATTATCCGGTAGGCTCAGTCAGCAATGGAACGATCCCTAATATCAACTTGAAACCGTTGACTTCTATTTCTTACGAAGGTGGTTTTGAGGCCCGATTCTTCGATAATCGTTTTGGGATAGATTTCACTTATTATGTACGAAATACGAGTGATGATATTGTCAGTGCCGGTATATCCAATGCTTCTGGATATGGAAGCGTAAAAATAAATGCAGGCAAGGTACACAATCATGGTATTGAATTATTGTTGACCGGAACTCCTGTCCGTACGCGTCACTTTACATGGGATACTTCATTTAATTTTGCTTATAACAAGAGTGAGATAAAGCGTATCACTGATGATATTTCTGAATTTATATTGGAAACCGCCCGTACGGGACATTCTTCAGATGATTGCGGTCCGGCATGGATTTACCAAGAAGTAGGACAGCCTTACGGCATTATTAAAGGAGTTCCTTTCAAACGTAATGATAAGGGTGAAATCATGTATAAAAACGGTATCCCGATGAAGGGTGAAATTACAAAATTGGGTGAAAGTGTCCATCCTTATACATTAGGCTTTAGTAATACTTTTGCTTTGAACGACTTTACATTGAGTATCTTGATTGACGCGAAGATTGGTGGAGATGTATATTCTCAGACAAATGCACATATGATTAGCTTTGGTCGTCATATTGATACACTGCCCGGACGAGAAGACGGTGTGATCGGACAGGGGGTAAAAGAAGACGGTGTGACTCCTAATGATGTGAAAGTTTCTGCAATGCAATATTATCGTGCTTTATCCGGAATAACCGAAAATTGTGTATATGATGCTTCTTATGTGAAATTGCGGGAATTGTCATTCGGGTATAATTTCCCGAAAAAGTGGATTGGTAAATGGGGGCTTTCAGCTTTATCCTTATCTGTCGTTGGACGTAATTTATGGAATATTTATGATAAGTTACCTTTGGTGGATCCGGAGTCTTCATTCAATAATGGAAATGCACAGGGATTTGAATCTTATGGATTACCGGCAACACGGAGTTTCGGGTTTAATTTGAACATCAAATTTTAAAAGAAAGGAAGATTATGTATTCTAAAATAACTAAAACAGTAATATTGTTGACCTTGGTAGGTGCTGCTTGTTCTTGTGATTTTGCGGAGTTGAATGTTGATCCTAATAGTCCTACATCTATTGAACCGGGACCGTTGTTGACTTATACTCAAATGCATACTACTACAGGAGGAATTTCTAAAAATATTCAGGTAGGTTCCTGTATGATGATGGTGCAGCAAACGGCAACTTTGCGTCTGGATATGCCCGGTGACAAATATTATCAGATGGGATCGTATGCAAATACGATGTTTGATGATACTTACAATGGTTTGATTAAGAATTGGAGGGAACTGGAAATACGTGCCGCTTCCGAACCTAAGTATGAAAATATACTTGGTGTGACTAAAATCTGGGGGGCGTATCTGTTTCAGCGTTTGACAGATTTGTATGGTAACATTCCTTATTCGGAGGCAGGACTGGGGTACTATGACCAGATTTATAAGCCTAAATATGACAAGCAGGAAGATATTTACAAGGATATGATTCAATCGGTAAAGATGGGGATTGAATTGCTGGATGAGAGTAAACCGAAAATAGAAGGAGATTTGTTTTATGACGGGAATATTGCCAAATGGAAGAAGTTTGGAGGCTCTCTGTTGCTTCGTTTAGGAATGCGTCTCACTGAGGTGGCACCCGAATTGGCCAAAGAAACAGTAGCGGCGGCTTTACAATACGGAGTGATGGAAACTCCTGATGATATGTGTAAACTGGTTCACGCCGATGGAGGTAAGGACGCTTTCAAGAATCCGTTGAGCCTGCGTTTCCTGGATGATAAGTTTGTAGAGAATGATGCTATTAAAATCAGCAAAACGTTTATGGATTATCTGAAGAAAACCAATGATCCTAGAATAAAAGTATATTGCTCGTTAAAAGATGGAAATAATGAGGTGGAGAAGCAATTCGGACTTCCCAACGGTTATGATAACAATACTATTCCTTCTGCAGGAGATGTTTTTGTAGGACTTGAGAATACATCTAATTTTAATACCAATACAATTTTGCGGATGGATGCTCCGACCTTGTTTTTGTTGCCTTCTGAAAGTAAGTTGTTGTTGGCGGAAGCTGCATTGAGAGGATGGATTTCAGGAGATGCCGGCACGTTGTTTAAAGAAGCTGTAACTTGTTCGATGAAAGAGCAGGATGTTGCTTATGGTGTTTCTGTTCCGGAGGCTGAAATTGAGGCTTATCTGGCACAAGATCTTCTTGAAGAAGCTACGGATATGGAAAGTAAGATGAAGGTGATAGGCGAACAGTATTGGGTAGCTACTTTTATGAATGGCTATGAAAGTTATGCAAACTGGCGCCGTACAGGATACCCGGTATTGACGCCTGCAAACTATGTAGGAAATCAGAGCAATGGACAGATTCCCAGACGATTGACTTATTCGGTGTCTGAATATACGATTAATAAAGCCAATGTGGAAGCGGCTGTGCAGCAGCAAGGCGCTGACGAGGTAACTACACATGTATGGTGGGATAAGAATTGATTGTTAACTATTAATATTTAGAATTATGAGAACTAAAAAATTATTTGTAGGATTGTTTGTTTCTTTGGGATTGGCAGCATGTACAGATGTGGAGATCTTAGACGAAGGGGCTAAAGATGTTACAGGAGTACAAAGTCGTGGTCTGCTATCTAATGAAGTCAATATTAATTGGAATGAAGAACATCAGGTAATTGATGGTTTTGGGGTTGCTCAGGCAGGGTGGTCTGCTGAATTGTTTACATATCCTCAAAGAGATGAGGTCGCTTCATTGCTTTTCGGTGAAAACGGATTGGATATAAATATGTTGCGTGGACAGGTTTTTCCTCATTATTGGGATAGCGAGGCAGATTCTACTTTTCATATAGAAGATGATGTAGATATGCCTTTGAGTGATCCTTATTTTCAGACTGCTACAGCCGATGACTTGGATAGGAGAGGGCAGTTGTGGGTCAGCAAAGTCGCCTATAAGAATTATAATGTGGACAAACTCTTTTTTAGCACATGGACACCGCCTGCCTTTATGAAAACGAATGGTGCACGTCAGCAAGGAAGTTTGAAGCCTGAATCGTATCAAATGTTTGCTAACTATTTGGCAGGCTTTTGTAAGGCGTATAAACAGGCAGGATTGGACGTGTACGCCATGTCTCCTGTCAATGAACCGAATTTTGCAACACCGGATTGGAATTCTTGTAAATGGGAAGAAGCTGACTTGGCTAAGTTTATAGTGGAAAATATGGGTCCTACTTTCCAAAGGGAAGGATTGGATACCAAAATTGTGTTCGGTGAAGTTGCCCAATGGTCAACTTTGCTTTTGGGACAGCTCAATCTTGTTTCTGCAAAGAAATATGTGGAGAATGTTATAAAGGCTGATGAAAGAGTTGTGGAATATGCAGATGTGGCTGCTGGTCATGGATATGATTTGCCCAATATTCCTTATGAATTCCCGATAGAACCTTATGATGTGGCTGTCTCAAAAGGATTGGATGTATGGTTAACTGAAATCAGTACGACTTATGACACTTTCGATGCGTCAATGGATAATGGTATAAAATGGGCTGAAAAATTTTATAAGTTCTTGGCGAAAGCGGATGTGAATGCTCTGATTTGGTGGGCCGGTGCACGTCCGGGAAGCAATAATGAGGCTCTTATACAGTTGAACGATGGCAACTATGTAGTTACTAAAAGATATGAAGTCTTTGGTAATTATACCCGATATATTAAATCTGGAAGTGTCCGTATAACGGCAGACAAGAGTATCGGTGCTCCATCGGGTTTGCTTATTTCTTCATATAAAAAAGGTAATGAGTGGGTTATTGTAGCAGTAAATAAGTCTTCGAAAGAAATAAGTACTACTATTAAGTTGAGTGGCAAGGAAGTTGAAGGCGGATTGCAACCTTATTTGACAGATGCATCTCATAAGTGGGCTGCACAGGATATAGTTCAGCCTGGTGAAGCAAATGTCTTTTCTGTTACTTTGCCTGCCACTAGTGTTGTAACCTATACAGGAATTGTTAAATAATTTGTAAAAATGTACAAGGGGTTATATTAGAACTAATACAGACTATTGTTTTGTTATAATGAACTTAAGTGAAGAATCTGAATACATTCGTTTTTTGTTCACAGATTCTTCACTTTGTTCAAAATGGCAGTCTATATGATGCCATTATAATATATTAAACATATCCTCTTTTTCAAAACAGAACCTATGATGAAACATATATTTTTATTGTGCCTAACTCTACTTTTTACTCTACAAATTCAAGGAAATCCACCTTCTAAAATATTATTGCATATCCAAAAGAAAGGGCAAATAATTGACGGCTTCGGCATTGCTCAGGCAGGTTGGGCTGACGAATTGTACTTGCATCATAAACGGACAGAAGTGATGGATAAATTGTTTGGAGATGAAGGGTTACGGCTAAGTATTATGCGAGGCGAAGTATTTCCGCAATGGGCTACCGACTCCACGGACGATCATGCCAAGCGACGCGCTCAATTGTGGTTGACGCGTTATGCAAAAGACGTGTGTAATGTCGATAAATTGATTTTCTCAACTTGGAGTCCTCCTGCATATATGAAAAGCAACGCCAATGTTTCTCATGGGTCTCTGAAACAGGAATATTATCAGGCTTTTGCCGATTATTTGGTTGCTTTTTGCAAAGCTTATGAAGAAGCCGGACTGAAATTGTATGCCATTTCACCTTCCAATGAACCGGGATACGAAGCACCATGGAACTCTTGTAAATGGACGCCTCAGCAAATGGGAACTTTCTTGGCTGACTACTTGGAACCGGCAATGAAGAAATATTGTCCCGGTGTCCGGATTATATATGGCGAAAATCCGTCCTGGTCAAATCCGGATCATCCTAAACTACAATTCTTATCTTCGCAGAAATTTGTAGAAGAAATAATAGATGCTCATCCGGCAATGGATAGTAATATGTATATTGCATCAGGACACGGTTATGAAATCCCTCTTTCACAATATATACCAGGCGAAAAAGATGTGGAAGTACCTGTCATCCCTTATCAAAAGGCGATGGGGAAAGGACAGCATGTATGGGTTACGGAGATTAGCTCAGTTGACCCTTTGGATTCCGGTATGGATAATGGACTGAAATGGGCCACTCTCTTTCACCGTTATTTAACGGATGCCCAAGTGAATGGCTTTGTATGGTGGGGGGGAGCTATGCCTACTTCTAACAATGAAAGTTTGATAGTTCTTGATAAAGATAAAGAAAACTATACATTGACAAAACGATATGCTACATTTGGAAATTATACGAGATATATTTCTGTAGGAAGCTATCGGGTAGAAAATGAACTTGTATCCTTGCCTGAAGAGTTGATGGTTTCTTCTTTTTGTCAGGGAAAGCAATATACATCAGTAATTGTTAATCCTACAAACAAAGAAATCCGTTGCCGTTTGCAAATAGAGGATGCGGAACAGACGGGCGTACTGATGCAGTATACGACTACTGCATCTCAAGATTGGAAACAAACAGAAATTAAGCATAAGGGGAAAGGGTATTCACTTCTTATTCCTCCGTGTAGTGTGACTTCCTTGGTAGGGTTAATCAAGTAATAATCATCTTACAAACAGAGTAATATGAATTTAAATTTTGAAGAAAATATTGTATGTTTACGTCAACAATATGAAGCGTTGTTGCAACGCCCTAACGAAATAAAGGAAGAAACAAACGGCATTATCCGCCGTTATGTCCATCCGGTATTGACACGTCATCACATTCCCTTGGAGTGGCGTTATGATTTCAACCCCGACACGAACCCTTATTGTGTGGAGCGCATCGGCTTTAATGCCACTTTGAACAGCGGTGCCATGAAGTGGAACGGGAAATATCTGATGGTGGTGCGTGTGGAGGGGGTGGACCGGAAGTCCTTTTTCGCCATAGCTGAAAGCCCTAATGGAATAGACAACTTCCGCTTCTGGAAGCGTCCGCTGGCATTGCCGGACATCGATCCGGACGAGACTAATGTGTATGACATGCGTCTCACCGCCCACGAGGACGGATGGATTTATGGCATCTTTTGCAGCGAACGACACGATGACAAGGCGTCCGCTGGAGACCTTTCCTCGGCGGTGGCGAAGGCTGGAATCGTACGTACCCGGAATCTGGTAGATTGGGAGCGTTTGCCCGACCTGATGACCGGCAACCAGCAGCGGAATGTGGTACTTCACCCTGAGTTCGTGAATGGAAAGTATGCTCTTTATACCCGTCCGCAAGATGATTTCATCAACGCCGGTAATGGCGGAGGTATCGGATGGGCGTTGATAGATGATATCACTCACGCGGAAATAAAAGAGGAAATAATCATTAATCACCGGCATTATCATACCATTAAAGAGGTGAAGAACGGAGAGGGGCCGCACCCCATAAAAACACCGCAAGGCTGGCTTCACCTGGCACACGGAGTGCGTGGCTGTGCCGCCGGGTTGCGTTATGTGCTCTATTTGTATATGACGGCTTTGGACGAACCTTGGCGGCTGATAGCCGAACCTGCCGGTTATTTTCTGGCACCACAAGGTGAAGAAAGAGTGGGTGATGTATCAAATGTGTTGTTCTCGAACGGCTGGATAGCCGATGACGACGGAACGGTGTATATCTATTACGCCTCCAGTGACACGCGGATGCATGTAGCGACATCTACTGTAGACCGTTTGGTGGATTATTGTCTGCATACACCCGCAGACGGACTTCGTTCTGCAACTTCAGTAGCGGCAATCAATGAATTGATAGATCGGAATGAAGTGTTTTTGAAAAAATGAGAAAGATTATAGGATTGTTTTTAGGGATGCTGCTGATGATTGGATCATCGGGCATGTCAGCACAAAGGCGTCAGCCGATAAAAATAATTTCATATAATATTTGGAATGGTTTTGAAGGGGATTCTTTGAGGCGTGCATATTTTGTGGAATGGACCAAAAATCAGTCAGCCGATTTAGTGATTTTAACAGAGCTGGTTAGTTTTAAGGAAAAGGATTTGGTAACATTGGGGAAGGTATGTGGATATCCACATACCGCCCTTCTTAAAGAAGAGGGGTATCCGGTAGGAGTCCTTTCCAGACAACCGGTAAAGACCATATCCAAACAAGTGGACGGGTTCTGGCATGGCATGATGCATGTGCAGACACAGGGCATTGATGTCATTGCCACTCATCTCAGTCCCTTTGAATGGAGTTATCGACTGGATGAGGCCACTAAAATAGTCGATTATATCCATAAACAGAACTTGAAAGACTATTTGGTGGCAGGGGATCTGAATGCGCATTCACCATTGGATGCCGATGAAATAATGACGCATGATTCGCTGTTGGTGAATATGCAGCGTTGGGATGCTTCCCAAAAAAAATACCGGAATTTGAGGAATGGACGTTTTGACTTCTCCGTGATAGCTAAGTTCTTGTCTGTGGGCATGGAAGATGCCCTTGGCCGGTTGATACGTCCGGCAGAAAAACGTATGACTTATCCTGCCGCCTTTCTTTATAATTGGAAAATAGATGATAAACGATTACCTTTACGACGTGAAAGGCTGGATTATATTCTGCTTTCTCCCTCATTGATGGAACGCTGCATACGGGCAGACGTTTATCCGGTGGAAGGAGTATCCGATCATTATCCGGTGAGTGTATGGTTGAAATAATATGTATAACTAAAAAAATAATATTCTATGAAAAAACTTCGTTTATTGGCTGTGTTAACGGCATTCTTTACTGCATCTTGTTTTTGTTTTGCCCAGAATTGGAAAGCTGACCATGTGTTTTTAATCGGCCTTGACGGTTGGGGGGCATATAGTGTGGAAAAGGCTGAAATGCCGAATGTAAAGTCCTTGATGGATGCAGGCTGCTATACTTTGAAAAAACGTAGCGTACTTCCTTCCTCAAGTGCCGTAAACTGGGCTTCCATGTTTATGGGTGCTGGTCCCGAACTGCACGGATATACGGAATGGGGCTCAAAAACGCCCGAGCTTCCTTCACGGGTATTGAACGAGCACAATATATTCCCAACTGTTTTTAGTGAACTTCGTAAAGCCGCTCCTGATGCTGAAATGGGTGTGTTGTATGAATGGGATGGTATCAAATATCTGGTAGATACCCTGGCTTTGAATTATTATGCGCAGGCTCCCGACTATAATCAGTATCCTACCGCTCTCTGCGAGATGGCGTGCAAGTATATCACAGAAAAAAAACCTGTATTGACTGCTATCTGCTTTGATAACCCTGACCATGTAGGTCATGCTGACGGACATGATACACCAGCCTATTATGCAAAATTGAAGGAACTGGATGGATATGTGGGACGGATTCTGGATGCGGTCAAGGCGGCAGGCATATACGATAACAGTATCATTATAGTCACAGCCGATCATGGAGGTATTAACAAAGGGCATGGTGGAAAAACCATGCAGGAAATGGAAACACCGTTTATCATTGCCGGCAAGAATGTGAAAAAAGGAGGTGCTTTTGAGGAAAGCATGATGCAGTTTGACTGTGCTTCTACAGTGGCTTCCATCTTTGGCTTGGAGCAGCCGCAGGTGTGGATCGGACGTCCTATGACGCAGGTCTTTAAATGATGATCAAAAGAATGACTTATGAAATTACATATCATTGATATTCTTATTATCTGTGTGTATCTGGCAATCATTGTCACCATCGGGCTGTTCTTGAAGAAGAGGGCGGCAAAGAACATGGATTCGTATTTCTTAGGGGGCAAATCGCTCCCTTTCTATATGCTCGGACTGTCCAATGCGTCGGGCATGTTCGACATTACCGGAACCATGCTGATGGTCTATTGGGCTTTTGCCTACGGGTTCAAGAGCCTGTGGATTCCGTGGTTGTGGCCGGTGTTCAATCAGATATTCCTGATGGTCTATCTGTCGGTGTGGCTTCGACGGAGCAATGTGCTGACGGGGGCCGAATGGATAAAGACTCGCTTCGGGCGTGGAAAAGGGGCTACGCTGTCGCATACGATTGTAATCATTTTTGCGTTACTTAGTGTCTTGGGATTTTTAAGTTACGGATTTATCGGTATCGGTAAGTTCATGGAGATATTCTTTCCATGGGAGGCTGTGTCGCCGTATGTACCTTTTGATATTCCTCTGCAATATGTTCCTCACTTTTATGGTATATTCTTTACGGCCATCGCTACTTTCTATGTGATGCTGGGCGGTATGCTTAGCATTGTGTGGACGGATGTGGTGCAGTTTATGATTATGACGGTGGCGGGCGTGGTGATTGCAATTATTGGCATGAATATGGTGGCACCCGAGATGATTCAGGAATTTGTGCCATCAGGATGGGAGTCGCCTTTCTTCGGCTGGACATTGGACATTGACTGGAGCGGGCGGATGGATCTGCTGACGGAACGTATGGCCAGCGAACCTTACAGCCTGATGGGCGTCTTTGTGATGATGGCTTTGCTGAAAGGTATTTTTATGAGCATGGCGGGACCTGCTCCGAACTATGACATGCAGAAGATTCTGTCGTGTAAGTCGCCCAAGGAAGCGGCTTTGATGAGTGGCTCCGTACCGATCATTCTGCTGATTCCGCGTTACTTGATGATTATGGGATTTGCATTGCTGGCTGTTTATTTCTTTAAAGTGGATGGCGGGTTGGAGCAAATGACGGCTGCCGAATCGGATTTTGAAACTATTCTTCCTCATCTTATCACGAAGTATGTGCCGGTAGGGCTGGCGGGGTTGCTGCTGGCGGGGTTGCTGTCGGCGTTCATGTCAACCTTTGCTTCTACGGTCAATGCGGCTCCGGCATACGTGGTGAATGACATTTATTTGAGATATATTAATCCTAAAGCTCCGGTAAAAACTCAGATTCGTGCCAGCTACCTGATTTCGGTGCTGGTGGTGATTATCAGTACTGTCATGGGATTCTTCTTGAAAGATATTAATGAAATATTCCAGTGGATTGTAGGGGCATTGTTCGGCGGATACATTGCTGCCAATATGCTGAAGTGGCATTGGTGGCGTTTCAATGGTGAGGGCTATTTCTGGGGGATGACGGCAGGAGTGGTGGCTGCCATTGTGATGAAGTTTACGGTGCCTGATGCGCTGGTGCTTTATTTCTTCCCGGTGTTGTTCGGCATTTCATTGATAGGGTGTATTGCCGGAACTTATTCGGCGCCTCCCACCGATGAGGAGACATTGGTTCATTTCTATATACGGGTGCGTCCGTGGGGATGGTGGAAACCTATAGCCGATGAGGCGGAGGCCCGATACCCGCTGGTGGTGCGCAACAAGCACTTTAAACGTGATGCGTTCAATGTAGCCATAGGCATAGTCTGGCAGTGCTGCCTGACTATTGTTCCTATGTATCTGGTGGTGCGGGGTACGTGGGGATTTGTAGCGTCGGCCTTGTTGCTGGTTGTGACGACAATTATTCTGAAATATACTTGGTACGGACCTTTATGTAAGGAAGAAAAAGAATATGATGAATTGATGAAGGCCATCGGCTTTGAAAACAACGCTTGAAAATGCTGATGGGTAAAACCGGAAATTCCGTTTGCCTTGCATCCTTTAATTATTGGGCGTATGAAACAGTATTGCGCAGTCCTGTCTTTGTTGGAGGGGCTGCGTAATTTTTTTGTTGATTCTGATAGACCGTTTTGAAGAGGGTGATTTTGCATTAATGATTAAAATGGTTTTAATTATTGTTGTCTTGTTGCAAGGAATTTCATGAAATTTTGATAACTTTGCATGAACTGATAATCAGGCTGTAGCGATGGCCGGTGTATGGTTTACGTAAATGCAAGGTTAAGTATAAAAAGGATATGGACAAGAGAAACAAAGAGGAAATGAACCGCAGGGAATTTCTGAAGATTGTGGGTGTCAGCGCTGCTGCATCCACAGCGGTTATGTATGGTTGTGCTTCCGGTGAGAAGCCGGCGTCGGCAGAGGCTGCCGTACAAGGCGAAGTGCCTGTTGACAAGATGACTTATCGTACTTCTCCCAAGGGAGAACGTGTTTCACTTTTAGGATATGGATGTATGCGCTGGCCATTGAAGCCTGCACCGGACAGTGATGGAAACGTGATAGACCAGGATGCGGTGAATGAACTGGTGGATTATGCCATTGCTCATGGAGTGAATTATTTCGACACCTCTCCTGTTTATTGTCAGGGATTCTCTGAAAGAGCAACCGGAGTTGCCTTGAAGCGTTATCCCCGTGAAAAACTTCTGATTGCGACGAAGATGTCCAATTTCCAGAATTATACCCGCGAGAACTCCATCAAGATGTATCATCAGTCGCTGAAAGAATTGCAGACTGATTATCTGGATTATTATTTGCTCCACTCCGTAGGCGGAGGAGAAGGGATAAAAACCTTTCACGATCGTTATATTGACAATGGAGTCCTTGACTTTTTGTTGAAAGAGCGTGAGGAGGGGCGTATCCGTAACTTGGGATGGTCATTTCACGGATCGGTAGAGGTGTTCGATTATTTATTATCGCTGGATGTGAAATGGGACTTTGTACAAATCCAGATGAATTATGTGGATTGGCGTCATGCTTCGAAGCGGAATGTTAATGCGGAGTATTTGTATGGAGAGTTATCCAAGCGTGGAATTCCTGTTGTGATTATGGAACCGCTGTTGGGAGGGCGTTTGTCAAAATTGAATGACCACCTGGTAGCCCGTTTGAAGCAGCGTCGTCCGGAAAATAGTGTGGCTTCGTGGGCTTTTCGTTTTGCCGGTACTTATCCGGATGTGTTATGTGTGTTGAGTGGGATGACTTATATGGAACATTTGCAGGATAACTTGCGGACTTATTCTCCTTTGGAGCCTCTGAATGATGAGGAGAAAGAGTTTTTGGAAGAAACAGCCCAGTTGATGTTGCAGTTTCCCACCATTCCTTGCAATGATTGCAAATATTGTATGCCCTGTCCTTATGGGCTGGATATTCCGGCTATTCTGGTGCATTATAATAAATGTGTCAATGAAGGCAATGTCCCTAAAAGCAGTCAGGATGAAAATTATCGCCGGGCCAGACGCGCTTTCCTTATAGGTTATGACCGTAGTGTACCCAAACTCCGGCAGGCAAGCCGCTGTACGGGGTGTGACCAATGCAGTCCGCACTGTCCCCAGCGGATTGATATCCCGAAAGAACTGCATCGTATAGACGCGTATGTGGAGCAATTGAAACAAGAGACTTTATAAATGGAATGGATAAACATGATAAAATAACGAATGCTTATGTTACGTAAAATAAGACTGACTGCCGCTCTTTTATTTTTTACTATGATAACATTGCTGTTTCTGGATTTTACAGGAACCGTGCATAGTTGGTTCGGATGGATGGCGAAAATACAGTTTCTGCCTGCTGTTCTGGCGCTGAATGCAGGGGTGGTGATAGCCCTTGTTTTGTTGACACTTCTTTTGGGACGTGTCTATTGTTCGGTTATCTGTCCGTTAGGGGTGTTCCAGGATATCATTTCCTGGTTTTCGGGAAAAGTGAAGAAGAACCGTTTCCGTTATTCGCCCGCTGTTTCGTGGTTGAGATATGGGATTTTGGCGGTGTTTGTCATTGCTTTGGTTGCGGGAGTGGTTTCATTGGCGGCTTTGTTTGCTCCTTATAGTGCCTACGGCCGTATTGTCTCTAATCTGTTGGCACCTCTTTATCAATGGGGAAATAATCTGCTCGTCTTATGGGCGGAACGGGCGGACAGTTATGCTTTTTATTCGGTGGATATCTGGGTGAAAGGTGTTTCTACTCTTATTGTGGCGGTGGCTACTGTGGTGGTGCTTTTTATTCTGGCATGGCGTGGGGGAAGGACGTATTGCAATACCATTTGTCCGGTGGGTACCGTATTGGGGTTCTTGTCCAGATACTCTTATTTCAAACCGGTGATTGATACGGATAAATGTAATGGTTGCGGACTTTGTGCGCGTAATTGCAAGTCTTCCTGCATCAACCCTAAGGCGCATGAGATAGATTATTCCCGTTGTGTGGCGTGTATGGATTGTCTGGGCAAATGCCGTCAGAATGCGATAAGATATGTACCGGGGGCTATGCTTCCGAAGAAACAGGCTCCGGTAACTGAAGAAACCGGCAAACCGGCTTCTCAGCCGTCTTCGCCCGCTGAAAAAGTGGATGCTTCACGGCGGAACTTTCTTACGGTCTCGGCTTTGGTGGCTGCAAGTGCTGTGGCGAAAGCCCAGGAAAAGAAAGTGGACGGAGGACTGGCTCCTCTTATAGACAGGAAAATTCCCAAGCGTGCCACTTCTATTGTTCCTGCTGGCGCACTGAGTCTCCGTCATTTTGCGCAGCACTGCACGGCTTGCCAGCTTTGTGTGTCAGTGTGCCCTAATCAGGTACTGCGTCCGTCCGGTGATTTGAAACATTTGATGCAGCCCGAGATGTCTTACGAGCGTGGATATTGCCGTCCCGAATGTATGAAGTGTGCCGAGGTGTGTCCTACCGGTGCCATCCGTCTGACAGATTTGGCTGAGAAGTCGGCTGTTCAGATAGGTCATGCTGTGTGGGTGGCTCAGAATTGTATTGTGAATACGGACGGGGTAAGTTGTGGAAACTGTGCCCGTCATTGTCCTTCCGGAGCTATCCAGATGATTCCCAAGGATGTGGATGATGAAAAATCTCCCCGGATACCGGTGGTGAATACGGAGCGTTGCATTGGTTGTGGTGCTTGCGAGAATCTGTGTCCGGCCCGTCCGTTCAGTGCCATTTATGTAGAGGGGCATGAAATGCACCGTATTATTTGAAAAAGAAAATGGATGAATTGATAAAATTGTTGCATGAAGGCGGTTACTCTTGTGTAATCAGGAGGGAAGAAATCCGTACTTTTACACAGCGGGGGGTAGCCGATTTGTATGATTTGCTGAACCGGGAGCCTGAGTTCTTGCATGGAGCGCAGGTTGCTGACAAAGTGATAGGGAAAGCGGCGGCAGCTTTGATGGTGTTGGGGGGAGTCCGGGAGATTTACACGGACATCATCAGCGAACCGGCGTTGGCTGTATTGAAGCAGGCGGATATAAAGGTAGCGTGTGCTCAGGTGGTTTCTCGCATTCGGAATAGAAGCCGGACGGGCTGGTGTCCTTTGGAAACAATTTGTTACGAGGTGGAATCGCCTGAAGATATGTACCCTATGATTCGGGATTTTGTGGAAAAGATGAGGGGCGGTTTATCTGCCAAAGGATCGTCGGAGAATACTTTCACTTGAAACTATTAGTGCCCGTGCCATGAGGCTGAAAGCTTGCTTTTTGCTCATTACAAGCACGCTTGTGCAGTTTTTCTATCTGCTGGATAGTTTTTATCGAAACTTAATGAAACATTGCTGGATATTCTTAAATCTTCATTATCTTTGAGGCATAAAAACATTAAGATTATGAGTGACCAGATAAAACAAATTGCCGAGCGTCTCCAGGGATTAAGAGATGTCTTGGAACTGACTCCCGAAGAGGTGGCTGAAAGCTGCCAACTTTCAGTGGAAGAATATTTGGGTATGGAAAGTGGGGAGAAAGATATCTCTGTCAGTGCTTTGCAGAAGATAGCCCGTAAATATGGAATTGCATTGGATGTGTTGATGTTTGGTGAAGAACCCAAGATGAGCTCTTACTTTCTGACCCGTTGTGGTTCGGGAGTATCGGTGGAGCGTACCAAAGCTTACAAGTACCAGTCGTTGGCATCAGGTTTTCGCGGACGCAAGGTAGATCCGTTTGTAGTGACCGTGGAGCCCAAGCCGGAAGGTACTCCGATTTATTTCAATTCACACGAGGGACAAGAATTCAATTTGGTGATCGAAGGTAGAATGTTGCTCAATATGAATGGAAAAGAACTAATTCTGAATGCGGGTGACAGTCTGTATTTTGATTCTTCCATACCGCATGGCATGATGGCGTTGGATGGCAAGACTGTGAAATTCCTGGCAGTAATATTATGATAAATTGAGAATTGGAAATTAAGAAATAGCCGCAAGATGTTTTTTAATTTTTGATTCTCAATTCTTAATTTAAGAAGATTATGGTAGAAAAATTCTTAGAACAGACTACATTTACCTCGCAAGAGGATTTTATAAAGAATTTAAAGATTAAAGTTCCCGAAAACTTCAATTTCGGTTATGACATAGTAGATGCCTGGGCTGCCGAAGAACCTGATAAGAAGGCATTGTTATGGACCAATGACAAAGGGGAGCATGTGCAATATACTTATGCTGATTTGAAAAAGTATACTGATATGACCGCTTCTTATTTTCAAAGTCTTGGTATTGGTCATGGTGATAAGGTGATGCTTATATTGAAGCGCCGTTATGAGTTCTGGTATTCCATTATTGCTTTGCACAAATTAGGGGCGGTGGTCATTCCGGCCACTCACCTGCTTACAAAGAAAGATATCGTGTATCGTTGTAACGCAGCTGATATCAAGATGATCGTTGCTGCCGGGGAAGATGTGATAACAAAACACATTACAGATGCCATGTCCGATTCTCCCTCGGTGAGAAAGCTGGTCAGTGTGGGGCCGGATATTCCGGAAGGATTTGAAGATTTTCATAAAGGTATTGAGAATGCGGCTCCGTTTGTCAAACCGGAACATCCCAATACGAATGAAGATACTTCATTAATGTATTTCACTTCGGGCACTACAGGTGAGCCTAAGATGGTGGCACATGATTTTACATACCCTTTAGGGCATATTGTAACCGCTAGTTTCTGGCATAATTTGCATCGTGACAGTCTTCATCTTACCATTGCCGATACCGGTTGGGGAAAAGCGGTATGGGGGAAGCTCTATGGACAGATGATAGCAGGAGCCAATATTTTTGTGTATGACCATGAGAAATTTACACCGGCGGATATTCTTGGAAAGATTCAGGATTATCATATCACTTCTTTATGTGCCCCTCCCACTATTTATCGTTTCTTGATTAAGGAGGACATCAGCAAGTATGATCTCTCTTCTTTAGAATATTGTACTACGGCGGGAGAAGCCTTGAACTATTCTGTATATGAGACGTTCAAGAAAATAACAGGTATTCGTTTGATGGAAGGCTTTGGACAGACAGAAACGACTCTGACTCTGGGTACTTTTCCTTGGATGGATCCTAAACCGGGAAGTATGGGGGTGCCTAATCCTCAATATGATATTGATTTGCTGACCCACGACGGGCGTTCTGCCGAAGATGGAGAGCAAGGGCAGATTGTAATTCGTACGGACAGGGGCAAACCGCTGGGGCTGTTCAAAGAATATTATCGTGCTCCGGAATTGACGGAAGAGGCTTGGCATGATGGTATTTATTATACGGGTGATGTGGCTTGGCGCGACGAGGATGGCTATTTTTGGTTTGTAGGCCGTGCCGATGATGTGATCAAGAGTTCAGGTTACCGTATAGGGCCGTTCGAGGTGGAAAGTGCTTTGATGACTCATCCGGCTGTTGTGGAATGTGCTATTACCGGTGTGCCCGATGAAATTCGTGGGCAGGTGGTAAAGGCAACAATTGTCCTTTCTAAAACGTTTAAGGGAAAGGAAGGACCTGAGCTGATAAAGGAACTGCAAGATCATGTGAAGCGTGTGACGGCTCCCTACAAGTATCCGCGTGTCATAGAGTTTGTAGAGGAGCTCCCGAAGACAATCAGTGGAAAGATTCGTCGTGTGGAAATCCGTGAGAAAGATAAATAATCGGTTGTGGGCTGATCGGATTTTTATTCGTAAAGTAACTAAAAATGAAAAAAGTTTTATTTTTTGTGTTTTTAAGTTTGGCCTGTTTGTCAGCAAGTGCACAAGCTTTAGTCCCTGTTACATGGACAGCCTACGGTTTAACCTTTAAGGCTCCCAAAGGCATTTTGGTGGAGGAGGATACAGAGGAGACTTTTCTTCTGAACAACTCTACGTTTTATATCACGGTGCAGTCTTTGGATTCGGACGGCATGACAAAGAATGATTTGAAGAGTGTGTTGAAAGACTATGCCAATGATGACGGGATAAAAGATCAGTCGGCGGTGCAGGAGTTTGAGTTGCCACAGTTTTTTGGTACTTATTTAAGAGGGGTTTGCGAGACGGATCTTTGTTTTTATGCCTGTCTGATGACCAAGGCTGCGGGTAGTGGCTTTTATGTATCCATTATCTACAGTAAGGGAAAGGAGGCTGAGGCTGAGGAGATCTTGAAAAGTTTTACGATGGAAGAATAAACAAAAGAGTGTTAGTCGTTGTTTCTTTGATAAGAAAGCGTTCGAAACTCACCAGAAATTTACTAGATTATTAATAGCAAATGAAAGAGGCTGTCTTCGTGAGGAGATAGCCTCTTTTATCAGTTTGCCCAGCCCTAATCTATGTTACCAAGGAAATAATATTATACTTTCCTTTTTTTGAGTAATAATCTTTGTAGGCTTGTCATTCAAAGCTTTGCCATACAATGTCTTCGAAGTGACCGGATATGTATATGTAAATTTACCCGCTTTGCCGATATAGCCGTCTATGTAATCCATTTCAACTGCAGCAGGAGGTTCTTCTGTGTGAGAAAACTTAACGGAAGTTCCTACATGGTTATAAGTTTCTGATTGCAGATATTCGTCAACAAACTGACTGGTATTCATAATCATATTTTTGGAATACTTCGGACCTCCGTAGCCATTGGCCACACCATTCCAACACATCGCAGGTTTAACAAATGCTATTATATCCGTTGCAGAATTCGGATTGATCAAGCCTCTGACATTTTTCCCATTTCTTACTTTATAGTTGCTTTCACTCCAGGTGGAATAATTGTCAGCCTCGCTGTCTTCCGGCAAATAATACAATTTGAAAGCGCGAGGATCTACTGAATGGGGTATTCCATCCATCCAGAAACCTTTAGACGGATTATCCGAATTCAAACTAAAATGATTGGGAAAATACAGACCCAGATAATTCGCATTATCCTTGATGTATGCCTGATATCTGTTCGCAGTCAATTGAGACGCAGTAGGCACTCCTCCCAGATTAGTCATTAAATTGAAAATTGTCATTGAAACGCATTGCTGATTCCATGAACGTGACATAACACCGGCCAAGTTATCCCAAACATCCTTTTCCGCTACTTTAAATATGTCATCTGCTGATATTTAAAATCTATAAATTCAGTTGGGGAAAATTTATACTTTGTCTTTAGTTATTTCCAAGCAATAATTTAATAAATAGATTACTTGCTCGGTGTCATGAAAATTGATTTTGTTTTCCTTGATAAACTTTTTTATCAAGCTTTCCTTGCCGGGGAATAACTTTAAAAGGGATTTCTCATTTTTACATTTTACGAACTTGCCATGATGCTTTAGCCAATATTCGTTTTCGTTTGATAAAGAATAAATGTCGGCACTTTCATTTTTGTATTTAGTGTTAGTCCAATAGCTGGTGTTGATTGTTTCCACATTTGCTTGTGATATTTGTCCATACGCTCCCTTCTTTCCTTTAAGTTGTTTTTTCAGTATCCAGTTGATATAGATTGTTCCATTTTTCAAAGATACGGCTTCAAGAAAAAGTGAACGGCCGGCTGGAAAGAATGTACGAGAACCAATATATATCGTATCTACCAGCTCTATATTTGTCATTATCATGGTTTCTCCACCTTGCTTAAAGAGCATCTGACGATTGGCTGTATCATAGTTGAATTGTGCCGAGGTTTTTGCCCGGTTCTTCATTAATACGGTTCCATTTTTGAAATGCTCAAATAGAAGTAAACGGGGCTTTTGGGAAACTCCCGCGACTGCTATACTAAATAAGAGAATGGTTATTAAGATTCTGTTCATACTGGATTTTTTTATTTTTAGAGAAAAGGCGTACCGTAGTTGCTTGGTACGCCTTTCCATAATCTTGTTTTATTTAAAAATTAGGACCTTCTCCAAAATTGGGAGCACCCTTATCATACCATAAGCGTTCGGTATTCAATTGGTTTCCATCATATCCGATGGTAAATCCTTGATCTTTCAGTGACTGATTGTATAAATGATACATCTGATCGGTGGGCGAACCTGCAAAGAACGGGCAACGACGGGGGATCGGATAATAGCTTCCGTCCTTGTTGAAGTCCTCATAAGGAAGGAGGGTTGAGTTCTTCACTGGTACACCGCTGCGACGCATGGAAACAAACATTTCCTGTGGCATGAAGATGAAATGTAGCCGCTGCTGGATGTATACCTTTTCCAAGTCTTGTTTACGGTCGCCTGTCAACTGATAAGCGGGTTGTTCCAACAAATGCTCCAGTTCTCCGGCTTTCAGTTCAATAGTCGCTTCATTCGGATCGAAAGCGGAGTCATAATAAGGAATATGATTCAAACCAGCCACTTTGTCCCATGCGGTAACAGAACACTTGATACCTTCTGTAAGGTATTCTTGTGCTGACTTGGGCAGATTTGCACCAATAAGCTTTAATTCTGCCAGATACAGATTTACTTCACCAGCAGAAAAATACAGTCCGTAGAACGGCATGTCTTCCTTGTCCTGCACAACCGATGCTCCCGGAGCGTCGGGATATGTGTAATCTCTGTTTCCTTCATACATTTCCATTTGCATATATGATACAGGAGTATAAGTCTTATCATTGTCATTCAAGTAAATTTTATGCAATTTACCTGTCGGGTCAAAGTAATCCTCCCATTGTTTGTCCTTGCTGGCATCAATGGTGATAGGAAGCCCGTGATAACGAACCCAAGGTTCACCCGGTGCTTTCCAACCTTTGAATATTTTTCTGCCGTTTACCACTTCATAATCAACCTTGTCTGCTATGAAAGAAGGTATTTTTGCATCAGGAGAAGTGTTCTGAGCTTCCGCATCAAAAAATGCCTGAATAACTTTGGAGTTAAACTGGTTCTTTTCAAAAAAGAAACGTACACGAGGGTCTTTATTATCAACCATGAAGTTAATTAGAGTGCGGTTACCGTATCCGGGCGAGGGATCTTCCTGTGAATGGAACCACTCTGACCCTTGATTGTAAACAAAGTCATCATCGATGCTTGTAATCATACCCGCAGGACTGTTGGCTACCTCTTCAGCAATTTTTAAAGCTTTCTCCTTGTTGATGTTTAGCAGACGAACTGCAATTTTTAGCTTTAAAGAATTACAAAACTTGGCCCATTTCTTGGCGTCTCCTTTATATACAAAGTCTTGATTCCCCAATGTTACCTGATTGACAATAGTTCCATTTAAGGTAACTGGGTTAGACAAAATCTGGATAGAATTGTCCAGTTGCGCCAAAAAATCATTGAATAGCTCTTCCTGCGTATCATATTTAGGAGTCAATGTGCCTCCGTAACGTGCTCTATAAGCTTCGCTAAAAGGCATTGAACCATACATATCTGTATCTTCGATTCCCATAAATACTACCAGAGGGGTTGTCATGGCTTTAATATGCTGGTAAGAGGCTTTTCCCAATTCATCTTTTTGATTGATTTGGTTTTCAATCTCTAAAGCTATTTTCAGTACTCGTCCTACATTTCCGTTTCCGGAGCATTTGGCCGGACTGTTCAACAAGTAGGCATTGGAAGCGGTAACTTGTCCCCATTGCGACATATAGGTAAAGTCATAGAACCATTGCCAGTAGTCTGACGGAATGAAATCCGTCAGTTCTTTAGTGAATAAATAACGCACATCGGGAGTGCCTATTACGGAGGGATCTGTATTAACCTCAGCGAACTCCTTCATACATGAGCTCAATCCCATTGCCCCTAACAGGGCGGTTCCAAGTATATATTTGATTTTCATAATCATATTCTCTTTAATTGTTAGAATTCAGCATTGATTGTAAACATAAAGCTTGCAGTATATGGATTGTACGAACGAATACGGAATTCGCCTGAACGGTTACCGCGGACTGATTCCGGATTAACATTATTGGGTAACGAATTGTACAGGTAACACAGGTTACGTCCGCTCAATGAGCAACCTAAACTTCTGGTTCCAATCTTAGCTGCAATACTTTTTGGGAATGTATAAGACAGAGTAACTTCGCGTAAGGCAATATAACTCAATTTGTGCACCCAGTCATCGTTTACGACACCTGCGCCCCAGTCGTTTATATATTGTGTCCATACACCGGCGTGGGTCGGTTCCAACCAGCCTTTTTCCACGCATTCTTTATAGCTCATGCCGCTCAGGTCTCGTTTAACTCCATCCAGACAGGTAGCTGTGGTGTTCGGCTGGAATACACCTTCGGGAATTACACCGTCATGATAGGTAATGCCATAGCTTTGGGACTGGCTGCCGTCTTCATTCATCCATTTAGACGTCCAAGTGACACCTCCATGTGCTTCGTCACGATATCTCAAAGAAGTTCCGGTTGCTCCGGTGCCATTACCATAGCGGTTAGGATAAATGGCCACGTATCCACCTACACGTGCATCCAAGGCAACTCGCAAAGACAAGTCCTTCCATCTTAATGAAGTGCTTAATGAAGACAGGAAGTCCGGATTTACATCTCCGATTTCTTCTACTTCTCCTGATTGTTTAATATATGCACCTCGAACAGACTGGTTCCATCTCAGCAAAGTGTTACCATTTTCGTCTTTGTCCGGCATTATATTGGTCATCAATACTCCATAAGGACCTCCCACTTTAGCTACAGAACCGATCTTATAATCGTATTCACCTACTTGTCCCTGTAAAGCGATATAGTTGGCTACGTCCGGGTGAAGTTCTACAATCTTACTAGTGTTTTTGGTAAAGGTTACATCTACTCCCCATTCCCAGTCTTTGTTGCGCCAAGGCACTGTTTTCAGACCGATTTCCACACCAGAGTTCTGGATATTACCTGCATTGATTTTCTTAGAACCGATACCTGATACACTGGGAACAGCGATACTCATGATTTGGTCTTTGGTGTTTTCCTTATAATAAGTGGCATCCAGACCGATGCGGTCGTTCAATACGCGGAAATCCAGCCCTACTTCCCATGAGGTCTTACGTTCCGGTTTCAAACTCGGATCATATAAAGTATTGGAAGAGAAATTATTGGTATAGATATTTCCACTGGAAGTTTTGATAGAACCTACGCTGAATCCTTGGTTGATAGAATAAGGATCAGTGTCATTACCTACCTGTGCCCATGACGCACGGATTTTTGCCAAAGAAATCCAGTCCGGCATTTTAATGGTATTGTTCATTAGCCATGATCCACTGATTGAAGGATAGAAGTAAGAATGGTTACCGGTAGCATTTGTGTAAACTAGAGCGGAAGACCAGTCATTACGTCCGGTTACGTCCACATATACCTGGTCTTTCCATGAAGCGTTGAATGCAAATATAGCAGATATCATTCGCTTGGTTCCTTGGATCTTACCTGTGTATTCAGCGGTATTTTTAGAGTTCCCTATGAAATACTGACCCGGTACTAGCAAACCGTCTCTGGTCTTTGTATTCATATACTGTTCTGTCTTATTGTAATATTCACCACGTGCAAAGCCTCCGATGGTAAAATCATTGAGATTCTTATTGAATGTAAAGGTCGCTGCTGTGGTGAACTGTTCTTTCATAAAACTTGAGATTTGGTATTCGCCACCTTCCATGGCATATCCGCTACCTAGCAACTTGGCTTCGTAGTTTTGGGTATATACATTCATATTGGCTTCAGCTTTGAAACGTACCCAATCTGCTATTTTATAGTTTATTTCGAATGTCGGACGAATGACATATTCTTTATACACTCTGTCATTTTCCTTCAAGTTCCACCATAATGACTTCGTGGTTCCATTTACATATCCGTATTCATCACCGAAATCTGTTTTGGCCAAACCGCCATGAGTACCTTTGTATTTATTTTCCCATTGTTTAGGGCTGACAAAGTTGGGAATGGTTCCATACACAAAATACAGACCAACTTCTTGAGCTGCATTTTTAGGCGTTGAATGTGAAAAACTTACGGAACCAGCCACGTCCAGTTTGTCGGTAATCTTGTACGACCCCTTCAATAACATCGCATAACGTTCAAATGTATTATTCGGAGTGGTGGAGTTTGCTTTTTTATAAGACAGTGAACTGTAATAAGTCAGCTTTTCGTTCCCTCCATGAATGGCCACGTTGGTATTGGTGTTAAAGCCGGTCTGGAAGTAATCTTTCATACCGTTTTTGTATGGTGAATAAGTGGTCATGGTACCATCATAATTTTCCATGGGCCGTCCATCAAAAGCGGGTCCCCACATCATACTTGTTCCGGGAGCTCCTTTGATAGTGGTGATGCCATCGCTGTTGGTGTAAAGCAAATCAGGAGCCCAAGGATTTCCATAAGCATCGCGCCAGCCCGGAGCATCGCCATATCCATATGTATATTGGATATCGGGACAGGTAGTGACTACATCCCAGCCTAATGTTTGTGAGAATGAGACTCCCAATCCGTTTCCTCCCTTACCGCTCTTGGTAGTGATTACAACTGCACCGTTCAGACCACGGGAGCCATACAATGCAGTAGCTGCAGCACCTTTCAATACGGATACCGTTTCAAAATCATCAGGATTCAAGTTTTTTAATTCATTACCATAGTCACTGGGGTTGGCTGTCCAGTTCAAATCATCATTTCCGGATACATTATTGTCCAAAATAACTCCATCTACTACATAGATGGGTTGGTTGTTTCCGCTCAGTGTGGATGCACCACGTATTTGAATCTTAGTGGCACCAAACATACCACCGTCCGATTGCGCGATTTCCACACCAGCCACTTTACCTTGCAAAGCCGCTACCGGAGAAATAGTGTTAGCAGCTTTCAGCTCATCACCCTTCACTTCGGTTACGGCATAACCCAGAGCCTTTTGCTCACGCTTTAACCCTAAAGCGGTAACTACCACTTCACCTAATAATTGGGTATCATCTTTCAAAAGAA